>Ga0214472_10008134_pt1 | contig 10952 bp, 9 predicted proteins | sample RVTome_6_FD_207662 | JGI IMG/M metagenome (GOLD analysis project Ga0214472, IMG submission 207662) | Soil microbial communities from uranium-contaminated site in the Upper Colorado River Basin, Wyoming, United States - RVT140D175 | ecosystem: Environmental > Terrestrial > Soil > Contaminated >...
TCGATTATGCGCATTCACCGGTAGATTCGCATATCCTGGCAATGAAAGATGGGCGGCACCTTCTCCGTGACTCGGTCAACGGAAAAATAGAAATATTTGATCTGTCGACAAACAGCGTTGTCAGAACTCTTGATAATCACAGGACTGAATCTTATGTGCTTGAAATCAATGCCGATGAATCGATACTGGCTGCAGGTGGATTTGAAAACGAAATTGATCTCTGGAATATCTGGACAGGCAAACTGATTTCGACCCTGAAAGGGCACAGTGATCTGATCAGGGACCTGGACTTCAATAATCATTTGCTGGTGTCCGGTGGCGGAGAAGGTGAGGTAATATTGTGGGATATCCATACGGGCAGGGTGATTGCCCGGCTGGAGAATCATGTCCAGACTGTATTTGGTGTGGCCTTTTCACCCGACGGTAAATATATTGCCAGTGGCGGACTGGATCAGAAAATCAGCATTTGGGAAACTGACAGCGGCAAACTTGTTCTGACTTTATATGGCGAACCGCAAGCGATCAGGGACATTGAATTCGGACACGACAATCAGATTATTTTTATTGCCTATTTTGACGGGACAGTGAGAAAAATCGATTTGCGCAGGGCTGCTGAAAATCCGGATGAACACCTCAAGTATATAAGAAGAATGACTGGTCTCAAGGTTGACGGGTTTGATGTAGTCTCTATGGATAGTGATGAATGGCAAAAATACTAGACCGTTTTGTTCTTTATTTCTCCAGTTTCAACAGTGCACCTTCACGGCTTAAATTCACCTTGCCGAGGAATGAATTGCCAAGCAGTATTACAATTGGGAAATCACTGTCGTGGACCGAGCCAGGGACGTCGTGCAGGGTAATATCGCCTACGCGTACTTCTTTCAGTTTGACCAGATATATTTTTGAATAACCGGAAGCTGTTTCAGACAGGCTTTCAATGCCTTCCATTTTGTAATCAAGTCCAATTCGTTTGGCTTCATGTTTGTTCATTGATATCAGGGTTGCCCCGGTATCAACCATAAATTTGACCTGAAAACCGTTAATGCTGCCATTGACTTCATACATGCCAAGCCGGTCAGGTGCAATCGTGACGGTCGTCCCGGGAGGGGCAGGGGTGAATTCACTGCTGATATGTGTGCCCATAGTATAGGTTTCCTGCCTGCCATCGATCTCAAGGACCGCTTCAGTGCTATTGGAAGAAATCAACTTCACACCTTCAGGACTGATTTGACCGGCAGTCAGGACCTGCTGATTGCCATCAATAATAACAATGGCCTTGTCCTTGAACAGGCCGACTACGGTGATCTTCTCTACAGCCAGAGATGGCATAGAAAATAAAAGTAAAACCAGGCAGAAATTTTTATGCATCATATGACTATATTAGTTAATATTTGATAATCGCAGGACTATTTTTTTGTAACAATTATCCCATAGCTCATACCCGATATTCTTGTTTTATGAAGCCGGTACTTGTTTTTCGACATATTGCATGTGAAGGCCCTGGTTATCTGGCTGATTTTCTTGTGGCCAGAAATATTCCTTTTGAAATAATCAGGATAGATGAGGGCGAGACGGTTCCGGTAAATACAGATAATGTTTCCGGCCTCGTTTTCATGGGTGGGCCGATGAGTGTTAATGATGATTTGCCCTGGATACAGGCTGAGCTGGAATTGATTCGCAAGGCCCATAATCAACACATACCGTTACTAGGCCATTGCCTCGGCGGGCAATTGATCAGCAAGGCATTGGGTGGCAAAGTCGTACGTAACGAGGTTACCGAGATTGGCTGGTTTCCTGTAGGACCAGTCACACATAACAATTCACCGGAATGGCTGAACCAGTTATCTTTTGCTGCCGAGATTTTTCACTGGCATGGTGAAACATTCACTTTGCCTGAACAGGCCGTACCATTATTCAAAAACCGGTTTTGTGTCAATCAGGGTTTTGTATTGAATAATACTTATGCGTTACAGTGTCATGTAGAAATGACAGCAGCAGCTGTGAAGGAGTGGCTGGATTTTTATCAAAATGATTTACCTGCACCTTGTGAAAGTGTGCAATCCAGTAAAGAGATGTTGCACAATATTGATCAGCGTATTGCCTCATTACAGAAATTTGCAGATGTTATTTACACACAATGGCTGAAAACTTATACCAACTAAAATTATGATAGTCATACTACATCCGGACACTGACAAAAAAGATCAGAATTACCAGAAACTGATCAGTTATCTTTCCAATCTGCCGGGCATTTCCTACCGTATTCATGAGGAAACCGGAGTTCTGCAAACATTGACCGAGATTTACCTGATCGGTGACACCCTGTCGCTTGATGCGACAACCATTCAAAGTTTCGAAGTGGTTGAGCGGGTTGTTCGTGTTTCCCGTGAATATCGCATCCTGGGACGGCACAAAGAAGATGTTCGTGCCAGTGAGTTCGAATATAACGGTATTCGCTTCAGCCAGGACAATCTGCATGTATTTGCCGGTTTGTGTGCAGTCGATACACAGCAACATGTTGAAATCATGATGAAAGCGTTGCGTGATAATGGACAGCAATGTACACGCATGGGGGCATACAAACCCAGGACCAATCCCTATTCATTCCAGGGACATGGCAAAGACTGCCTGCCATATGTATTCGAACTGGCTGGTAAGTATGACATCAAGGTCATTGCGATGGAGATTACGCACGAAGACCAGATAAATGAAATACAGGAAGCGCTGGTCAGATCCGGTAATCCGACCGGCGTGATGTTGCAAATCGGCACTCGCAACACGCAGAATTTCGAATTACTGAAAAGTGCAGGCAGGCAAAAAGAATACCCGGTGTTGTTGAAACGTGGCTTCGGGATTACGCTGGAAGAATCACTGAATGCTGCTGAATATCTTGCAAGTGAAGGCAACCGGAAAGTTATTTTCTGTTTACGCGGTATGAAAACCAATTTTTCTGATCCTCACCGCAATCTGGTGGACTTTGCCCATGTCCCTGTTATTAAACGCATGACACGCATGCCGGTTTGTATCGATCCGTCACATTCCGTTGGTGCCCGCCTTGTGGCACCTGATCATCTTCTGGATATCATGCATGCAACGGTGCAGGGAGTGATTGCAGGCGCAAATATGATACTTGCCGATTTCCATCCTGAACCTGCCAAAGCACTGGTTGATGGCCCACAGGCATTGCTGTTAAGTGAATTACCGTGGTTCCTTGAAGATATAAGCATTGCACGTGAAGCTTATGAGCGGCGTTGTGAAGTAGCCGGAACTTATACTTCAACCTGAATGGAGTGTTGACCGGGAACAGTTGATAACTTCCAGTGTTGTATTCCCCATTGAATAATTTCATCCACGCTTGCATTGATTAATTGGGGGTCGGGTTGTTGCCCCAGAAATTCCAGTGCTTTGAACAAGACATTAGCCGCATTCTGGCGGTCAACTCCTGGAGCATGATTCTGTTTGCTGATTTTCATGCCTTTATTGTTAGTAGCTACAGGCAAATGGCAATACGCAGGTGTCATATAGCCCAGTAATTTCTGCAGATAGATTTGTCTTGGGGTTGAATCGAGCAGATCAGCACCACGCACAATTTCGGTAATACCCTGGTATTGATCATCTATGACCACAGCAAGATGATATGCGATGATGCCGTCAGCACGGCGTAAAACAAAATCCCCGGCATCACTTTCCAGTTGCTGATGAAAACCCCCCTTAACTTGATCAATAAATCCAGTAATGTCCGGGGTTGTTCTTAATCGCAGTGATCGTTTTTTGTTTTTGATGTAAATACCGTTGCGGCAGGTGCGGGGGTAGGGAATTCCTTTGGTCTGGCTTCTGGTACATATACAAGGATAAACAAGATCGCATTCGATCAATTGCTCGAGGATTTCACGGTAAACCGGAACACGCTGACTCTGGATTAATACCTCTTCATCCCAGTGCAATCCCAATGCTTCCAGCGTGTGAAGTATATTTTCAGTAGATCCCGGCTGGTTCCGGGGTTTGTCGATATCCTCAATGCGCGCCAGCCATTTGCCAGAACGGCTTTTTGCCTGCAGGAAACTTCCCAGAGCGCTGATGATAGAACCAAAATGTAATGGCCCGCTGGGAGCCGGTGCAAAGCGGCCTCTGTATTCTGAAGTCATAAGTCACAAGTAATCATTACTTGTGACTTTTCACTTTTGATTACGCCAGATGACGTTCCTTGATTTCATCCAGCGTTTTGCAATCGATGCATAATGTAGCGGTGGGCCTGGCTTCCAGACGACGTACGCCAATCTCGATACCACACATTTCACAATACCCATAGTCCTTGTTATCAAGGGCTATTAGTGATTCATCGATTTTTTTGATTAATTTGCGTTCACGATCGCGGGTGCGTAGTTCGAGTGCAAATTCTTCTTCCTGGGTAGCACGGTCATTGGGATCAGGAAAATTGGAAGCTTCATCACGCATGTGATGGACAGTACGGTCGACTTCTTCCATGAGTTCACGTTTCCAGTTCAGCAATATTTCCCTGAAGTGATCGGTTTGTTCCGGTCCCATGTACTCTTCGCCACTTTTGATAACGTAAGGTTTTATGGTTTCTTTTGCTGCGCCCTGTTTACCGGACGGCTTTGATTTTTTATTAATATTGGTTACTTTGCTCATGTTTGTTTTAGCGGTCTTTTTTAATTTATTGGAATTTGGTGCTTTTTTTACAGCCGTTTTCTTTTTTACAGGTGAGGATTTTTTGACGGCTTTTTTACGGGCAGGTGATTTTCCACCAGCAGATTTCCTGGCGGCTTTTTTCTTTGCAGGCGCGGCAGCTTTTTTCCCGGCCTTTTTTACAGCCTTTTTCTTCATGGCTGTAACTTTAGCGCTGGTTTTGGTCTTCTTTTTGCCGGTTTTTTTCTTTGCAGGCATCGTTTATTCTCCGCCCATTAAAAAATCAGCGTGCATCTATACCAGAAAGAGAATACCGAGGCAATCATGATTTGGTTGCAGAATACACGGTTCTTACGTGTTGGGTTTATCAAGTTGTTGCTCTCCAGAAAATTTCCCGTCAGTTTTTATCTGCTCGACCCACAATCTTGTTGCACCGCAGACCGCAACTGGAATAGCGATAAAATTGATCACCGGGATCATGGTCAGCAGCATTACGCCAAGACCAAACCCGAAGGCCAATTGACGTCTGGTTTTCATCATACCCCGTAATTCAGGGAAAATAATGCCATGATTACCTGTGGGAAAATCCAGGTATTCAAGGGCCAGCATCCAGGCACCAAACAAAACCCAGAGAAATGGTGCTGCAATATTAACAAATGGGATAAAGAACAGCAGGATGAGCGGAACAGCCCGGACAAGAAAATAGATGATTTTGATGGATTCTGATTTTACGGCCTTTTTTATTTCTGCCGGTAATCTTGCAAGACCGCCTGTTTCCTCAGTTTTGACACCGGTTATGAATGCTTCCACTGCTTCTGCCAGAAAACCATTAAACGGCGAGGCAACCAGATTGGCCAGAATGGAAAAACAGAAGAATACGACTGTCAGACTGATAATTACAAACAAGGGCCAGAGTAACCAGCGTAACCATTCCCACCAGCCGGTCAGGAATGAACTGATGAATTCATTTAGTGCATGAATGCCGTAACTGATAACAGCAGCGAATAATATGGCATTGATCAATAACGGTATCAGGACATACAGCCTGATTCCCGGTTTGGTAATGAGCCTGAAACCGCTGAGTGTGTACTTAAATCCTTTGATGAGGTCCTGCATAGGGAATTGTTCAGGGTAGTTCCACTGGTGATGGCGCTTCCCAACCTTCCTGCCGATGTTCAGAAACAACTGTGGTATATAAACCACCACGGACATTGAATTCAGCTGTCAGGCGCATGAATCTTGGGTGTATTGCATTGACCAGGTCTTCAAGGATCTGGTTGGTGACAGCTTCGTGGAATGCTCCTTTGTCACGGTATGACCAGATATAGAGTTTCAATGCTTTCAATTCGACACAAAGTTGGTCCGGGACATAGGAAAGGTTGAGCATGGCAAAGTCAGGCTGCCCGGTTTTTGGGCACAGACAGGTAAATTCCGGTATTTCGATATGGATTGTATAGTCTCTGGCCGGGTTCGGATTAGAAAATGTTTCCAATGTTTCTGATGGTTTTGCTGGCATTTTTTATCTTACACTTAGTCGGTGATTTGAGGAGTGCGAAACATAACATAAAAGATCAAAAAAATTATCATTCGTTCTTGATACACTAAATTAATTAACATTATAAAAACCATAAATAACAATTAATTAACAGTATTATTTAATGTAAACAATAGTTTTAGATCATGCTTGTCTGTATCATGTGATCTCTGTATTGTTACGCCCCATGCGATTGCGCAAAATAAAACTCTCCGGCTTTAAATCATTCGTTGATCCTACCACGCTAATCGTCCCCGCAAACCTGGTCGGCATAGTCGGACCGAATGGTTGCGGCAAGTCCAACATTATCGATGCCGTAATGTGGGTCATGGGAGAGAGCTCAGCCAAGCACCTGCGTGGCGATGCACTTACCGATGTCATATTTAATGGTTCCAGCGCTAGAAATCCGGTCGGACAGGCTTCGGTTGAACTGATATTTGACAACACCGAAGACAAACTCGGTGGCCAGTATGCCAGTTACGATGAAATTTCCATCAAACGCCAGATTACCCGTGACGCCATTTCCAGTTATTTCCTGAATGGCACGCGCTGCCGCCGCCGTGATATACAGGCCATATTCCTCGGCACCGGTCTGGGTCCCAGAAGTTATGCCATTATTGAACAGGGCATGATTTCCCGCCTCATTGAGGCCAAGCCGGAAGAACTGCGCCATTTTATTGAAGAAGCTGCCGGTATCTCCAAATACCGGGAACGCCGGCGTGAAACCGAAAACCGTATACGAAATGCCAAGGACAATATTGCCCGCCTGAACGATATACGTGAAGAACTCGACAAACAGTTAAAACACTTGCAACGGCAGGCAAATGCCGCGGAACGCTATCAGGTGTTGAAACAGGAGCAACGGCAACTGGAGGCTGAAGCCCAGGCATTGCAGTGGAAAGCCCTGAAACAAAAATCCGAAAAGGAAGAAGAAGAGGCAAGGCTGCACGAAAACCGTGTTGAAGCCGCCATTGCCGAATTACGTCAGATTGAAAATACCATCGTCAAGGAACGTGAAACTCTCAGTGCTACCAATGAACATTTTAATGAAGCCCAGTCCGGGTTTTACCGTATCGGCGGCGACATTTCACAGCTTGAGCAGAAGATACATCATATTAATGAACGAATTGCAGATACTGAAGAACAGCTGTCGCGCATTAAACGTGAATCGACAGCTGCAACTGAGGAACTCAAGCAAGATGAAGCCAGACTGGCGGAATTAATGTCCGCCAAGGCCGGGCTGGAACCTTTATTGCAAGGTTCACGCGTCGAAAGCGACAAGGCTTATGCATTTTTGAATGAGTCTGAACATGCTATGCAGGCCTGGCAAACCGAATGGGAATCCTTCAATACCACTGCCAGTGAATATGCCCGGCGATGTGAAATCGGGAAGACCCGGCTGGAGCATCTGGAACTTGGCATTGAAGAAAACGAACAGCGTCAGGGTAGTCTCAGGCAGGAACTCGAAACTATAGACCGGGACACATTGCTGCAGGCGATTGACAGCAAATCAACTGAATTGAAATCAGCGGAAACCAGTCATGACAAACTGGGCAGTGAGCTTGAGGCAAAGCGCCGGCTAGTACAGGATTGCAGGAAGAACGGTCAACAACTGAATGAACAGTTAAATGAACAACGCCTGAATTACCAGAAGCAGGAAGGCCGGCTGGCCTCTCTTGAAGCCTTGCAGCAGTCCGCACTTGGAGAAGATCAGGAGCATGTCCAGGACTGGCTGGTAAAAAACGGCCTCGGCAAGGCATCGAAACTGGCCCAGCAAATTAATGTGGATGAAGAGTGGGCACATGCAGTCGAAGTCGTGCTGGAACGGTTTCTGCAGGATATCTGTGTTGAAGATATCAACAAACTGACGGGCAAATTATCACAGCTTGAAAACGGCAACCTGGGCATTATTGACACGGGAACACCGGTGAATGCTGATCTACACAGTCGTTTCCCCGCGCTGACAGACAAGGTCAACAGTGAATTCCCGCTCAAGCATTTACTTGCTCACGTATATGTCGCCAATAACCTGGATGCGGCACTTGCCATGCGTCCTAATCTTACCGGGACTGAATCAGTCATTACTCCAGACGGACTCTGGCTGGGAATAAACTGGTCGCACATCTGCCGTGGACAGGCTGGTCAAACCGGTATGTTGCCCCGGGAAAAAGAAATTCAGACTCTCAAAGACTCCATGACTGCATCCCGTCAGGCATTGTCAAAACTGGAGAATAAAACAGGACAGGCACATGCGGCACTGGAACAGGCAGAATCACAACTGAATGAAATCCAGGCAACTGTAAATAAACAACAAGCAATTACTTCTGAGCTGCGCGCTGGCCTTACTGCCGGCCAGGCACTACTGGAACAAACCGATCAGCGTTCTGAAAGAATCAGGGAAGAACTTGAAAATCTCGCGGAGGAGCTTGAGAGTGACAGTAATGAAATTGATTCTGTTCGAGCTGATTTACGTCATGCGCAAGAGCAGCATGATGAACTTGAAAAGCAACGTGCTGATCTGATTATCCAGCGTGATAAATACCGGGAGTCACTGACACTGGCCCGTGAACGCTGGCAGGCTACACATGAAGAAAGTCATGGCATAGCCTTGCAGCTGGAGTCAGTCAGTTCAAAACGCGCTTCACTGGAACAGTCTATCAAACGCACGCAAATGCAGATATCGCATCATGAATCCCGGTATGCAGAACTGGAAAAATCACTCACTGAAAACCAGGCGCCAATACAGCCAATGAAGATGGAGCTGGAGAACAAACTCAAGGAGAAAGTGGATGCCGAAAAACTTCTGGGTGAAGCCCGCGGTCAGGTACAACAAATCGAAAATGTCTTGCGTGAGCGGGAACAAGCACGTGTACAACATGAAAACCAGATCCAGGAATTGAGAGATAATCTGGAAAAGGCTCGCCTGGTTAATCAGGAAAGTCGTGTCAGGTTGCAGACCATTGAAGAAAAACTGAATGAATCGGGTCATCATGCTGAACAAATACTCGCTATACTTGATGCTGAAGCAGAACTGTCCGTCTGGCGTGAACGGCTGGAACAGATCGGGCAGAAGATTAACCGGTTAGGCCCCATCAATCTTGCTGCTATAGATGAATTCAGTCAGCTTTCAGAACGCAAGAACTATCTGGACAAACAGGATGCCGACTTGCGTGAAGCTTTAACAACACTGGAAAATGCCATTCGCAAGATTGACAAAGAGTCCCGCACCCGTTTCAAGGATACTTTTGATCAACTTAATTCCAATCTGCAGGAAACATTCCCGCAACTTTTTGGTGGCGGGCATGCCTATCTGGAACTGACTGGCGACGATTTGCTGGATACCGGTGTTACCATAATGGCCAGACCGCCAGGCAAACGTAACAGCACCATTCATTTACTGTCGGGTGGGGAAAAAGCGCTCACTGCCGTGGCACTGGTATTTTCCATTTTCAAACTCAACCCGGCACCATTCTGTATACTCGACGAAGTTGATGCACCACTGGATGATGCCAACGTAGGCCGTTTCAGCGAACTGGTCAGTGCAATGTCTGAAGACGTACAGTTTATCTTCATCACTCATAACAAGATCACCATGGAAATTGCACATCAGTTACTGGGCGTTACCATGCAGGAAGCAGGTGTATCCAGACTGGTGTCTGTTGATGTTGATGAAGCGGTGAAGATGGCGGCGATAGCCTGACAACAGTCACAAGTTACAAGTCACAGGATACAAGTGATTCGTGACAGGCAACAAGTTAAAATCTTTCAACTTGTAAATTATAGCTTTTACTGCCGTTATGAATGAACTGCGATGGATACTTCTGGGACTGGGGGTGCTGGTCATTGCCGGGATCTACTTCTGGGAATCCACAAAACATAAACGTAACCTGCGTTCCAGAGTTGAGAATTATTCTTCCCTGGATAACGACAGTTTCCCAAATATCAGGATGAATCCCAAAAAAGAGAAAAATATCGACATATCCGGTGCATTGGCCACCTTTAATTCCTATTTAAAGCAATCCAGAAAATCTTCTTCCGGTAAAAACATGGATCGGGCGATAAATAAAGCGGGTTTAAATGACGGGAATTATCTGAATGGTGATACCGGAAATGAGTCAGCTCAGGAGAAAACCCGGCAACAGGAAATTATGGTGATTTACATCACAGCGGAGTCTGGCTCTTTGCTCAGTGGGCCTGATATTCTGCATGCGCTGGAATCGGCAGATATGCAATTTGGCGATATGAATATATTCCATTATCACGGGCCGGACAAAAACCATGCAACACGTGCATTATTCAGTCTTGCCAATATTCATGAGCCCGGCAGTTTTGATATAGACAACATGGACAGGTTCTCCAGCAATGGGCTGGTATTATTCATGTGTCTGCCTGCGGATATCGGCGGTGATATTGCATTTGAGATCATGCTGGATACCGCGCATAACCTGGCTTATATTCTGGGTGGAGAATTAAGAGGTGCTGACCGCAAGATACTGGATACAGAAAAGCTTAATAAAATGCGTGAAACCGCCAGCCGATATTAATTGTTTCATTATTCCGCATGAAAATTCCTGAAGCAGTCAAGCGCCGTTGCAACGAGTTAAGAGAAGAGATTGACCATCATAACTATCATTATTATGTCCTAGATGCTCCCACAATACCGGATGCTGATTACGATCAATTAATGAATGAACTGGTAGCGCTGGAATCCCAATACCCTGCACTCATTACACCAGAATCACCGACCCAGCGTGTAGGCGCAAAACCCCTC
>Ga0214472_10008136_pt1 | contig 10951 bp, 13 predicted proteins | sample RVTome_6_FD_207662 | JGI IMG/M metagenome (GOLD analysis project Ga0214472, IMG submission 207662) | Soil microbial communities from uranium-contaminated site in the Upper Colorado River Basin, Wyoming, United States - RVT140D175 | ecosystem: Environmental > Terrestrial > Soil > Contaminated >...
GGACCACTTCTTGGTCAGCAGCAACCCAGCCACGGTATCCCACAGCTCGGGGCGGGTCACCGTCCACGGGTCACGAGTTCGGCGAGCGGCCCGGTCGGCTCGGTCTTGAGCTCGATACGCCCGATAAACGCTCCGGCCCCCACCAGCTTTGATCTCCCGGCCGATCGTGCCCCGATGCCGACCCAGACGACCAGCGATCACCGCGTCCGTTTCGCCCCGATCGACACCCAACATCATCTCCTCACGTTCCACGATCGTCAAAGCATCCGGCCGTAGCCTGCGTTCACATTGTCTCACCACCCCATGCTCACCGATCAGGTTCTCCACCGTGGTCCGCGACACACCCCCAATCAGCGCCGCCTGGTCATAGGTGGCACCCCCAGCCACCGCACCCAGCACAAGCCGGGTCTTCTCCCACGATGTCTTCGGGCGTCCCACAACACTCCTTCCGGTCAGAATGTCGCGATCACCACTTGAGCCAGCCGGTCACATGCGGACCTGTGGCTCCCAATTACGAGGGGTCTAAGTGAGGTCGATCGCAGAGATGGCCCATGACAGCCCGCTGTCCGAGTCTTCGACTGCGAGACGCAGAGCCCACCCCGTGCCCGGGCTCCCGTCGTCGAACCAGAACCAGTCCAACCGCGAAGCGGCAGACCCCAGGTCCTCAGGCGCACAGGGCCAGGGGAGATCGGCGATGACCGCCGTTGCCCACCAAGCCAGATGCCGGCCGGCGGCGGCCCCCCGCCTCCGGCCATGGGCGCCACCCGAGGCCGCGGCCCAGCCCATCCAGGCCAGGCCGGCGGGAGTTCCGATGTCGGCATGTCGGCAGAGAGTTGCCCCGAGGGCGCGAATGGCTGCCAGGTGGTCACCGGCGACGACCGCGGTCTGGCAACGCCCGTTCGACTCGTCGGTCCATGGCTGGACCAGATCGGCCAGAGCCGCCTCGGTTTGAGGATCGTCCACCATCTCGAAATCGGTGGGCAGCCTGGCCTCGGCGAGCTCTGGCGGGGGAGGTGACGGCGCCTCGACCTTGTCGCGTTTGTAGGTGGCCATTGGGTAGCGAGGCTCCCAATCCTCTAACGAGCCGGGGAGATCGAGGTTCGGCTCGTTTACCCGCTCGCCCCTGACGACACGCTCCGCGGCCAACGTCCGGCGCTCGGGCCCAATCTCCAGGTATGGCTCCAACTCCAACCAGGTCTTGGTGCTGGCCGCAACCTCGGCAAGAGGCCCGAGGGCAAAGCGTGATTGGCCTTCGGAGACGGCAGGCCCGGCGTAGGCAGGTGGGGCCTCCAGCGTCAGCCGATAACGAATGTGCTCCTCGGCGCCCCAGACCTGTTTGCCCCGCTCCACCGCCTCCCGACACCGGGAGCGCAACTCCACCAGATCGTCCCAGGCCTGAGCAGAGCAGAGGCCGTCGATGACCCGGAGCAGGTCGTCGGTGTCAGACGATTCGATGGCCTCGAGAGCCCGGGGGCTGATCAAGGCAGGTCGCCCGTGGCCACCGGCAGGTCACGGCGCGACCAGTCCGAGAAGGAACCGACGTAGAGGTCGGGCATCGGATGGCCGGCGACCACCAGAGCCAGGGCCACATGACAAGCGGTCACCCCGCTGCCACAGGAGACGATGCTGTCCTCTGGTGTTTTCCGGTACCGCTCGACGAGAACCTGCCGGTCGAGGAAAAGTCCCTCCGGTCCGAGATTCCCGCTCGAAGGCATGTTGACGGCGCCGGGGATGTGGCCTGCCTTGGGGTCCACCGGCTCGACATCTCCCCGATATCGCTCCGGGGCTCGAGCGTCGATGAGATGGCGGTCCGTCAACCCGTCTGCTGTCTCCACGCCAGTGAAGCCGGTGGCGGCCGGGTAGTCCGTCGATGGTCGCCGAGTCTCGTCGTCGGTGACCGGAAGGCCGGCAGCGATCCAGGCGCCCAGACCACCGTCGAGGAGACGTGACCTCTCATGACCGATGGAGCGCAGCATCCACCACATCCGGGCGGCGACCGAGCCCCCCATGTCGTCGTAAACGACGATCTCATCGTGGGGGCCCGCTCCGAGGTTTCCGAGCAGTCGCGTGAAGTCGTTTGCTGTCGGCAGGGGATGGCGGCCGTCTCCCGTGGTCCCGCTCAGGTCGGTCTCGAGATCCACGAAGACGGCGCCCGGAATGTGGCCCATGGCATATGCCACTCTCCCCCGGCCAGGGTCGGTGAGGGACCACCGGAGATCGAAGATGACGACCTCGTGGAGTTGTTCGATCAACTCTCCCACCGAGATCAGAGGGTCGGGCACGGTCCCATTCGGCTACTCCTCCTCGTCGGAATGACCCTTGAACTCGTCGCCGAGATCACTGATCGTCGAGCCGAGGGCGGTCGCGAAGGAGCTCGCCGCCTTCTTGAGATGCTCCCTGGCCTCCGGGTCGCGTAGGGCACTCGTCACCGATTCGGCGACCTGATCCCAGGCGCCAATCAGCGTCGCAAAGGCTCCCTTGATCTCGTCTTCGGATGGGCCGCGGTCGGCGGCAACCCGGCGATAGGTGTCCTTGAGCCGATCGCCCAACGACCCGAACTCAGAGGAGACTGTGTCCCAGGGGTCCACATCCTCATCCGGCTTAGGATCTTGGTCGTGCGTCTCCACCTCCTCGATGGTACCTACGAGTTGTTCCGGGCTCACTTCGGCCGCAAGGAGTCGGTGCTGGCCAAAGATGGCTCAGACATAAGAGCCACCCTCGGAATAATCGAATCGACCCTCTCCCTGCTCCGGGAGCCAGGGGTCACCCATCTCGCCGCCAGCTTCGACACGGTGATCGAGTCGTTTCGCAACGAGATGTTCGCCGGTTATAAGACCTCGGCCGGAATGGACCCCGAGTTGCTGGTGCAATTCCCGCTGGCGGAGGAGGCCTTGAGGGCGATTGGAGTCGTGGTGTGGGGCAACATCGAGCACGAGGCGGACGACGCCATCGCCACCGCCGCCATCCGATGGGTAGAGGATGTCGAGCAAGTGGTCATCGCCACTCCTGACAAGGACCTGTGCCAGCTCGTGATCGGCGATCGGATCGTCACCTACAACCGTCGTGAGCAGAAGATCCTGGACGAAGCAGCGGTCGTGGAAAAGTTCGGGATCCATCCCGAGTCGATCCCCGATTACCTGGCTCTGGTTGGCGACACAGCCGATGGTGTTCCCGGGCTTCCCGGTTGGGGGGCCAAATCTGCTGCCACTGTGCTCTTCCGGTATCCCCGTTTGGAGCTGATCCCGGCCGAGGCTGCCGACTGGGAGGTGACGGTCCGCAGCGCGGACAAGCTGGCAGCAACGCTCCGTGAGTACGTCCAGGAGGTGTTCCTCTATCGGGAGCTGACGACGCTTCGGCTCGATGTCCCGATTGCCGAGACTCTCGATGATCTGGAGTGGCAAGGCGCGCCCCGCGAGGTCTTCACGGCCTTCTGTCAAAGGGTCGGGCTGGACGCGGAAGCGATCCGGGTCCATCGCTGGCAGACTTGATTGCCGGCCGACTTCGCCCGAGACCAAACCTCAGTTCTGGACCGGATCAATCTGGACGCGAATCGAACAGTCTCGGGCGAACAGACGCCGGTCGGCCGGGGCTGCCGCCGCGCGACGACGTCGGGCGGAGTTGGCCGGCCACTAGAACTTGATCTCGATCATCGGCCCGTCATCGATCAGACGCTGGCGCTGGGCGGCGCCCGAGTACCACCTGGTGAGTCTGGAATCGAAGACCATCGATCGGGTCTCCGGGTCATTGACCGGGTAGGCGCTTGCCGGCAGGTCCCTTCCTCCAACGTGGACGATCACCTTCGGGTCTCCGTTGACGTTGGCGTACCAATCCCTGGTTCCTGGTGGGCCGGTGATGAAGAAGCGCCCTTCGACGTAGAACCACCAGATCTCCATCCGGCGCGGTTCCCCCGTGCGTCGCCCCACAGTTGTGATCTCGATGGTGCGGTGCGCGGCGAGTGCGTCGTTACTCGGTCGGCGAATCGTCATCGAATTCTTCCCAAACCACGTCGAACCGATCGAGACATTCGGCACACCGGTAGGCGAGAGCCGTGCCCGGCTCCAGATCCTCATCGGGTGATAGGAAGGAAATGAGGTGGGCGGTCCCACCACATTCGACACATGTGATCGATGCCGGTGGGGTGATCACGATGCGGGCGCTTTGGCTCGGATCAAGAGCACTGTTCCGATCATGCCCGCCGCCAGGGAACCGGCAAAGATCCCTACCTTCGCCGTGTCTATGAGCATCCGGTCGTTGAACGCGAGTTCTGCGATGAACAGTGACACCGTGAACCCGATGCCGGCGACCGCGGCGAGGCCGACGAGATGCAGCCAACCGGTCCCTTCCGGAAGACTGCCCAGCCCGAGCCGCACGGTCACGAGGGTGAAGAATGAGATGCCCGCGATCTTTCCGAGCACAAGCCCCAAAGCTACGCCGAGTCCGACCGGGGAAATCAGGGCGTCGCCAATGGAGGTCCCTCTGAAATCGACACCGGCATTGGCCAGCGCAAACAGGGGGACAATCAAGAAGGAGCTCCAAGCGACCAACCGATCCTCCAGGCGACTGAGAGGGGACACCGACTCGGCGGCCACCGTGCTGAGAAGCAGTGCTTCATGGTTGGCGTGCTCCTGCTCCTCGATCTCGTCCGGCTCGATCGGGTATTGATCGAGGATCGATCGGGCCCTGGCATCGAACTCGGCCGGCTTGTACATGGGGCGCGCCGGGGTCAGGAACCCGAGCGCCACCCCGGCCAGGGTTGCGTGAAGCCCTGATTCGAGCGTGAAGTACCACACGAGCACCGCCACTGGCACGTAAAAGGCGAGAGAGCGGATCCCGCCTCGTTGTGCCAACCAGACGGCGACGAGGCCGCCGACCGCCGGCGCCAGGAATCCGAGGGCGATATCCGTGGTGTAGAAGACAGCGATCACTGCGATCGCCCCGATGTCATCGGCGATCGCAAGGGAGAGCAGGAACAGCTTCGCCGGACCCGGAATCCTGGACCCGAGCAGGGCGAGGGCGCCGACGGCGAACGCGATGTCGGTAGCCATCGGGATCCCCCAACCCCGCACCGCCTCCCCCCCGGTGCCCGCGTTGAGCACGAGGTAGACAGCAGCTGGCCCGACCATGCCACCCAGCGCTGCAATCACAGGGAGTAAGGCGGCCCGTCGGTTTCGAAGCTCACCGATGACCAACTCTCGTTTGATCTCGAGCCCGACGACGAAGAAGAAGATGGCCATGAGGCCATCGTTGATGACCTCGAGGACGCTCTCGTCGAAATGAAATCCTCCGAGGTCAACGGTGAGGTGGGTCTCGAGGATCTCGCGGTAAAGGTCGGAGAACGAGGAGTTCGCCCATACGATCGCGACCATGGCGGCGCCAAGAAGCACGATTCCCGACGAAGCTTCGATTCGGGTGAATCGGACGAAAGGCCGAACAAAAAGGGACGGAATCAAGCGCTCCGAGGCCGCCCAGGTCAGGTGCCTGCGGTCCACCTCAGCCGATCGTCTTCCCCGCCGACATGAGTTGCACGCAGGCCTCGACCACCCGAGCCGCCATGCCTGTCTCCCCCTTCTTCATGTACGACCGCGGGTCGTAGGTCTTCTTGTCACCCACGTTGCCGTCAACCTTGAGAACGCCGGCATAGTTCGTCATCACGTGGTCGACGATGGGACGGGTATAGGCGTACTGGCAGTCGGTGTCGATGTTCATCTTCACCACGCCGTATCCAAGGGTTTCCCGGATCTCCTCCAGGGTCGACCCGCTGCCGCCGTGGAAAACCAGGTAGTGACGGGCAGTGTCGCCGAATCTGGCCTTGACCGCCCCCTGGCCGTCGCGGAGGATCACTGGAGTCAGTTTCACCGCCCCCGGCTTGTAGACGCCATGCACATTGCCGAACACGGCGGCCAACAGATACTTGCCGCCCTCGGAGCTACCGAGGACCTCGGTGACCCGGACCATGTCCTCGGGTGAGGTGTACATCTTCCCGCGATCGATGTTCTGGTTGTCACTTGCGTCCTCGACCCCGCCCACAATGCCAATCTCCAATTCGAGAATCACGTCAACCTCGGTGCAAAGGGCCAGCAACTCGGCGGCCAGAGCCAAGTTCTCTTCCATCGGGAGCTCTGAGGCGTCGAGCATGTGGGATTGGAAGAGCGGGCCCAGCCCGACGGCCTTGCGTTGCCGGCTGACCTCGAGGAGAGGGCGGATGAAGCCGTTGACCCGATCCGGCGGGCAGTGGTCGGTGTGGAGTGCGATGTTCACCGGATACTGCTCGGCGACCACATGAGCGAACTCGGCCAAAGCGCGAGCTCCGGTCGGCATGTCCTTGTTGGATTGGCCCGAGGCGAACTCAGCGGCGCCGTAGGAGACTTGGACGATCCCGTCGGACTTCGCCTCGGTGAAGCCTTCGAGGGCGGCCAGCAACGTTGTTGAAGCGGCGACATTGATGGCCGGAAAGGCGTAGCCACCCTCACGGGCGGCCTGGAACATCTGTCGATACTTCTCGGGGGTGACGATGGGCACTTTTCCGTCCTACGTTCTGCGTCTTGGCTGCAACGCCGAGGGTAGCGGTGCCACGATTGCCGTCGGAAAGGCCAAACGGTGAACGGTCAACGGGGAACGGGTTTTTCCGACTCGCCGTCAGCAAACCGCCGCAATAGGTTGCAGGGGTGACGCCAAGCGTCGGCCAACAGGTCGCATCTCGAAAGTCTCGCAGTCGTGTCCTGCGCGGCATATACCTGGTCCTGGGATTCATCTGCCTCGGATTCGTTGCGATCAGCTTCATTCCCGGGATCCCCACCTTCGACTTCGTCATCCTGGCCGCCTTCTTCTTCTCGATGTCCTCTGACCGGCTTCACAGTTGGATGGTCAATCATCCGGTGTATGGGCGGATGATCGAGGGCTACCGCGCTGGTGGCTTGACCGTTCGCATGAAGTGGCTGGCGGCGGTCGCCATCACCCTCTCCCTGACCTTCTCGTCTGTCGTGCTGGTGGACAATCTGGTGGTGAGGATCATCCTGGGAGCGGTCGGGGTGTTCGCCCTTTGGTTTGTCTTCAGCCGCCCGACCAGGTCCGAGGTGGGGACCTAGTCACCCGCCGCTGACGGCCTGTAGCACCTGGACCTCCACTCCATCGGGGACCGGGGTCGAGAGACCGGCTCGTTCTCCGTCGACAAAGACCAACACGTGGGTGCGAATCCTGCCGTCCTCGTCGATCAGGTGATTGCGGACTCCCGGCTCCTTTTCGAACAGCCCGTGCAGCACCTGCCCAACGTCGTCTCCCGTCACCTCATGACGCAGTCCATCTCTGACTGCCTGGGTGAGTATCCGGGGCAGCCTGACCTTCACCGTCATCGGAGCAACCGGACCGCGTCGATCCGGGGAAAGCTCGCCTCCAACTGCTGCCAGGCGCTCCCGTTGTCGTCGGTGAGCCATAGCTTGCCCCCGGTGGTGCCGAAGCAGAACCTGCCCTGGTTGTCGCCGTCGAAGGCACCTCGAAGCACTCCCGTGTACTGGGGAGCCTCGGACCATCCCGAGCCCGACACCAGCCAGCTGTCGCCGTCGTCATCCGAGACGTAGGCGCGCAGCTCTCCGTCGACCGGCACCCGGTTCTCGTCGGAGGTGAGAGGAATGGTGAAGAGCCGGCCGCTGTTGTCATCCCTCCAGATCACGAATCCGAATCCCGAGGGAAGTCCGCTCTCTATCCGCTCCCAGGTGTCTCCGCCGTCGCGGCTCCGGAACATGCCGGCATGGTCCTGGCGCCAGATTCGCTGAGGGCTCTCCGGGTCGTGGGCCAGCCCGTGCACGCAGTAACCGACCTCGGGCCTTGGCACATCCGCGGGCACGCCAACCGGCGGGACCCCGTCGTTCTTCGAAGACCAGGTTTTCCCCCCGTCGTCGGATCTGAACACTCCCACCGCCGAGATGCCGACCCAGATCCGGTCTGCTCCGGTGAGAATCCGATGGGCGCACAGGCCACCGAACCCGGGATGCCAGTCGTCCCGCGTCCGGTGCTCGTTGAGACCTTCGACTGCGGACCAGGTGTCTCCGTCATCGTCCGAGGTGAACAGACCGGCCTGGGCGACCGCGGCCAGGATCCGGTCGCCGTCGGTGTGGAACGTCCAGATCTCTTCCATCTTGCGCCCGGACTCTTTGGACCACGACGGTGGGGTGTCGGTAGGAGACCAGGCTGTCAGGTTATCGCTGCGATGGATGCCGACGCCAAACCAGTTGCTCCCGACCGCGGCGAGGTGGGTTCCGCCGGCCGTCCGGCCAAACGCAGTCACCTTCCATCCCGGGAACATCGGGCCGGCCACCGACCAGGAATCGCCGGTCTCGGTGACCAGATACCCGCCCTTCTCGGTACCCACCGCGATTCGCATGATCAGGCTCCTCCGATCGACAATCGCAATCTACTTTGTCACATAACTTGCATTCGATGCGCCCGTTCAGCCGCTTCTCCCTCGCCGCGGTGACCGCCACGACGATGGCGGTGGCGACCTTCGGTCAGAGCGCATTCGGAGTCCTCGCCTCGAACCTGATCGATGAGTTCGAGGTCGAGCGATGGCAGATCGGGATCCTGGCCTCGGCCAGCGGATTCACCGGTGCCCTTCTCTCCCCGATCTTCGGACGCGTGACCGATCGCCTTGGCAGCGTGAAGTCCGTGATCGGGGTGCTGGCGATGGGCATCGCGACGATGACAACTGTCGCCATCGCACCCAGCTACGCGATCCTCGTCGTCGTCGCTCTCCTCACCGGGATCCCCAACGGGTGGACCAATCCCGCGACCAATGCCCTGATCGTGGACAACGTCGCCGCCGGAGCAAGGGGCGTGATCACGGGCATCAAGCAATCGGGAGTGCAGATGGGCGCCTTCCTCGGAGGCCTGCTCCTGCCCGGGATCACCGCTATCAGCAACTGGCGTGTCGCTTACGCCTCGTTTCTGGTCTTCCCGGTTTCCGCCCTTCTCGGGATGTGGCGGCGTCCCGAGGTGAAACGCCAGGCCCGGCCCGACAGTGACCAGGAGCTGCCGATCCCGACTGCGGTCAAGTGGATCGCCGTATACGGCACGCTCACCGGGTTGGGCGTGTCGGCCACCACGACCTTTCTCCCGCTGTTCGCCGAGGAGGGGATGGGATGGACGACGGCTCAGGCCGGGCTGCTCCTCGCCGGCGTGGGACTGATCGGCGTGATCGCCCGGATCACCTGGGGCTCGGTCTCTGAGCGATGGCTGGGGCACGGTCGCACGCTTCGCTTGCTCGCTGTGCAGTCGGCCCTTGGCGCGACTCTGCTTGCCCTCGCCGCTTCCGGGAACGCTCCGAGTTGGGTCCTGGTGCCGATGGCTCTCTTGTTCGGATCGGGAGCTGGCGCATGGAACGCGGTTGGGATGCTTGCAGTGATGGACTACTCGATCCCGGAGCTGGTCGGACGTGGCACCGGTCTTGCCATGCTCGGCTTTCTCACGGGGGTCGGGCTCGGCGCCCCTCTCATGGGTCTCTCGGTAGACCGTCTCGGCACCTACACCCCGGGTTGGGTGACTCTGGCGTCGCTCTTTGCCCTGAGTGCGGTGGTCGCCGGGAGGATCCACGCCACCGGTACTCTCGCTCACGCTTGAGACTCGTGATTGCCCGCTGCACGGTCGACTACTCGGGCCGGCTCACCGCCCATCTCCCGGAGGCGATCCGCTTGATCATGGTCAAGGCGGACGGGACGCTCGCCATCCACTCCGACGGCAACGCCTCGAAACCGTTGAATTGGATGGTGGCGCCCAACGTGGTGGAGACACACGACGATCGATGGGAGGTGACCAACGCGAAGGGAGAGAAGCTGGTCATCTCGATCTCGGAGATCATCGAGGATATGACCCACGTCCTCGGCGACGACCCGGGTCTGCAGAAGGACGGGGTGGAAGCACATCTTCAGGAGCTTCTCGCCGCGCGACCCTGGGTGCTCGAGGAGGGGTTGACTCTGATCCGACGGGAGTACCCAACCGATATCGGGCCAGTCGACCTCGTCTGTTCGGATGCCGTCGGGCGGACGGTTGCCATCGAGGTGAAGCGCAGGGGAGAGATCGAAGGAGTGGAGCAGCTTTCTCGATATCTCGAGAGATTGGGGAACGACCCGAGGTTAGGGCAGATCAGGGGGATATTCGTCGCCCAGTCGATCACACCGCAGGCGTTGGTGCTGGCCGATGCACGCGGCGTCGAGGCCATCGAAGTCGACTACGACGGTCTCCGTGAGATCGAAGACACCGCGATGCGCCTTTTCGACCTCCGCTGATCGTGTTCGAGATCGTCTTCTATCACCCCGAGATCCCTCCCAACACGGGCAACGCGATGCGAGTGGCCGCGGTGACCGGGTGCCGGCTCCATCTCATCGAGCCGCTCGGGTTCACTATGGAAGACGCCAAGCTGAGACGAGCCGGGATGGACTATCGGGACCGGGCTTCGGTGACTGTCCATCGTGATCTCGAATCGTGGCGGAAGGCAACGAGCCCGCTTCGTGTCTATGCCCTGACGGTGGATGGAGAGAGCCTCCACACCGGCCCCTCGTACCAACCCGGCGACGCCTTTCTGTTCGGGCCCGAGTCGGTTGGGCTGCCTGATGAGGTGCAGGCGCTTCCCTGGATCATCGAGCGGCTGCGGATCCCGATGGTTCCCGAGGTCCGCTCACTCAATGTCGCCAATGCGGCGGCGGTGGTGATCTATGAGGCCTGGCGACAGAATGGCTTCGCCGGCAGGGCCTGAGCGAGAGCGGCAGCTCCGGCCGACCGGCATATGAAAATACCGGCCGGCTTCGCCCGTGACCAAACCGGCTCTTCGGAAATGAGCGGGGTGGGCTGATCCCAGGGATGTAGCAGGGGCCCTGTCAATCTGACGGTTACTACACCTTCAGATCGGAGAGCCCCTGTGGAAACGAACCCTATCCGCGTGTGTGAGCTGCTGGTGGGACCGCCC
>Ga0214472_10008137_pt1 | contig 10951 bp, 3 predicted proteins | sample RVTome_6_FD_207662 | JGI IMG/M metagenome (GOLD analysis project Ga0214472, IMG submission 207662) | Soil microbial communities from uranium-contaminated site in the Upper Colorado River Basin, Wyoming, United States - RVT140D175 | ecosystem: Environmental > Terrestrial > Soil > Contaminated >...
AGCGAAAGCGGATGAGCCCAAACCGTCATGGTGTAAGCCTGCAAGCGTTGCCATGGCGGGGTCGAGGGAACTGCGAGGAGGTCGTTGCAGCGATCTCCGGGAGTTACAAAGACGATCGCTAGTCGAATCGCCCTGGAAAGGCGACCCATAGAGGGTGACAGTCCCGTAGGCGAAAGCGAATCGTTCTCCCGTAGCAGTCTCCCAAGTAATGCGGGGCCCGAGAAACCCTGCATGAATTCACGAGGACCCCCTCGTAAGGCTAAATACTCGCTCGAGACCGATAGCGAACCAGTACCGTGAGGGAAAGGTGAAAAGGACTCCTGACGGAGAGTGAAATAGAACCTGAAACCGTGTGCCTACAAGCTGTAGGAGGCTGCTGCGACCTTCGGGTCGTTCGCGGCTGACTGCGTGCCTTTTGCATAATGAGCCGGCGAGTTGCTGCTGCGTAGCGAGCCTAAGGAGTAACCCTCCGGAGGCGTAGCGAAAGCGAGTCCGAAATGGGCGATTGAGTTGCGCGGCGCAGACCCGAAGGGTGGTGATCTACCCATGGCCAGGTTGAAGCGGAGGTAACACTCCGTGGAGGACCGAACTGGTGAAGGTTGAAAACTTCTCGGATGAGCTGTGGGTAGGGGTGAAAGGCTAATCAAACCACCTGATAGCTGGTTCTCCCCGAAAGGTATTTAGGTACCGCCTCGCGTAAGAGTGTGCCGGAGGTAGAGCACTGGATGGGCTAGGGGCCCTACCAGGTTACCAAACCCAACCAAACTCCGAATGCCGGTCACATGTTTCGCGGGAGAAAGCTGCTGGGGGATAAGCTCCAGTGACGAGAGGGAAACAACCCAGACCGACAGCTAAGGTCCCCAAGTCCTGACTAAGTGACAAAGGATGTGGATTTGCACAGACAACTGGGAGGTTGGCTTAGAAGCAGCCATTCCTTGAAAGAGTGCGTAATAGCTCACCAGTCAAGTGGATCCGCGCCGATAATTCACGGGACTCAAGTCAGGCACCGAAGCTTCGGATCGTGATCGTCTGCGGACGGTCGCGGTGGTAGGGGAGCGTTCCATGCGGGTCGAAGCCGTTCCGGGAGGAGCGGTGGACTGCATGGTAGTGATGATGCCGGCACGAGTAGCGATAAAGGGGGTGAGAAACCCCCTCGCCGAAAGCCCAAGGGTTCCTGAGGAAGGTTAATCCGCTCAGGGTTAGTCGGACCCTAAGGTGAGGCCGAAAGGCGTAGCCGATGGAAAGCAGGTCAATATTCCTGCACCAGTCTGCGCGCGTTATGAGCTATGGGGTGACGCAGAGGTGAACCCTCATCCGGTGATGGACGTCCGGGTGCAAGGCTGTACGGAGGTCGGGTAGGCAAATCCGCCTGACTATTCCCGAGAGCTGATGCGGAGGGCCGTTAGGCCCACAAAAGAGGGCTAAGCTGACTGCCAAGAAAAACCTCTATGCCAGTTCGCAGGCTGACCGTACCGTAAACCGACGCAGGTGGGCGGGGAGAGAATCCCAAGGCGCTCGAGAGAACTCTGGCTAAGGAACTCGGCAAAATGACCCCGTAACTTCGGGATAAGGGGTGCCCGGAACGGTTAGCCGCCTCGCGCGGTGAAGCTGGTCCGGGCCGCAGAGAATCGGCCCAAGCGACTGTTTACTAAAAACACAGGACTCTGCGAAGTCGTCAAGACGACGTATAGGGTCTGACGCCTGCCCGGTGCCGGAAGGTTAAGGGGAGGGGTTAGGGCTTCGGCCCGAAGCTCCGAACTGAAGCCCCGGTAAACGGCGGCCGTAACTATGGGACACCGTAGTTCCGTGAACAAATCTGGCTGTATGCTGGGACACCCGGTTGATGCGGAGGTACTCGTCGTCGCGAAGCGGCGGCAGTGACAATCCTCCGAGGACGGGCAATCAGCAGGAAAGACTCGGGAATCTCCCGAGAATCCTCAGAGACTGCACGCCAGACCGCGATTCCTAAAAAGACGCGGATGATACAGTCCGTTCTGCATGGCAACATGCAGAGCGCGGCAGAAATGACCGCGCCCATCGACGACGCTCCGTCGTCGATGAGTAACAACACAGAACGGTCCTAAGGTCCAAGGGAAAACCGCGAGCCTTAGTAAAACCCAACCATTTGCGGGAAACTCCTCGACAGCCGCTCGGTACTCGCCGCGTTGGCGCGGCAGTAAAAATCCGACGGACAGGGGGACAATCCGCAGGGAAGGCCCGGAAACTGCTCCGGGAACCCTCAGAGACTTAACGTTGGGGACTGGCCGATGAAGCTAGATGCTGAGTGGATCACAGGCTTCGTGGACGGTGAAGGATGCTTTCATGTCGGGATCAACAAGCATCCCGAGATGAGCTCCGGATTTCAGGTCTTGCCTGAACTCACCGTCGTGCAGCACGAGCGCGATGTGCAGGTTCTCCATGCACTGAAGAGCCATTTCGGTTGTGGCGTGGTTCGAACGAATCACGGCGATCGGATGGCTTATCGAGTGCGGAACGTGGATCACCTCCGAAAGCACATCGTTCCACACTTCATCAAGCACCCGCTCCATACCAGGAAACGCCAGGACTTCATCAAGTTCGAGCGTATCCTCAGGAAAATGGAAGCGGGCGATCATCTCACGGCGGAAGGCATCGAAGACATTCGACGCATCGCCGCGCAGATGAATCGAGGCCAGTCAAGATAAAGTCCAGCCTTCAGGGAAACCTGAGGGACCAACTGAGCGAAATTCCTTGTCGGGTAAGTTCCGACCTGCACGAATGGCGTAACGACTTGGGCGCTGTCTCGGCCAGAGACTCGGTGAAACTGCAGTATCGGTGAAGATACCGATTACCCGCGACAGGACAAAAAGACCCTGTGCACCTTTACTACAACCTGATATTGGGTTCCGGTTGGTCTTGTGTAGCATAGGTGGGAGGCTATGAAGCGCGGGCGCTAGCCCGCGTGGAGCCAACAGTGAAATACCACCCTTGGTCAATTGGAATTCTAACCCACGGCCGTGAAGCCGGCCGGGGGACCGTGTCAGGCGGGTAGTTTGACTGGGGCGGTCGCCTCCTAAAACGTAACGGAGGCGCGCAAAGGTCCCCTCAGTGCGGTCGGTAATCGCACGTTGAGTGTAAAGACAGAAGGGGGCTTGACTGCGAGACCTACAAGTCGAGCAGGTGGGAAACCAGGCCTTAGTGATCCGGCGGTCGTGTGTGGAAACGCCGTCGCTCATCGGATAAAAGGTACGCCAGGGATAACAGGCTGATCTCCCCCGAGAGTTCACATCGACGGGGAGGTTTGGCACCTCGATGTCGGCTCATCGCATCCTGGGGCTGGAGAAGGTCCCAAGGGTTGGGCTGTTCGCCCATTAAAGCGGTACGCGAGCTGGGTTTAGAACGTCGTGAGACAGTTCGGTCTGTATCCGTCGTGGGCGGAGGACACTTGAGAGGCTCTAACCCTAGTACGAGAGGACCGGGTTGGACGCACCGCTAGTGTACCTGTTGTGGCGCCAGCCGCAGCGCAGGGTAGCTATGTGCGGACGGGATAACCGCTGAAAGCATCTAAGTGGGAAGCCTACCTCAAGATGAGGTGTCCCGCGGCATAAGCCGCCTAAAGGGCCGTGGAAGACCACCACGTTGATAGGCCGCAGGTGTAAGGACGGCAACGTCTTCAGCCGAGCGGTACTAATCGCCCGTGAGGCTTGACCACACTTCTTTCGAGAAGAGATTCGGCACGCGTCCCCCGAGGACGCGGGGGCCGGGCATCGCCCGGCCCGCAACCCACTACGTGGGCAATTGCCGGCTACGCCGGCGATTGACAGACAGACACTTCAATTGTCGGAGCGAGGTCCCGACAATCGCCGGCGAAGCCGGCAATTGTCGCCCGCAAGGGTTGGGGACACGCCGCGCGACGCGCGGCTCAGTTTCCGGCGGTTATGGCGAGAGGGAAACACCCGTTCCCATTCCGAACACGGAAGTTAAGCCTCTCAGCGCTGATGGTACTGCACGGGAGACCGTGTGGGAGAGTAGGTCGCCGCCGGGTATTTTGACGAAGGCCCCCGAGCCACGAGCTCGGGGGCCTTTTCGTCTTCCGGCGGCTCGATCGTCGTTCTTCTGACCGCCCGACCGTCCTCTGAGGCGTTCCGGGCTCCATCCCGCCTGCATGCCGCGCCCCACACCTCCGGGCCTCCCCGCCGCCCCCGTTGCTCCAGCGTCCCGTTCGGTGGATAGTTGAGGCCGGTCGGATGACCAGGGACACGTCCCGGAGGCAGGGATCCTCATGACGGAAACGGCTCGTTCGTCGGCCCGGGAGGAGGTGGCGGCTGGGGTGCAGGATCCGTCCGCCGCCCCGGCGCAGCCGCAGAGCCGGCTCGGGTGGTGGCCGTATTTCTCTCCGGCGCGGGTGCCTCTGCCCGTCCTTCTCGCGGCGTTCACGCCGGTCTACTTCCTCGCGGGGAAGCTCGGGCTGGCGCTGGCCTTCGTTCACGCGAGCGCGAGCGCCTTCTGGCCCCCCACCGGCATCGCGATCGCCGCCGCGCTCCTGTTTGGTCTCCGGATCTGGCCGGCCGTCTTCGTCGGCGCCTTCCTGGTCAACATCACGACGTCGGGCGACGTGGCTTCGTCGCTCGGGATCGCCTCCGGCAACACGCTCGAGGCCGTGGTCGCCGCCTGGCTGGTGAACCGCTTCGCGGGAGGCGCGGCCGTGTTCGACCGCCCGCACGACGTCTTCCGGTTCACCATCCTGGCGGCCGCGCTGAGCACCATGGTGAGCGCGACCATCGGCGTGCTGAGCCTCTGGATCGGCCACCTGGCGGAGACGGAGGCGTTGCCGGACATCTGGCTCACGTGGTGGCTGGGGGACGCGGTGGGCGCGCTCGTCTTCGCGCCGCTCGTCGTCCTCTGGGTCCGACCGGGGGAGCCGTGGCTCGCCGCGCGGAGCTGGCTCGAGGCCGCCGCGCTCGCGGCCGCGGTCGCGGGCATCGGCTGGACCGTGTTCGCCTTCCGTGTGCCGAACGGCTATCTGTGCCTGGCCCCCCTGATCTGGGCCGCGTTCCGCTTCGGTCGCCGCGGCGCCGTGACCGCGGCGGCGGCGACGTCCGGCATCGCCCTGTGGGGCACCCTTCTCGGATCCGGTCCCTTCGCCAGGCCGTCCCCGGCCGAGTCCCTGCTGTTCCTTCAGGCGTTCGTCGGGACGATCACGGTGATCGCGCTGGTTCTCGCGGTGGTGGTGCGGGAGCGGGAGCGGGTCGAGCACGCTCTTCGTCGCGCGCGCGGCGAGCTCGAAGAGAAGGTCGAGGAGCGCACCGCGTCGCTGCGTGAAGCGGTCCAGCAGCTCGAGAGGAGTCGCTCCGCTCTCCACGAAGCTCAGAGGATCGCGCACATCGGCAGCTGGGACTGGGACATCCCGGCCGACCACGTGAGCTGGTCGGACGAGCTGCACCGCATCTACGGCGTCGAGCCGGGATCTCGCGAGATCACCTACGGCACCTTCCTGGAGCTCGTTCATCCGGAGGACCGCGACCGCGTAAAGGCCAGGATCGGGGAGGCCTACACGAGCGGGGCGCCTTTCGAGTTCGAGCACCGGATCGTTCGGCCCGACGGCGCGGTCCGCACGCTCCATGCGAACGGGAGCGTCGTTCCGGACGCGGAGGGGAGACCCCTGCGCATGGTCGGTACCGGTCAGGACATCACCGCGCGCGTCCTGACCGAGCAGGCGTTGCGGCAGAGCGAGCAGCGCTTCCGGGTGCTGGCCGAGCAGGCCTCCGACATCATCAGCTTCTCCACGCCCGAGCAGCCCCTCAGCTACATCTCCCCGGCCGTGCGTCGTGTGCTCGGATACGATCCCGAGGAATTGACCGGAAAGTGGCGCCCGGACCTGGTTCATCCCGACGACCAGCCCGGTATCGAGGAGATGAGGAGCCACCTGGGGCAGAAGTCGGAGCTGGCGGCCGCGACGTTCCGCATGCGCCACAAGGCGGGCCACTACGTGTGGCTCGAGAGCGTGGCCGGCATCATCCGCTCCAGGGCGGGCGAGATCGAGGGAACCGTCACCGTCATGCGCGACGTCACGGAACGGGTGGAAGGAAGCAGGTTCCACGAGCTCCTTCAGAGGGTCACGAGGGCCGCCAACGAGGCCACCTCCGCCAACGATGCCTTGCGCGCCACCCTCGCCGAGATCTGCCGCTTCAAGAGCTGGCCGCTGGGGCACGTGTACGTCGTCGCCACCGACGGCTCCGGCGAGATGCTGCCGACCACGATCTGGTATCCCGAGGAGCCCGGTGACCACGAGGAGTTCCGGCGCGTCACCGAAGCGACCCGCTTCCGGCAGGGCATCGGGCTGCCGGGGCGCGTCCTCGCCAGCGGTCAGCCGGCCTGGATACCGAACGTTCTGGAGGATCCGAACTTCCCGCGGGCGCGGCTCGTGAGGAACCTCGAGTTGGCTGCCGCGTTCGGCTTCCCCATCCGCGTGGGGGAGAAAACCCTGGCCGTGCTCGAGTTCTTCACCACCGAAGTGCAGAGCCCCGATCCCCGCTTCGTGGAGATCCTGGACGAAATCGGATCCCAGCTAGGTCAGGTCCTGCGGCGCCAGCAGGTGGAGGAAGCGCTGAGAAATCGAGAGGCGCAGCTGGCACAGGCGCAGTCCATCGCGCACGTGGGGAGCTGGGACTGGGACGTAGCCCACGACCACGTGACCTGGTCCGACGAGCTGTTCCGGATTCACGGTCTCGAGCCGGGCTCGATCGAGGTGAGCTACGCGGATGTCCTGTCCCACATCCATCCTTCCGACCGGGCCCGGATCGATCGCATCGTGAAGGCCGCCTTCCTCAGCGGCGAACCCTTCCAGTACGAATACCAGCTGGTCCGACCCGACGGAACGACGCGGTACGTCCATACCGGAGGCAGGGTGGCGAGGGACGCCAACGGACGGACGGAGCGGATGTTCGGGGTCTGCGAGGACATCACCGAGCGCAAAGCCGCCGAAGACGCCCTTCGGACGAGCGAGCAGAGGCATCGCTTCCTCGCCGACTATTCGACGGACGTCATCACCGTCGTGACGCCCGAGGGCGTCTGCACGTATGCCTCGCCGGCCGCGCGAGCCCTCCTGGGATACGCGGCCGAGGAGCTCGTGGGCCGTCCCGTCGCCGATTTCGTCCATCCGGAGGATGTCGTGGCTGTGGCCGAGGCGCGCCGCGCCATCCTGAAGTCCTACGCCAGCCAGTCCGTGACCTGCCGTCTGCGGCGGAAGTCCGGCGGGTGGGTGTGGACGGAGACGACCAGCCGGGGCGTGAGGACCACATCGGGCATGGTGGAGAGCATCGTCGGCGTGACCCGCAACGTAACCGAGCGCTTGCGAGCCGCCGAGACGATGCGACTGCTCCAGCGCGTGACGTCGATCGCCAACGAAGCCACCAGCGTGGAGTCGGCCATGAGGCTGGCGCTCGAGACGGTCTGCCGTCACGCGGGGTGGCCGCTGGGGCACGTCTATCTCCCGACCAGGAGCGGCGACGGACGTCTCGCGCCCTCCGACATCTGGCACGTGGAGGAGCCCGAGCGCTATGCCGACGTGCGCAAGCTCAGCGAGAAGACCCCGTTCGTCGCCAGCGAGGGACTACCGGGCAGCGTGCTGGCGTCCGGGAAGCCGCAGTGGATCGCCGACCTCTCCGCGGAACCGCACTTCATCCGCAAGCCGGAAGCCGAGGCGCTGGGACTGGTTTCGGCGTTCGCCTTCCCGATCAAGGCGCACGACGAGACCCTGGCCGTGCTCGAGTTCTTCGCCGACGAGCCCCGTTCGTTCGACGAGGATCTCTTGAGCGTGATGGAGAACGTCGGCGCCCAATTGGGCGAGGTCGTGCGCCGGCACCGCGCCGAAGCGGCCCTCCGCACGAGCGAAGTGCACTTCCGCGCCGTGGCCGAGACGGCGGGGGACGCCGTCATCACCATCGACGACGAGAGCCGGATCATCTACTGCAACCCCTCGGCCGCCCGCATCTTCGGCTACGACGACCTGGTCGGAAAGCCGCTCCAGATGATCATTCCGGAGCGATTCCGCGACCCGCACGAAGCCGGCATGGAGCGCTTCCTGGCCACGGGAAAGTCGCGCATCCTGGGAAGGACCATGGAGATCATGGGTCTCCATCGCGACGGCCACGAGGTGCCGATCGAATACTCCATCTCGGACTGGCGAACCGACGAGGGGCTCTTCTTCACCGGCATCGTTCGGGACATCACCGCGCGGAAGCGGTCGGAGGAGGCGTTGAACCAGAATATCGAGGAGCTGGCGCGCTCCAACGCCGAGCTGGCGCTGTTCAGCTACGTGGCCTCCCATGACCTCCGCGAGCCGTTGCGGACGGTAGCCAGCAACGTCCAGCTCCTGCAGCGGGGTCTGGGGGACCGGATCACGCCGGCGGCGCGGAAGTCGGCCCAGTTCGCCCTGGACGGCGTTCATCGCATGCAGGCGCTGATCGACGACCTTCTCGCCTACTCCCGCGTGGGAACCGAGGCCAGGGAATTCCAGCGGGTGGACACGAACGTGGTGCTCGACGACGTGCTGGCGGGGCTCAAGGCCACCATCGAGTCGTCGGACGGCGTGGTGGTCCGCGGAGAGATGCCGACCGTGTGGGCCGATCGGATGCAGCTGGCGCAGGTCTTACAGAACCTGCTGTCGAACGCGCTCAAGTTCCACGTCGAGCGGCCGCCGCGCGTCCACGTCTCGGCCGCGCGTAACGGGGACGCCTGGGTGTTCTCGGTGCGGGACGAGGGGATCGGATTCGACCCCCAGCTCGCCGAGCACATCTTCACGCTCTTCCAGCGATTCTCGCCGGACGACTTCCCCGGCACGGGGATCGGGCTCGCCATCTGCCGCAAGATCGTGGAGCGCCACGGCGGGCGGATCTGGGCCGAGAGCGTTCCCGGCCAGGGCAGCGTCTTCCACTTCACCCTTCCGGCCCGCGACTGAGACGGCGGCCGGGAAAGGCGGGCTCGGCCTCAGGGGCGGAGCTCGACCTCGGTCACCTTGCCTGCCTCGACGCGGACCGCGCGGTACACGCGCTTCCCCTCGATCGCGACGCCCAGTACCCAGGTCCCGGCCGGCACGTCGCCGATCGCGAAGTGCTCGTCGAAGACGGGATCGGGATGGGCGCGGTCCTCGTAGGTCTCGGCGAAGGAGAACGGCGTCTCTCTGGGCATCGGCTTGGTGACCCCGTAGACCCGCGCGCCGGGCACGGGTCGGCCCGCGGCGTCGAAGACGCGCCCCGCGATGGCGCCCGTGCCCGGCAGCGGCTCGATCCACAGCTGGGGGTTGCGCGTGTACGAGGGGAAGCGGTTGGCGGGATCGACCACCGCCGTCCGGCCCTCCAGCGGCGGCTCCCCGGTGTCCGGCGTCACGTGGATCTCCAGATGCAGGTGGTCGTTGGTCGCTCGCCCCGTGCTCCCCACCCGCGCGATTCCGTCGCCGGCGCGGACACGATCTCCCTCCACGACCAGGAGCTCCTCGTTGTGGTAGTACGTCGACCAGACGTGGTCGGTGCCGAGCCGGCGATCGTGCAGGATGGCGACGGTGCGGGAGCCCGCCTCCGCTTCGGCGGCGTGGGCCACGACGCCGTCGCCGATGGCGTGGACCGTCGTTCCCTGGGGGTTGTTGAACTCGACCCCCTGATGCTGCTGGAAGTTGCCGCCCATCGTGGATCCGTAGGTGTAGGTCTGGTCGAGGAAGGGGTTGTCCTCGGGATCGATGGGGCGCCGGAACCAGAAGTGGGCCCGCTCGCCCGGCTCCGCGACGGGCAGCCCCGGATCGGGATAGCGGCGGAAGCCGCCCTGTCCCTCGCGTATCGAGCGTACGAGCGAAGAGGCGTCGTCCGCCGCGGGGCTGGCTTCACCGGCGCGGGGGGCGACGAGCTGGTCGGCGGCAGCGGCGGCGCCCTGCGCGGAGCCGGGCTCGAGCGACCACGTCCGCCCGCCGTCCTCGCTGCGGGAGATCCCGCGCAGATGGCGGACGCGGATCAGCGGCGGCCCGCCGGGTCGTTCCTCGACCGCCAGGTCGAGCAGGTACTTGTTGGGAAGGCCGTTCTCCTCGGTGACGTCCCGGTACTTCTCGCCGCCGTCGGACGAGATGCGCAGGCCGTCCGCGGTGGCGACGTACACGGTGTCGCCGGCCACCGCGATGCCTTCCGGTACCACGTACTGCCAGCGCGGGCCGAGCTGGCCGAACGTCCAATTGCGCCACGTGCGGCCGCCGTCACGCGTCACGCCCCAGCCGTTGCCCACGGTGCCGTACCAGACGGCGCCGCCGGCACCGAACGCCAGTGCGTCGACGAAGTCCCAGGAGATCCCGGTGGAGTCGCCGGCCGCGAGGGTCTCCCAGGAGGCGCCCGTTCCGTCGCGGCTGACGTGGATCCCCTGGCCGTACGTGCCGACCCAGACGGCTCCGTCGGGCGCGCGCGCGACCGTGAGCACGTGGGGGCCCCAGCCGTCGGGATCGGGGAGAGGCGAAGCCGAAGGCGTCACCGGCGGCCGGCGCGCGGCGCAGGCCGCCACGGCGGACAGGCAGACGGTGACGGCGAGCGCGTGGAACGGACGGTGCATGGCGCCAGGATATCCCGGACATGCCGGCGACGCCATGCGGCGCGCGCGTCGTTCAGAAGTCCTCGAGGTAGCGGATCTCGCCCTGGGGGTTGACCAGCGCCACCCGGATCCAGTTGGGCGGCGCGTCGAAGTCGAACTTCGCGAGCTCGTACCCCGCGTGCTCGCGCATCAAGCGGTAGGCGTGCCCTGCCTCGCGCGTCTTCCAGAACTCGATCGTGTCGATCTCGAGCGGCTCATCCGGGCAGATGGCGAAGATCTGGACGGGACGGTGGACGCGCCGCGCCGCGCGCTCGACGAGGGATCGCTGAGACGCCTCGCGCAGCGCTTCTTCAGACCGTGCCGGGCTCGATAGCGCATCGGCCGGCGAGGACGCAGCACCGGGATCCTC
>Ga0214472_10008138_pt1 | contig 10950 bp, 8 predicted proteins | sample RVTome_6_FD_207662 | JGI IMG/M metagenome (GOLD analysis project Ga0214472, IMG submission 207662) | Soil microbial communities from uranium-contaminated site in the Upper Colorado River Basin, Wyoming, United States - RVT140D175 | ecosystem: Environmental > Terrestrial > Soil > Contaminated >...
CACGGTACGCGACGCGGGCCGGTCGTCGAGCAGGCGCTGGATGCGGCGCACGAGCGGCGACCCCGATTCGGCCATCCCGGCCGCGAGGGCGGGGCTCTCGGCCGCCCGCCACGACGCCACCTCGGCCAGACAGCGGGCCAGGCTCACACCGCCTCCGGTGTGCTGCACGGCCCAATCGTCGCACTGGAACTCCGCGATCTCGCGCAACTCGCGGCGGGCCACCCGGATCAGGGGCTGGAAAAAGAAGACGTGTTCGAGAATGCCGCCCCAGGTGAGCCAGGCCGGATCCCGGCGCACAAGGTGGGCCATCTCATGGGCGAGGGCCGAGCGCTGCTGCTCGGGGGTGAGATGGGTGAGCACGCGTTTCGGGATACAGATCTCGCGCCGGCCGAAGGCGATGGGGCCGCCCAGGGGACCGAGGGTGCTGAGCAGGACCCGGGGACGGAACCCGGATCCGCGGCGGAGAGCATCCATGAGGCCGAGGACCCGTTCGTCCTCCACGGGGACGCGTCCGCGGAGAGCCCGCCGGAGTCCCCGCTTCAGACGGGCGAACCGGAGCATCCCCCACAGCGCGGCGAGCGACCACCCGGCCGCAAGGACCGAGGGCCACGCCCCGGTTTCGGCGGGCCCCGGCAGGCCCGGCTGCTCCGGGACCGGATGAGCCGCCCGCGCCGGGTCCGGATCGTCCGCGGCGACGACCGCGGCGGTGGGGGAATCGGGGGCGGGGACGAGAGCGGGGACCGCGGTGCGGCTCTCGGGAAGGGACACCCGGCCGAGAACGGGACCCAGCGCGAACCCCGTCTGGGCGGTCGCGGTGACCAGTCCCCCGACCAGGGCCGCCTTCCACAGGGTCTCCTTCCAGGCATGGGAGCGGACCCATCCCCACCGCGTCACCAGCCACACTCCGCAAAGGAGTACGGTGCTGTGGACAAGAAAGGTGAGCAACCATGCGCTCAGATAAACCGGGGCGGATTCGAGAATCGAACTGCTCGGAGGCATGGATCACTCCTCGGGATGTCGCCGGGAACGCTCCTCGAACAGGGCCCGCACTCGTTGCAGATCCCCGGGACTCATGTCGCGGCCGTCCAGGAGATGGCTCACCAGCTCGGTGACATCCCCCCGGAACACGCGGTCGGCGAGCTCGCTCACCATGGATCGCTGCACCTCCTCTTCACTCACCGTGGGCTCGTAGACGAACTGGCGGCCTTCGCGGCGGTGGCAAAGAACCCCCCGCTTCTCCAGACGGGTGAGAACGGTGGCGACGGTGGTGGTGGCCAGGCCACGCTGGTCGTGAAGGACCTCGTGCACCTCGGCCACGGTGGCCTCACCCCGGTCCCAGATCACGCGCATGACCGCGAGCTGGAGATCACTGAGCTGAGCGGACGAATGCATGGGGCTCCCCCTGGGTTGAGATCCTCAACTACAATAATAGTTTCAGACCGGGTGTCTATTCCAAAGGAAATGCGGGAGCACTATTTCGACCATCCTCGACCGGCGCGGCGGACGAATCTGCTACTCTCCGGATCGTCGACCGGACGGAACCGGCGAACCCGCCACGCCCGAGAGGACTCATCCCATGTTGCGCTATCTGGCTGCGGTCTTGCTCTCGGTTCCCCTTGCCTCGCCCGGGGGCGCGACCGAGATCGCCGCCGAGTTCAATCTCGACGTTGCCATGAGTTCCTTCGCCAGCTTCGGAGCTGCGGGACCGGTGAGCGCGCGCGGCCAGTCCTTCACCGCCGAGGTCTCGGGCCGGGTGGAGTCGGTCGGGCTCCGGGTCTCCCGCACCTCCGACCACGCCCTCAAGCTCCGCATCTCGATCCTCCGGGTCGGCGAAGACGGCAAACCCACCGGGAGCCCGATTCTGGTCGGAGACTTCCCCGGTTCCCTGATTCCCGTGGACTCCGACGGCGAGGCCGTCATCTTCCCCTTCGAGAACGGCCCCATGCTCGAGGCCGGTGTCCGGTACGCGCTCACCTTCCGCCCCACCGCCTACCTGCAGACGGAGACGCCGTTCTATATCAACGGCGCCGTCAACGCCGACGCCTCCTACGAGGGGGGCATGGCCATGCGGTCGGCGGACAACGGAGACACCTGGACCCTGGTCCAGGTGATCGACTTCGGGTTCCGGGTCACGGTGGCCGAAACCGTCCCCGTGGATCTGGTGTCCTGGGGATCGTTGAAGCGGGTCGCGACCCGCTGATCCTCGAGTTCGTTCTCGCCGTCACCCTGCTCATCATGAACAACGACGCCGCCCGCCGTGCCTTCTGCTAACCTTCGGGGCCGGCCGCGAACTCCGGCCCTCGATCAGGAAAGCCCCAGATGCTCCACGTCACGTCGGAAATAGGCCGCCTCCGCGAGGTGCTGGTCCACGAACCGGGACCCGAGGTGGACCGCATGGTCCCGGCCATGATGGAGGAGCTGCTCTTCGACGACATCCTGTTCGGGGACAGCGCCCGCGAGGAGCACGCGAGGTTCCGTCGCGTACTCCAGTATCTGAACATCCAGGTCGTGGAAGCCCAGGATCTCCTCGCGGAGACCCTGGCCCTCTCCGAGGCACGGACCTGGGTCCTCGATCACGTGGCCCGGCCCGGGAACGAGGCTCTCCACCGGGAGCTCCTGGAACTCTCCCCGGACCGGCTGGCCGAAGCCCTCGTCTCGGGGGTGCTCGATGGGGGCGGCCAGGGGCTCGACGGTCTCTTCCCTGTCCTTCCGCTTCCCAACTGGTGTTTCCAGCGGGATCCCCAGGTGGTCATCGGCGACGGCGTGGCTTTCTGTGCGATGTCCACGAGGACCCGCTGGCACGAGGCCATCGTCTCCCGCGTGGTGTTCAAGTACCACCCGCGGTTGCGGGCGGCCCCAATCATCCACGATCCCTACGCGGACCAGGATCCCGCGGCCGGGTTCGAGGCCCTCCGCGGCGCGCATCTCGAGGGCGGCGACGTGCTCGTCCTGTCCGGGGACGTGATCGCGGTGGGGAGGTCCGAGCGCACCACGTGGCAGGGCATCGAGAACCTGGCCGCATCGCTCTCCCGCCGGGAAACGGGACCGCGCTGGCTGGTGGCGGTGGAGCTGCCGCGACAGCGCGCGTACATGCACCTGGACACGCTGCTCACCCCTCTCGATCACGACACGTGCCTCGTCCACGCGCCGGTCGTCCTCCCCGGCGGGCCGGAATCCGCGGCCACCTTCACATTCGATCTCCACGCCTCCGCGCCGGAACCGCGGGAGAGCGGCCCTCCCCTCGACGCCTTCCGGCGGCTCGGTCTGGACTACCGGCCGATCACCTGCGGCGGGGACGATCCCATCGCCCAGCAGCGCGAACAGTGGACCGACGGCGCCAACAGCCTTGCCGTGGCTCCGGGAGTGGTCTTCCTCTACAAGCGGAACATCCGGACCGCGGAGGAACTCCTGCGGAACGGGTTCCGGGTGGCGGGGGCTGAGGACATCCTCCTCGGGCGGGAGGAGATCGATCTCAGCGAGGGCAAGCGGATCTGTATCCTGCTGGCGAGCCACGAGATCGCGCGGGCGCGGGGCGGTCCCCACTGCCTCACCCATCCCCTGGTCCGCGACGAACCGGTCTGAACCGGGGTGGTTTCGACCCTGTGCTAGGCTTGATCCGTCAAGAGATCGTGGCACCATGGGCTTGGGGACCATGCGCCTCCGGCGACGTCCTCGCGAGGAAGGCCGAGGTCACCCGGAGTTGCGGTGGGTCGCTGGGGGTTGTCGCCTGCCGCGCAGGGAATCCCCGTTGCCTTCGCCCGGGATGCCGTGCGGCCCTTGACGGATCAAGGCTAGGCTGGCCTCGGGACCCCAGCCCCGCCGGGAGCGAACCCTTGAATCCAACCGAGCCCGCCCATACCAACCGCCTCGTCCACGAGAAGTCCCCGTATCTGCTGCAGCACGCCCACAATCCCGTGGATTGGTACCCCTGGGGCGACGAGGCCCTGCAGCGGGCCCGGGGCGAGGACCGGCCCATCTTCTTGAGCATCGGATACTCGACGTGCCACTGGTGCCACGTGATGGAGCGCGAGTCGTTCGAGAACGAGACCATCGCCGAGTTCTTGAACCGCCACTTCGTGCCCATCAAGGTGGACCGGGAGGAGCGGCCGGACCTGGACAATCTCTACATGACCGCGGTGCAGGCCATGACCGGACACGGCGGCTGGCCGATGTCGGTGTTCCTGACCCCGGACCTGGAGCCGTTCTACTCGGGGACGTACTTCCCGCCGCACTCCACCGGGCGGATGCCGGGGTTCCTGGATCTGATCACGAGGTTGAGCGACGCCTGGCGGAACGACCGGCGGCGCGTGCTCGACTCCTCGGACCAGGTCGCGGACTTCCTGCGCCGGCAGGCCGAGCAGGGAACGGGAGGCGCGGCCGCCTCGCCCCTCGACGAGGCGTTCCTGGATGCCGCCTACCGGGACCTGGCCTCGGGCTACGACGAGACCCACGGCGGGTTCGGGGGGGCGCCGAAGTTTCCCACCCCGCACCGGATCACCTTCCTCCTGCGCCACCACCATCGGACCGGCGACGAGCGCGCGCTGGCCATGGCCACCGCTTCCCTCGACGCCATGGCCAACGGAGGCATGCACGATCACCTTGCCGGGGGGTTCCACCGCTACTCCACCGACGCCCGCTGGCTGGCCCCCCACTTCGAGAAGATGCTCTACGACCAGGCGTCGCTGCTCCTTGCCTACACGCAGGCGTGGCAGGCCACCGGCAACCCCGACTACGAAGCGGTGGCCCGCGGCATCGGCGAGTACGTCATCACCACCCTCACCCACCCCGGTGGCGGGTTCTACAGCGCCGAGGACGCCGACTCCGAGGGCGAGGAGGGCAAGTTCTACGTCTGGAGCGCAGACGAGATCGACTCCGTCCTCGGCCCCGGGGGCGGCGCGGTCTTCCGCAAGAACTACGACGTGACCGCGCTCGGAAACTGGGAGGACACCAACATCCTCCACACCGAGCGCCTGGACCTCCTTCGCGATCCCGATATGATCCTGGCCCGCCGGGAACTCCTGGACGTGCGCGCGACGAGGATCCGCCCCCATCTCGACGACAAGATCGTGGTCGCGTGGAACGGGTATATGATCGAGGCCCTCGCCCGGGCGGGGTTCGCGTTCGACGAACCGCGTCACCTCGAAGCCGCGCGCCGGGCGGAGGCGTTCGTCCACGGGCATCTCTACCGCGACGGCCGCCTGCTTCGCCACTACCGGGAGGGGGCGGCCGGGGTCGCGGGGTACCTCGAGGACTACGCCTACATGGGCCGGGCTCTGGTCGCCCTCTTCGAGACGACGTTCGATCCGCAGTACCTCGAGCGCGGCCACCGCCTTGCCGGAGAAATGCTCCGCCTCTTCCACCGCGAGGAGGGCGGGTTCGTGTTCTCGGGCGCCGATGCCGAGCCCCTCCTCGCTCCCGTGATCGAGCTCTACGACGGGGCCATTCCCTCGGGAAACTCCATGGCCGCCTCGTTCCTGCTCCGGTTGGGCCACCTCACCGCCGACCGGGAGCTTCGGGAAACCGGGTGGAAGACGGTGGAGAGCTTCGGGACCGCGCTGCAGCGGTCGCCGTCGAGCTTCCTGGAGATGGCCGCGGCCCTGGACTTCGCGCTCGGCCCCAACACCGAGGTGGTGGTTGCGGGGGAGCCCGGGGCCCGCGAGACCGCGGCCATGCTGGATGTTCTCCGCTCTAAGTTCGCTCCGAACATGGTGTTGGCGTTTCGCCCGCCCGGCGGGCAGGAACTGCTCACGTCTCTGGTACCCTATCTGGAGACGCAGACCGCGATCGACGGGAAGCCGGCGGCCTACGTCTGCCGGGACTACGCGTGCACGCTGCCCGTCCACGACGCGGGCGCATTGCGGGAACGGTTGAACGAATGAGGGACGGGGGGCGCCCCCGGGGTCCGGATTCGGGAGGGACCATGGCAGACCCGAAACAATTACCTCATCTGCTGAAGCTTCTGGACGACGAGACCTCGCTCGTTCGCGACCAGGTGTCCCGCGAGCTCGCCGCCTTCGGCGATTCTCTGGGAGCGGCCTTGCTGCGCCTGCCCGAACCGCCGGACGGGCGGCAGCGCCGCCTCATCGCCGGTCTCCTCGCAGAATCCAACCGGGAGTGGCTGGTCCACCGGTGGCCGGACTGGTTCGATCTCGACGACGATGGGGAGCGCCTGGAGGCCGCGTTCTCCCTGCTCGCGGAGTATCTCTCGGGACGGCTGAACCCCCAACCGCTGTCCTCGCTCCTCGACGGCCTCGCGCGCGAGTACCGGGAGGCCGAAAGCGAGGGGACTCCCCGGCGTCTGGCCCGCCATCTGTTCGGGACCCGAAGGCTCCGGGGAAACCGCGACAGCTATTACCATCCGCAGAACTGCAATCTGATCGAGGTGATCGGGCACGGGCACGGTCTCCCCATCAGCCTGGCCGCGGTGTACATGCTCACCGGCCGGCGGCTGGGTCTGGACATCGAGGGTTGCAACTTTCCGGGACACTTCCTGGCCCGGGTGCGCCACGGGGAGACCTTCTCGCTTGTGGACTGTTACAACGGGGGGAGATTCCTCGACCCCGAGGTATTCGTGCGCGCCAACCCCAACGCTTCGGAGCTGGTCATGGAGATCCTGAAGACCCCGGTGACGGCCGAGAGCATGATCCACCGCGCCCTGAACAATCTGGCGCGGGCCCAGCAGAAGCTGGGGGCGGCTGCAGATCTCGCCATGGTGCAGACCCTCATCGAGCAGATGACGACGGAGGAACCACTCGAGATCCCCGATCTGGACACCGAGGCGCTGCTCTCGGACGGGGCGCCCCGGTTCGAGACCGGCCAGGTGATTCGGCACCGGCGTTACGGGTACCGGGGCGTGGTCGTGGACTTCGATCTGCACTGCCGGGCCGACGAGGCCTGGTACCGGGCCAACCCGACCCAGCCCGATCGGGACCAACCCTGGTACAGCGTGCTCGTCGACCGAAACCACCAGGTGACCTACGCGGCGGAAACGTCGCTGGAACCCGACGATACCAAAGAGCCGGTGGATCATCCCCTGGTCGAGGAGTTCTTCCGCGACTACGCGGCCGGCCGCTACGTGCGCAATATGCGCCCCTGGTCCCGCGGCTAGCCTTGATCCGTCAATAGATCGTGGCGCCATGGGCTCAGGCCCCGAGGACCATGCGCCACCGGCGACGTCCTCGCGAAGAAAGCCGGGGTCGCCCGGAGTTTCGGTGGGTCGCTACGCCCGCTCGTCGTCAGCGGCGGGAAAAGCTCACCGACTCGAAGTCGTCCCATCCCAGGGTGACGCGCTCGCCGTCGGACAGACGCACCACGATGCCCTTGTTCTCGTCGTTCACGTCGTTGGAGTCCTCCAGGCGGTACACCTCCCCCGAGATCAGCTCCACGTCGGCCGACCGTTTGGAGTAGCGACGGATGGACGCGATGTTCTCGAACAGGATCGCGAACGACACTCCCACCGCCTCGCCGTCCAGAGGTTCCCACGTGTACTCCTCGTCGTTGTCCCAAACGATCTCGCCCTCGAACTCGCGGCCGTCGGTGGTCAGGACCGTACCCGCCAGCGGCGCTCCGCCGTCGAAAGCATCATAGGGGAGCGATTCGGGCGCCTCGAAGAACGCCGCCTCCCGGAACTCGTTCCAATCCACGTCCACGCTCCCGACTCCGGGAATGGTGATCAGGATTCCCCGGTTGTCGTCGTCGACGTCGTTGGAACCGCTGAGGATCACGCTGCGTCCCCCGGTGAGCACGACCTCCGAGGAGCGGCGGTTTCGCTTCCGGATGGCCTGAATACGATGGAAGGGGATCTTGTAGCCGCGCCCGTCACCGTCACCGTCGAGGATGTCGCCGGTCAGAGACTCGTCCCGGTCCCAAACGATGAACCCCGTGAACCGCGCCCCCCGCGTGGTTACGGTTCCGTAGAGCCGCTCGGCGTCGCGGGAGGCCTGGTCCCCGGCCCGGAACTCGATCCGCGCAACGTCCACCCATTCGACCTCGATGCTTCCGTGAACGGAGTCCTCGACCACGATCCCCCGCATGTCCCGGCCCAGATCCGCGGAGTCGCGCACCTCGAGCACCTTACCGCCCTTGAACGCGAGCTCGATCCGGTCCCGGTGCAGGGGTTCGATGGCGCGGATGTGGCCGAAAGGAACGGCCAGCTCGCTGTGCACCCGGCGTGGGCCGCCGGGGCGCGACACGCGAAGCCCGAAGAAGTTCACCGTCCGGCGGTGCGCGGGGGCCTCGATGTCGCGGACCTTGCGGGCGTTGAGCACGTCGTCCCAGAAGTTCTCGTTCTTGTCCCAGCGGATGGGACCGGTGAAGGCCTCGCCCCCGATCGTGGTGACGGTTCCGTGGATGGCCCCGCCCGCCTCCGCCCCCGGAGCCGCGGCCGGCGCGGACAGGACCGCGGCAACGAGAACCGACAACGCAAGAGAGGGATTGCGCCGCATCGAGCATCCTCCTGGTCTGGCCGTTCATGAACCGGCCGCCGGAGCAAGCCCCGGCGGCCTGCCCGTCTTTACGAAGCCCCGCCCCGCGGGGTTGCGTAGCAACGTAACCCGCTGTGGATCCCCATGATAGAGATTGGGGCGCACGCCATGTCCTCCGCTCCGGCCCCCTCCGTGGGTCGTGGGTCCGTGGGAAACCGACCCCCTACCCCGCCGTGCGCGGCGGTGCCGCCGCGCTCCCCGAGAGACTAGAATCAAGGGCGATGCACCGAGCCCTATGGACAGTACTCGCCCTGGCCGTCCTGGGGGGCGCGGCGGCCCTGGGAACCGGCTTCGCCCCGGGCCGCGGGGGGAACTCCGCCGGCGGGGATTCGGCCGCGGGGGTCGCGGTGGATTCCATGTCCGCCAGTCGTGCGGTCGAGGCCTCGGAGTGGACGGCCCTGGAGCCGGGGTTGGAGCTGGCCGAGTTCCAGGCGTTTCCCGGCGATGCGGATCCCAAGGTGGCCGCGCTGCGCATCGACCCGGCCCGCTTCGAGCTGCGGTTGCTCAGCGCGTCGGAGACCGGAGAGAACCGCACGCCGCGGGAGTGGTGTGCGACGTTCGGGCTTGCCGCGGCGATCAACGCCTCCATGTACCAAGCCGATCTCAAGAGCAGCGTCTCGCTCATGCGGACGCGGACGCACATCAACAACCCGCGTCTGTCCAAGGACAACAGTATCCTCGTGTTCGGCGCTTTGGCGGACACCCTTCCGCCGGTGCGCCTCCTGGACCGCAGTTGCGACGAGTTCGAGGAGGCGCTCGCGGGATACGGAACCCACGTTCAGAGTATCCGCATGATCTCCTGTCGCGGGGAGAACGTGTGGTCTCCCGCCACGAAACGCCACAGCACCGCAGCGGTGGGGGTCGACTCCCTGGGGCGGGTGCTGTTCCTCCACGCCCGCTCCCCCCAGGCGCCCCACGACCTGATCGCCAAGCTGATCGAGCTGCCGCTGGGCCTCGAGCGGTGCATGTACACCGAGGGGGGTCCCCAGGCCCAGCTCAACGTCGGGGAGGGGGATGCGGCGCGCGAGTTCACGGGCACCAATATCGCCGAGAGGCTCCTGGGGGCGGGGTCCCGGGAGCCGTTGCCGCTCCCCAACGTGATCGGGGTCGTGCGGAGGGCCCGGCGGGAACCCTGAACGCGGGGGACCGGGGCCGGGTGTCGGGGGGGCAAGGGTCTCCGCGGGCCGTTCCGGCCCGCGGCCGGGGGTCGTCCCGTCCGGGGCCGGGGGTCGTCCCGTCCGGGGCCGGGGATGGTCTGCTCCCGGCCACGGTACTATGGTTCGTAGTTCCGACCCGGGCGGCGATCGCTCCCCCGGGTCGCCAGGGTGTTCTCGAGAAGGAGTCGTGCATGCGAACCGCCAATCCCGCCCTCAACCCCAAGCTCTTCGAGCGGGAAGGCCGGGCCACCGTTCCCGGCGAGACCATGACCGCCCAGGGCACGGCCAACAAGACGGGGGTCTTGCTTCTGTTGCTGGTCGTCCCCGCGTTCTGGATCTGGAACAAGTTTTCGAGCCTCCCCCTCGAGGAACTGGGAAGCGCGGCCATGCCCTGGATGTTCGGGGGCATGATCGTGGGGTTCATCCTGGCCATGGTCACGATCTTCAAGAAGACCGTGGCGGGCGTGACGGCGCCCCTCTACGCGCTCGCCCAGGGGGTGTTTCTCGGCGCAATCTCGCTTGTATTCGAGGCTTCGTTCCCTGGGATCGTACTCCAGGCGGTGGGGCTGACCCTGGGGGTGATGTTCGTGATGCTCGGGCTCTACAAGTCCGGGGTGATCAAGGTCACGGCCAAGCTCCGCATGGCCATCGTCGCCGCCACCGGGGGCATCGCGCTTCTCTACATCGCGAGTATCGTGCTCGGGTTCTTCGGGGTGGGGATCCCGCTCATCCACGGCAGCGGGACGTTCGGGATCCTCTTCAGCCTGTTCGTGGTCGGCGTGGCCGCGTTCAACCTCGTGCTCGACTTCGACTTCGTCGACCGGGCCTCGGCCGCGGGATTTCCCAAGTACATGGAGTGGTACGGGGCCTTCGGTCTGATCGTCACGCTGGTGTGGCTGTATCTGGAACTGTTGCGGCTGTTGTCCAAGCTGAACAGCCGCCGCTAGCGGGACTGCGTGAAGCCGGGCACGACCGGGATGGATCCCGAAGTCGGGCTCTGCTCGGCGTGCCGCCACGCGCAGGAGGTGCCGGCGAAGAGCGGCGCCGTCTACTGGCTGTGCCGGTTGTCCCGCACGGATCCTGCTTTCCCCAAATACCCTCCCCTCCCCGTCGTGGCCTGCCGGGGCCATGAGACGGGACACCCGGAATCCGGGGGGTGAGGAGAGCTACTCCCCCGCCACGCTCCGGTACAGCGTCTCCAACCAGCGGTCCGTCGTGATGAACGCCCAGTCGTAGGAGGCGTACTTCTCCGGAAGCCCGGCCGCCTTCACCGCCTCCAGATCCATCCCCTCCCCCACGTGCTTCGCCAC
>Ga0214472_10008139_pt1 | contig 10950 bp, 12 predicted proteins | sample RVTome_6_FD_207662 | JGI IMG/M metagenome (GOLD analysis project Ga0214472, IMG submission 207662) | Soil microbial communities from uranium-contaminated site in the Upper Colorado River Basin, Wyoming, United States - RVT140D175 | ecosystem: Environmental > Terrestrial > Soil > Contaminated >...
TCAACGAGTACGTGACGCGCAACGGGCTGCTCGGCGACGTCTTCTTCGCGTTCGACAAGGCCGACCTGAGCGAGGAATCGCGTTCGCGCCTGTCGCGCAACGCCGACTGGCTGCGCGCCCATCCCGAGTTCCAGGTGCGCATCGAGGGGCACTGCGACGAGCGCGGCACCAACGAGTACAACCTGGCACTCGGCGAGCGTCGCGCCGCAGCCGCTCGCGACTATCTCGCCTCCCTCGGCGTCGGCGCGGGCAGCCTGACTACGCTCAGCTACGGCGAGGAGCGGCCGCAGTGCAGCGAAACGAGCGAGGGCTGCTGGGCGCGCAACCGCCGGGCGCACTTCCTCATCACCGGCCGAGCCGCGCGCTGAGCCCGCAGCTCCGCATGACGTCGTCGTTTGCGCAGCGCGCCGCGGCCGCCCTCGTGGCGGCCGCCCTCTCCGGTTGTGTCTCGTCGAGCGACATCGACTCCCTGAGCGGTCAGCTCGCCGAGCTCCAGCGCCAGGTCTCCTACCTCCAGCTGCAGGGCTCGAGCAAGCAAGAGGTGGCCGAGCTGCAGGCGACCATCCAGCAGCAGACCGAGAGGCTGCTTAAGACCGAGGCCGACATGCGCGTCGACCTGGGCAGCCTCACCGGCCAGATCGGTCAGCTGCAAGGGCAGCTCGAGGACACCAACTACCGCCTGTCGCAGCTCTCGCAACAGATCGCGGCGGCGAGCCTGGATCTGAAGGCCGTGCGCAGCGCCACCGCGCCGCAGCTCGAGGCGGGCAGCCCGACGCCCGGCGGACAGGCGCCGGCGGCCGGAGCGGCCGATCCCGAGAGCCTCTACCAGACCGCTTACAGCGATTATCTGCGCGGCGCCTACGATCTGGCGCTGCTCGGCTTCCGCCAGTACCTCGACAGCTTCCCGGAGACCGACCTCGCCGACAACGCCGTCTACTGGATCGGCGAGTGCTACTACCGCCAGCAGAGGTATCGCGAAGCGATCCTCGAGTACGAACGCGTGCTGCAGAACTGGCCGCGCAGCGACAAGACCGCCAGCGCCCTGCTCAAGAAGGGGTACGCGCAGATCGAATCGGGCAACCGCGGCGACGGCGTCGCCGGGCTCGAGCGCGTGATCCAGACCTTCCCCAACTCCGACGAGGCCAACCTGGCGCGCCAGAAGCTGCAGGGCCTCGGAGTTGATTCTCGCCGCCAGCGCTAGTAGAGTCGCGCCGTTCCCAGCGCTCCCGCGCGCGCTCAAACTCCCCCGAGAGAAGGCTCACGAACCATGGCCAACAAGAAGTCCGCGCGCAAGCGCGCCGTGAAGTCCCTGGAGCTCAAGCAGAAGAATCGCGCCGCGCGCTCGCGCATGCGCTCCGCCGTCAAGGCCGCCCGCCAGTCGATCGCCCAGGGCGGAGAGGCGACTGCGGCCGCGGTGGCGCGCGCCGTCGCCGTGATCGACGCCACGGCCCAGAAGGGCGTCGTCCACCGCAACACCGCCGCCCGCTCGAAGTCCCGCCTGATGCGCGCGGCCAACGCGGCGAAGGGCTGAGCCCGTCGCGCCGCGGCGCGGCCTCCGCCGTCTCTAGAAGCCTTCCAGCAGGTCGGCCACCATGGTCTCGGCGAACTTCTTCGCCGTCGCCTCGATCGCCGGCGTCTCGCGGTCGAGAAAGCCGAGCTCCGAAGCCTCGAGCCGATAGCTGTCGCGGAACTGGTAGCGGTCGCTCTGCCAGAGCACGACCTCGTCGGCGACCTTCACCAGCTTGACCGCGGCGGTGATCGAGATCTCGTATTCGGTCGCCCGGCGGTCGCTGTCGAAGGTCACCGGCCGGACCTCGAACCCGGTTACCGTGCCGCTCAGGGTCGCGTCGCTGCCCTCGCCCGAAGCGGCGATGGTGAAACGCTGCCGCGTCACCAGCTCGTCGGTCAGGGCGCGGGTGAGGATCTGGTCGACGTTGACTCGCGCGGTCGCGTTCTCCAGCGGCTGGAGGAAGACGACTTTCACGTCGGGCGGGATGTTCGATGCCCGGCCGACCAGCGCATAGCCGCAAGCCGTCGCCAGCATGGCGGCGACCAGCACGAGAGTTGCTGCCCAGGGGCGCATCAGGCGCTCTCCTTTCGCGTCACCACGTTGACCAACCTCCCCGGCACGACGACCGTGCGCGCCACCTCGCGCCCGCCCACGTGCTCGCGCACCTTCGGGCTGGCGAGCGCCTGGGCGCGGACGTCGCCCTCGTCGGCGTCGGCGTCGACTTCGACGCGGTCGCGCAGCTTGCCGTCGACCTGGACGACGAGCGTGACGCGCTCGCGCCGGAGCTTGCTCTCGTCCGCCTCCGGCCAGTCGCTCTCCAGCAGCGTCGTCACGTGTCCGCGCCGCTCCCAGAGCTCCTCGGTCAGGTGCGGCGCAATCGGGTGCAGCAGCTGCACCATGGCGTCGAGCGCGGCCTCGCAACAGAGGCGCGAGGCCGTCTTCTCGTCGACCGCGCGCGTCAGGGCGTTGAGCAGCTCCATCAGCGCCGCCACCGCGGTGTGGAACTTGAAGCGCTCGAAATCGCGCGTCACGCGCTGGATGGTGGCGTGCGTCAGGCGCTCGAGCTCGGCGTCGGAGGGCGCCGTCGGCGGGCAATCCCCCACCCGCTCGGCGACGCGCCACAGCCGCTGCAGGAAGCGATGGGCGCCGTTGACGGCCTCGTCGTTCCACTCCACCTCTTCCTCCGCAGGCCCCAGGAAGAGGGTGTAGACGCGCTCGGTGTCGGCGCCCATTTCGTCGATGAGTTCATCGGGCGAGACGGTGTTGCCCTTCGACTTCGACATCTTCTCGATGCGGCCGGTCTGCTCGGCGAAGCGGGTGATCATGCCCTGGTTGAAGAGGTTGGCGAACGGCTCCTCGAAATCGACGAGGCCGAATTCGCGCAGCACCCGGCAGACGAAGCGGGCGTAGAGCAGGTGCAGGATGGCATGCTCGATGCCGCCGATGTACTGGTCGACCGGCGCCCAGCGATTGGCGAGCTCGGAATCGAAGATGCGGCCCGAGTCGCGCGCCGACAGGTAGCGCAGGTAGTACCAGGAGCTGTCGACGAAGGTATCCATGGTGTCGGTCTCGCGCCGCGCCGCGCTGCCGCAGCGCGGACAACGGGCGGCGACGAAGCCGGCGTGACGGGCGAGCGGATTGCCCTCGCGGCCGGTGAACTCGACGTCGACCGGCAGCTCGACCGGCAGCTCGGAGTCGGGCACCGGCACGATGCCGCAGCCGTCGCAGTAGACGACCGGGATCGGCGTCCCCCAGTAGCGCTGGCGCGAGATCAGCCAGTCGCGCAGGCGATAGGTCACCTTGCCGCGGCCGGTGCCCTCCGCCTCGAGCCAGGCGACGAACTTTCGCACCGTCTCGGCGTCCGGCGGCAGGCCGTCGAAGCGGCCGGTGCCGCGGATCGTGCCGGCGTGCGGAATCGCCGTCGTCATCGTCGCGGCGTCCGGGGCGTCGCTCTGCGGCACGTAGACGAGCCGCACCGCCAGGCCCTGTCGGCGCGCGAATTCGAGATCGCGCTGGTCGTGCGCCGGGACGCCCATGATCGCCCCGGTGCCGTAGTCGGGCAGCACGTAGTCGGCGAGCCAGATCGGGATCGGCTCGCCGGTCGCCGGATTGAGCGCCGCGGCGCCGGTGTCGCGGCCCTCCTTGGCTCCGCTCTCGCCCTCGCGCTCGAGGCGCGACTTGCGTCGCACGTGCTCGATCCAGGCCGTCGTCTCGTCGCGGCGCGGGCTGCCGGCGAGGAGCTCGGCGACGAGCGGATGCTCGGGCGCGAGCACCAGGAAGGTGGCGCCGTGCAGCGTGTCCGGCCGCGTCGTGAAGACGGTGATCCGGCGCTGTGCGCCCACCACCTCGAAGTCGATCTCGGCGCCGTCCGAGCGCCCGATCCAGTTGCGCTGCATGAGCTTGACGCGCTCCGGCCAGCCGTCGAGCCGGTCGAGGCCGGTGAGCAGGCTCTCGGCGTGGTCGGTGATGCGCAGGAACCATTGCTCGAGGTCCTTCGGCTCCACTGTCGTGCCGCAGCGCTCGCAGGCGCCTTCGATCACCTGCTCGTTGGCGAGCACCGTCTGGCAGCTCGGGCACCAGTTGACCGGCGCCCGCTTCTTGTAGGCGAGCCCTCTCTCCAGCATGCGCAGGAAGAGCCACTGGTTCCACCGGTAGTACTCGGGTAGACAGGAGGCGATCTCCTTCGACCAGTCGTAGAGGATGCCCCAGCGCCGAAACTGCCTCTTCATCACGCGGATGTTCTCGAGCGTCCACTCGCGCGGGTGCACGCCGCGCTGGATCGCCGCGTTCTCGGCCGGCAGGCCGAAGGCGTCCCAGCCCATCGGATTGAGCGCGCGCTTGCCGCGCATGCGCAGGTAGCGGTAGAGGGCGTCGCCGAGGATGTAGTTGCGCCCGTGCCCGACGTGCAGGCGGTCGCCCGACGGGTAGGGGAACATCATCAGCATGTAGTACTTCTGCTTGGCTGACCGGAGATCGACCTCGGCCACGCGCGCCCGCTCCCAGCGGTCCTGCCACTTGGGCTCGATCGCCTTTGGATCGTAGTGGCTCATCTGCCCCCTCCCGCCGCGCCCCCGCCACGCTGCGATGGAATCACCAGCTCGGCGAGAACCGGCGCGCGGAAGGTGAGGCTCTTCCACGCCGCCAGCTCCCCGCCGTCCAGGACCCGCAGCTCGTAGCGGCCGTTCGGCAGCCCGAGAAAGCGCGCCTCGCCACCGACGATCGGCTGGCGGCGCCGGACGCCCGTGCCGACGAGCGTCGCCTCGCCGCGGCGCCCGGCGGCGAAGCGCAAGACGAGCGCCGCCGCCGACCGCACGGTGTCGTTCGCCCGCACGCGCACACCGGCCGGCGCCGCCGGCGCGAGGTCGATCGCCGCCGTCCCGTCCCGGCGCTCGAGCAGCCGGCCCGGCGCCGGCGCCACCTCGAGCGATTCCGCCGCCAGCCGCAGGTAGGTCGCGGGCACGAAGTGCTGGCTGGCGAGCGGGTCGCTGTAGACCCAGCCGCGATCCGGATAGCGCACCTCGATCCAGCGGTGAAAGCCCGGCCGCACGTCGGCGGTGCCGGGTGCGCTGGCGTAGACGTAGCCGGGCACTTCGCGCGCTTCGATGCCTACCGCCGCGAGCAGGGCCACCGCCAGCCGTGCCGTGCCCGCGCAATAGGCCGAGCGACGGCGCAGCACCGACTCGGCGTCCTGCGGCAGGCTGCGATCGAGGTCGTAGTCGATCTCCTGCCGCACCCAGGTGAGGATGCGCGTGACCGCGTCGTAGACGGTGCGCGCGCCGCGCACCTGCCGCCGCGCGATCTGCTCGACCTCGCCGCCGCCAGTCACCGGCGGGAGCGCGAGAGACGCGCTGCTCGCCAGCGGCGAGAGGTCGACACGGATCTCCACGCCGCCTTCGCCGTAAGCGACCTCGTAGCCCACGTTCGCGTACTCGGCGACCGCGGCCGCGGTCGGCGGCAGCACGCGCGTCTGGTCGCCGCCGGAGACGACGACGCCGGGCGCGGCAGTCGCCTCGCCGGCCCCGGCGGCGGCGAGCGCGAGCGCCAGAACGATCCGCCGACACCTCACCGGCCGGCGCCCCCCGCCGCGCTGTGCGCCCGCATCAACCCGTCGAGCAGACCGTTGACGAAGCGCCCGGAATGCTCGGAGCCGAAGCGCTTGGCGAGCTCCACCGCCTCGTCGACGACGACGAGCGGCGGCACGTCGGGGGCGTGGAGGAGCTCCCAGGCGGCGAGGCGCAGGATGTTGCGGTCGACCGCCGGCATGCGCTCCAGCCGCCAATGCTCGGTCTGGCCGCGGATGCAGGCGTCGATCTCGTCGCGGCAGGCGGCGACCGCCGCGGTCATCTCCCGCGCCTGCACGAGCGCCGGCTCGACCTCGGCGCCCGAAGCGCGCGGAGCGTCGCCTTCCCCCTCCTCGTCGCGCCGCGAGTCGAGATAGTCGCGAGCGTCGAACGCGGCGAGCACCTCGGCGAGCGGCGCGCCGCCGAGATCGAGCTGGTAGAGCATCTGCACGGCCATCTCGCGCGCCATGCGGCGCTTGCCGACCAGGTGGTCAGCGCGCGCCACGCGGCGCTCCCGGCGGCGGCAGCGCGAGAGCCAGGGCGAGCGCCGCGTCCACCGCCTCTTCGCCTTTGTTGCCGGCGTCGCCCCCCGCCCGCGCCCGCGCCTGCTCGAAGTCGTCGCAGGTGAGAACGCCGAAGCCGACCGGCACGGCGTGGCGCAGCGCGACGTCCATGCAGCCGCGGCTGCACTCGCCGGCGATGAAGTCGAAGTGGGGGGTCGCGCCGCGCACCACGGCGGCGAGCGCGACGAGCGCGTCGTAGCGGCCGCGCCGAGCCAAACGCTCGAGCGCGACCGGGATCTCCCAGGCGCCGGCGACACGCACGATGTCGCGGTCGTCGGCGGCGACGCCGGCGCGGTCGAGCGCGGCGACGGCGCCGGCGAGCAGCGCATCGACGATCTCCTGGTTGAAGCGCGCAGCGACGACGCCGACGCGCAGCCCGACGGCGGAGAGAGCTGCGGCCGAGAGGCGTAGATGACTCATCTTCAAAGAGTTCCGACGACGACACACTCTAGCGGCGGCGCCGGAAAGGTGTCAATCGCGCGGCGGTCAGCCGTCGCCGAGCAGGCGGCGCAGCCAGAGGCCGTAAGCGGGCGCGAGGAGCGTCTTGAGCGCGGCGTCGGCGAGGACGCCGGCGAACGCCCAGGCGAGCCAGCGACGGTCGGCGCTGTCGAGGGCACGCGAGCGGCCGACGAGCAGCGGCCGGGCGAGGATCGATCCCAGAGCGACGAAGGCGACGACGCGCACCAGCGCCCAGGGGACCCACGCCGCCAGTGCGCCGAGGCACGGCAGGCCGCTCGACAGGGCGAAGGCGCCGACGAAGTAGTTCATGTAGGCGAGCAGCGCGGCGCCGAGGACCAGCCCGAGGTACCCCCCGCTGGCGAGCGAGAGCAGGGCGAAGGCGCCGAGGTGGAGGGCGTGCTCGGGCAGGAAGCGCGCCGGCTCGACCTCCTTGCCGATCCCGGTCTCGATCCACCGGAACATCTCGAGGCGATATGGCTCGGCGTTCCAGATGCCGCGCCCGGCAGCGCGCGGTGCCGCCTGCGTCAGCGCGATCGTGCTCACGCTGAGCAGCAACGCCCACAGCAGGCCGAAAGCGAACGCTCGCCCCCTGCGGTCGACGCGCACCGCGGCGGAGAACGCCGGCCAGAGCGGCAGCGGCGCGACCAGCGGCGCGAGCCAGCGACCGCCCGGCACGAGCGCGACGAGCGGCACGAGTGGCGTCAGCGCCAGCCAGCGCGCGGAGCGGTCCGCCGTCGCGGCCGCCTCTCCGCTCACAAGTTGCCGCCCGGCGGCTGCAGGCGAATCTCCTCGATCCCGGCGCGGTCGCGGCTCTCCAGCGCCCAGACGAGGGCGCGCGCGACCTCCTCGGCCGGGATCATGCGCGAACGATCCCAGTCGCCCTCGACCGCGTCCCACAACGGCGTCTCGGTGGCACCGGGCGTCAGGGCGACGATCCGCACGCCGCTGCCGGCGAGCTCCTCGCGCAGCGCCTCGACCAGCCCGAGCGTCCCCCATTTGCTCGCGCAGTAGGCCGACCAGCCCGGGAAGCCGCGCCGCGCGGCGACGCTCAGGATCGGCACCAGCGTTCCTCTCCCCCGCTCGAGCATCGCCGGCAGGAAGGCGCGGAAGAGGAACGCCGTGCCGAGGAGGTTGGTCTCCACGCTCTCGCGGAGCGCCGCGGGCGCGAGCTCGTGCAGCTTGCCGACGCGGGCGACGCCGGCCGCGGCGACGACGGTCTCGACCTCGCCGAGCTCGGCTTCGATGCGTCGCGCCGTCGCCTCGACGGCGCGCTCGTCACCAACGTCGGTGGCGTACGCCGTGCCGCCCGTCTCGGCGGCGAGCGCGGCGAGCGGCGCCTCCCGGCGCCCGAGCAGGGCGACCGCGTCGCCGCGCGCCGCGAGAGCGCGCGCGATCGCCGCGCCGATCCCCGAGCCGGCGCCGCTCACTACCGCGACCGGGCGGGGCGACGGGCTCATTTGCTGGGCCATGCGGAGGGCGAGGAAGATTGGTCGGGACGCCGGGATTTGAACCCGGGACCCCCTGAACCCCATTCAGGTACGCTACCAGGCTGCGCCACGTCCCGACCGGAAATGCGAGCTAACGACGGGCCTGCAGGAGGTCGAGGATCGCCCGCGCCTCGTCGAGCGCGTCGGCGAGCCCTCGCCGCAGGGTTTCTATCCGCTCGTCGTCGCGAGTGTCAAGCGCGTCGGTGCCCGATCGCTCGCTCGCGACCTCGCTCTCGGCGGCCGGCTCCTCGTCGCCCGCTTCGAAGAGCGGTGCCGCCTTGCGCTTGCCGCCGCGCGCCGGCGCCACGGGCTCGCTCTCGAGTTTCTTCTTGGCGCCGGCGATCGTGTAGCCCTCGTCGTAGAGCAGCGTCTTGATGCGCCCCAGGAGGGCGACCTCCTCGGCGGTGAAGACGCGATTGCCGGCCGCGCCCGTTTCCTCGCCGCGCAGCAACGGGAACTCCGTCAGCCAGTAGCGCAGCACGTACGGCTGCAAGTCGAGCTGCTTGCAGACCTCGCCGAGTCGTAGGCCTTTCTTCATCGTCGCGCCGCGATCCTAAGCCGAGGCGGCATCCGCGGTCGAGCGGCGCCGCACGACGAGCCGGATCGGAACGCCGGCGAGACCGAGCGCCTCGCGCAGCCGGTTCTCGAGGTAGCGCCGGTAGGAATGCGCGATCGGGAGGGCGCGGTTGGCGAAGAGCATGAAGGTGGGCGGGGCGACGGCGACCTGCGTGGCGTAGAAGAGCTTCCACGGCCGGTCGCCGAGAGCGGGCGGCCGGTGCGCCGCCACGGCGCGCTCGAGCAGCCGGTTGAGCTCGCCGGTCGAGAGCTCCGTGCGCAGCGCGCGCCGCACGGCGGCGACGTGCTGGAAGAGCTTCTCGACGCCGCGCCCGGTCACCGCCGAGAGGTTCAGGCGCGGTGGATCGGCGAGCAGCTCGGCGAGGCGGGGCCACGAGCGTTCGAGCCGCTCGCGGCCGGCGTCGTCGAGCAAGTCCCATTTGTTGACTGCCACGACGGCAGCGCGGCCGGCGTCCCAGATGGCGCCGGCCACCGCCAGGTCGCCGGCGGTCACCCCTTGCGGCGCCTCGATCACCAGGACCGCGACGTCGGCGCGCTCGATCTGGCGCCGGGCGAGCATGACGGCGAGCTCTTCGGGCGCGCCGGAGACCTTGGCGCGCCGCCGGATCCCGGCCGTGTCGATGAGGAGGAAGCGACCCTCCTCGCGCTCGATGAGCGTGTCGACGGGGTCGCGGGTCGTGCCCGGCTCCGGCGCGACCAGCACCCGCGCCTCGCCGAGGATGCGGTTGACGAGCGAGCTCTTGCCGACGTTGGGTCGGCCGACGATCGCCACCGGCGCCACTTCGCGCTCGTCGGCCTCGGCCGGCGCCGCCGGCGGCAGCAGCGCCAGAATGCGATCCACGAGCTCGCCCAGGCCCTCGCCGTGCTCGGCGGAAACCAGCATCGGCTCGCCGAGGCCGAAGCCCCAGAGCTCGCCGACGCCCTCGCGCGCGACGCGCACGTCGGCCTTGTTGGCGACCAGCACGATCTGCTTCGCCCGCCGCCGAATGGCATCGAGCACGCGCTCGTCGGCGGCGGTGCGGCCGGCGGCGCCGTCGACGACGAAGAGCACGACGTCGCTCGCCTCCACCGCTATCAGCACCTGCTCGTTGAGCTCCGTGCCCTCGCCGGGTACGAGCCCGCCGGTGTCGATGCACTGCACGGGTCGTCCGGGGGCGAGATCGGCGACGACGACGATGCGATCGCGCGTCACGCCGGGCTGGTCGTGCACGATCGACCGCCGCTGGCGGACGAGACGGTTGAAGAGGGTCGACTTGCCGACGTTGGGGCGGCCGACGACGGCGACCGCCGGCGTCACCGCGCTCACGACCCGGCGCTGGAGGTGCGCAGCAGCCGGGAGAGGACCCGCCACTTCCCCGCCTCGCGGATCAGGCTGTAGGTGAGCCGGTTCTCCTGCGCCAGGGACTCGGAGACCAGCTGCTCGGCCCCCAGGGTGACGACGCGCAGGTCCCAGATCTCGAGCGTGTTCACCGCCACCGAGGTGTGGCCGGCGCGCTCGATCGACTCGATCGTCAGGCTGCGCAGCTCCGGACGCAGTGCCCGGCCCTCGTCGGCCAGCTCGCGAATCGAGATCTCGAGCCGCTGCCGCTCGCGTCCGGTGGCCACCGTCGCGATCCGTTCGGCGTCGCCGGCGCGATACGCCTCCGCCATCGCCTCGGCGTACGCCGCGAGCACCTGCTCGATCGCGAGCCGCTCGTCGGCGCCCACCTCGCGACCCGCGCCGCAGCTCGCGAGCGCCAGGACCGCCAGCGGCAAAGCGAAGCGACGCAACCACATGGAGAGCGACAGCGTAACACGCGGAGGCGCGCGTTCGGTTGACACCCCACCGGGCGTTGCCTAGGATCGTTCGGCTGCGAAAGTGGCGGAATTGGTAGACGCGCAAGCCTCAGGAGCTTGTGGTCGCAAGGCCGTGGGGGTTCGAGTCCCCCCTTTCGCACCAGTCCTCTCTCAGTTGCCACCGATCAGAATCAAGGTTGCCCGTCCGGCCAGCAGGCCGTCACGGCGCAGCTCCGCCAGCACCCGGGTCGCGGGGCCCAGCCGGCGCTCGATCCGGACCTCGATCTCGATCGTCTCGCCCGCGCTCGGCAGACGATCGAGGGTGACCTCCTCGAGGCCGGCGAGCCGCAGCTCGACCGTCGGATCGAGGCCGGCGTCGAACAGCAGCGCGGCGCCCTGGGCGGCCGCCTCCACCAGCATCGCCAGCGGTGCGGTCGCCGCCCCCCGCAACCAGTAGGAGCCCGCGCTCACGCGCACGATCGCCCGCCGGCCGTCGACGCCGTCGACCAGCCGGAACG
>Ga0214472_10008140_pt1 | contig 10949 bp, 6 predicted proteins | sample RVTome_6_FD_207662 | JGI IMG/M metagenome (GOLD analysis project Ga0214472, IMG submission 207662) | Soil microbial communities from uranium-contaminated site in the Upper Colorado River Basin, Wyoming, United States - RVT140D175 | ecosystem: Environmental > Terrestrial > Soil > Contaminated >...
GCCGGCGGCCGTTCGAACGCGACGAGTCTGGCCCGAGCCTCGGCCAGATTCACGCCGGCGGGGCGGCGGAGGGATCGCTCGGCGCCCTGCGCGCCCCTCGGGTTGGCAGGTCAGCCGAGGAGAATCTCGTCTCGCTCGGCGAAGGGCGAGACATCCAGCAGGTGCACGATCCGTCTCTAGGCGCGTGGACGACGACGGACGCTCGGCCCGACGTTCGCGCCGAGGACCTGGAGTTCTACGAGCGGGTCCATCGGGACGTGATGCCGGAACCGCCGGACCGCTTCAATCCCAGCCTGCCGGACCGTCTGAGCCGCCTCTGCCTGTCGCTCCTCTCGAAGGACGCCGGGGATCGTCCCGCGAGCATGCACAACATCGCCGAGGAGTTGCGGCAGGCGTACGGCTCGGCCGCCGGTCACCCGTATCCGCGGGAAGATCCCACGGAGACACGCCTCCAGGCCGACAGCCTGAACAACCGCGCGCTCAGCCTTCTGGATCTCGGCAAGCCGGATCAGGCGGGGGCGGCCCTGAACGAGGCGCTGGCGGCGAGCCCGTCGCACGCCGAGGCGGAGTACAACCTGGCGATGCTGCGCTGGCAGCTCGGCGAGACAACCGACCTCGAGGTCGTCGATCGGCTCGAGAGCGCGGTCAAGAACAACCCGGGGGCATGGCGTGCCCGCTTCCTGCTCGGCCTCGCGCACATCGCCAGGCGCGACGCGGAGTCGGCGCGCGCGGCGCTGAGAGAAGCCGAAGAGCGATCTCCGGGTGAGACCGAGGTCACTGAAGCGCTCGCCGGGCTCGAGGGCGACCCGTCGAGCTGGACCAGGCGCCTCGGCGAACCGCGCTGGGTGCCCGACGGGCCGTTCGGCTACGTCACGGGCGCCGCCATCGCCACCGGGGCACCGATCGCGGTCGCCATCTTCGAGGAGGGCGTGACCGGCGCCATGAAAGTCTGGGAGATCGACGAACCGCGTCCGATGCGGACGCTGCGGGGGCACACCGGTGCGCCCTCGTCGGTGGCACTCTCCCGTGACGGCAGCCGGGCCATCACGGGCGGCCGGGATCCCGCGCATCTGCTCCTGCCTGGTCGGACGCCGCCCGGCGATCGTTCCGTGAGGGTCTGGGATGTCGCCACTGGAACGACACCGTCGGTCCTTTCCGGCCACGAGGGGTACGTCGAGGCGGTGGCGCTGTCCGCCGACGGCCGCGTCGGCGCTTCCTCCGCCGGCGACCGGACCATCGTCGTCTGGGACGTCGATCAGGGCGCGCTTCGGCGGCGACTGACGGGCCACGAGGGCGTCGCCCGGGCGCTGGCCGTCCTCCAGGACGGATCGCGAGTGATCTCGGGCGGCGACGACGGCACGGTTCGCGTGTGGGAGGCCGATTCCGGCACCTGTCTTTCAGTGCTCCGGGGACACTCGGCCGGCGTCCAAGGCGTGGCGTTGTCGAAGGGAGGCGACCAGGCCCTTTCCGGTGCGCTCGACGGTACGATCCGGTTGTGGGACCTGGAGCGGAGCGCGTGCGTGCGCGTGCTGCGGGCCGGCACTCCTGAGGTCCAGAGCGTCGGCTTCCTGGGTGACGGCACGTTCGCGTTCTCCTGCGGCGTGGATCGGGAAGCTGGCGCTCTCAGCATCTGGCACCTCGAGTCCGGCGACTGCGTGCGGAGCTTCACCGGCAAGCGGCCGGAGGTCGGAACGCTCGCGGCGGCAGCCGATCGAGGCGGAGTTCTGCTGTCGGCGGGCAGCCGGTCCATCTCGTTCTGGCAGCCCGGCCGGCTCGAGCGGCCGGCGCGCAGGTTCGTGTTGAGCCGCGTGACGCAGTCCGGCATTCAGATGACCCACGCCCGAAGAAGCGCGGCCCTGGCCGGGGCCGCCCGCGCCCACATCGAGCACGAGCGGTGGCACGACGCGACCGCGGCGGTGCGCGAGGCCCGATCGATCCCCGGCTACGAACGGCAGCCCGAGCTGCTCGATCTCTGGCACACGCTGGTGCGCAAGGGCCGGAGGACGGGCCTCCGGGCGCACTGGCAGGCCGCCGTCGCGACGTTTCCCAAGCCCGTGCGCTCGCTGGCGATCTCCGACGACGGGCAGATCGCCGCCACCGGCCACGTCGACGGCGAGCTGCGGATCTGGAGCCGGGATGGCCGGTGCCTGCGGCAGCTCGAGGGACAACGTTTTCACAGCGACGTCCTGGCCGTGGCCATCTCGGGGGACGGCACGTTCGTCGTGTCGGCTGGAGCCGATCGCTCGATCCACCGGTGGAGCCTGGAGACCGGCGAGCGCGCCCGCGTGTATGAAGGGCACCGCCGGGAGATCAGGTCGATTGCGCTCACGGCGGATGGCCGGCACGTCGTGTCGGCCAGTGTAAGCGCCCAGGCGCCGGCATCCCTGTCGCTGGCAGGCGGCCGCCTCGCCCAGCCGGCCGACCGATCGCTGCGGATCTGGGATGTCGAGTCCGGCGAGTGCCTGCGGACTGTTGACCTCGATTCTCTTCAGGACGGCTCGCCCATCGAGCGCCTGGCGCTGCTCCCGGACGGCCGCTTCGGCGTCGTGGCGTGCCAGGACCGCACCGCGCGCCTCTGGGACCTGAGCACGGACAGGTTGCTGGAGCTCGGCGCGGGTCTGCAGCCTGGTGTCGCCGCCGTTTCCGCGACCGGGCGACGTTTGCTGGTGGCCGCCGGGCGCACCGTGCGGCTGCTCGACGTGCCGGGCGGATCGGTCGTTCGTGAGGTCGCGTTGGAGCGGGAGCGAGTCGAGGCCGTGGCGTGGTTTCCCGGCGAGCGTTTTGCGCTGGTGAGCGGCGTGACGACAATGCTCGGAGCGGGGGTGAACAAGGTGGGCGACCTCGGCCTCTGGGAGTTCGACAGCGGGACCTCTCTCGGCACGCTCGCAGGCCACCCCGGCTCCGTTCCCCTCGTCCAGGTGTCGCGCGATGGCCGCGTCGCCGCGTCGGCTGGCGAGGACTCGACCCTGCGCTTCTGGGAGTTCGACTGGGAGTTCGAGCCTGGGCCGCCGGCGGAGTGACGATCATGTGGCACGTCGGCGACACGATCGCGGATCTCTACGACGTCCGCGCCATCAACACCGAGGGCGGGATGTCCATCGTGTACTTCGTCTGGCACCGGGCCTGGCGGATGGAGCTGGTCATCAAGTCGCCGCGGCCGGAGGTGCTCGCCGACGACACGGCCCGGGCCCGGTTCATCCAGGAAGCTGAGACGTGGGTGGACCTCGGCCTTCACCCCAACATCGTCACCGCGTACTACGTCCGTCAGATCGAGGACTTCCCACGCATCGTCATCGAGAAGATGGCCGGCGGAAGCCTGAAGGCCCACCTTGCGAACGGCGGACGTCGCGACCTCGCAACCGCGCTCGATCTGGCGATTCAAGTCGCGTCGGGACTGGCGTACGCCTCGCACCGCAGGCCGGGCTTTGTCCACCGCGACATCAAGCCCGCCAACGTCCTGCTGACGCCAGCCGGGGACGCCAGGGTCACTGACTTCGGCCTGGCCGGCGCGTCGGGCGCGCGCGTGGGGACGCCGGCCTACATGGCGCCCGAAGTCTGGGTCGATCCGGCGGGCGTCACGCCGGCGTCCGATCTCTACTCGTTCGGCGTGGTGCTCTACGAGCTCATCGCGGGCCGGCGCCCGTTCGCCCGCGGCGAGGCCGGGACGAGCCTGGGCCAGATCCAGGCCGGCCGGGCTGTCGACCTGTCGCTCGGCGCGCTCGGATCGCGCGGTGCGCCGTCCGCCGGCGACGCCTCGATCGGCGACGCGCTCGACATCCAGCGGGTCGCCGACGCGTCGCTGGGCGATCGCTCCCGCGTCGAAGGATCGCGCGTGATGCCTCCGTCCGAGCTCGAGTGGTTCCGGGAACAGCACCTCGATGGCCGCCCCGATCCGCCGAGCCGATTCGTTCGCGACCTTCCGCCGGCGATCGACGATCTGTCGGCCGCGCTGCTGGCGAAGGACCCTCGCGCGCGTCCTGATTCGATGGACCGCGTCGTCGAATCGCTCAAGGCCGTCTTCGAAGCGCACGTCGGGCCATACGCGCGGGAGGAACCGCGCGAGGCCGAGCTCGTCGCCGACGCGCTCAACAACCGCGCGCTGTCCTATCTCGATCTCGGCGCCGAGCGCCAGGCGGTGCGGTGCTGGCACGAAGCGCTCGCCGGCGCGCCGACCCACTTCGAGTCCACGGCGAACCTGGGGTACTGGCAGTGGGCCAGGGGCGTGATCGACGACGGAACGCTCCTGGCGCGGCTGTCGGATCTCGAGCCGCAGTGCGCGGGCCGGAGCGACTACTGGGAGGCGCTCTCCGCCATTCACCGGGAGCGCGGCGATCGCGACGCCGCGCGCGGCGCGCTCGCGCGCCGGCGTCCGGACCGCGGCGAGGGGCCCGCGGTCGTCGATCGACCCGACACCGGACTGCCCAGCATCGGCGTGAGTCGATCCGTCAGGCTGAACGCGCCGGTTCATGCCGTGGCGTGCTCTCCTGCAGGCGCCTTCCTCACCGTTGGCGGGAAGGACGGCCTGCTGAAGCTCCTCGCCGCCGATTCGCTGGCGACGCTCCAGACGTTCGAAGGATCCGGGGCTTACACGCAGCGCGCCGTCGGGTTCTTCGGGGAGGGCAACATCTTCTCGGGCACGCACGGGTACGAGATCTACGGCTGGCGGATCGATCGGCCGAGGCCGTTCGCAAAACTCGCGTGGCCGCAGCAGCCCACCGGCGGCAAGATCTTCGCGGAAAGCGCGTCGGCCTTCGCGCTGACCGCCGATCGCACCCGCCTCGTGGCCGCCTACCACGCGCCGATGGGGGAGGAGCTGCAGCCGATCCTGCTCTTCGACATCGAGCACGGCACGTGCCTGGCCACCTTCGGCGGCCACCTGATTTCGGTGGAGGACGTCGCCCTCGTGCTGGGCGGGCGCGTGCTGGCGTCGGCCGGCCCCGCCTGGGACGCCGGCATCAAGCTCTGGGACGTCGCGACGCAGGTGTCCATCGGCACGCTCGAGGGGCATCTGGGTGCAGTCCACGCGCTCGCGGCCGGCGACGACGGGCGGCTGCTGCTCTCCGGCGGAGGCGACGGCGAGGTCAAGCTCTGGGACGTCGGGTCGCGCGAGTGCCTGCGCACGTTCCAAGGACACACCGGCGCCGTGTACGCCGTCGCGTTCGCCCGCGACGAGGAGTTCTTCCTGAGCGCCGGCGTCGATGCTTCAGTGCGCCTCTGGCATCGATCGTCCGGCCGTTGCCTCCGGACGGCCACCGGCCACGCCGCGTCGGTGTACGCGCTCGCACCGTTGCCGGCCGCCGACGAGATCGTCTCGGCGGGCCAGGACGGAACGGTCCGTGTGTGGGATGTCCGGCCGGCCGTGGAGCAGCAGTACTCCTACGTGCTGTCGCGCCCGCGGAGCGCGGTGGAGCTGCTGCGAAGTCGCGAGGGCGTGAACGCCCTCGTCAATCGGGCGCGCGAGCTGCAGCGGGCAGGCGCGCATCGCGAGGCCTACGAGGCGTTCCGCCAGGCGCAGGGCGTCGAAGGATTCGAGGCCCACCCGGAGATCGTCCAGGGCCTTCGCGAGTGCGGCCGGCACGGCCGCCGCTCGGGCCTTCACGCCGCCGTCGTGGCCGCGGAGCTCCAGCATGACGCGAGCGTGACCGCCCTCCGCTTCTCGCCGGACGGCGCCAGGCTCGCGACCGGGTCGAAAGACGGCCACGTCCGCATCTGGGAGGTCGCGACCGGCCGCGAGATTCTTGCGCTGGCTGCGCGGCCGCGGGCCGTCACCAGCCTTGCGTGGCTGCCGGACGGCCGGCGCATCGCCTCGACCGCCGAGACCGGCACGCTCGAGCGCGACCAGACCTACGACACGCTGCAGGTGTCCGACGTCACGACGGGCCACGTGCTGGGCGCGTTTGCCGAGTTTCGCGGGAGCCTCGGCTGCGTCGCCGCGACGCCGGACGGTCGCTTCCTCGTGACCGGCGATTGGGGCGAGCGCCGAAGGCCGCCGATGATTGCCGGGGGCCGGCCCGCGAGCCCGGACATCGGCAGGAGCTGGCTCCGCGTCTGGGACGCCAGCCGCGGCGCCTGCCTTCGCGCGTGGCCGGCCCACGACGACGCCATCACGGCCGTTGACATCGCGACGAGCTCCGACCTCGCGTCGGCCAGCCGCGACGGATCGATCGCCATCTGGGCGCTGGACGGCACGGAGAAGCGCCGGCTGCCGCAGGCGCACCGGGGCATGGCGCGATGCGTGCGCTTCTCGCCGGACGGCCGCCAGCTTCTGTCGGGCGGCGCCGACGACCGCGTCAGGCTCTGGGACGTGGCCTCCGGCGTCTGCCCCTCCGATCTGGCGGGTCATGAAGATACGGTGCACGCCGTCGCATTCGCCGACGGCCGCTTCACCGCCTCGGCGGGAGAGGACCGGCGGCTGCTCGTGCGCGACCTGCAGTCGGGAGAGGACGTTCGGGTCCTCGAAGCTCACACCGACGGCATCGTCGCGCTCGACGTCGCCCCGGATGGACGCAACGCCGCCTCGGGCGGGCACGACCGGCTGGTGAGGCTCTGGGAGCTGGATTGGGACTGGACGTTCGATGACTCATAGGAGGACGACATGGCGCTGGCAATGTGCGCAGGCTGCTCGAAGATGTTGTCGATCTCGCGGCTACCCGGGGGCAATCCGATGGCCAAGGCCTACCCGGACATGTTCGCGATGGCCTACGGCTCCTGCGACCGCTGCGACAAGCGGTACTGCGATCAGTGCATCAACAATGCCGGCGGCAAGTGTCCGGGCTGCGGCAAGCGCCTGGCCGTCGAGGGTCCGCCGCCCGGCGAGACCGCCGAGCTCCCGGAGAATTACAAGCGGGCTCTCCGGGACCTGGACAGCGGGAAGCTGACGTCGAAGAAACCGCGGGCCCGCTCGTCGTGGGCGAAGGCCATTCCATGGGCGATCGGTTTGGTGGCACTGCTCGCACTCATCTCGATCGCGACCACGCCCGGATCGATCGTGCAGCGCTCGTCCCGGCTGTCCATGCACATCTCGGCCATCGTCGTGCTCCTTCTGTTCGTGTCGCCCGGAGTCGGCGCGGTGCTGACGACGCTCGTGGCCGCCATGGTGGCGAAGATCCTGGGTCGGGCCACGTTCGTCAGCCTCCGCGTGGTCTGGTACCTGGCCTATCTCGGTGCCGTGCTCATGATCCCGCTGCTCGCCATCGGCGCCCATGAGACCTGGGGCTGGTCCGCCTGGCCGATTGCCTATCTTGTGGCTGGCGTTGTTGGCTCGACGCTCGGCGGCGTCATGTGGATGGTGAAGATCATCGGTGACATGCGGAAGGGCGCCCTCTAAAGTTGGATCTGTTCGACCCGAACGACGGGCACCATGAGTCGGAGGGGCGGGCTTTTCAGCCCGCCCCCGCGGCGGGCCGGGAGTATCGGAAGGGTTTGCGTCTCTACGCCCCAACCGCATCATGGCCTCATGCCGTGAAGGAACAGGGTCCCATGGGAACCGATATTCACACCAACGTCGAAAGGAAGAACCCTCGACCAGCCCACTGGGAGGTCATCGACGGCATTTACCCCTTTCTGCAACGCGGACTAATTCTCGCGAACGATAACAAATGAGCCAGGTCGCGCCGCCGGCCGCACCACCCACCCGGAGTTCAGAGTGGCGCTCCAGCCCTCCCCCTGCAGGGTGGTCCCTTCGAGCCGTCCGGTAACCGGTACGGACAGTGTGGACCCATCGGCAGCGCGCAAGACGCCGCCGTTGGCGTTGAGACGGCCCCATTGAGCGGAAAGGGTGAAAGTGCGAAAAAACACGGTACCGGCCCCCAGAATGCCTACGGAGTCGGTGGAGTCGCTGGTTCCGCTGCCCCCGGCAGGCATCGTCAGCACGGGCCCATCAACGAAGCGTCGACGCAACTCGGCGACGCGGACCTGCTGCGCCCGATCGCGCGCCTCCTCCGCCGTTCGCAGCGTTGCTGCATCGTAGCGCGCCGCTGCCACGGCAACATCCGTCGTCGGTGGCCTGTTGGTTGCTGAGGCGAGCAAGTCGCCAAGGTCCGAGGTGCCACGAACCTGTCGGCGCCATGCCGGTATGAGATCGTCCAGCAGCACACCGTAGCCGGGTCCGGACGCGGCTTCGAAATTTCCGACGAAGGACGGCTGCGCTTCGCCTCCTGCGAGTGCTGACGCTGCGGCACGGTGGGCATCCGCGGGCGAATTGGCCCAGGCCGCGACGCCGGTGTAGGAGGCAAGCCCTTCGCGAATCTCATCGCGCCGTTCGTTGTCCGCCGCGCCGGGAAACCGGCGGCGGCGTTCGCGCCTGAAGGCCAGCGCATCGGCGATCGCCTCGGCCCGGTCGCTCCCGCTCGACTCGACCGCCCGGCGGAGCGCCCGCCATTCGAGCTGCATCCAGACGCGACCTTCGAGCGTATCGAGATGCTCGTTGAAGCCGTCGCTCGCGTCGCTCGTCGCGAACCCCAGCTCGGCCTGAATGCGATGGAACAACCCGTGAAGCATTACTTGCTGCCGTACATCGGCGTCCTTCTCCGGGAGCATGTACAAGGGCCAGCTGAACCACCGCAACCCGCCCCAGGAGACGGGGCCGTCCGCGAAACCCGACAAGCGGGGTGGCGGCCCCTCCGGTTCCGGCTGGCTTGTGGCACGCGTTCCGGTCGCTTGGTCAACGATCACCATCGGACCACAGAGCGACACACCCCACAGCCGGCCCGCGTCTCGCTCGCAGAGCTTCGTGGCTTCCTCGAAATAGCGCTTGGCGAGCTCTGGTTGGACCTGCGCCTCGCCAGCCGTCGCAGCGCCCAGCAGCACGAGCAGGAAGAGCCCGTTGAGATCGTATCGAGTCTGCATCGACATCTCTCCTCGCCAAAGGCCTCCCCCAAACCATCGGCGCGAGCCAGGCGGGCGACGAACGGTTTTGCATTCCTACCTGGGCAGCTCCCGGCGAACGGATTCGATCAGCTTCAGAGAATCGTACCCGACCCCATCCCTGAAGACGAGCACCACATCCCTTATTGCCATCGGATGCGTGGCAGGGTCCCCTTTGATGACAACCAGATCAGCGACCTTACCGGCCTCGAGTGTGCCGACGGACGAGGCGACGCCGAGCAGCTTGGCGCCGTTGGCCGTCATGATGCGGAGTGCCTGCTCGGGGGCGAATCCCGCCTCGATGAGAAGCTCGTAGTTGCGTTGGTCGGCGAAGCCGGGAAGCAGCCCGGCGAACACCGGATCGATGCCAGTAACCAGGAGGCCGCGGGCGTCGACGAACCTGCGGACAAACGTCTGAAGCCACGCGAGGTATCCCGATTTCCCGGTCGCGTCGACCCGCGCCCGGAGGTCACGGTAGACCGAAAGCGTACCAGGTCGCATGAAATCGAAGACAGCCGGGTTCGCCGCAGCACGCTGCGGTTCGTAAGCCTCCGCCTCGGGCAGCGTCGCGGTGATCGCGACGTTGTGCTTGACGAGTGCGCGGATCGTGGCCGTCACGGCTTCGCTCGCTGGAGCGACAAGCGGATAATTGCTCTGCGGGCACACGTCCGAGGGCTTTTGGGGATCGAAGTCCGTGCTCGTGGGTCCATGTTCGATATTGTCGATTCCCAACTCTGCCGCTTCCTGCGCCGTAACGGCACAGAGATGCCCTGTCACCCTGATGCCCCGTGCGTGCGCCTGTCCGATCACTGCGGCCAGCTCCTGCCGCCGGATGCGCGTGTAGACCTTGATCCAAGTCACCCCTTCGTCGGCCCAGTGGTTCACGAACCGGCGTGCCTCCTCTGGGTTCGAGACCTGGGCCATCCGCAGGTCGCGATATCCCGGACCTGTCACGAACGGACCTGTTAGATGGATCCTCGGCCCCGGGGACCGGCCCTCGTCGATCTCGCGCTTCAGGTTGATTTCGGTGTACGGTTGATGGGCTCCCGCAACCCGAATACTGGTCACGCCGCCACCGAGATAGAGTCTCGCATCTTGCCGGGGATTGAGGTCGTACCCATGCCCGAGGTGGTTGTGCATCCCCACGATTCCAGGGAATACCGTGTGTCCCGCCAGTTCCAGTACTCTGGCGTCTTCAGGAACAGGAACACGGGCCGCTGGGCCCACAGAAGCGATGAGCCCGTGGCGGATCACAACTGTCTGATCCTCCCGCGGCGGCGCGCCGGTTCCATCGATCACTCGCACGCCGATGAGGGCAACCACGGGAGCGTCGACTGCTACAAACTCGCGAACCTCAGCGCCGAGGTTCGGGCGTCCCTGAGCTGCAGCGGGAGCGGCGAACCCCGTGAGCAAGAGCGCGAGCGCTGATAGGCATGCCAGAGTACTCATCTTGAAAGCGACCTTCTTCCTCGAGCGTCTTCCGCGATCCGCGGGAGCGGCATAGCGCGCCGGCTCACCCGCGCCGGTAAGCGGCGCGAGAGCGCCGCGGCGGCGTCGGGTGCAGCCGGATGTTATGCCGCCCCTCGCTTGGGCTCGGTGTGCAGAGCCTGAATGACGGCCTTTGGATTCCGTGCGGCGACACGGAGCAGTGCGAGGGCCGGCCCGTCCGGTGTACGCCGCCCCTGCTCCCAATTCCGCAGCGTGGCCACGCTCACGCCGATCATGAGTGCGAACTCTGCCTGTGAGGCCCCGAGCTTCGCGCGCACGGCCTGCACATCGGTGGGACGAAACGTCGTCGTCCGTGATGACCGGCGCGTCCCCCTACGAATCTGCCCGGCCTGCCGGACACTCGTGAGCAGGTCCTGGAATGCAGCGTCCTTCATTTGAATTCCTCCCGAACGACTCGACTCAACTGCCGGGTCTGCACGGCGGTGAGGTCGCCTTGTTCCGATTTCGTGTAGGCGTACAGCATGTAGAACGCATGCTCGCCAGGTGCCCAGTAGTAGATGACTCGCAACCCGCCGCGGTTGCCACCACCGGCCCTCGCCCAGCGCACCTTCCGCAGGCCGCCAGAGCGGCGCATC
>Ga0214472_10008141_pt1 | contig 10948 bp, 6 predicted proteins | sample RVTome_6_FD_207662 | JGI IMG/M metagenome (GOLD analysis project Ga0214472, IMG submission 207662) | Soil microbial communities from uranium-contaminated site in the Upper Colorado River Basin, Wyoming, United States - RVT140D175 | ecosystem: Environmental > Terrestrial > Soil > Contaminated >...
GTGAAGAAGCTGATCAATCCCAGCAACCGGTAGCCGTGAGCGATCACCTGGTCAAGTCCGCTGCGTTCGAGACCGGCCAGGGCCAGCATTTCAGCCCGCTCGCCGTCATCCAGGCCGGCCAGCGCCATCTCCAGTTCGGCACACAGCATGACGGCCTCGGCGGCGTGGGCCTTGGCGTGGCGCCGCACCGCCTCGACGCATTCGTTGCCCTCGGGCAGCGATTCCTCCCCAACATTGGCCAGGAAGATGACCGGCTTATCAGTCAGTAAACGCAGTTCGCGACGCAGGTTGGCCAGGGCAGGCTCATCGCGTTCGGGGAAGGTGCGGACCGGCCGGCCGTTGTCCAGATGAGCAAGCAGATTCTGGGCCACCTGCTGGGTCGGCAGCAGGCCGCGGTCGGCCTTGAGCTCGGATTCGAGTTTATCCAGCCGTCGGTCGAGCTGCTCCAGATCTGCCAGGGCCAGCTCGGTTTCAATGGTGGCGATGTCGGTCGGTGGGTCCAGCTGTCCGGCCACGTGGGCCACGTTCTCGTCCTCGAAGCAGCGCACCACGTGCAGCACCGCGTCGACATTGCGGATTTGGGCCAGGAACTTGTTGCCCAGACCTTCGCCGCGGCTGGCGCCGGCCACCAGGCCGGCGATGTCGACGAACTCGATCGTGGCGTGGATGATCTTCTGACGGCCGGCCAACTGAGCCAGGTGGTCGAGGCGGGGGTCGGGCACCGGCACGATGGCCCGGTTGGGCTCGATGGTGGTGAACGGGTAGCTGGCCACTTCGGCGTGCTGGGCCCGCGTCAATGCATTAAAAGTGGTGCTTTTGCCGACGTTGGGCAGGCCGATAATGCCGATGTTGAGGGACATGAGGGCGATGGACCGTCCCGTGAGGCGCTGGGTACAATGCGGTGATGTCCTCCGGATTGTACACGCGGCGGCCGGCGGCCGGCCTGTGGCTGGCCGGCCTGGCCCTGCTGGGGCTCATGCTGGCGTTGAGCGCGCAGGGGACGGCAGCCGGCCCAGCGGCGGCGATCACGCCCACGCCGACCCCGGCCGGCCAGGCGGAGCTGCGGCTGCTGCTGCCCGACCTGATTACGCTGGCCCCGTTCGATTTGCGCATCGCCGGCAATCCAGACACCGGGCGCAAAATTCTGCGCTTTGCCAATGCGGTTGCGAATGTTGGCGAAGGGGCGCTGGAGCTGCGCGGCACATGGCAGGAGGATGTGTCCGGTTTCCAGGTCAGCCAGCAGCTTTACGGCAGCCACGGTGAGGTGCTGGCCGAACCGATCCTGCCCGTCATCATCTATCACCCCGAACACGGCCACTGGCACCTGGACGGGTTCGCCCGCTATGAATTATGGTCGACGACTCACGCCGGCCAACTGCTGGACATCGTGTCGGTCAGCGGCAAGATCAGCTACTGCCTGATCGACACCGACCGGTTGACGGCGCCGGAAGGCTCCCGGCGCGGTTACGCCAATTGCTCTGCGTCGCGCCAGGGAATGTCGGCCGGCTGGGCCGACACGTACAAGTCGCACCTGGCAGGTCAGTGGGTCGACATCAGCGGGCTGCCCGACGGCTACTACGTCCTGCGGTCGGTGGCCGACCCCCATAATCATCTGCGCGAAATGGACGATGACAACAATTGGGCCGTCGTGACCGTGCACATCGAAGGCAACCAAGTCAGCCTGGCGCCGGAGATCGATCTCGACTGGAGCCGGGTCGGCGGATCGCTGGTGCCGGAGTAGCGCTTGGGGAAGAGGGGATCCCCCGAGATGCCCCAGGCAAACTCGGCGCTGCGGGACCCTGGCCGTTGCGTTCCGACTCCAGGACCCAGGGCTGACACGAGACGCTGGCGGCGGTTGGCCGGTTGGAACAGCCCCGGCGGCTTGAGCCTCCAGCCAAAGTACCCCTTGGGTCCACCGGACAATCTCCTTACAATCAGGTCAACCTTATTCTTGGGCCACTGTCGTTGAGAGACAGCCCTGCCGTGTTTCCTTGCAAGCCGGGTTCACGCGGAGGGCAGCTCGCGTCAGGGGGAGCGTAACGGATGGATCCACACGCGGAGTACCATGCATTTGATCGCCTGCTGGAAGGCTGCCAGGTCATCGGGTTCGATTACCGGTACCTTTACGTGAATGAGGCGGTGATCGAACACGGGCGGATTGCCATGGAAGAGCTCCTGGGGCACACCATGGTGGAGGCCTATCCGGGGATCGATTCGACGCCGATGTTCTCGGTGCTCGAACGCTGCATGGACAGCCGTGAGCCGGCGGAGCTGGAGAACGAGTTTACCTATCCGGACGGGAGCACGGCCTGGTTCATGCTGAAGATGGAGCCGGTTCCAGAAGGGGTCTTCATCCTTTCGTTCGATATCACATCCAGAAAGCGGGCCGAACAGGAACTGGCGGCGCAGCTCAAGCGAGTCCAGGCGCTTCGTGAAATCGACCTGGCGATCCTGGCCACGACCGATCTGCCCTTTACCCTACACACCGTGCTGGAGAAGACGACCGACCTGCTGGCGGCGGACGCGGCCGACATTCTGCTGGTCGACCCCGAAACAGAAGACCTAGAATTTGCCGCGGGCCTGGGGTTTCGGAGCCGCGGCATCGAACAATCTCGCCTGAGGATCGGGCAGGGACATGCCGGGCGGGCGGCCGCCGAGAGAGCGCCCGTGATCATCGAAGACCTTCGGCAGAGCGGGAATATCTTCCTACGGCGGAACCTCATCAAAGACGAGGGCTTTGTTTCGGCCGTCTTCGTCCCGCTTGTGGCCAAGGGGCAGCCAGTCGGCGTGCTTGAGGTGTTTCACCGCTCGCGGCTGTCGGCCGATCGGGCATGGCTGGAGTATCTGGAGACCCTGGCCGGGCAGGCCGCCATCGCCATCGAAAGCGGCCGCATGTTCCACGGCTTGCTGCGCAGCAATGTCGACCTGGGGATGGCCTACGACACGACCATCGAGGGCTGGTCCCGGGCCCTGGACCTGAGGGACAAGGAGACGGAAGGGCACACGCTGCGTGTGACGCAGATGACCGTCGCACTTGCCCAGATGGCCGCTATCCCCGCCTCCGAGATCGTGCATGTTCGGCGCGGCGCCTTGCTTCACGACATCGGCAAGATGGGGGTACCCGACCACATCCTGCTCAAGCCGGACAAGCTGACGGATGCCGAGTGGGAGATCATGCGTAAGCACCCCGTCTTTGCCTACGAATTGCTCGCCCCGATCGAATATCTGCAGCCGGCGCTGGACATCCCCCACTATCACCATGAAAAATGGGACGGAACCGGCTATCCAGAAGGTCTGGCGGGGGAAGACATCCCGCTCCCGGCCCGCCTATTCGCCGTCGCGGATGTTTGGGACGCGATCACGAACGATCGCCCGTATCGCTCCGCTTGGTCGCGTGAGGATGCGATCGAACATATTCGACAGCAAGACGGCTCCCAGTTCGACCCGCTGGCGGTAGACCTCTTCCTTCAGTACCTAGGGCTCGAACACGGCGCGTCTGCTTGATCCGCTGCGCCAATCTCTGCGCCCCGGCGAGCCGATCGCCTAGCGGCGGGTGCGAGGGGACTTCCCGCAAGTCCAGTCTCAGCTACACTCGGCACCGTCACTTCGTCCCGGGCGAGGCTGCGCACCGGCGAGCTTACCGGGTGGCTTTCGGGAAGTCCAAAAGGAGAGCCCATGCCCCACTACCTGTGCGCCACCTGCGGCGTTGAGTACGGGCTGGCCGAGTCGCCGCCGGCCCGCTGCCCGATTTGCGAGGACACGCGCCAGTACGTCCCGCCCGGTGGCCAGGCCTGGACTACGATGGAAGCCCTGCAGGCGGACCATCACAATGTAATCACCGAACTCGAGCCCGGCCTGCATCAGATCGTGACCGAGCCGGCCTTTGGCATTGGCCAGCGGGCGCTGCTGGTCCAGGCGTCGGGCGGCAACGTGCTGTGGGACTGCGTCAGCCTGATCGACGACGCAACGGTTAAGGCGGTCCAGGTGTTGGGCGGGCTGTCCGCCATGGCCGCCTCGCACCCGCACATGTTTGGCGCCATGGTCGCCTGGAGCCATGCCTTTGGCGGCGCCCCGATCCATCTGCCGGCCGGCTTCGAGCGCTGGGTGGGGTGCCCCGACCCGCTGATTCAGTATTGGTCAGGCGACCAACGCGAACTTGAGCAGGGCGTCAGCTTGCACCGCTGTGGCGGCCACTTCACGGATTCCGACGTGCTGCTGTGGCCCGATGGCGCCGATGGCCGCGGTGTGCTGCTCACCAGCGACACGTTGCACGTGACTCGCGACCGTCGCCACATTTCGTTTATGTACAGCTACCCGAACTACATTCCGCTGCCGGCGGCGACCGTCGATCGTATCGTCGAGCGAGTGCTGCCGCTGCCGTTCGACCGTGTCTACAGCCATTTCACCGACCTGCAGATCCTGGCCGACGGCAAGGATGCCGTTCGACGTTCGGCCGAGCGCTACAAGCGGGCGATCGAAGCGTAACCGACCCGCGAGGTCCGCCGGCCTGGGCCCGGATCCGGGCCAATCGCAAGCGGAGCTGGGAGGTCAGCTAGGGAAGAAGGTTTCCCGAAGATCTCGTCAGGAACGCGTACCGGGGCCGGAGAGCGGACTCTCAGGAGGCCCAGACGCCCGCGGAACCGGACTTCCGGGAAGTCTTCATCGGGTTGCCGGATGGGTGCCTACGATAGGACTTCCCGGAAGTCCTTCCATTGCGCCGATCGTCGCCGAGGCAAAGGCGGGTTGGGGGCATTTCCCGAAAGTCTCCTCCCGATTAGGGGCTGGCTTTGCCCGAGGGCGGCGCGGGTTCCTCGGCGGAGGATGTGCCGGCGCCGGGACTTTCGGGAAGTCTGGGTAGCGTGGCCGTAAGCGCAAGGTGAAAAGCGGCCTTCCCGGAAGTCTTGCGTGGGGACCGGTTGCTTCCCGGCAGAGGGGACTTCCGGGAAGGTCTCCGGGAAGCGTTGCGTTAGGGGAATGGTGAGGCGCGCAAGCCTTCGTCGGCCAGGTGGAAGCCGCCCAGGCCGAGGCGGGCCAGCGCCAGCAGGTGGGCGCCGCCCACGCCGCCCATCCCGGCGATGGCCGCGGTCGATTTACGCAGCCGTTGCTGTTCGGCGGCGTTGATCAACCCCAGACTGCGGGCGAGAGCCGTGCTGTAGTCGAACCCCGGATCCCCCACGCCTTCTCCCCGAAGATGCTCCAAAGTTTGAACAGTCTAGCGCTTGGAGGGCTTGGAATCAACCACTCAATGGTCAGGTGGCCGCAAGGTATCAATCGACCGGAATTAGCCAAGCGCCGCTCTACCCGCCTTCGGCCGCGCAACCCACCGTTCCGCCCGGCGGCCAGGCCTGGACTACGATGGAGGACCTGCAGGCGGACCGTCACAACCTGATCACCGAACTCGAGCCCGATCTGCACCAGATAGTGAGCGAGTCGGCTTTCGGCATCGGCCCGCGGGCGCTGCTGATGCAGGCGTTGGGCGGGCTGTCCGCCATCCACGCCTCGCACCCGCACATGTTTGGCGCCATGGTCGCTTGGAGCTATGCCTTTGGCGGCGTGCCGATCCACCTGCCAGCCGGCTTCGAGCGCTGGGTGGGGTGGCCGCCGTCAAGGCCTACGCCGCTGCGGCCAAGAGCGTTACGGACGGCCCCAAAATCCAAGCGTAAGCTGGGGACAAGGCGCTGCCCGTCTCGACCGTTGCTGGTTCAGCGGCCACAATGCGAACGGTCAACCCGCCTAATGGGAGGGATCGATGACCCTCCCCATGAACAGGATGCTCCCCGTCTGCCCGTCGCGGATCAGGTAAATGAACGGCCGGTCGACGGTGATGGTGATCGGCTCGTCGATGGGGGCCGAGGTGATGCCCATGATGACCGCCGTGGCGGCCGCCGCTTCCGTGCCCTTCTCGTCGACGGCGACGAAGGCCTTGTGCACCACGCTCCCGATATACAGGTCCCGGTTTCCATCCATCCCGGAGAAGTCGGCCCGATCCGGGTCGAAGGCGTCGGTCATGCCCAGGCCTTCGAGCGCCTCCCTCAGGCTGAAGGCCGACTCGTAGCTGAAGCGGGGCAGGCCGAGTCTCACCGGACCGTAGGTCATCTCGGCCAGCGCCTGCTCGAGCACAGCCGGCCCCAACGCGTCCTCAAAGGCCTCGAACCGTCCAGCATCGGGCAGGAGGATGACCATCGACATCTCGCCCGACTGATAGGGCAGCTCGATTGCCTGGTACCCGTCCCCGAGAAGGTAGCGATACGACTCGCTGGCCTGCATCATCGAGACGTCGACGCTGTCGCCGGAAAGCCGGTGGAAGGGCTGGCTGACGGTGGCGTCGGGGTCGAAGGCGGTCAGCCACGAAGCCTTGAAGTAGATGGCGTTGGCCAGCACCAGGCGGGTCATGTCGTCGATGGCGCCTTCGGGGATGAGATCCTCGATCTTCTGGCGGGTTTCGTCGCTCACCCAGCGGTTGATGACCTGACGCGAGGCCTCCGGGTCGGCGACGAAGTCCACCAGGCGCATCCCGGCGGCGTAGTTCTCCGCCAGCAGGTCGAGAAACTCCGGCCGGAAGGCAAAGCCCTGCTGGCCCCACAGGGAATTGGCGATGCTCAATTCGAAGGGCGTGCCGTCGACGTCGGCCTTGGCGCGCGCTTCCAGGTCCAGCGCGTAGGCGTTGAAGGCGGCATGCAGCGCGTCGGCAGGCAGGTCGAAATGGAGCGCGCCGGCCATCTGGTCGGCGGTTGACCCGGCCGCACCGGCGTAGGTCATGGCCAGGGCGGTCGAGATGGAGTAGGGGGAGAAAAACAGGTTGCCGTCCTGGGCCGCAAGCCTGCGGTAGAGATCGAAGGCAAAGGCGCGGTTGCCGGCCGCCAAGGAGGACGAAACTTCCGGAGCCACCAGCGGGCTCAGATCGTGCGGCCTGTTGGAGACGGCCACCGAAGAGCCCGTCACCGGCGCTAGCAGGCCGGGCGAGCAGGCCTGTGCGGTCAGCAGGATGGCGAGCACCAGGGCCAGGCGCAACTTGTGATGTAGGGTCATTTTCGCCTCCGTCTAGCGTAAGACGCTAAGACTACCATGGGGGTTCCCAGGGGTCAGTGGTCGGTAGTCGATAGTCGGTGGCCAGTGGTCGGTGGTCAGCGCCGGCCTGACGATGGACGAGGAAAAGCGGCTGCTGCTTAGCCTGCTGCTGGTGGCGTTGCTAGAGCGGGCCCGCGGCTAGTTCGCCCGGTCGCTATCTCCCTCATCTCATGAATCGTCCGAAGCCTGGGCTGCCGGCAAACAACCCCGGCGTGCTCAGGCGTTGTTGAGGCTGGATTCGTTAGATTGTTTGGGACCTGAGGGTTATAGGCTGGGCAGGGCTGGCGCGCCTAAGGTTGAGGGGAGTGGAGCGGCGGACGGATGATGCCATTTCAAACGAGTCGGTCACGATCAGAGTCCTTCGCCATCTTGCTGGGTGGCGTTGATCAGCCGCAGGTTGCGTGCGAACGCCATGCTGTAGTCGAACTGAGGATCCCCCACACCTTCTGCCGATGAAATTCTGGGGTTTGAACAGTCGAACTTTTAGAGGGATTCAATTCAAGCACTTGATGTTCAGGGGATGGTGAGGGTTGGGGCACTAAAGTCGTTCGGAATAGCCAGATATCGATTACTGCATGACCGCGTCGGAGATCATGGAATCTGAGCGGCGCGAGCCTCCAAACAGGGCTCCCCTAGGATTTTCGAATGCGTCAATAATGCTCGCCGGGTGATCGGCACTTGACACTCTAATGTGGCCCTACGAGCGACATAGAACTTGACTCAAGACACTACAACAACATATACTGTCGACAGTAGAAGCTTTCCTGTCGATATAATGGAGATGGGAAACAACAATGATAATAATATATAAGAGTAATCCGGAAGTGAAGCGCATCCTGGATATGATGCTTGAATCCGGGAGCTTCAGAGACTACAGCGAGATCATTAGCCTTGCGATAATGAACTTTGCGGTGCTTCAAGAAGAGCTCGGGGGCGAGATAGCTCTTCAGGGTGAAGGTGATGAGCGAGAGTTCCCGCGGGCGGATCGGGGAGTTCTGACACGAATGGCTGGGTTCTCCTTTGGAGTAGATGATGTCCCAGTTAGAGGCAGTCTTGGCAAGAAACAGAGAGAACTTGTGCAGCCGATTCCTGAGACTTCACCGATTGACCTTCCCCAAGCTCCTGTTAGGGAGTCGACTTCGCGAGATGTAACGGTAGATGAGTGGCTATTCGGGCAGTACAACAGATTGCTTCCTGCCAAGGTGAGTTGTAGGGCAATAGCCAATCTGGTCCTGAAAGGAGGTGGGGGGATTCGTCTGGTCACGTTCTCTCCACAAATTGCACAAATGGCCTTCGATCTTGGAAAACCTCTCAAGGAGCTCGACGAGAGATATGGCCACACACGAGACAAAGCACTCTCGACAGCCTTCCCTTCTAACGGAAACAAGAAACACAAGAGCCTAGAGCGATTCATGAGTCAGTTCATTGGTCAAACGAATAGCGATGGGCGGCTAACTGGACTTCTTGCAGACCTTCGGTTCGTTCAGATGTTGGAAGAGACTGAGGACCGAATCATTCTAACTGAGCAGGGATGGCGATTCGCTGCATTAAGCAATCCGGTTCTCGATGGTTCATTTGGTGACCACCGCGACGGGCTCTCCGGCGACGAGGTGTCGTATCTGATACATCACATTGTGGACTTTGTTCCCGAGGAGCGTTCAGCCTATAAGACTCTACTCAAGCACATTCGCGAGGGATCGGATACACCCAGGAAGTTGGACCTTCACTTGAAATCAAGTTTGTCTCGACAGAAGAAGGGCGACCTCAGTGATTCCTTCTTATCTTCGCAGCGGTCGGCCGCCATCTCTAGGATGGTTGAACTTGGCCTTGTGAAACGCGAACGCGAGGGCGTGTATGTCCGATACTTATCAACGGAGTCGGGCAATCATCTACTCAACAGATTGATGACAGAAAGTGGGCAACCATGACTAGCCCGGATCAAAACAAGCCGCTTTGCCTTGCGCTAATGAAGGCCGACACCGAAGCAGAAGTTGTCAGCCTACTTAGGTCCGCGGGCTATTGGGATGATGATGCTTCCTGGAGGTATTACGGGGATCAAGACTCGAACTACGGCATTGTTGGGAACCAGGCAAGTAAGCCTGACGTTGCCCTGGTAGAAAAGATTGTCAACGCGGTCGACGCACGCCTGATATTGGAATGTCAACTAAGGGGGATCGACCCAGAAGGGCCCGATGCACCGCGCTCAATCCGCTCAGCGGTCGCTGAGTTCTTCGAAGCGGGATCAAACTCAGCGACTGCTGGCCTTGTTAGAGAATGGCCATCGAGCAAGAGGACGAAGGTTTCCCGTGGCATCACCTTAGCCGCGACTGGAAACAAACCTTCGGCTGGAAAACCATGCTTCACGATTTCCGATTGCGGCGAGGGTCAGACTCCAAGCGCTTTGCCTGACACGATCCTATCTCTGCACAAGAAGAACAAGATAAGGATCCCTTTCGTTCAGGGGAAGTTCAATATGGGGGGGTCCGGCGTCTTGGAGTTCTGTGGCGAAAACGGTCTGCAACTGGTGTTGAGTCGCAGAGCACCGCGACTATTGAAACAGGGCCAGTGGGATCCCACTGACGACAATTGGGGTTTCACTATTGTGAGGCGCGAGGATCCGGTAGGGGGTCGACGGCTTTCAGTCTTCACCTACCTTGCACCATTGGGCAGTAAATTGAAGCCACGGCAAGGGGATGTTCTTGCGTTTGAAGCCGACTCGATGCCAATCTTCCCAGTCAAGGGCGAGCCCTACGCTCGTGACTCAGAACACGGGACTCTCATCAAGCTTTACGAGTACTCAACGGAAGGTTATGGGGGGTCAAACATCCTGCTGAAGGGACTCCTAGACAGACTTGACCTCAGACTCGCAAACGTCGCATTGCCCATCAGATTGCACGAATGCCGGGGCTATAGTGGGAAATCCGGTAGTTTTGACACAACCCTATCTGGCATCCAGGTCAGGTTGGATGACGATCGGGCCCGTAATCTAGAGGATATCTATTCCTGCTCAATGAGTATCGATGGCCAACTAATCACTGGCAGTCTCTACATCTTCAAGAAAGGTAGAGACACCGCCTACAGACAGAGCGAAGGCGTGATTTTCACACACAACGGCCAGAGCCATGGTAGCTTCTCAAAAACGTTCTTCTCAACAAAACGCGTGAACATGGGCTACCTAAAGAACTCGATCCTTGTAATCCTCAATTGTGACAACATCGAGAAGAGGCAGCGTGAAAAGCTATTCATGCCAAGCCGTGATCGTCTCAGAGACACAGAGCTCCGCGGGAAGATCACCGAGGAGCTAGCGGAGATCCTGAAGACACATCCGGGGCTCAGAGCATTACGGGAGAAGCGACAGCGCGAGGAAGCAGGAGAGCGATTAAGGGATTCGAAGCCGCTAGCCACAGTACTTGACTCATTGATCAAGAAGTCACCGAAGCTCGCCTCCTTGTTTGACCCAGGGATACGTCTTTCCGACCCATTCAAGCCCCAACTACTGGATGATTCGACCGATCCCTATAAAGGCAATAGGTATCCTAGCTTCTTCAAGCTGAAAGACGTCGAATATGGCAATCTGCTAACTCGCGGCTGTCCCATCAATGTTCGGCCTCGTCTGACATTCGAAACGGACGCCGTCAATGACTATTTCAGTCGGTCAGTACACCCCGGGGTCTTCAGCCTATGCATTGAGAGCGAGGGCAAGACCTTCCGCGTCCCTACCGCGACGACCAATCTCTCGAATGGGATAGCCAGCCTAAACCTTGAGTTGCCGCCGGATTGCAAAATCGGCGATGAAATCGAGTATGTGGCGGAGGTAAGTGACTACTCTCGTGTTGAGCCGTTCGTAAATAGATTCCTCCTGATAGTGGTCAAAGAGCTA
>Ga0214472_10008142_pt1 | contig 10948 bp, 9 predicted proteins | sample RVTome_6_FD_207662 | JGI IMG/M metagenome (GOLD analysis project Ga0214472, IMG submission 207662) | Soil microbial communities from uranium-contaminated site in the Upper Colorado River Basin, Wyoming, United States - RVT140D175 | ecosystem: Environmental > Terrestrial > Soil > Contaminated >...
TTGCGGACCTCGCCGCCATGCTCCTTGACGAAGGTGGTGACCCGCTCGATGACGCCGTTCACCGCCGGGTCCTCGGCGTCGGGGTCGAAGACGACCATGACCTCGTACTCGCGCATGCCTCCTCCTGTGGTCTGCACGGCCCCCCGTGGGGAGCAGGAAGGGTTCGGCGCATGGTAGCACCTCCGAGGGCCGAGCAGCCGCCGGGGGTGGGACAGGGCCGGATCCGCAGGTCACCGGCCAGGAGGAACGTCTCGGGGGCGGCGTCGTCGGGGTCGCCGGGCTGTGTGTCGTACAGGACCTCACCCGGGACCGAGATCCGGACCCGGATGCGGTCGGCGTCCCCTCCCGGCACCCGGGAGCCGTCCGACACGGCCACCAGGACCTCCACGGTCCCCCGGCCGGCCACGATCCCCGTCCCCCGCAGATACGCCCGATGGCCGGTGACCACCAGCCAGCGCAGGTCGGCGGCCACCATCCGGAGGTCGCCGATACGGAACAGGATCCCGCCGCTTACGGCATCCTTGGTCCGGTACGCCGCGTCCAGCCCGATCCGGGCCTCCCCGGGCGGCCCGGCCTCCGGAGGAGAGGCGAACACCCCACCCCCGCCCAGGCTCCCGGCGTCCGGATCGAACACCACGGCGTGGCGATGGGTGGCCCCGCCTTCCCCGCCGTCGTCATCCGCCACGACCACCGACACCTCGTACAGGCCCGCCACCGGGTAGGTGTGGCCGCCCGAGGCCGTCTCCGAGCCGTCCACCGTCCCCGGACCGGCGGACCCGTCGCCCCACGACCACGTGGCCTGGTGGGTGTCGGACGCCCCGGGGTCGGTGAAGGGAGCGGTGGCCGAGACCGGCGCCCCTGCCGGCGTGGCCTGGTCCAGGCCCTCGATGAGGCCGACCACCGGGGCCGCGTTGTCCACCACCACCGTGAACCGGTCGGCCGCGGTCCGGCCCTCGGGGTCCGTCGCGGTCACGGCGACCTCGACCTCCGCCGGGCCGTCGGCCGGCACTCCCGAGAAGGACCACGCCCCACCGCCGAGGTCGGCCATCCCGCCGAACGGGCAGGAGCACGCCAGCGCGATCGGCTCACCCATCGGATGGGCGAACGCGCCGGAAGCCTCCACGGGGCTCCCCTCGACGGTCGCCGCATCGGGAGCCGCCCGGGCCACGTACGGTCCATGGGCCGCATGCGTCCCGAGGCCGTCCACCTCGTCGGCCGGGTGCCCGTCCCATCCCTGCGAGGGATCGAACGGGTCGGTGGCCACCGGGTCGCCCCCGGACACCGAGACCGAGCGCCGGAGGGTGGCGTCCGCGGTGGACGTGGCGCCGGTCCCCCACTCCACGCCGGGATCCAGGCCGACCTGCCCGATGGCGTCCACGACCGCTCCGTCGTGGCGGAGAACCACCGCGTCGTCGCCGTTGAACCAGAAACCGCCCGCGGTCTGGTCGGCCGCGGCCAGGACATCCGGCGCCGACGACGACTGGACCAGGACATGCACGTCCCGGGGACCGATCTCCCCGGCCAGGGGGATGGTCAGCCCCGCCTGGTCGCTGCCGTTGAAGAACATCTGCACGTCGTACCCCTCGAGGTCCAGAGGCTCCCCGGACGGGTTGAACACCTCCAGGGCCTTGCTGGCCCCGGCGCCCTCCAGGTACTCGGAGAAGAACGGCTCCACCGGACCGCCCGACGCGGCCGCCGGACCCGCCACCAGGCCCAGGACCGCCGTGGCGGCCACCAGCCACCTCCACCTGCCGACCATCGCTCCCCCTTCCCGCCCAGCGCGCGCCGGGCCTCGGTGAGGGGGAGGCTGGACGGAACCCTAGCAGGGGGGTCTGACATGGTCCCCGGGCGGGGGGGCTGCCTCAGGCGGCAGGGCTGCCCAAGCAGCTCGCCGACCCGCACCGAGAAAGCCCGGCCCGTCCATCGCCGGGAGGGTTCGCTCGCTACGAGCGGAAGCCCAGCGTCAGGAAGTCCGCGAGGTTCGAGGTCTCCTGGTGCTCGCTGTCCGCGTACGGCTGGAACCGCGCGGCGGCCACGAACACGTCCGAGCCGTCGCCGGGATGCGCCAGGGCCACGGCGTAGGCCGTGTTCCCACCGGGTGGGGCGGCCTGGCGGGCCACCCACTCCCGCTCCCCCTCGGGGGAGTAGGCCAGCGTGACCACGGTCGCATTGCCCGTGTTGAAGCTGTGGCTGTACGAGTTCCCCTTGCTGTCGAAGCTGCCCCCACCGCCGCCTGATGGCCCCTGCTGGCCATTGAACGTGGCCGCGCTGTAGCCGGCGGCGTGCACGGTGCCACCGGCGCTCACCCCCACCGCCACGGCCCGCTCGTCCAGGAACCCCGGCACCCCGGCCAGGTCGAACCAGTCCTGCTCGCCGGTGGCCGCGTCGTACGCGACCACCAGGGCGTCCTGGCTGCTGATCAGGAACGCGCTGAGCAGCATCTGGTCCTGGTCATCGGCCACGCCGGCCACGTAGACCCGCGACCCGTCGGGGCTCACCGCCACGGCGTGGCCTGCATCCCAGCCGACCGTCTCGAAGCGGGAGACCCACAGCGTGGCGCCGTCTTCGGCCCCGAAGGCCACCGTGGCTGCGTCGTTGCGCCACGGTCCCTCGCTCTCCCCGGTGGCATACACGGCCGACCCGTCGGGGGCCATCGCCATAGCGTGCAGGAGATCGTTCGTGTAGGGCCCGTCGTACCGGGCCGTCCACAGGAGCTCCCCGGCCTGGCCGGCCTCGTCGGCCCCGAACGCCGTCACCAGGTAGTCGGCGCCCTGTTCGCTGTCGTAGCCCTCGGTGGCGCCCACGAAGACCCGGCGGCCGTCGGGCGACACGGCCAGGGAAGGCTTGAGCACCTTGTCGGCTGCGGGGTGCCGCCCGGACCACACCTCGCTTCCGGTGGCCGCGTCGAGGGCCCGGACCACCAGGCCGGTGGTGCCCTCGGAAGCTCGCTCCCGCGTGGCCACGTACACCCGCTCCGCATCCGGGGACACCCCGACCCGGACGGTGTCCTCGTACGACGCCACCCCGCTCTGGGTGCTCAGCCAGCGGATGGCACCGGTGGCGGCGTCGTAGGCGATGGTCACCGAGCGAACGTTGCGGGCGTTGGACCGGTTCTCCACCCCGGCCACGAACACACTGCTCCCGTCTGAGGAGACCGCCACGTCGGTGGCCCGGTCGTCGGCCTTCCCCGGACCGGCGTGGCTCGCCACCCAGCGCTCCGCTCCGGTGGCCGGATCGTAGGCCACGGTGACGATGTCCGATCCCGTCTGGTTGGCGTTGCCCCTTCCGGTGACGAACACGGGCCCCCCGCCGGGGGCAACGGCCACCGCGGCCGGGACGTCGACGCTCATGAATGCCGCACCCCCCGCTCCGCCGTCATAGGTGGCGATCCAATCTGGACAGCGGTCGCCGACGGTGGCCACCTCCTGGCATCCCGGCTCCTGGGCCGCGGCACGCGGAACCGGCGCCGCGGCCATCGCCAGGGCCACTCCCGCCCGCACCATCCGGCCCTTCATCGGCATCGTCATGGCGTGTACGCCACGGTGACGTGGGCGGAGGGCATCCCCGCCGTCTGGGGGTCGATCACGGCCCGGCTGACCATCCCCGTGACGTACAGGCGGGAGCCGTCGGGAGCGAGGGACAGGCCCCAGGCCCGGGCGCCCTCGTCCGCTTGGGCGCGAAACCGACCGGACCACAGGGGCTGCCCCTGGTCGGCGGACAGAGCCATGGTCGAGTAGCTCCCCAGCCCCGAGTCGGCGGTGAACGAGCCTCCCTCGATGGCCAGGAAGCCATAGCCGGCCACCTCGGACAGGCCGGTGACGTACACCCGGTCGCCCTCGGGGGCCACGGCCAGGCCGGTGGCCAGCTCGGTCTTGTGTCCGGGGAGCGCCAGTGGGCGGGTCCACCTGACCTGGCCGGTTCCCGCATCCACGGCCAGCACCGTGCCGTCCGGGTCGTGCGTGTATCGCGCGGCCGAGGACCCCAGAGCCGTGGTGAACAGCGCCGTGGTGGCACCGGCCGCGTACACGCTCTCCCCGGCCGGGTCCACCACCAGCCGGTGGAGCCAGTCGGGGCCGTCGGGGGCCCCGTGAACGGTGGCCCACCGCCGCTCACCCGTTGCGGGGTCGAAGGCCAGGATCCCCATGTCGGACGCTTCGTTCGCGGTGTCGAAATCCAGGTCCAGCGTGGCGCCGACGTACACGCCGTCGTCCAGCGCCTCCAAGGCCACGGTCTGGTCGAGGAGCCCCCCGGGGCCGCCGAAGGAGGCGGTCCACAGCGGATCGCCCTCCTCCGTGTCGACGTCCTCCGTGTCGAAGGCCAGCACCACCACGTCGCCCTCCTCGTGATCGTTCCCGACGTTGGGGAGGATGTCCCGGGTCCCGGCCAGGTACACCCGCTCGCCGGAGGGATCCACGGCCACCTGCCCTCCTGCCTCGTCCCTCCCGGCGGGGCCGGCGTAGCCCCGCCGCCAGCGCTCCGAGCCCGTGGCGGGATCGAGGGCCATCACCACCAGGTCCCTTCCGCCGCGTCCGGAGGTCACCCCGCCGACGTACAGGTTCTCCCCGGTCCCGTCCACGGCCAGGCCCCGCGGGTAAGAGGGGGTGGCCCCGCCCACCGTGCCCGCCGTGGCCTGCCACATGATCTCGCCGGTCGAGGTGTCGTGGGCCGCCACGGTGATCCGGCCGCCCAGGCTGCCGGCCACGTACAGCGTGCCCTGGTCCGGGGACAGGACCTGGGGGATGGGGCCCCACGGGGAAGCCCCCGGCAGGGGGGTCTCCCAGAGGGTGGCTCCCGTGGCACCGTCGTGGGCCACCGTGGACAGGTCCGACACGTCCTGGCCCCGGGTCCCCGTGGTGAACACCACATCGTCGCCGGCCAGGACGCTGGGGCGGCTGATCCAGTGGGCGATGGTGGTCTCTCCGGCCTCGTGGATCCGGGCGGCCCACAGCTCGCATCGATCGTCGAACCCCGGGACGAGGCAGTCGGGAAGGCGGGCCGACGCCGGCCCCCCGGCGCCGAGGACCGCCGTCAGGGCCACGGCCACACACAACCTGCCAACCACCGGCATGCTCACCCCTTCCATCTGCGACCGCAAGAGACTTCGCCCCCAGCGGGAACCGGACCTTTGTGCAACTGCACAAAGGTCACGGACGGCGCGAAACATATCAGTTGGCATCGAACAGAACGAGCGGGTAGCATCCGGGCGTGCTCGCTCGCGCCACCCAGAACCTCCTCCTCGTTGCGGGGATCGTCGTCCTGGGCGCCCCCGTGGCGTCCGCGGGCGGGAAAGCCGAGTGCGTCGAGATCCCGGACGTCAACCGGTGCCCCACCTGGACCGCGAGGCACGATCTTCCGGACGCCGAGGGCAACGCTCGCGACGACGAGGCAGTGGCCACGGCCATGGATCCGTCGGGAGCTCGCCTGTACGTGGCGGGGAACGCCTCGGTGGACTCCATGGGCGTTGACATCCTGGCCCTGGCGCCGACGACAGGTCTCACCCTGTGGAGCACCCGGGTCCCGGGGGCCAACGCGGGGCTCTGGTACCGGCATACGCTGACCGTGGACCCCAACGGCTCCACGCTCTACCTCCTGGGCCGGAGCGACGACGCCAACATCCTGGTCGCCGCGTTGGATCCGGCCACCGGCGACGTCCGCTGGGCCACCGAGTACGACGGCCCGTCCGGCGGCTCCGACTGGGGCCGGGACCTGGCGCTGTCCCCCGACGGGCGCGAGCTCTACGTGACCGGGTCGAGCGAGGCCCGGGCCGGGGACCTCGTCCTCCTCGCGTTCTCCGCGTCCGACGGGGCCCTGCGGTGGACCGTCCGCTATCGGGGTCCGGAGAGCAACAGCTACGACATCGGCCATTCGGTGGACGTCAGCCCCGACGGCGGCCGGGTGTTCGTCACCGGGAGGAGCTCGGGGAACAGCAGCATCGACCTGATGACCCTGGCCTACGACGTCCCCGGCGACGACGAGGACCCCAGCCCAACCTGGGCGTGGGTCCGGCGATTCATCCCGTACACCAACGCAGGGCTCTCGGCCAGGGTGGGCTTGGACGTGTCCGCGGACGGCTCGCGGGTGGTCATGTCGGGCGAAGGCTTCAACAACTTCTGGACGATCGCCTACGACGCGGCTACCGGACAGAAGCTCTGGTCCGACGAGCTGCGCGGGACGCAGCTGTCCGACGGGTGGGCCAGCACCCTCGACGAAAGCATCGTCAGGATCGATGGCGGCCGGGTGTTCGTGGCGGTCTCCAAGGCCTGGGACCCCGGCCCCCTGCTGGCGTCCTACGACCTGGCCACCGGGGAGACCCTGTGGACGACCCGGTACCTGGCCGGCCCGCCCCTCGAGTCGGCCAGCATGGTCCTGGCTCCGGACGGCGACACCATCTACACCCTGGCCTCGACCATGGACGCCGGGTACGGGGCGTCCGCGGCAGCGTTCGACGCGTCGACCGGAGACCAGGTGTGGGTGGGCCGGATGAACTCGGCCACCGAGCACATCTTCGGCAACGACCTGGCCATCTCCCCTTCCGGCAACGCGCTGTTCGCCACCGGCAGCATCCGTCCCCTCGACTACGAGGGATACCTCGACGCCGGGACCGAGGACTTCCTGACATGGTCGTACGACCTCTGAGCCGCCAACCGCGGGCCCGACTCCTCCTGGGACTGGCCTCGGTGCTCCTGATGGCCGCGCTCCCGGCCGGGGCCCAGGAACCCTCGTGCGCGCCCCTCGAGGACCACGACGACCGGTGCGAGGCCTGGGCCGACGTGTTCGAGGACTTCGGCCCGTCCGGATTCGGGACGAACTACCAGCGGCCGATGATCGTGGCCGGGACGGACACCGTGTACTCCACCGGGGCCTACATCAACCCCTCGACGGGGATCGATCCCATCGTCACCGTGGCCTACGACGCGGGGAGCGGAGCGCGTCGCTGGGTGGGCCGCTACGACGGCCCCGAGGAAGGCGGCGAGGCCTACCCGTGGGACTCCGTCCTGTCCCCCGACGGCGGCACGCTGTACGTGGCCGGGTCCCACACCACCGCCGCCCCGCAGCGCAGCACCGACGCAGCGGTCATCGCCTTCGACACCGGGGACGGGAACATCCGGTGGGTGGCCTCCCTGGGCGCCGAGGGCTCCGACGCCTTCCGGGCCGTCGCCGTGTCGCCCGACGGGGAGTCGGTCTACGCGGCGGGGCGCCTCCGCGGATGGCCCGACGCCGACCTGCTCGTGGCCGAGCTGGACGGGGCCACGGGCGCGATCCGGTGGACCGATACCCACGCCGGGTCCGGCGGGCTGGACGACGAGGCCCTGGACGCGGCCCTGTCGCCCGACGGCGAGCGCCTCTTCGTCACCGGGGAGCTGGACCGGAGGATCGACTACCAGGCCCAGCTGGAGCGGGGGGACATCATCACCCTGGCCTACGACACGGAGGAGCGGACCCGCCTGTGGACCTCGGTCCACGACGGGCCGATGGGCCTCCGCGACGAGCCGGCCAACCTGGCCGTCTCCCCCGACGGCAGGCAGGTGTTCGTGGCCGGAAGACAGGACGCCGACTTCTACAGCGGCGTGTACACCGAGGACATCGCCGTCCTGGCCCACGACGCCGCCACCGGGGCGCGGACGTGGGCCCGGTCCTTCGACGGCCCGGCCTCCAGCGCGGACGAGGCCGAGGCCGTGGCCGTGTCGCCGGACGGGGCCACCGTGTACGTGAACGGGACCATGACCGTGCACGAGGTGGTCGGGCCGGACCGAGCGATGTCGCTGGCCACCTCCATGGTCACGCTGGCCCTCGGGTCCTCCGACGGCGAAACCACCTGGAGCTCCGTGCTCGACGGCCCCGGGCAGATCTCCGAGTACGGCCGGGACCTGGCCGTCAGCCCCGACGGTCGTCGCGTGTACGCCACGGCCATCTCCGGACCGCTGTGGGTGGCCTCCGGGGTGGGCAACGCCACCCTGACCGACGCCCCGCTCGACGCGGCCACCGTGGCCTACGACGCGGCGGACGGCAGCCAGGTGTGGATCGGCCGGTACAACGGCGGCCCCGGGGGCAGCGCCCCCACCAGGAGCTCGGGGATGACCCTGAACCCCGACGGGTCGAGGGTCTTCGTGCTCACCACCGTCAACACGCCGGTCCTCAACCCCACCAGGGAGCGGCGCACCGCCGCGTACGGCACCATCGCCTACGAGTCCTAGGCTTCTCCCTCCTGCCATATGTATGGCAGAATGGCGATATGGCAAAGGTCAAGACCACACTGTCCATCGACGAGGACCTCATGCGCCAGGTCCGGATCCGGGCGGCCCGGACCCACCGGAGCCAGTCCGACGTGCTGGAGTCGGCCCTGCGGGAGGGCCTGGGCGTGATCGAGCGGATCAGGGCCAAGGCCGGGCTCTCCGAGGATGAGGCTCTGGACGTGGCCACCTCGGTGGTCCACGAGATCCGGTCCGAGGGCTCGAGGAAGAGAAAGCGCTAGCCGATCAGGCTCGTCGTCGATGCCGACTGCATCATCGCGGGGACCCTCACCCTGTCGGGAGCCACCACGGAGCTCCTGGACCGCTGGCAGGATGGCGAGTTCGAGATGGTGGTCTGCCCGCAGCTCGTGCACGAGGTCCGGAAGTCGCTCCTGCATCCCCGGATCGCTGGCAAGTACGACGTCGTCGGCGACGACGCCGAGGAGCTGGCCCGCCGGCTCTCGGAAGAAGGGATCCGGCTCGGCGATCCTGCCGACCCTCCACGCGTCGTTCCCGACGACCCGAAGGATGACTACCTCGTGGCCCTGGCGATCGGGGCCGACGCCGACGCGCTCGTCACCCGGGATCGCCATTTCGCCAAGGTGACGATCCCGGGGATCCCGATCCTGGGCCCGTCCCAGATGGTCGATCGGCTCAGGGAGCGGTAGCCGACTAGTACGAATGCTCCTGGTCGGGGAAGGTGCCCGCCTCCACGTCGGCGGCGAAGGCTTTGACCGCCCTGGCGATCTCTTCTCCCAGGTTGGCGTAGGCCTTGACGAACCTCGGCGGCGTGCCGTCCCCCAAGCCGAGGAGGTCGTTCACCACCAGGACCTGGCCGTCGGTGTGCGGCCCGGCCCCGATCCCGATGGTGGGAACTGCCACGCTCTCCGTGACTCGGCGGGCCACCTCCGCGGGCACGCCCTCCAGCACCAGGGAGAACACGCCGGCCTTCTCCAGGCCGTGGGCGTCGGCCACCAGGCGGTCGGCGGCCTCCTCGGTTCGGCCCTGGACCCGGTACCCGCCCATGGCGTGCACCGACTGGGGGGTGAGCCCCAGGTGCCCCATGACCGGGATGCCCCGGGCGGCCATGGTCTCGGCCAGCTCGAACAGCGGGCCCTCCAGCTTGACCGCGTGCATGCCGCCCTCCTTGAGGAACCGGCCCGCGTTGCGCAAGGCCTCCTCGGGGGAGGCCTGGTAGCTCATGAACGGCATGTCGCCCACCAGCAGGGCCTCGGACGCTCCCCGGGCCACGGCCTTGGCGTGGTGGAGCATCTCGTCCATGGTCACCGGCAGCGTGGTCTCGTAGCCGAGCACCACGTTGGCCAGGGAGTCCCCCACCAGGAGCACGGGGATGCCCGCGCGGTCCAGGATGCGGGCCGTGGGGAAGTCATACGCCGTGAGCATGGGGAACTTCCGGCCCTCGGCCTTCCATCGGGCGAGGTCGTGGATGGTGGTTATGGCTCGCGCCTCCTTCCGAGAGTGCACGTCCTCGGGTCGATGGTACCTCAGGCCGAGGGGAACTCGAGGGTCAGCGAGTGCTGGTCCGAGCTGACCTTCACGCAGGCGGCCCGGGACAACCCGATCCCCCAGGACACCACGCCCTCGAAGTCACCGGTCTGCTCCACCTCCCGGACCGTGGGGAAGCCCGGCGTGAACTCCTTGGGGCCGGTGTAGACCTCGACGAACTCCTCGCCGGTCAGATCCACGCCCACCGCCTGGAAGGAGACGGCCAGGAAGATGTTGCCCTCCACGTCCACCGGCGCGCCCTCGCCGTCGGACAGGAGCTCCTTCACGTACCGGACGATGTACGCGGGCGGCTGGTCGGCCTGGGGATCCCGCTGACGGAAATGGAAGGACACGCGGTCGATGCCGCCCTCGGACTCCACCTCCACGGCGATGAAGTCCGGCTGGACGTGTTCGTCGCCGCCGCGCTGCTCCTCGCAGGTGGCTCCGGGGAGCTCGCGTGGGGGGACCGACGCCGGGGTGGGCGAAGGTCGGGCCGTCCCGCCCCCCTGGTTGCACGCCGCGAGAAGGGCCAGGGCGAGGAGCGCCGATATCCGTCTCACGCCTGGATGGTATCCCCGCCGGTGGCTCAGGGCTGGGAGCCGGGCCAGCGGATGCCGCGCAGCGAGGGCATGGTCTGCTGGACGTAGCGGGCCAGGTCCTGGACGGGGAGGGCGGACAGCCATCCCCAGCCGCTCGGCGTCCACGTCCACAGGAGCGAGAGCATCGAAGGCGGCAGGCGTCCGGCGATCTGTCGCTCCACCGCTTCCCCAAGGCCGAGGGCCACCGCCCACACCAGGTTCCGCTCCCACAGGACCACGGCTCCGGCCGGGGCATCCTCCATCGAGGTCCGCGACAGATACCGGCGGAACGCCGCCCACCGGGCCACCCGATACCGGATGGCCGGGTGCAGACGCGGCGGCATGAGCAGGGCGGCGATCCCCCACGCCGCGGCGGCCGCACCGTACGCCACCCATCGCTCGACGCCCTCCAGGGCGACCTGGCCCGTGAACGCCGCGCCGAGGGCCAGCCCGCTCGCGGCCACCATCTCCGGGCGCCACCGCTTCCGCCCCACCTGCAGCGGCTTCCCGGTGAACATGCCGCTCAGGCTGGTGGCCCACCGGATCAGGCCGAACAGGCCCGAGGTGCCCTCGGCCTGGTCGATGGCCGTCATCGTCCGCAGGCGGAGCGACATCAGCCAGGACGCCAGGAGC
>Ga0214472_10008143_pt1 | contig 10948 bp, 7 predicted proteins | sample RVTome_6_FD_207662 | JGI IMG/M metagenome (GOLD analysis project Ga0214472, IMG submission 207662) | Soil microbial communities from uranium-contaminated site in the Upper Colorado River Basin, Wyoming, United States - RVT140D175 | ecosystem: Environmental > Terrestrial > Soil > Contaminated >...
ATCGCGCTGCGCGACGCGCCTAGCCAAGGAGAAAATCTTATCCATCAAATGGGTCATTTATTGTGAGGGTTGGTATAACCTTATGCATGACCGATTCTCGCGGCGTGCCGAATGTCTTCACGATACCAGGGACCGATTCGTTTCTTGGAACCCTGTATGACGCGCTGGCGGCGGGGCGGCTGATCGAGGATTGGGATCCGCAGGACCCTATGGCCTGGTCGGACCTGACGATTCTGCTGCCGACCAGACGCGCCGGTCGGGCGTTTCGCGATCTTTTCCTGCAGCGCTCCAAATCTGATGCGGTGATCCTGCCGAAAATCCGCCCGATCGGCGATGTCGACGAGGACCTTCCCGAAACCGATTCCGGCGATTTCGATCCGAGCGTCAAGCCGGCCATTTCCAATTTCGACCGCCATCTCGGGCTGACCAAACTGGTCATGGCCTGGACCAATGCGTTGAGCGGCGCGTCGAGCCCGGTCGCGCCCATCCGCGTTCCCGCATCGCCGGCCGACGCGGCCTGGCTGGCGCGCGACCTGGCGGGCCTGATGGACCAGGTCGCGACCGAAGAAGCGCCCTGGTCCGGCCTGCAGGACCTGGTTCCCGAGGATCACGCCGCCTATTGGCAGCTCAGCCTCGCTTTTCTGCGCATCGCCACCCAGCATTGGCCGGACTATCTGGAAGAACGCGGGCTTCTGGCCCAGGCCGAGCGCCGCTCGATCCTCATCGACCGGGAAGCGCGGCGTCTACGGGCGGACCCGTCGGGCAAGCCGATCATCGCCGCCGGTTCGACCGGATCCATCCCGGCGACGGCGCGGCTTTTGAAAACCATCGCGCATCTTCCCCGGGGCGCGCTGGTGCTTCCGGGCCTGCCGACATGGATCGACGCGGAGTCCTGGGCGGCGATCGGCGCGCAAGGCGACCGGGAGACCGCTCCAAGCCATCCGCTCTACGGCATGAAACATCTGATCGAGGAAATCGGCATCGACCGCGCCGATATCACGACCCTGTCCAGTGCGGACGACGACGCGACCCGCTTGCGCCAAAAGACCATCATCGAGGTGTTTCGTCCCGCCCAGGTTACGGATCAATGGCGCGAGGCGGTCGCCCGCGGCGGCGGCGCCTCGCATCCCTCACCGGCCCATGGCGCGGATCTGGCGACGGTCGATCTCGTCGAAGCGCCCGGCGATCACGAAGAGGCTACGGCGATCGCTTTGCTGATGCGCGAATTCCGCGAAAACGGTGCCGGACAGGCAGCCCTGGTCACCCCGGACCGTCGCCTCGCGCGGCGCGTCGCGCAAGCCTTGCGGCGCTGGGGCATCGAAGTGGACGATTCCGCCGGCGCGCCGCTGCTGGAAACCCCGGCGGGCGTCCTGATGCGGCTGATCGGCGAAACGGCCGTGTCGGGCTTCGATCCGGTCGTGCTCCTGTCCGTGCTCAAACATCCCTTGGCGCTGTTCGGAAAATCCCCCGCCTTCGTCAGAACCGCCGCCCGGGCGCTGGAAATCGGCGTGCTGCGCGGTCCCCTGCCCGCCCCCGGCCCCGAGGGCCTGCGGGCGGCGATCGAGACGATCCGCAACCAGGAAACGACCGAGACGCGCGGCTATCCGCCCTATCACCGCCGCTATGTGGGCGATCAGGCCTGGCGGGACGTCGAAACGCTGCTCGACCTGCTCGAAGCCGCATTCAAACCTCTGGCGGCGTTTGCCGCAGCCAGCGATGCGATGGATTTCGCCGCCATCCTGCGCCTGCATGTGGATGCCCTGCGGGCGGTGGTCGTGGACGAAGAGCGGGGGGAAGACGGTTTCTTCTCGCACCCGGACGGGTCGGCCCTCATCGCCGCGCTTGCCGGACTGCTGGTCTCGAACGAAGCCGACATCTCCTTGCGGCCCGATGCCTATCCGGATTTTCTCGACAGCCTGCTCGCCGGCAGCGCGGTGCGCCCGCAGCGGATGACGGATCCGCTGTTGCAGATCTGGGGTCCGCTGGAGGCGCGGCTGCAATCGCCGGACCTGACCATTCTCGGCGGCTTGAACGAAGGCGTGTGGCCCGCCATTCCCCAGACCGATCCCTGGTTGTCGCGGCCGATGCGGACCGGCATGGCGCTGCAGCCGCCGGAACGGCGCATCGGCCTGTCGGCCCATGATTTCATGCAGGGCCTGTCGGGCAAGAGTGTGGTCCTTACCCGATCCCTGCGCACCGACGGGGCGCCGACAGTCGCCTCGCGCTGGCTGCAGCGCATTCGTCCGGCCGTTGGCGCCGCGGCCTTCGAGGCCATGAAACAGCGCGGCGCGCGCTGCCTCGACTGGACCCGCCAGCTCGACCTGCCCGCGGCGCCGCAAAAACCGGCGCCGCGTCCCAATCCGGTTCCGCCTTTGGCGGCAAGGCCCGACAGGCTGTCGATCACCGAAGTGGAAACCCTTGTCCGGGACCCTTACGCCTATTACGCCCGGCGCATCCTGTACCTGGAGCCGGTTGCGCCCATCGGCACGCCTCCGGACTATAGCGACCGGGGAACGTTGATCCACGAAACCCTCGGCCGATTCACCGAGCAGTGGAGCGGCCCCTTCGACGACCGGGCCTTGCGGGCGCTGTTGCGCATCGGCGCGGAAACCTTCGCCGAACTCGACGCGTTCCCATCCCTGCAGACGGTGTGGTGGGCGCGCTTCGTCAAACTGGCCGGCCATTACATCGCATGGGAGCGGGCGCGCGATCCCGCGATCGAAAGACGCTTCGCCGAAGTCGCGGCTTACCATCCCATCCCGCTTGCCGGAGAGCCTGTCATGCTGAGCGGCCGGGCGGACCGGATCGACCGCCGCCGCGACGGCGCCCTCGACATCATCGATTTCAAGACCGGTTCGGTTCCCTCGGCGAAACAGGTCAATTCCGGCTTCGCCCCGCAATTGCCGCTGGAAGGCGCCCTGGTGCTGCACGGCGGCTTCGAAATGCTGAAATCCGCCTTGCCGCCCGGCGCGCCGGTGATCGGAGCCCTGAATTATGTGCAATTGAAACCGGCCGCCGACGGTCTGCCGCTGCGCAGCGCCGTTCCGAAAGGCGAGGACGCCGCCTCGGTGATCGACAAGGCCTGGAGCAGTCTGGCCATGCTGCTTGCCCGTTACCGGGCGCCGGACCAGGGCTATCTGTCACGCGCCTATCCCATGCGCGCGGCGGACCATTCGGGACGCTACGACCACCTGGCCCGGGTCGGCGAATGGTCGCTGTACGACGAGGGAGATGAGGAATGAGCCAGGCTCCGACGGCGCTCGACCGCACCAGTCAATTGCAGAGCCAGGCCTCGGACCCGCAGGCCTCCGCCTGGGTCAGCGCCAATGCCGGATCGGGCAAGACCTATGTGCTGTCGCGCCGCGTCCTGCGCCTGCTGCTGCGTGGCGCGGACCCGTCCAAAATTCTCTGTCTGACCTTCACCAAGGCGGCCGCCGCGGAAATGACGCGACGGGTTTTCGATCTCCTGGCGAAATGGACCGAATGCGATGACGCGGCTTTGGAAAAGGAACTTTCGGAGCTGGCGGGACATCCCCCTTCGCCACAAACCACCGTGCGGGCCCGCAAGCTGTTCGCCCTGGCGCTGGAAACGCCGGGCGGCCTGAAGATCCAGACCATACACGCCTTTTGCGAAGCCCTTTTACAACGGTTTCCCATCGAAGCGAATGTGCCCGGGCACTTCCGTGTGCTTGACGAACGGGATCAGGTCGACCTGATCGGTCGCGCCAAATCCGAGGTGTTCGCCCAGGCACCCGGCGACGCGGACGCCGCGGTCCGGGACGGCTTTGCCACCTTGCTGGAAGAATGCAGCGATCACGCCATCGACAAGATCCTCGGCGAAATCATCGCCGAACGGCACATGCTGGAGGAATGGATTCGACGCGCCGGCGGGCTTGTTCATGCGATTGAACAGCTTCGCCTGAAGTTTGAGGTCAAGCCGGGCGCATCGGTTGAAAAATTGGATAAAGAGACTGTTAATTCACCAAATTTTTCAATTCTTTATCTTAGAAAATGCATGCAAATTCTTATCAATAACGACGGCAAGACCGACCCGGAGATGGCCGAGCGAATCGGACAATTCCTGGAACCGGAACGACCCGAGGATAAAGCGCAGAACTGGGTAAATATTTTCTTAACGAAGACCGGAACCTGGCGCGCAACCAAGGGCCTCATCTCCAAGGCCGGCAAGGCGGCGCTGCCGAATTTCACCGAGCTTGCCGAACTGGAAATCGCCCGCCTGGAGGCGCTGGCGGAGCAAAGGCGGGCGCTGGCCGCCGTCGAACTGACGGGCGCGTTTCTCGTCGTCGGCTCCTCCGTGCTCACTCGCTACGACCGGCGCAAGACCGCAAGCGGCTTCATGGATTTCGAAGATCTCATCGTCCGCTCGCTCGACCTGTTGTCGAAAGCCGATGCGGCGCTTTGGGTGCAATACAAACTTGATCAGGGCATCGATCATATCCTGGTCGACGAGGCCCAGGATACGAGTCCGCGTCAATGGGAAATCGTGCGCGCGCTGGGGGCGGAATTCTTCGCCGGCGAGACCGACCGGGAAGGACCGCGCACCCTGTTCGCCGTGGGAGACGAAAAGCAGTCGATCTATTCCTTCCAGGGCGCCGATCCGAAATATTTCACCGACATGCGGCGGTACTTCCAACAACGCGCCGAGGACGCGGGGCAGAGGTTCAACGCCATCGCCCTGCGGCTGTCCTTCCGTTCGACCCCGGACGTGCTGAGCGCCGTCGACCGGGTCTTCGCCGATGAAGCCGCCGCCGACGGCCTGAGCCACGACAAGGAGCCGATCCAGCACGACGCGGTCCGGTTCTCGGCCCCCGGCGACGTTTCCGTGTGGCCGTTGTTTTCCGATATCGCCGCGCCCGAGCCGGACGATTGGTCGAAGCCGATCGATGTGGAAAACCCGCAAAGCGCCAAAGTCCGGCTCGCCGAACGCATCGCCGCGCAGATCGGGTCCTGGCTGGAGGCCGGCGAGCGGCTGCCCGGCGTCGGCAAACCGATCGCGCCGGGCGACATTCTGGTTCTTGTGCGCAAGCGCGACGCCTTCGTCGCGGCGCTCATCCGCGCCTTGAAGGCGCGCGGCATTCCGGTCGCCGGCTCGGACCGGCTGATGCTGACCGATCACATCGCGGTCAACGACCTGGTGGCCCTCGGCCAGGTCATGGTGCTGCGCGAAGACGATCTGTCCCTTGCCGCCGTCCTCAAATGCCCCCTGTTCGATTGGAGCGAAGAGGATCTGTTCACGATCGCCCACCGCAAAAAGACGACGACGCTCTGGCGCAGCCTCGAAGCGCATGCAAGCGACGGGCATGGTCCGTCGCGGCATGCCTGGGAAACCTTGCGGGCGTGGATGGGCGCGGCGGATTTCGAACGACCGTTCGAATTCTATTCGCGGATTCTCGACAGCGACGGCGGCCGGCGAAAATTCAAGGCCCGGTTCGGCGGCGAAGTCGATGACGTCATCGATCAGTTCATGCTGCTCACCCTGGACAGCGCTTCGACGGAAGCCCCCAGCCTCGACCGGTTTCTCGCGCGCCTGCAACGCTCGGATATCGTCATCAAACGCGAATTGAGCACCGCCGGTCCGGATATCCGCATCATGACGGTTCACGGCGCGAAAGGGCTGGAGGCGCCGATCGTGTTCCTGGTCGATCCCGGTTCGGCGCCCCGGCATGCAAGCCACGATCCGGCGATCATAAAACTGGATCCGGCGCCGGGCGCGGCGGGCCAGATCCTGTCCGTGTGCCGCACCGCGGCGGGAACCCCCACCCCGGTCGCCGAGCAATTGGCTCGCAACCGGGAAGCCAGCGAGCAGGAATATCGGCGTCTGCTCTATGTGGCGCTGACGCGGGCCGAAGACCGGCTCATCGTCTGCGGCTATCAGGGATCGCGCGGCGCCCATGCCCGGTGCTGGCACAAATTGGTCTGGACCGGCCTGGAATCCGAGGCGGAACAGGCGCCGTTCGACGGCGAAACGACGATGCTCGTCTGGCAAAAGACCACCGCCCCTCCCGTGGCCGGCCCCTCTGAAGAGGAAGAGCCGCAAACGGCGCCCAAGCCCTTGCCGGGTTGGGCGCTTCGGCCGGCCGAAGCGCTGCGGATCATAGGGCGTCTGTCGCCTTCGAGCGCAATCGACGGCGGCGAGGCGGACGAGGGTGGCCCGAAGGTTCCGCCCCGGGACGTGTTCGCAGAGGCACTTGCACCGGAAAGCACCGCGCTGCGGCGCGGCCGGCTGATCCACCGCCTCCTGGAAATCCTGCCCGAGCAGCCCGATGTGAAACGGCGCGCCCTGGCCGAAAGCGCCGTGGGCACCGCTCTGCCGGACGCTCCCCCGGCGGAACGCGGCGCCGTCGTCGACGCCGTGCTGGCCATTCTCGAAGACCCCCGGTTCGCGGACCTGTTTTCCGGTGAGGCGCGCGCGGAAGTCTCGATCAGCGGCTTTGTCACCAAGACCGACGGCGTTCGGCACCTGGTCAGCGGACAGATCGACCGGCTGTTGATCACAGGCGACACCATCACCGTCGTCGATTACAAGACCAACCGGTTTGCCCCGCAATCCATCGCCGACGCGCCGGTGCAATATATCGCGCAATTGGCACTGTATCGGAAGATTTTATCGTATGTTTACCCGAATCATGCAATCAAGGCGCTTCTGTTTTGGACATCGGCTCCGGCGATGATGCCCATCAGCGAAACGCATCTGGACGACGCGCTGCGACGAATTCTCACTTCCTGAATTGGCTTTCTTGACGAAGGGGGTCGTCGTTCCTACGTTTACGACACTATTTGACCAGACTCGAGACTTCTGATCAGGCTCGAGAACAACGAGAGCGAGACCCCAATGGCAAGCGAACACGTGACCGATTCCAGCTTCGACGCCGATGTGATCAATTCGTCTGAACCGGTCGTTGTTGATTTTTGGGCCGAGTGGTGCGGTCCCTGCAAAATGATTGCACCGGCGCTTGAGGAAATCTCGACCGAAATGGCAGGGAAAGTAAAAATCGCCAAGCTGAACATCGATGAAAATCAGGAAACCGCCATCAAATACGGCGTGCGCTCGATCCCGACCCTTATCCTGTTCAAGAACGGCGAACCCGCTTCCATGCAGGTCGGCGCCCATCCCAAGGGAAAACTCGTCGATTGGATCGATAGTTCGATTTGAGCCGCGCAAAGTCCCGCATTGTCCGGCACCCGCGGGAATCAGGACAATGTTTCAGACTTGATTTTCCTGTCGGTTTCCCACACATGGTGCCGAAACCCTTATGAGCAAAACCCCAGATCAATATGACGGATAATGAAGCGGAAAACGGCCCACCGGATTCCACGGTGGAAAATTTGACGAGGGATCCGGACGAAACCGGCATCGGCTTGGACGATGCCATGTTCATGCCGGAAGACGAACGGCTGGCCCAGCTGGAAGCGGACAATGCGGACTTGAAGGACCGAATCCTGCGGGTGATGGCGGAGATGGAAAATCTTCGCCGGCGAACCGCCAAGGAAATCAGGGACGCAAACCAGTACGGCATAACCAGCTTCGCCCGCGATATCGTCAGCGTCAGCGACAATCTGCACCGCGCGCTTGAGGCCGTGCCCAAGGACATGGCCGAAAACGCCGACGAGACGTTGAAGACGCTGCTTGAAGGCGTTGGTATGACGGAACGCGAAATGCTGAACGTCCTCGACAAACACGGCATCAAACGCGTCGATCCGACCGGTGAGAAATTCGATCCGAATTTTCATCAGGCCATGTTCGAAGTGCCCAATCCGGAGGTGCCGAACGGCACCGTGGTGCAACTCATGCAGCCGGGTTACACCATCGGCGAGCGGGTGCTGCGTCCGGCCATGGTCGGTGTTGCGAAGGGCGGACCGAAAGCGCCGAAGCAATCACCCGGGCAAGACGATGCAGGCTCCGCGGACCCTTCCGAGGGCGGCCTCGGCGACGACAACGTTTCGTCCGGCATTCACGTCAACAAGACGGCCTGAGTCCAGGTGAAATCAGCGCCGCCGCGCAACATCGCGGCGGCGACGAATTCACATTTGCGCCCGGATCAACGCCCTCAGAAACGCCTCGCAGGTCTGCAACTGCTTCAATTCGATAAATTCGTCCGGTTTGTGGGCCTGTTCGATCGATCCCGGACCGAGGACGATGGTCGACAGACCGGCCGACTGAAACTGGCCGGCTTCCGTGCAAAAGGACACCGCGCGCGTGGTATTTTTTCCGGTCAGGCGGCGGCATAATGCGTCCGCGGCGCCGCCCGGCTCGGGCGTGAGCGCCGGAATGGCGCAATCCACGACGGTCTCGATCGCGCAATGCGGCGAAATCGCCCGGGCCGCTTCGAGCAGGGTTTCTCCGAAAGCGGCGAATTCCGCGAGGATGGCAGCCGCGTCGTCTCCCGGGATCGTGCGCAATTCCCATTCGAAAGCACAGTGTCCGGCCAGAATGTTGCAGGCCGATCCGCCCTTGATCACGCCCGCATGGCCGGTGGTGTAGCCCGGCTCGAAAACGCAATCCGGGTCCGCGACAAGCGCCCGTTGCCGCATGCAGTCCTCGATATGGACGATCAGGCGCGCGGCGAGCGAAACCGCGCTGACGCCGGCGCCGATGAGACTGGAATGGCCTTCATGGCCGGTGACCCGCGTGGTGTAGCCGTAGGCGCCCTTGTGGGCGTCGACCAGGTCCATGCCGGTGGGCTCGCCGACAATGACCGCGTCCAGCGGCGGCAGGGTCCGCAGCATTTCGGCAATCATCGGCAGGACGCCCATGCAGCTGATTTCCTCGTCATAGGAAAGCGCCAGATGGATCGGCCGACGCAAGCCGGCCCGCACCATATCGGGCACCATCGCCAGGGCGACGGCGACGAATCCCTTCATATCCGCTGCGCCGCGGCCATACAGGCGACCGCCGCTCCGGGTCAGCCGGAACGGATCGCCGGTCCAGGCTTGATCCGCCACAGGAACCACATCCGTGTGCCCGGAGAGCACCACGCCGCCGGCGACCGCGGGACCGATCGTTGCGTACAGGTTGACCTTCGACTCATCGGCATTGGGAACCAGGCGCGCCTCGACGCCATGGCCGTGCAGATAGTCCCGGACGAAGGCGATCAAGGCGCCATTGCTTCTGTCCGAAACCGTTTCGAACGCCACCAAGATCTCCAGCAGGGAAAGGTAATCGAGCTGCATCGGATCAGATCCGGGCAAAAACGTGCTGGGCTGCGGCAAAATCCTCCAGCGACGCGCCGACGGATTTGAACAGTGTCAATTGGTTGTAATAGCGCCGCCCGGCTTTTTGCCCGCGGCACAATTCGAACAGATCCGCCGCGATGTCGGTTTCCCGCAGGACGCCGCTTTGCAGGGGCTGGACGATGTCGCCGGCCTCGCTCAAGACACCCGGGCGCGTGTCGACGAAAATGCGCGCCCGCTCGATGCAGGCGTCGTCGCCTTCGCGCGTATCCGGCCGAAAGCCGCCAACCAGATCCAGATGACAGCCGTCGGCCAGCCATTCGCCCTTGATCAGGGGATCGGCGGCGGGGGTGGCGCAGGAAATCACGTCGGCGCCGCCGGCCGCGCCCTCAAGGTCTTCCGTGGCGCTCACCGTATAGGTGGAATTCCGGAACAGGGCCGCGAGCCGCCGCGCCCGGTCCGGATTCCGATTCCAGATCAGCACGTGCCTGATGGGCCGGATCGAGGCGTGCGCTTCGATCAGATAGGGCGCCAGGGCACCCGCCCCGACCATGAGCAGGCGGGAAGCGTCTTCCCGCGCGAGATAAGTCGCCGCCAGGGCGGAAGCCGCCGCCGTGCGCCATAGGGTCAACGCCCGCCCGTCGAGGACGGCGAGCGGTTCGCCGGTATGGCCGGAAAAAAGCATATAGACACCCATCACGTTCGGGCGTTCGTGCCGGGCATTGTCTGGGAAGCGCGTGGCGACCTTGACGCCGACATAGCCGCCGCGCGTCGTGCGCCGGGCCTGGAAATCCGTCCAGGCGGGCATGAGCAGCAAGCGCGCGGCCCGGGCATCGGGCAGCGCCATGTCATGCTGGTGGCAGGGCGGCGCGACCACGTCCGCACGGAACGCCGCGCGCAGGGCTTCCACCAGATCGCGGAATGTCATGCATTCCTCGATCTCGGATGCGGGAATGATGCGCATGGAAGACCCGGCTCAGGCGGCGTTGCGCGGCAGGCTCGCCGGCAAGGCGACAGGCGCCCGGCCCGGATTGGCTTCGTTCGACAGGGCGGCGAGCGTTTGCCGTTGCCTGTCGGCCTCAGCGCGCCATTTGGCCGCTTCATTGCGATTTTCCCGCGCCGCCCTGCGGAACCGGGACTGGCTGAACCAGACCGCCGTGCCGCCAAGCACCACGCCCATGGCGACGCAGGCGAAGACCAGCCAGTACAGGGGAACCTCGAACAGGGTGGCCGGGTTGTCGGGCGCCAGAGGATTGACCGACAAAGACACGCTGCGCCGGTTCGCGACCGCCAGCATGATCGCAATGACGGCGACGGGCAAAACGAAAAACAGACGGATCAAGCTTTTCACGATCATCTCCAAATCAACGTCGCACGGCAAAGCCGCGCTTCGGTCTGTGCATTTGCAGCCGGCCTGGCATCGCGGTCCGAGGCGCGGACGATGTGGGCGCCCACCCATGGCACGGGATCGGCCCCATCGACAAACGGGGTGCCGCCGCAATGGTTCCGCCGCTGAGCCCAAGCCGGACCGCGCGGCATCGCCGCCGGCCGCCCGACGGCGCCGCGCGCTAACCGGCCGGATCGTATCCTTCGTTCAGCCGCTCGCGCATTTCCTTGCCGGTCTTGAAAAACGGCACGAATTTTTCCGAAACCGCGACCTTGTCCCCGGTGCGCGGATTGCGGCCGTTGCGGGCGCCGCGATTTTTCACCGAGAAGGCGCCGAAGCCGCGCAATTCCACCCGATCGCCATTGGTCA
>Ga0214472_10008146_pt1 | contig 10947 bp, 11 predicted proteins | sample RVTome_6_FD_207662 | JGI IMG/M metagenome (GOLD analysis project Ga0214472, IMG submission 207662) | Soil microbial communities from uranium-contaminated site in the Upper Colorado River Basin, Wyoming, United States - RVT140D175 | ecosystem: Environmental > Terrestrial > Soil > Contaminated >...
GAGCTCTACGGGGGAGGGCGCTTCTCGCGCTATGTCTTCCGCCGGTTCACCGACGTGCGCATGGTCTTCGCCGTGGAGCTCGAGATGGGGTTCTTCGGTGGCGACCCGGACAACTTCACCTACCCGCGCTACGCGCTCGACTTCGCGTTCCTCCGCATCTACGAGGACGGTCAGCCGTACCGTCCCGAGCATCACTTCGGATGGGGTGCGGAGGGCGTCGAGGAAGGCGACGCCATCTTCGTGATCGGCAACCCGGGCGAGACCAACAGGCTTGCCACCATGGAGCAGATCCGCCTCCAGGCCGAGGTCACCGTGCCGGCGTCGATCGCGTGGTTCACGAGCACCCACCGGGCGCTCGCCGACTTCTACGAGATGAGCCCCGAGCAAGCCGAGGCGATGGGCGTGCGCGACATGATGTTCGGCTTGTCCAATTCGCTGAAGGCGTTCACGGGGCGGGCCGGCGCGCTCCAGGATCCCGCCGTCGTCGCCCGAAAGGCCGCCGGGGAGCGCCAGCTCGTCGACTCGATCGAGGCACGGCCGGGTTTGGCCGCGGAGGTGGGCGGCGTCCTCGCGGAGATCTCCGAGATTCAGGCCCAGAAGCGGGCGCACGGCGCCGCCTACGCGGCCTTCCTGTCGGTGGCCAACCCATCGTACTCCGCCGCCATCATGAGGCGCGCGTTCTCTGCGTACACCTATGTCGCGTCGCAGCAGGGCGGCGCGCCCGAGAATGCACTCCAGGAGATGCGCCGGAGGCTCGTTCAGATCGGCGACCTCCCGGTCCCGCTCGAGCGGAGCCTCCTGGTGAACCGGCTGAATGACTTCGTGCGCTACCTGCCCTCGGACCACGCCGCCGTGCGATTCGTCTCGGAGCACGGTACGCCCGAGGTGGCTGCGTCGGCCCTGCTCGCTTCACCGCTCGGGGGCGCCGCAGGAACGGCCGCCGCGGTGGAGGCGGGCACCCTCTCGGCGCAGGACCCCGTGGTCCGCCTCGGCGCGGCCATTCTTCCAGAGTACGCCGAGTTCGCCGACGCCTGGAACGGGCTCAGCGCCCGCGAAGCGGAGCTCACGGTCGAGCTCGGCCGGGCCCGCTTCGACATCTTCGGCGAGAGCATTCCACCTGATGGCACGTTCTCGCCCCGCATCACCGACGGGGTCGTGAGGGGCTACCAGTACAACGGTACCATCGCCCCGCCCTACACCACGTTCTTCGGCGTCTACGATCGGGCGATCGGCCACGCCGGCGGCGTCGACTGGAGCCTGCCGCCGCGCTGGGAGACGCCGCCGGCCGGTCTCGACTTGGCGACCCCGATCAACTTCGTCTCCACGGCAGACACCTACGGCGGGAACTCCGGCTCACCGGCCGTGACGCGCGAGCTCGACCTCGTCGGCCTCAACTTCGATCGCAACATCAACGGACTCAGCCGGGACTACATCTACCTGCCCGAGCAGGGCCGCAACATCATGGTCGATGTGCGCGCGATCGATGCGGCGCTCACGCACGCCTACGGCGCGCAACGGATCGTGACCGAGCTGACATTGGGAAGCCTTCCGTCGGCGCCCTGAGGCGCCGGCGCATGTCAGCTCGGTAGCGACCCCATCCAGTTCGCGATCACCACGACGGACACGACGAAGAGGATCGCGCCGGCGAGAAAGGTGATCGCCATCACCTTGAGCGCGGAGGCGAGCTTGTCCAACGCGATCATGAGGTGATCGATGTCGTTGCCAGTGGTCTCGACGACGTCGCGCATCGCGTCCGCCGCGCCGCGCAGGTTCAGGCCGATGATGAAGTAGATCGCCGCGACGATCAGGCTCCCGATGGAAGCGGCCTCGGCGCTGAGGATGGCCGCGAGCGCCAGCAGCGCTGCGCTGCCCATCAAGATCCACGCGAGCAGTCCGCCCCAGCGGGCCGCGCTCTTCAGGATCTCGTTCTGCGCCGGCGTGAACTCGTAGCGACCGGGCTGGCTATCCATGGTTTCTCCTGGGGGGGCGGCGCTAGATCCAGATATCCTGCTCGGCCGTTCGGTCGCCGCCTGCGCTGCCGGTGTTGGGGACACCCCGTGGCTCGATGACCAGGACACTGGCCCCAGCCTCGGCGTACGGCTTGTGCCTAAGGCCCTTTGGTACCACGAAGAGCTCGCCCTCCGATACCTGAACGGAGCCCCCAGGCAGGTCGATACGGAGAGCGCCGTCGAGCACTAGGAAGGCTTCGTCCGTATCGGGATGGTCATGCCAAACGAAGTCGCCCTCGACCCGCACGACCTTGAACTGATAGTCGTTGAGCTCGGCAATCACTCGTGGCTGCCAGAGGGCCGAGATCAGCCGGCACTTCTCCCGAAGATTGATCGCCTCATATCCGCCCTTGGCAATCACGGCCCCCCTCCTGTGAAGGTTGCGCTGCCTTGCCCGCGGTCCGCGGCTGTGCTTGGCTCCCTCGCGCGGCTCGCATCCGCCGAGAGTGCAACCTTAGGCGCCGAGCCGCGGCCGCGGCAAGGTCCACGGCGAGTGGGCCCGTGTCGTGCATCCGCCTTTGCTCTGTCTCGCGCCCGGCGAGAACTCCGCAAGGAGCGTCAAGCGCAGACACGATGGCCGGCGTAGACTGCCTCCATGAAGTCCACCACTTGGTCCTTCTACGGTGAGGCCGTGACCGCGGCGGTCGCGCGGATCGTCAGCGGTCTTGATACGGCACTCGACCTCGAGGACCTTGCGCGTAGAGCCGCGCTTTCTCCCTTTCACTTCCACCGGATCTTCCGTGGAATGGTCGGCGAGACACCTCTACAGTTTCACCGACGCCTCCGCTTGGAGAGAGCGGCCTGGCGACTACAGCACGACGGCGCCTCGGTGACGAGCATCGCTCTCGATGCCGGATATGACACCCACGAGGCATTCACACGCGCTTTCGGGGCCCACTACGGGAGTTCTCCGTCCGAGTTCAGGGCCGTCGGGGGGGACCGCGATCCCGGCACTCGACTCTCGACGATTGAACTACCCAGTCGCTCCGGCATCCACTTCTCTCCTCATGCGTCAGCTCGACCTGAGATCTTCGCCACTCGAGGAGCAAGCGAGATGGACGTCCACGTTGAGGAGTTACCGGAGCTGCACCTCGCCGCCGTCCGTCACGTTGGCCCGTATCGTTTGTTGGGGACTGCCTTTCAAGAGCTCACGAGGCTCGTGGCAGCCGGCCGCTTGTTCCGTCCGGATACGATGTTGATGGTCATCTACCACGACGATCCGGAGACCACGCCTGAGGCCGAGCTGCGCTCTGACGCGGCAGCCACGGTGCCGGCTGGCACCGAGTTACCACCAGGTCTGACACCCGGTCGGCTACGACCCGGGAGGTACGCACGTATCACTCATGTCGGCTCGTATGCGGGGCTCGGCGACGCGTGGGCTCGGTTCATGGGAGAGTGGCTACCACGAAGCGGTGAGCGAGTCGGTGACGGAGTCCCGTTCGAGGTCTACCGAAACAACCCGTCGCAAGTACCAGAGGACAAGCTCCGCACCGACCTGTTCCTGCCGTTGGCGTAGCCCACGCAGGCCCTCGAGGGATCCGCAGGTGCCGCATGCCTGAGTCCGATCTGTATCATCCGATCAAGCGGTTCCTCGAGGCTCAGGGGTACGAAGTGAAGGGCGAAATCGGGCCATGTGACGTGGTGGCCCTGCGGGGCCAGGAAGGCCCCGTCGTAGTGGAGCTCAAGGAGCGTTTCACGCTGGTCCTGCTTCTACAGGCTGTTGACCGACTCGCCGTCTCAGATTCTGTCTACGTCGCGTTCCGACTCGGACCGGGTGATGCGTCCTCCTGGCGCAGGCGCCGGAAGCGGGTGCTAAGCGTTCTTCGGCGCCTGGGGCTCGGGCTCCTCACTGTATCGGAGCGCGGTGTCGTCACCCCCGTATTGGACCCCGCCCCGTACCGACCCAGGTCCAACGTGCGACGGCGCGAGCGCCTGCTCAAGGAGTTCACCGAGCGTGAGGGAGACCCTGAGGCGGGAGGTTCCGCCTCTCGTCGACGACTGACGGCCTACCGTCAGGATGCGATCCGGTGCATGCAAGAGCTCGCGGCCACCGGGGCCCTCAAGGTCAGCGTAGTTCGCGAGCGAACAGGCGTCTCCCGAGCTGGGTCCATCATGCGAGACAACCACTACGGCTGGTTCGAGCGTGTGAAGCACGGGCACTACACCCTTTCACGAAAGGGCGAACAGGAGGCCCTGCTTTGGTGTGATCCCGCGAGCAGATCTGGAGCATCACTCGCCGAGTCGCCAACGACCATCGGGCTCAGGAAACCAGAGACGCCCCACACCGTCGCGAAATGGCCCCAGAGCTTCCCCCGCGAGTGATTCCGCGCCGAAGCGAAGCACATGACCATCCGGGTCTATGATCTGACATTCACGCGATCCCCAAGGATAGTTGGTCGGCGGATGCCGGAGCCGCGCACCGCGCTCCTCGAGCTCTGCCCACAGGGCATCCACGTCGCTCACACTCATCCACAGCCAGGTTCCGGGCTGGCCCTGGTCACCCTCGCAGAGCATTGCCGATGCCCGGTCGCGGTGGACCGAGGCCATACTGCCGTCCGTCCAGTCGTGGGTGAAGGCGAGACAGTCGACGTAGTACGCGATGCTCACCGAGAGGTCTTGAACACGCAGCACCGGGACGACGCCGCCTAGGGTGGCGCGCGTACCGGTCCAGATCTGTCCAATGGACCTCCTCCAAGCTGCGAGGTAGGGATACCTGTTCCGCCGCTCATCGCTGCCTTGGTTATGTCGACCGATCCCAGGGCCGTTCTGCATTGCCTATGTCAGATCACGTTGGGACAATTCTTCGCGTCGCCATCCCCGCCGCCTCTAGAGCATTCAGCGTCTCCTGGGCGACCGTGACCAAACCCACGATGCGCTTCGGCTCTGTGATTACACCCGTCGTGTACACGGCGGCCTGGCAGGCCTGCGGACCATGGGCCTTGCGATACTTCCTCGGGGCTTTCTTCACCGAGACCGTGAGGGATGACTCGGCCAGCAACGCGGCGATCAGGGCTCTGGTCAGAAGGGAGCGAAGTCGAGCCTCGGGATGGCCTTTCACGACATACCGTGCGGCGAACGCACGGTCGCCCGGGGCCACGCCTCCGAAGCCGATATTCTCCAAGATCGCATCGAATACACTTCGCTTCCGGACCAGAAGCTTGGGATCGCCCTGGCCGATGAAGAAAGCCTTTGCCCGCGTGTACGTGATGGCCACCTGACCTGTGTGGACTGTGTATGTGTCCAGCGTGATGGTCCACGGGCCATGCCCGATCGCCACACTGTCGGCGCTCGACCGCTTTCCCTGCTTGAAGGTGCCACCAACGGCGCGGGCCACTTCCTGCCACGCCTCGCGGCGATCCATCTTGCGGAGCTTCTTGCCCCCTCCCCTCTTCCAGAGCGCTGTCATATCCGTTGGTTTCGGAGCAGCCGACGTACTCGTGACTTTTCCACGTTACAGCGCCCTTCCAGTGTCGCGCGACTTGCGGCTCGTTGTGGACGCGCGGCGCTGACGCTCAGCGGCCCGCCGCGATCAGACCGGCAGCGCAGGGCCGAACGCCACGATCTGCTCGACCTCGGCCTTCATCTCTCGGCTGAGGGCGACGTGGAGATCCTTGGCCTCGTCCAGGCTCCAGGACAACGAGGCCAGGCGGTCGGTGATGTCGAGCAGCCCCTTCACGAGCGCGTCGCGGCGAGCCTGATAGCGGACCAGCTCGTCGTCACCACCCGCAGCGACCGCACGAGCGAGGAGCTCCGCGTCGCGCAGCGCATCCGTGATCCCATGAGCCGTGATGGGATCCTTGAAGTAGCCGGCGTCGCCGACCAGCGCCCAGCCCGGACCAGCCGAGCGACGGAGGAAGCCGGGGATGCCGGCGAACGCGCGTAGCCCGCTGCGCCTCTCTGCCGCCACGACCTCCTGAGCCAGCAACGGCGATACCTTCGTCAGCCCTTCCCGGTGGAGCGTGTCGAGCTCCTGCCGCGAGCCTCCGCGCAGGACGCCTTGCGGGAGAAGCACGAAGACGCAGTGCTCCGAGTCGTTCGTCGGGATCGTGCCGACGGTCGCTCCCAGGGCGTGGAACCACTGATTGCCCTCGACCGCTATTCCCCGCCAGTAGCCGTAGATCGCGGTGGCGGCGTGATGCACGGCGTAGTCGACACCTGCGGCTACGAGCCGAGCGACACGCGACCGCACACCGTCCGCTCCGACGAGCAGCTCGGCCGCCACGACCGTCTCGGACCTGTCGGCTCCCGCGAGACGCGCTCCTCGCACGCGCCCGCCAGAATCGCGCACGACCCCCACGACCGAGTGGCCGAGCAGGACCTCCGCCCCCGCGTCTGCGGCGGCATCGATGAGGACGCGGTCGAGCACCGTCCGGCGTGGAGCGTAGAGCGCGTCGATCCCGTCTCGCGGCTCGATCACGACGTCGACCCTGTCGTCGCCGTAGTGGAACGACGTGGTACGAATGGGTGGTGTGCCTGCCGAGCGGATGGCATCCAGAAGACCCCATCGACTCAGTTGGAGGACGCCCCCGCGCATCACGGCGTGGGTCGAGAGCGTGTCGCTGCCCCGCCTCATGGGATCGACGACGAGGACACGAAGTCCCCTACGCGCGAGGAGCAGGGCGGTGGAGGCGCCGGCGCAGCGGGCGCCTGCGATCACTACATCGTAGCGGCTCGAGACATCGAGCGGGGGCACGGGCACCCGGCTCCTTCCGAGAGAAAGACAGATCGACCGAAGATGCGCGCAACGGCGCGGAGGGCAAAGAAGGCGCCCGTCCGAACCTGGCGGATGGGGGCCGACGCCGGCTACTCTAGCGATTCTCGTTTCCCGCTTGCCGCACCACAGAGCCTGGAGGACACGGCTATGTCGACTGGTACCCAGAACACCCAGAACGTGGACAATGGAGTCAACGTCGGAGCCCTGCTGGACGCCCGCGAGGCGCTTTCAGGGGCGCCCGAGGCGGCGCAGTTCCGGTGGCGTACCACCTGCAAATGGGTCAACGGCACCCACAGCCGCTCCACGATCGAGGGCTTCTTCGGGCTGGGCGAGGAGCAGCGGCACAAGACCACGTTCACCTTCGACGCCGACCACCCCGAGGTCTTCGCTTCCGCGGACAACGGCGCGACCCCGGTCGAGATGGTGCTGGCGGGTCTGGCGAGCTGCCTCACCGCGGGCGTCGCCTCCGTGGCGCAGATGCGGGGGATCCAGCTCCGCTCCGTGTCCGCGACACTGGAGGCCGGGATGAACCTCTTCGGGATCCTGGGCATCGACTCCGACGTCCGGAACGGGTTCGACGGCATCCAGGTCACCTACGACATCGACGCCGACGCGACCCCGGACGAGATCCGCGCGGTCGTCGCGCAGTCCCAGAAGCGCTCGGCCGTCTACGACATCGTCACGAACCCGACGAACGTCTCGGTCGAGGTGAAGTGACGCTCGACCGGAGATCGCCCGCGGCGCCGTGAAGACGACGACGATCGTCATCGGGGCGGGACACGCGGGGCTGGCCATGAGCCGCTGCCTCGCCAACCGCTCGATCGACCACGTGGTCCTCGAGCGGGGCGAGGTGGCGCACTCGTGGCGCACGGAGCGCTGGGACTCGCTGCGCCTGCTCACGCCCAACTGGCAGAGTCGGCTGCCCGACTTCGGGTACGAGGGCGGCGACCCTGACGGTTTCCGCACGATGCCCGAGACGATCGACTTCATCGCGCGATACGCGCACGCGATCTCGGCGCCCGTCCGCACCCATACCGCGGTGACGTCCGTGACGCGGTCCGGTGACTGCTATGAGGTCCAGACGCCCGAAGGGACGCGGCGATGCAGAGCGGTGGTTCTCGCCACCGGCGCCTGCAATCTCCCCCACGTGCCGGCGGTCGCGGAGGCGGTGCCGCGCACGATCGAAACGATGACGGCGAGCCGGTACCGCAACCCCGACCAGCTTCCGCCGGGCGGGGTGCTCGTCGTCGGCGCGTCGGCGAGCGGGACGCAGATCGCGGACGAGCTGCAGCGCTCCGGTCGCCCCGTCACGCTGGCGGTCGGCGAGCACGTCCGGGTGCCCCGCACCTACCGCGGCCGCGATATCAAGTGGTGGATGGACGTGGTCGGGGTGCTCGACGAGGGCTACGGCGAGGTCGACAACCTGGAGCGCGTCCGGAGCCTACCGTCGCTCCAGCTGGCCGGGTCGGACGATCGCCGTACGATCGACCTGAACGCCCTGTCTGACATCGGCGTGCGGCTCGTCGGCCGGCTGGCGGGGGTCTCCGGCGACAGGGCGCTGTTCTCCGGTTCGCTGAGGAACCAGTGCGCGCTCGCCGACCTCAAGATGAATCGCCTGCTCGACCGTATCGACACCTGGGCCAGCGAGCAGGGCATCGACGACCGCGTGGGGCCTCCGCACCGCTTCGACGCTACCCGGATGGAGGAGTCTCCGCCGCTCCAGCTGAACCTCGCAGCGGAGGGTATCCGCACCGTCCTCTGGGCGACCGGCTTTCGGCCGGACTACTCGTGGCTGCACGTGCCGGTGCTCGATCGTAAGGGCCGGCTGCGACACGACGGCGGCGTGATCGAGGCACCGGGGCTCTATGTGATCGGGCTACCCTTCCTGCGCCGGCGGAAGTCGAGCCTCATCGACGGCGCCGCGGACGACGCCCGCGAGCTCACGACGCATCTGGCTCGGTACCTCGACAGACGTGGTGCGGCCGAGCGGGCTTCGTCTCAGGAAGCACCCTTGAACGTGTAGCACCAGGCCTCGCCCTTCAGCACCTCCTCGCCGTCCTGCCGCGTGACGGTCACCGCGAGCTGGCAGACCGGCTTCGACTCGTGGACGCTCAGGACCTCCGCCTGGGCGGTGATCGTGTCGCCGATGAAGACCGGCGCCGTGAACTTCCACTCCTGGCTGAGGAACACGGTGCCCGGCCCGGGCATGTCCATGGCGACGAGCGCGTGCAGAAGCCCAGTGGTGAGTCCTCCCTGCACGACCAGCCGTCCGAAGGGCGTCTGGGCGGCGAAGGCCTCGTCGAAGTGGAGCGGGTTGTGGTCGCCGCTCAGCTCGGCGTAGGTCCTGACGTGCTCGGATGTCAACGTGAGCGACCGGCTGGCCTTGCGCCCGGGCTCGAGCGGAGATGCTGGCATCGTATGGATCCTTTGGGGGGTTCGCGGCACGACACGCTAGGACCCTCGCCATCGTCTCGCCAGAGACCGGTCCCGAATGGCCCCACGGTCCCAGCACCTGGACGAAGCCGGGCCATCCCGGGCGGCCCACCACGAGCGTGGAGCCGGCACCGTCGTCTATCGCGCTCATCGTGTACACGTTCATGCTGCCGTCGCTCAGCGATGCATAGGCGATCCCGGCGTGTGGCGGCGAGATGAAAATCTTTGACGAGCTCATCCACGTGTGGCTCGAGCACCTCGTAGAGCCACCCCGACAGCGTGCCTTCCTCGAGGCACACGTGCCGGTTGCGTGGGATCCCCCTGAGCACCTCGGGTCTTCCGGACTGCTTACGCGCTGATGGGGGCCGACAGCGGACGCCATGTCCCTATGATGCCTATCCCTCGGTGAATCCGGACCAGGACTCGGCGCTGCCTCATAGAGCCACGCGGTGTCTTCCGCTGTGCAGGTAGTTCATGGTCTGCACCGTGAGGAGCACGGTGAACTCGTGGCGAGCCTTCTCCTCCGGCACGGCCAGGCGCAGCTTCAGGGCCCGGCAGCGCTCGATCATCTCCTCGAGCACGCGGTCCACTGTGTACTGGTAGATCCCGGTCCAGCTCGCGACCAGACGCCGGACCGGCTTCCTAATCCTACCGATGAACTGTGCCGCCGTGATGTTGCCGGCGAACTCGGGCGCGTCGGAGAAGAGGCGGCGGAGGTCACCGTCGTAGAACGCAGGATGGTCGACGCCGTAGCGACGCCGCTTGAGGCGATAGTGGTACCTCAGCGTGCGGCGAACACGGCGGAGCGGGTCGACCTCCCAGTTGTCCACGACGCGCGGAGGCTTGCCCCTCAACTGGCTCATGAGCTCGTCGAGGTACTCGAGCTTGGCGAGCGCCTGCCATCCCGCGTAGCGCATCCGCCAATCGGAGTCGGGCGCGAGCCAGACGGCGAACGTCTCGGCGAAGTCCTCGTCCGGGTGGGCCTGGGAGTACCATGGGTGGAGGTGCAGCACGAAGCTCTTGCTGTACGGCCTCGGATCGTAGAAGTCGGGGTACGGCAGCGACGAGGAGCCGAAGAGCTCACGGCGCCGGCGCCTGAGGCGGAGCTTGAAGGCGTTGTCGATCACGTGCCCGGCCTCGTGTCGCAGGATGCGCATGCACCAGTCGAACTCGTCCCCCTCGACCTCGAGCATCTGCGCTTTCTCGAGCCGCTCGAGGCGCGGATGCGTGAGATAGAAGGGCACGGCCATGGAGACCGTGTCGTCGGGCGTGAACCACGCGGTGGAGATGTAGAAGTGGATCGGGACGCGTAGCTCGCGCGCCTCGAGCTCGGCCCTCAGGCGTCGGAGCCTGCCTTCCAGTGCCGTTCCCTCTATCTGTAGGGGGAGGTCCGCGAAGCGCAGGTCGAACAGCTCCTCGTCGGTGAGGTCGGGCCAGTTCGCGGGGATCTTCGACGCGGACAAACGGAGGTCGGCTCTCGAGGGGTGGGGGGCTGCGGATGCTCGGGCTGGCGCCTGTGGCGCTTCGGCGGCGCAAGGTCGCCAGCCACGGGGGCGGTTCGCAACTGTGGATCGGCGAGCCATGGCGGGCGGGGCGCCGCGCGCTGCGCGTCGCCTGCTGAGTTGACGGGAACGAGGGGTCGTGGTATCAAGGCGCGGTCGCCCGTTACCGGAAACACAGAACCCAGGAGCTGTCGAATGCCGGACCTCACTGGGCGGTAAGAAGGACGTTTACCCCAGGTCGACGTCATCCCTCGAGCGTCGCCCATAGAAACGCCTGCGACCCCGACCG
>Ga0214472_10008147_pt1 | contig 10947 bp, 9 predicted proteins | sample RVTome_6_FD_207662 | JGI IMG/M metagenome (GOLD analysis project Ga0214472, IMG submission 207662) | Soil microbial communities from uranium-contaminated site in the Upper Colorado River Basin, Wyoming, United States - RVT140D175 | ecosystem: Environmental > Terrestrial > Soil > Contaminated >...
CCTCCGTGGAGTCCGGCATTCTGGAGCGCATGGAAATGGTGCAGGTGTCGGGCGAGCGCCTGTTGCTGGTGTTGGTGCTTCGGGGCGGCGCCGCGCGCACCATTTTCGTAGAGGTGCGGAGCCAGCTGCCGCGGGACGTGGTCGCGAGTGTGTCGGCGGTGCTCAACGAGCGGCTGGCCGGCCTGTCGCTGCGAGAGATCCGGAGGACCCTGCGAGACCGGTTGCGCGATACCGTGGGCGGTGCGCCGGAGCAGGAGCTGCTCAATGTCTTCGTGGAAGAGGCCGAGCAGATCTTCGAGGGGCCGGCGGCGGGGGACGTGGTGCTGGGAAGCGCGCAGCTCTTGGCGGAGCAGCCCGAGTTTCACTCGAATGAGCAGATACGGCAGTTGTTGCAGTTGACGGAGCAGCCGGACGTTCTGCGCCGGGCGCTCACCCAGCGGCAGGCGCCGGGGCTGTCGGTGACGATCGGAGCGGAGAACCTGGATCCCCAGTTGAGACAGTTCACCATCGTCACGTCGACCTATCACTCCGGCAGCCTCTCCGGGGTCATCGGCGTGATGGGCCCGACGCGCATGTCGTACCAGAAGATCATCGCGCTGGTGGACTACACCAGCCGGCTGATGAGCAACCTCGCGCAATGATGCCGAGTCCCGCGGGCCGGACGGGGACACGTATTCACCGCAGAGCTCGCAGAGAGCGCAGAGAACGGCGAAAGACAAAACCAAGAATGTCCTCTGCGGTCTCTGCGTTCTCCGCGGTGAATCACTCTTGGATGTTGGGGACGTAGCCGATCATGGCGCGCGACTATTACCAGGTGTTGGGGATTCCGCGCGATGCCGGCGAGGCCGACATCAAGAAGGCCTACCGCCGGCTCGCGATGGAATGTCATCCGGACCGCAACAATGGCGACAAGTCGGCCGAGGAGAAGTTCAAGGAGGTCTCCGAGGCGTACGACGTGCTTCGCGACCCCGCCAAGCGGAGCCATTACGACCGCTTTGGCGAAGCCGGCCTGCGCGGCGGCGCCGGCGCGGGCTTCGGGTTCCATCCCTTCGATCTCTCCGAAGCGCTCAGCGTGTTCATGCGCGACTTCGGCGGCATGTCCGGTCTCGAGTCGCTGTTCGGCGGCGGCGAACGAAGCCGGCGTGGGCGGCGTCGCGGGCCGGACGTCCAGGTGACGCTCAAGGTCTCGCTGGACGAAGTCGCCACCGGGAGCACGCGCACGGTGAAGCTCCGGACGCTGGAGGCCTGTCCCCAATGCGAGGGAGCCGGCGGCAAGGGTGGGAAGAAGCCGGTTCCGTGTCGCGCCTGCGGTGGCTCGGGTGAGGTCCGGCGCGCTACCCAATCCATCTTTGGCCAGTTCGTTTCCGTGACCGCGTGCCCCACCTGCGGCGGCGATGGGACCGTGGTCCAGGATCCCTGCGAGCAGTGCCGCGGGGATGGACGGGTTCGGGCCGAGCGGACCGTGGAGATCGAGATCCCGGCCGGCGTCTCCGCCAACAACTACCTCACCATGCGCGGCCAGGGCGCGGCGGGTCCCAGGAACGGCGGGCCCGGCGACCTGATCGTGGCCATCGAGGTGGAGGACGATCCGCGCTTCGAGCGCCACGGCGACGATCTGGTGTACGACCTGCCCATCACCTTCAGCCAGGCGGCCCTGGGAGCGGACCTCAGCGTGCCGTCCCCCAGCGGGGCGGCGACGGTGCGGGTGCCCCCGGGCATCCAGAGCGGCACCATTCTCACGGTGCGGGGCAAAGGGCTCCCCAGCCTGGCCCATGGCGGCCGCGGCAACCTCCACGTTCGCATCCAGGTGTGGACCCCGCAGCGAATGAATGCGGAGCAGAAGGAGCTGTTCGACCGCCTGGCCGAGATCGAGAGTCAGCCGCAGGGCGACAGCGTGGGCCGGCGGTTCTGGAATCGCTTACGCGATGCCTTGGGCGCCTGACATGACAGCCGTCCCGAGGATCCACCATGAGGCGCCGTTCGTCGAGTTCTGACATGTGCACCGTGTTTCAGGTGACGGCATGACTGATTGCCTGTTCTGCAAGATTGCGAAGGGTGAGATCAAGGCGAACGTGGTGGCCCAGGACGCCGAGTTTGTGGCGTTCCGGGACATCAACCCGCAGGCACCCACGCACATCCTGCTGATTCCCCGCACCCATGTGGCGAACCTCAATGATGCGAACGACGCCGGGCTCCTCGGGAGGCTGCTGGTCGAGGCCCGCGACCTGGCGGGTGCGGAGGGGCTGTCGGAGAGGGGTTACCGGGTGGTCATCAACACCAACGCCGAGGCGGGTCAGAGCGTGTTTCACCTGCACGCGCACCTGCTGGGCGGGCGGGCCATGGGCTGGCCGCCGGGATGAGCGTGCCCCTTGAAAGGCCGGGCGTGACGCGCTACGCTACAGGCTTCACCCCAAGCCATCGGGCGGTCCACGGGAGCACGGGCAGCATGCCGGAAGTAACCATCACGGATGAGGACAGCTTCGAGCGTGCGCTCAAGCGGTTCAAGAAGAAATGTGAGAAGGCTGGAATCCTGTCGGACCTCCGGAAGCATCGCCATTACGAGAAGCCCAGCGAGCGGCGCAAGCGGAAGATGGCCGCCGCCCGTCGCAAGGGTCGGAGGACCCGAGCATACTGATGGCTGAGCGGGGGCCGGGCAACGAACGGGAAGGGGTGCAGGTGACCGAAGTCACCAGCACCCCTTCCTCTTTTCCGGCCGTTGCGTCGCCCAGCACCCTCGCCCAACTGGAGTTCTCCGCCGCCCTGGACCACATCGCCGGCCGGGCCGTGTCCGAGTTGGGCGCGGCCCGGGTCCGGCAGCGGCTGCCCAGTGCCGACGCCGGGTGGGTGGCCGGCGAGCTGGCAGACGTCGCGGAGCTGGCCACGGTGCTGGCGCGCCAGGACCCGTTTCGGCCGGAAGCCGTAGCCGACCTCACCGAGATCTTAGGCGTCCTCAGCGTGCAGGGCAGCGTGCTGGAAGCGCCGGCCCTGGTGGCCCTTGGCGGTGCCCTTGGGGCCATGCGCGTCATGAGCCGCGATCTGGCTCGGCTCCGCGACGTCGCGCCGCGGACGGCGACGTTGCGGGTGGATCCGCCGCCCCGGGAGCTGGAACAGGCGATCGACCGCGCGCTGGAACCGGACGGAAGCGTCAAAGACGACGCCTCACCCGAGCTCAAGCGCGCGCGCGCCAAAGTGCGGGACACCCGCTCGCGGCTGGTGGCCCGGCTGGAAGCCGCACTGGGGCAGCTCGCCCCCGCGGATCGCGCCGCCGGCACCGTGACGCTGCGCGAGGGCCGCTACGTGATCCCGGTGCCTCGAGGCATGCACCGCCTGCCGGGCATCGTCCACGGCGCTTCGGGCTCGGGTTCTACGCTGTTCGTGGAGCCGGAAGCGGCCGTGGGCCTGGGGAACGAGCTGCGCGAATACGAAGCGGACGAAGCCCGCGCAGTGCTCGCTGTCCTGCGTGACCTCACCGACCAGGCCCGCGCCTCGGTGGACCGCATCGCCGCCGGCTGGGAAATGTGCATCGCGGTGGACGATCTCTACGCCCGGGCGCGCTACGCCTGCGAAGTCGGCGCGGCACCGCCGAACGTCGCCACCTTCCCTGAAGTTTTGGGGATGCCGAGAAGGGATTTCACCGCGGAGAACGCAGAGAGCGCAGAGAATGTTGGGGAGGTTGGGGAAGGCCACCCCGCCGAACCTCCGGCACCCGTCCTGGTCATCCGAACCGGCCGCCACCCGTTGCTGATTGGGGAAGGCACCGAGGTGGTACCGTTCGATCTGTCCCTCTCCGGGGACGCTGTGGCACTGGTTATCAGCGGCCCCAACACCGGCGGCAAAACCGTCTTGCTCAAGGCCATCGGTTTGATGGCCGCGCTGGTCCAGGCGGGCGTACTCCCGCCGCTGGCTGAGGGGAGCCAGTTGCCCGTGTTCCGGCGGATCTTCGCCGACATCGGCGATCACCAGTCCATCGCCGCCAGCCTGTCCACCTTCTCCGCCCACGTGGCGGCGCTGCGCGGCATTCTGGCGGAGGCCGATGCCTCGTCGCTGGTGCTGGTGGACGAGATCGGCAACGGGACCGACCCCATCGAGGGCGGCGCGCTGGGCGCGGCCGCGTTGCTGGCGCTGGTGCGACGCCGGGCCACCACCGTCGTCACCACCCACCTGGCGCAGCTCAAGGACGTCGCCGCGCGCACGCCCGGCGTGGAGAACGCGTCCCTCGAGTTCGACGCGGCCACGCTCACGCCCACCTACCGCTTCCTGCAGGGCGTGCCCGGGCGCTCCTACGGCCTGGCCGTGGCCCGCCGCCTCGGCGTACCGGCCGACGTGCTGGGCGAAGCCGAGTCCATCATGCCGGCGGCGCAGCGCACGCTCGAGGCGCTGCTGGCGGACCTCGAAGCCAAGACCCAGGAGGTCGAGCGGCGGGAGCGCGACGCCGAATCGCTCCGCGCGACGCTCGCCGCCCGGGAAGCGGCGTCGCAGGCATCGGCGGATGAGCTGCATCGGCGGGAGCACGAGGTGGCCGCCAAGGAACGCGAGGTGGAGCGTGCGGGCCGGGAGCAGGCCCGACAGTTCCTGCTGGAAGCCCGTCGCCGGGTGGAGGAGGCGCTGGCGATCGCGCGCGCGGCGGTGAGCGAGGCGACCGCCAGGGAAGCCAGGCGCCTGGTGGAAGAGGGGGTGCAGCGGGAGGCCGAGGCCTTGAAGAAGCTCGAAGCCGAGGCGGGGGCGAAGGGGTGGCGGGTGAAGGGCGGCACGGGGAAGCAGGACGTGCGGAAGGAAGCGCCGGCGCGACCCGGCCCATCGGCCTCCGTTTCGGCGCCCGCGTCGTCTGACGTGGACCTCCGTGGACTCACGGTTGACGAAGCGACGGCCACGGTCGTCGCCGCCCTGGACGCCGCGGTGGTGAACGATCTCCCCTGGCTGCGCATCATCCACGGGAAAGGCACCGGCGCGCTGCGCGCCGCCGTCCGGGAGCTGCTCAGGGCGGACTCCCGTGTGGCCGGGTTCCGCCTGGCCCCGCCCCAGGAAGGCGGCGCGGGCGTGACCCTGGTCGAGTTCCAGCCGTGAGCCCGATCCCCGACGACCTGATCGAGCAGGTCCGCGACGCGGCGGACATCGTGGGGTTGATCGGGGCGCACGTGGAGCTCAGACGCACCGGGACCGATTATCGCGGGCCCTGTCCCTTCCACGGCGGGACGCATCGCAACTTCGCCGTGATCCCCAAGAAGGGAATGTTCTACTGCTTTGTGTGCCACGAGGCGGGGGACGTCTTCACCTTCTACATGAAGAAGTTCGGGATGGACTATCCCACTGCCGTGCGCGACGTCGCCGCCAAGGTGGGCATCTCGATTCCGGATCGTCCCGTCGGCGGGCCCGACCCACGGGAGCCGCTGTACGAGGCGCTGTCGGTGGCGGCGGAATGGTACGCGCGCCGGTTGCGCGAGGCGCCCGACGCGGCGGAAGCCCGGGCCTACCTGGAAGGGCGGGGGTACGCGTTGAACGAGCTGCTGCCGCTGGGATTGGGCTGGGCGCCCAGGGGCGACGACTTCGCCGCGGCGATGCGGCAGCTGGGCTTCACGGACGAGCGGCTGCTGGAGGCGGGGCTGCTCACCAAACGGGAAGACGGCTCGCTCCGGCCGCGCTTCTGGCAGCGGCTGCTGTTTCCCATCCACGACCTTCGGGCTCGGGTGGTGGGGTTCGGCGGCCGCCTGCTGGGGGATGGCGAGCCCAAGTACCTCAACTCGCCGGATTCCGGCGTGTTCCACAAGGGCCAGCTGCTGTACAACCTCCACCAGGCGAAGCAGGCCATTCGCCAGGCGGAATTCGGGGTGGTGGTCGAAGGATACTTCGATGCGCTCGGCCTGGTGCAGGTGGGCATCGAGAACGTGGTGGCGCCGCTGGGCACGGGGCTCACGCCGGAGCAGGCGACGTTGCTCCGGCGCTTCACCGAGCCGGTGGTGCTGCTCTACGACGCCGATGCGCCGGGTCTGCGCGCCAGCTTTCGCGCGGCGGACGTGCTGCTGCGCGCGGGGCTCCGGGTATCGGTCGCGACGCTACCCCCGGGAGAGGACCCGGACACGCTCGCCCGGAAGGGCGGCGCCGGCGCGGTCCGCCAGGTGCTGGACGACGCGGTGGACGTGCTGGAGCGAAAACTCCAGCTGCTGGAGCGGAAAGGCTGGTTCCAGTCGGTGGCGGGAAGGCGCCGAGCGCTGGACCGGCTGCTGCCCACCCTCCGCGCGCCCCGTGATCCGGTGACGCGCGACCTCTACGTGGGACGCGTGGCCGAGGCGCTGGGCGTCACCCGCGGCTCGATCGAGGGTGAGATGCAGCTGGCCCGTGACCGCCAGCCCGCGCCCGCACGCGGTGCGCCCGCGACGCCCGAACCGTCGAACCGCCGAACCGTCGCCGGCCCCGAACGTGACCTCTTGCGCGTCATGACGCACGACCCTGAATGGCGGGCCCGCATCGCCGAGCAGTTGGCCGATCGAGGCACGCTGCGGGAGCCGGCCCGGGCCGTGTTCGACGCGCTCGCGGCCGCCGGGACGGCGCCGGCCTCCGACGTGCTCGGCGGATTGCAGGGGGAGGCGCACGCGGCGCTGGCCGAGCTGCTGGCCGAGCCGTGGGGCGGCTTGGAGTTGGACGCGCTGGTCGAAGGCGCCGTGAATCGCCTCGACAGCCGGCGCCTGGAGGTGGAGCTGGATCAGATCGAGCGCGAGCTGCCGTTCGCGCCGGACGCCGAGAAAACCACGTTGATGCGCCGGGTGGATGCGTTGACCCGGCAGCTCAAGAAGCTCAATCCCGCACGATGGAACATGCGACGGACAGGGGGGAGAAGTGCACGCTGATTTGGATGCGTTGTTGAACCTGCAGGAGCACGACAAGGTGGTGATGGCCATCGAGGCCGAGCTGGAGGCCTTCAACCCGGAGATCGCGGCGCTCGACGCGGATCTGGCCAAAGCCCAGGCGGAGCTGGACGGCGCGCGAAAAGGAGCGCAGGACGCCGAGCAGCGGCGCGTGGACCTGGAGGGCAAGATCGAGAGCTACCGCGTGATGCAGGAGCGACGCCGCCAGCGGCTCGAGTGGGTGCGCGGGGCCAAGGAGGCCTCCACGCTCATGGCCGAGCTGGACCTGGCGCGGACCGTGCTGGCCAAGGAGGAGGCCGAGTGGATGCGTTCGGCGGACCGGGTGCAGGAGGCCGAGCGTCGCACGGCGGAGGCGGAGCAGCTGGTGGAGGAGGTGCGGACCGGCCAGGCATCCCGTCGCGAAGCCATCGCCGCGGGCCAGGCCGAATGCGCCGATCGGCTGGCCGAGGCTCGGCAGCAGCGGGCAGCCGTCGCCCGGGGGGTCAAGCGCCCGCTGCTCCAGCAGTACGAGCGCATCCGGCGGGGGCGGGCGCCGCTGGCGCTGTATCCGCTGCACGGCGAAGCCTGCGGCCACTGTTACACGGCGGTGCCGTTGCATCGCCGCCAGGACATCCTCAACGGCCAGTCGGTGACTGCCTGCGAGGCCTGCGGCGTGATCGTCTATCACGCCGCTGATTGATGCGGCTTCCCAGCCGCTGGGTGGTTCGTAACCCGCCGGACGAGACCCAGGTCCGCGACCTGAGCCGGGCCCTGAACATCCCGGCGCCGCTGGCCTCCCTGCTGGTGCAGCGCGGCATTCACACCCCGGAAGCGGCCACCACGTTCCTCCGTCCCAGCCTGGACACGCTGTCCGATCCGTTCGACCTCCCGGACATGGGTCGCGCCGTGGAGCTGATCGCCGCCGCGGTCCGCCGGGGCGAGGCCATCATGGTGCATGGGGATTACGACGTGGACGGCCAGTGCGCGTCGGCGCTGCTCACGCGCACGCTGCGCGCCGCGGGCGCCCGGGTGATTCCGTTTGTGCCCCACCGCGTCCGGGATGGGTACGATTTTGGGCCGGCGGGACTCGCGGCGGCCCGGGAGCACGGTGCCGCCGTCATCGTGACCTGCGATTGCGGCACCACGGCGCAGGAGGCCGTGGCCGGCGCCAAGGCGGCGGGACACACGGTGATCGTCACGGACCACCACCTGCCCGGGGCGCTGCCGCCGGCCGACGCCATCGTCAATCCGCGCCGGGAGAATGGGGATCGCGCCTACCGGGATTTCTGCGGCGCGGGCGTTGCCTTCAAGCTGGCGCAGGCGCTGGTGGGCGAGTTGGGCCTGCCGTCGAACCTGCCGCTTCACCTGCTGGACCTGGTGGCCCTGGCCACGGTGGCGGACATCGTGCCGCTCACCGGCGAGAACCGGGTCCTGGTGCGATTCGGGCTCAAGCTGTTGGCCCACTCGCGGTGGCCCGGGGTGCGCGCGCTGGTGGAAACCGTCGGGATGGCGGGCAAGACCATCCGTGCGGGGCACGTGGGGTTCATCCTGGCGCCGCGACTCAACGCGGTGGGCCGGATCGCCGACGCCATGGACGGGCTCAGGCTCCTGCTGAGCGACGATGCCGAGGAAGCGCGGGAGCTGGCACGGCAGCTGGAGACCATCAACGCGCGACGCCAGGCGATGGATCAGGAGATCCTGGAGCAGGCGGTCGGCGTGGTGGAGCGGGAGGTGGATCTCGACGATGCGTACGGGTTGGTGCTGGCCAGGGATGGCTGGCACCCCGGCGTCATCGGGATCGTGGCCTCCCGGCTGGTGGAGCGGTTCGGCCGGCCCACCATCCTGGTGGCCCTGGAGGGCGACGAGGGGCGGGGGTCGGGGCGCAGCATTCCGGGATTCGACCTGCATGCGGCGCTGGTGAGCTGCGCGCCGCACCTGGCGCGCTTCGGCGGACACACCATGGCGGCTGGGCTTACCGTCCGCCGGGAACGGCTGGACGATTTCCGCGCGGCCTTCAACCAGGTGGCGCGGGGCACGCTCGAGCCGGAGGACCTGGTGCCGACCCAGCGGATTGATCTGGTGGTGGCCCTGGATCAGTTGGACCTGAAGCTGGAGCGCATGCTGCGGGCGCTGGAGCCCTGCGGCGCGGGCAACCCGTCGCCGGTGTTCGGCGCGGCGGGGGTAAAGGCCCGCAATCCCAAGGTCGTGGGCACCAACCATCTGCGGTTTGTGCTGGAGGATGGGGCCAGCCGGCTGCCGGCGATCGGGTTCGATTGGGCGGACCGGGTGGAGCGCGACTGGGCGGAGGGCCCGGTGGATGTCGCGTTTCGCCTGGATCGGGACGAGTGGCAGGGCGATGCCACGCTCCAGGCCCGCGTGGTCCACATTCGCCCCGGCGCTTGAGGTGGTGAACCTCGTGCTCGGCCTGAGGGGAATCCACCGCGGACAACGCAGAGCACGCAGAGGGGGCTTGCTGGGGAGCCCATTCAAGTCCTTCTCTGCGCTCTCTGCGGTGAATTCCGGGTAGGGTTGAGCAGGATGCGGATTATCGCGGGAGAGTTTCGGGGCAGGGCACTCAAGGCGCCACCCGACCGCCGCGCCCGTCCCACCGCCGATCGGGTGCGCGAGGCCTGGTTCAGCATCCTGGGCGCCGAGCTGGCCGGCGCCACGGTGCTCGACCTGTTCGCCGGTTCCGGAGCCTTAGGGCTCGAAGCCCTTTCGCGCGGGGCGAGTCGGGTGGATTTTGTGGAGGTGTCCAAGACCTCGCTGGTGGCCCTGCGCGCCAATATCGCCGCGCTGGACGTCGAGACCCGGGTGCGGGTTCATCGAGCGGACGCCCTGGCGTTCGTGGAGCGCCTGGACGCGGGAGCCTATGACATCGCCGTCGCCGACCCACCGTACCGGACCAACGCCGCGGGGGACCTCGTGACCCGGTTCCGCCAGCGGCCTTTCGCGCGGTTGCTGGTCGTCGAGCACGCCGCGCGCATCGAGCTGCCGGGCGACGAAACCCGGCGCTACGGCGACACGGCCCTGACGTTCTGCCGGGCCGCGTGACCCGCGTCGCGGTGTACCCGGGGTCGTTCGACCCGATCACCCACGGCCATGAGGACCTGATCCGCCGGTCGCTGCGGTTTGCCGATCACGTGATCGTGGCGGTGGCGGACAACTCCTCCAAGTCGCCGCTGTTCACGCACCAGGAGCGCGTGGAGTTGGCGCGGAAGGTCCTGGCGGGCGAGTCGCGCGTGGAGGTCCGCACCTTCAAGGGCCTGCTGGTGGACTTCGCGCGGCAGGTGGATGCCCGCATCGTGGTGCGGGGGCTGCGGGCGGTGGCCGACTTCGACTACGAATCCCAGATGGCGCTCATGAACCGCCAGCTGTACGACGAGCTGGAGACGGTGTTCCTGGTTCCCGCCCTCCACTTGACCTACCTCAGCGCCAGCATCGTGCGGGAAGTAGCGCGCCTGGGGGGCGACGTCAGCGCATTGGTCCATCCCGAGGTCGAGCGGGCCCTCAAGGCCAAATTCGCGCGGTGAGCTTCCGGGCGACGCTGCACCGCCGCGCCAAGGCGTTGGGCGGGTCGGTGGTGTTCGCCGAAGGCTGGGACCCGCGGGTGCGGGAAGCCGCGCGGCGTGTGACCGCCAAGCGCATGGCCCGGGTCACGGTGCTCGAGCAAACCGTTTCTACCGACGACCGGCGCTTGGAACGGGTGGCGAGCCTGCTGCAGTCGCGGGCGGCGGACCGGGTGCGGGACGACGCGCACGCGCTGGAGCTGGCCCGTGATCCGCTGCGATTCGCGGCGGGGTTGGTGGCCCTGGGCGAGGCCCGCGTGGCGGTGGCAGGCGCCGCGACGCCTACCGCTGAGGTGCTGCGGGCCGCGCTGTGGGCGATCGGGCCCGCCGAGGGAATCAGCACGGTCAGCGGCGCGTTCTACATGGTTTTCGACCGGCGGGCGCCTGAGATGGTGCTTACCTTCACAGATTGCGCCGTCGTTCCCGACCCCACGTCGGAGCAGCTCGCCGACATCGCCCTCGCCGCCGCCCGCGACCGCCGCCGCATCGTGGGGGACGAGCCGGTGGTCGGGTTTCTGTCCTACAGCACCAAGGGCAGT
>Ga0214472_10008149_pt1 | contig 10946 bp, 7 predicted proteins | sample RVTome_6_FD_207662 | JGI IMG/M metagenome (GOLD analysis project Ga0214472, IMG submission 207662) | Soil microbial communities from uranium-contaminated site in the Upper Colorado River Basin, Wyoming, United States - RVT140D175 | ecosystem: Environmental > Terrestrial > Soil > Contaminated >...
GATCGGCAGCCCGAGCCCGGAGCCGTCGACGCCGCTGCCGAGGACGCGGTAGAAACGTTCGAAGACGCGCTCACGGTCTGCTTCCGGAATCCCGATGCCGGTATCTTCGACCTCGAACACGATCGCACCCGCGACACGCGTGCGCGCGGTGACCCGGCCGCGGTCAGGCGTGTATTTGATCGCGTTGTCGATCAGGTTCTTGATCATTTCGCGCAGCAGCACCGGATTGCCTTCGATCAGCAGCGGGTGCCCGCAGGGCTCGATGCCGAGGTCGATACCCTTCGCCCGCGCGCGCGGGAAAAGCTCGAGTGCGACGTCGCGCACGATCACTTCGAGATCGACCTGCTCGACCGCGTACAGCTTTTCGAAGCTCGCTTCGGCGCGCGCGAGCGACAGCAGCTGGGTGATCAGGTGGCCCGCCCGGTCGGTGCTGTCGGCGATCCGTTGCAGCGACTCGCGCAGTTGCACCGGGTCGGTTTCGAGCAGGGCGAGATCGGTCTGCATTTTCAGACCGGTCAGCGGCGTGCGCATCTGGTGCGCCGCGTCGGCGATGAAGCGCTGCTGCGCCTGCAGGTTCTCCTCGAGCCGCGCCATCATGTCGTTGAACGCGACGATCAGCGGACGCACTTCTTCCGGGACACTGGCGGCGGCGATCGGCGACAGGTCCGTCGGGCGGCGCCGGCGGATCAGGCTCTGCAGGCGCTTCAGCGGCGCGATACCCCGTGTCAGGCCGACCCACACGAGGACGACCGCGATCGGGATGATTGCGAACTGCGGCAACAGCACGCCGGTGACGACGCGCGACGCGAGATCGCTGCGCTTGTTGCGCGTCTCCGCGACCTGCACGAGCACGAGCGGACTGGCGGGCTCCGGCCAGGTGCGCAGAAACTGGTACGCAATGCGCACCTCTTCCCCATGGATGATGTCGTCGCGATACAGCACTTCTTCGGGGATCACCGTCGGCGGCGGCGGCGTCCAGGAGATCTCGCGGTCGCCGGTGACGACGTCGCCGCTCGCATTGGCGACCTGGTAATAGACGGTGTCGTCCTGGTCGGCGCGGAACAGCGCCCGCGGCGGCGCCGGGAAGTGCACTGCGACGTTGCCCTCTTCGACCGACACGAGCCGGGCGAGCGCGCGCACGCTGTCGGCCATCGCGCGGTCGTAGGGTTCGTTGGCGATGTTGTCGGCGACGTTGTGCGTGACGATGATCGAGATCGGCCACAGGAACAGCAGCGGCGCGAGCATCCAGTCGAGGATTTCGCCGAACAGCGAGTTCGGCTGAGACGGCGTCCGATTGGCCGCCGCCGTCTTCTCAGGCCTTCGCCGCCGGCTCAACATCGGGGTTTTCGAGGCAATAGCCCAGACCTCGCACCGTCACGATGCGCACACCGCTGTCTTCGAGTTTCTTGCGCAGGCGATGAACGTAGACTTCGATCGCGTTGCTCGAGACCTCATCCCCCCAGCCACACAGGTGATCGACGAGTTGGTCCTTGCTGACGAGGCGGCCGACGCGCAGGACGAAGACCTCGAGCAGCCCGATCTCGCGCGCGGACAGTTCGACGAGCTGGCCGTTGATCTTCACGACCCGGTCCGCCTGGTCGTATGACAGACAGCCGATTTCGATGCATTTCGGCTGGCCGGTGCCGCGCCGCGTCAAGGCGCGCACCCGCGCCTCGAGCTCCGGCAGCGCGAACGGCTTCGTCAGGTAGTCGTCGGCGCCGGCGTCGAGCCCGCGCACTCGCTCCTCGACGCCGTCCTGCGCGGTGAGAATCAGCACCGGCACGGCCGACTTGCGTGCGCGCAGTCGTTTCAGGACTTCGATTCCCGGCAATTTCGGCAAGCCGAGATCGAGAATCAGCAGATCGTAGGTCTGCGACGCCAGAGCGGCGTCCGCCTCGGCGCCCGACATCACGTGATCGACTGCATAACCCCCGCGCCGCAGCGCCCTGCCGAGGCCATCCGCGATGACCGGGTCATCTTCAGCGAGAAGAATCCGCATTGGAATAAGGATGCAAGTTGTATGTAAGCGGGCGCAACCAGATTTGGGTGCGCTGTTCTCCTATTGCTCGGTCTCAGGGAATGCCGTCGCCGTTCAGCCTGGCATTCCGGGGAGCATCCGTTCGCGCGATTGATGCTCCCTGCCGCTTTTTCTCCGAATCGTAACGATTATCCCACGCTTCCCCGCGCGCCGCGGCAGAAAGAAGCGTCGGCACAAATGCAAACGGCTCCGCCGCAGCGAAGCCGTTTGCATTTGTGCGCCCGGGCCCGAAGGCCCGGACGCGACAAAGGACCTCAGACCGGCATTACATGCCCATGTCCATGCCGCCCATGCCGCCCATGCCGCCCATGCCCATGCCACCGCCCATCGACGACTTGTCTTCGGCCAGCTCACCGACCATGCAGTCGGTGGTCAACATCAGGCCGGCGACGGACGCGGCGTTCTGCAGCGCGGTGCGCTCGACCTTGGTCGGGTCCAGCACGCCCATCTCGACCATGTCGCCGTACTCGCCGGTCGCGGCGTTGTAGCCGAAGTTGCCCGAACCCTCGACGACGCGATTGACGACGACCGACGGCTCGTCGCCGGCGTTCGCGACGATCTCGCGCAGCGGCTGCTCGAGCGCGCGCAGCACGATCTTGATGCCGGCGTCCTGATCGTGGTTGTCGCCCTTCAGTTCGCCCATGCGCGCGCGGGCCCGCAGCAGCGCAACGCCGCCGCCCGGGACGATGCCCTCTTCGACCGCGGCACGGGTTGCGTGCAGCGCGTCTTCGACGCGGGCCTTCTTCTCCTTCATCTCGACTTCGGTCGCGGCGCCGACCTTGATGACCGCGACACCGCCGGCCAGCTTGGCGACGCGTTCCTGCAGCTTCTCACGGTCGTAGTCCGACGTCGCCTCTTCGATCTGCGCACGGATCTGCTTGACGCGACCTTCGATGCGGGTCGACTCGCCGGCGCCGTCGATGATGATCGTGTTTTCCTTGCCGATCTCGATACGCGCGGCCTGGCCCAGTTCGGCCAGCGTCGCCTTCTCGAGCGTCAGGCCGACTTCCTCGGCGATCACCTGGCCGCCGGTCAGCACCGCGATGTCTTCGAGCATGGCCTTGCGGCGGTCGCCGAAGCCCGGCGCCTTCACCGAGCAGGTCTTCAGGATGCCACGGATGTTGTTGACGACCAGGGTCGCCAGGGCTTCGCCTTCGACGTCTTCGGCGACGATCAGCAGCGGACGACCGGCCTTCGCGACCTGCTCGAGCACCGGCAGCAGGTCACGGATGTTCGAGACCTTCTTGTCGAACAGCAGGACGAACGGGTTCTCGAGGACGGCAACCTGCTTGTCCGGGTTGTTGATGAAGTACGGCGACAGGTAGCCGCGGTCGAACTGCATGCCTTCGACGACGTCCAGCTCGTTCTGCAGCGACTTGCCGTCCTCGACGGTGATGACGCCTTCCTTGCCGACCTTGTCCATCGCACGCGCGATGATGTCGCCGATGTCGGCGTCGGAGTTCGCGGAGATCGAACCGACCTGGGCGATTTCCTTGTTCGTCGAGCAGGGCTTCGACAGTTCCTTCAGCGCGTCGGTGACGGCGATGACGGCCTTGTCGATACCGCGCTTCAGATCCATCGGGTTCATGCCGGCGGTGACGTACTTCATGCCTTCGCGGACGATCGACTGCGCCAGCACGGTCGCGGTCGTGGTGCCGTCACCGGCGATGTCCGAGGTCTTGGACGCGACTTCCTTGACCATCTGTGCGCCCATGTTCGCGAACTTGTCCTTCAGTTCGATTTCCTTCGCGACCGAGACGCCGTCCTTGGTCACGGTCGGCGAGCCGAACGAGCGCTCGAGCACGACGTTGCGCCCCTTCGGGCCGAGGGTCACCTTGACCGCGTCGGCCAGGATGTTGACGCCTTCGACCATGCGGGCGCGGGCGGAATCACCGAATTTGACTTCTTTTGCAGCCATCGTTCATTGCTCCTTGAATTCGTTGGACGGGTTCGACGGGGCGATCAGCCCTCGACCACACCCATGATGTCTTCTTCGCGCATGACGAGCAGTTCGTCGCCCTCGACCTTGACGGTCTGGCCGGCATACTTGCCGAACAGCACCTTGTCGCCGACCCGGACTGCCATCGGACGAACCTTGCCATCGTCGAGGATCTTGCCGTTGCCGACGGCGAGCACTTCGCCCTGATCGGGCTTTTCGCCGGCCGAGTCGGGGATGACGATGCCACTGGCGGTCTTGCGCTCGGCTTCCAGGCGCTTGACGATCACGCGATCATGCAAGGGACGAATTTTCATCGAGGTCACTCCTTCTGTTCGAATTCAACGTATCTGCGGGTAAAGTCCGCACTGAAATTCACTTTGGCGGGGACTTGCCCCGGGACCGTTAGCACTCACTGCCAACGAGTGCTAATAATAGGGACGCCTCCCCGCGAATTCAAGAGCGGCAAAATCAAAAATCCGGGAAGGAAGACGAGCGGCGACGAAGTCCCGGTCGTGGGCCGGCGGGCCGCCTCTGCGGCGCAGCCCCACTGCGTCGGAGAGGCTTCACCCGAGTGAGAGTTTTGTCGCGGTCGCGGATGTAACCTTGTGTGACAATGCCGCCTACGCAAAAGGTTATATCGCGCGATGCCCCTTCACGTCCCTCGTTCTCTGGCTATGCGGCTGTCGCCGGCCGCGGCCTTCGTTGCCTTCTACGCCGTGGACGGAACGCACGCTGACCGCGGCGTGGGCGCGGCGCAACGGCTCGTCGTGCCGAACGCGGTGCCCGCCGCGACGACCCTCCTACCGGGTCTTGGGCACGGCGACCTCGACGCGTCGCGCGAGCCGTCCGGAGCCGGACGATGAGACCGGCGTTGTCCGGGATTCGCCCGCTCGTCATCGGCCCCCGGTTCCGCCCGTCGTTGCTGGTTCGCCTGTCGGCGATGTTCGCGCTCGGCGGCGTCCTCGTCGCGACGCTTCTGGTGTTTGGCAACCGCGCGCTGCACGACGCCGAACGGCGGCTCGAGAACGCGGTGATCCAGCAGGTCCGGCCGCTCGCGGCGACGCATCGGCTGCAGACCCGCACGAACGACCTGCGCACGCACGAGCTCGAACTGCCGCAGGTGCGGGATTTCTTCGCCATTCCGCAGCATGTCGAACGCATCGAAGCGGAAATCGGTGCGGTGGCGGCCGAGATGGAGCCGTTCATCGTCCTGCTCGCGCAGACGCGGCCCGACGACGCGCACCGCCTCGCCGAGCACTGGCAGCACTACCGCAACGATCTGCGCGAAGTCATCCGCCACGCGCGCGCGATGGATCTGCAGTCCGCCGACGCGATCACGAGCCGGCGCTCGCGCACCGCTCACGCGGCGATCTCGGCGATCCTGCGCGATCTCGTCATGGCCACCGAGCGCGCCGCCGAAGACGCCTATCTCCAGGCGCAACACGAACAGCAGCGCGAACAGCGCTTTTTCCTCGCGCTGTCGTTCGGCGGCTTCGTCGGCCTCGCGTGCGGGCTGCTGATTTTCGCGCGCTCGCTGTCGCGCCGCATCGGCCGCTTGCGTCACGCGGCGGCGCGTCTGGCCGCGGGACAGGACAGCGAGCCGATCGACACGTCGGACGACGATGAGATCGCGGACCTCGCGGTCGCGTTCAACACGATGCAGAACCGCGTCCTCGAACGGGAGCGCAGCCTGCGCGCCGCCCGGGAAGAGCTCGAGGACCGCGTCGCCGCACGCACGAAGGCACTTGCCGCAGCGAACGCCCGGCTGTGGACGCTCTCGCAGGCGGTCGAGCAGAATCCGATCGGCGTACTGATCGCGACGATGGAGCGGCGCGTCGAATATACGAATCCCGCGTACGTCCGCGTCACCGGACGGCCGGCCGAGCCCCTGCTGACCGGCGAAATCCCTGGCCCACAGGGCCCGGACCGCAATGGCGGCGCCGACGCAGCGGTGCATGCCGCGCTCGTCGCCGGCGAGGACTGGGAACGCGACTGGCTCAGGCAGCGCCCGGACGGCAGCGACTACTGGGAGCACGTCCGGCTCGTCACGCTGCGCAACGAACAGGGCCTGCCCGCGCACCTGCTGCTGATGCGCGAGGACATCTCGCAGCGTCGCCGACAGGAGGAGAAAGTCGCGTACCAGGCGTACTACGATGCGCTCACCGGGCTGCCGAACCGCACGCTCGCGCTCGACCGGCTGCAGCAGGCGGCGAGCCACGCGGACCGCTGCGGCAGCAAGTGCGCGGTGCTCTTCATCGATCTCGACAACTTCAAGCAGATCAATGACACGCTCGGCCACGTCGCCGGCGACGAGCTGCTGTGCCAGGCCGCCGACCGCCTGCGTACGGTCGTGCGCGATGAGGACACGGTCGCACGGCTCGGCGGCGACGAGTTCCTCGTCATCCTCGGCGACGTCGCGTCGGCGGTCGACGTGCAAAACGCCGCCGGCAAGATCGTCGAGGCGTTCGCGCCGGTCTTTTGCATCGACGGGCGCGAGTTCGGCGCGTCGCCGAGCATCGGGCTGTCGCTGTATCCCGACGACGGTGCGGATCCCGCGGTGCTGCTGCGCAACGCCGACATGGCGATGTACGAAGCCAAGGAAGCCGGACGCAACACGTACCGCTTCTTCAACCAGAAAATCCACGATGACTCGGTCGCCCGCCTGGAGATGGAACGCCAGCTGCGCGGCGCGCTCGAACGCGGCGAACTCGAGCTGCATTTCCAGCCGCTCGTCGCGGCGAAAAACGGCAAGCTCGTCGGCGCGGAAGCGCTGCTGCGCTGGCAGCATCCGGTGCTCGGCTGCGTCCCGCCCGACCGCTTCATCCCGCTCGCCGAGCAGAGCGGCCTCATCGTCAGCATCGGCAAATGGGTGCTCGACGAGGCCTGCCGGCACGCCGCACGGTGGCGCGCCGCGCACGGCGGTGAATTCGTCGTCGCGGTGAACGTGTCGCCGCGCCAGTTCTCCGGCCCCGGCCTCGTGCAGGCGGTGCGCGAATGCGTCGAGAAATATTCGATCCCCCGCGGCCAGCTGGAAATCGAAGTCACCGAAGGCCTGCTGATCCGCAACCCGTCCGAAGTGCGCGACGCGATGGTCGCGCTCGAAGCGCTCGGCGTGACGGTGGCTCTCGACGACTTCGGCACCGGATACTCGTCGCTGAGCTACCTGCGCGCGTTCCCGTTCCACACGATCAAGATCGACCGCAGCTTCGTTCGCGACATCTCGGACGACGCCGAAGACTGCGCACTCGTCGTCGCGGCGATCCGTATGGCGCACGCGCTCGGCCTGCGCGTCGTCGCCGAGGGCGTCGAGACCGAAACGCAGTCGCGCTTCCTCGCGGCACAGGAATCCGACGTCCTCCAGGGCTACCTGTTCGGCCGTCCGCAGGCCGCGCACGCATTTGCGCAGGCGTGGTTCCCGGCCGCGGGGTAAGCGACCGCGAGTCCTCCGCGTCCGACGGCTCGCGGCCGCCGGCACTGCCGCGCTGGCCGCGCATGCGGACGAAGCCCGCCCGTCCGTCGCGGGCGTGGCAGAATGACGCCTTCTGTCGTTACATTGCGACAGCATGAATCATCCGGCATGACCTTTGCCAGGCGCGGTTCGCGTTGCAGCCTGCCTTCACGAAGCCTGCGAGATGGAACGATTGCGAAAAAACGGCGACTTTTACGCGCTCATCGCGTTCGCGATCCGCGCCGCGCTTGCGCGCGCCGGCAGGAAATCATGAGTCCACGGAAGGAACTACTCGCGATCGATGAGGCTCGCGTCGGCATGTTCGTCGCCGACCTCGATCGCCCGTGGGCAGACACACCGTTTCTGCTGCAAGGCTTCGTCATCGAGGACGAGGCAACGATCGCGCAGCTGAAATCGTTGTGCCGCTTCATCTATATCGACCGCAGCCGCTCGCTCGGGGCACATTACCGCGCGGCGCCCGACGAAGACGTCGCGTCGCAGGTCGGCAAGAGCGCGCGCCCCGCGGCCTGCGTCGAAGCCGATGCTTCCGTCACCGGAACGCGGCAGCCGGGCTTTCTCGAGATCCTCGACGTCGTGCGCAAAGGCAAGACCGATGTCACCACGGCGAACCGCGTCGCCGGTCCGCCTCCCGCGGACGGCGAGACGTGCACGGTCGAGCGCGAACTGATTCACGCGGCCGCGTCCTTCGAGCAGACGGTCAGCGCATTCGACCTCGTCGTCGCGGACGTGCGGGGCAGCCGGAAGCCGGACCTTCGCGCGGTCGTCGGCAGCGTCGAGGAGATGATGCGCAGCGTGCGGCGCAATCCCGATGCGCTGTTGTGGCTGTTGCGGCTCAAACGCTATGACAGCAGCAGCTACCATCACGCGCTCGAGGTCACGGTCCACCTGATGCTGTTCGCACGCAGCCTCGGCTTCGCCGAGGAAGGCGTGACCGTGCTCGGCGTCGTCGGGCTGCTGCAGGACATCGGCAAGATCCGGCTGCCCGAGCGCGTGCTGAAGAAGGAAGGCCCGCTGACGCGGCTCGAGCGGGAGATCGCGAAGGCGCATGTCGACTTCTCGAAGCAGATCATTTCCGAAAGCGCGCACGGCGTGCCGGGCGTCGTCGACGTCGTCGGACGCCACCATGAACGCATCGACGGTTCCGGCTATCCGCGCGGGCTGCGCGGCGACGAGGTCGGGCTGCACGCGGAGATGGCCGGCATCGTCGACAGCTTCTGCGCGATGACGCGCAAGCGCCCGTACGAAGAAGCGCTGAGTTCGCAACGCGCGCTCGAAACCCTCGTCAAACAGCGCGGCATCAAGTTCTCCGCGGCCGTCGTCGATGGCTTCATCCAGTGCGTCGGACTTTACCCGGCCGGCACGCTCGTCGAGCTCAACTCCGGCGAGATCGGCGCGGTGATCTCGCAGAACCGCGTGCGCCGGCTGCAACCGCGCGTGCTGGTGCTCCTTGCGGCCGACAAGACGCCGAACCGCTATCCGCCGACGCTCGATCTGCTGTACGCGCCGCTGACCCCTGCCGGCAAGCCGTACTCCGTCGTCCGGGCGCTGCCGCCGGGCGCGTTCGGCATCGATCCGGCCGAGTTCTATCTTTCGTGAGAGACCGAGCGCTGCATGGCGACGACGAACAGTAACGAAGCGCTTCACGCGGTTGGACTCGACGACGCCGACCGCGCCGCGCTGCGCGCGTTCGCGCTCGCGATCCCGACCCCGCCGTTCGAGAACGCTTTTGCGTCCTGCCTCGGCGCCCGCACGCAAGTCGCGGCACCGCTGACGATTGCCGAAGCGGTGTTCTTCGGCGTCCTGCTCGAACGTCTGCGCTGGACCGAAGCCGACTGGCTCGACGCGCTCGCGAGCGCGTGGGTCGATTGTCTTCGCACCGGCACCGCTGCGATTGTACCGACCCGCGCGATTTCTGCGCTGACCGCCGCGGCGCGCGATACCCTCGGCGCGGGCGGCGCGCCCGGAGGACGCGCCGAGTGGGACATTCTTTCCGCGCTCGAAAAGCTCGCCCAGGCGGCATCGGCGCGCCTTTCCGACGCGACGCTCGAGGAGCTCTGCCCGCTGCGCGAAAACCGTGAAGGCATCGATCCGGCGACGGGACTGCCGACGCGCCAGCGCTTCGTTTCCTTGCTCGAACGCTCGCTGGACGGCGCCTACCGCGACGGCGACGGCGTCGGCTTGCTGCTGCTGCATCTCGAATGGGGCGCGAGCGGACAGCACCTGCTGACCGCGCAGCGCGACCGCCTCCGTCAGATGCTCAGCAGCGGCATGAGCAGCATCCTGCGGCCGGACGACGTGTTGTCGGCGATCGGCGACCACGAGTGGGCATTGCTGATGCCCGGGCTGCGCAGCGGCGCGCAGATCCTGCTCGCCGCGCGCCGCCTGATCGAAGTGTGCGAGCGCCAGATCGACGGCGCGTTTCCGCAACTGCGCGCCCGCATTCACGCCGGCGGCGCCCGCTCTCCGGAGGACGGCACGGACGCGCAGGCGCTCGAACATGCCGCGCGCGCCGCGCTGCATACCGCGCTGCGCGACAACGTCGCGCTGGCGAGCTTCCGCCCCGAAATGGTCCCGGCGATGGAATACGAGCGCGAACTCGAACGGGACATTGCGCGTTCGATGAGCCGGCCACCGTTCGAGGTCTGGCTCCAGCCCCAGGTCTCGCTCGCGACCGGACGCTGCGACAGCGCCGAGGCGTTGTTGCGCTGGCGACGCAACAAGGACGAGTGGATCCCGCCGCAGCAGATCGTCGAGATCGCGAGCCGTCTGGGGCTGATGCCGGCGCTGTCGCGCTGGCTGATCGGGCAGGTCGTGCGCATGATCGGCGAGCTCGCTGCCGTCGGCATCGACATCCGCATCGCGCTGAACCTCGTCGCCGCGGACCTGCACGACGAGGACCTGCCGCCGCTGGTGTTCCAGATGCTCGCGGCGTGGCGCGTGCCGCCGCGCAAACTATGCCTCGAAGTGACCGAGGGCGCGCTGATCGGCGACCGCGATCGCGCCGCCCGGATCATCGAACAGCTGCGCGCGCAGGGCTGCAGCGTCGCGCTCGACGATTTCGGCACCGGCTTCTCGTCGCTGGGCTACCTGCGCGACCTCCCGGTCAGCGAGCTGAAGATCGACCAGCTGTTCATCCGCGACATGCTGACCTCCCAGCGCGACCGCGCGATCGTCGCTGCGGTGCTGGCGCTGGCCCGCGGCTTCGGCATGGGCGTCGTCGCCGAAGGGGTCGAGGACCAGGACACCGCCGACGAATTGCGGCTCATGGGTTGCGATTATGCGCAAGGGTTCCGCTATGCGCGGGCGATGCGGCAACGCGAGTTCGCCGACTGGGTCGCGACGCGCAACCGCTGATCGCAGCTCGCCCGGGCGCTCTCACGCCGCCTCGAGACCGGCCGCATCCGACGCCTCGAGGCGAGGCGCAGCCCCGCGCCTCGCAAGAAGACGTTCTTTAACTCACGGTTTTCTTTGGGAACGCCTGCCCCCGCTGGCGGGGGTTG
>Ga0214472_10008150_pt1 | contig 10946 bp, 21 predicted proteins | sample RVTome_6_FD_207662 | JGI IMG/M metagenome (GOLD analysis project Ga0214472, IMG submission 207662) | Soil microbial communities from uranium-contaminated site in the Upper Colorado River Basin, Wyoming, United States - RVT140D175 | ecosystem: Environmental > Terrestrial > Soil > Contaminated >...
GTTTTTCTCTCCTTTCATCAACCTCTGTAGGTTGTCAAACATTATGTCCATCTCACAGACAAAGGCATCATAATAATCGTGTAGGTCTTCAATCTGAGCACCTATCTTCCATTCACGAGATTCTTGGACACATGTTTCTAATCTCAGATATCCTTTGTCATCGGTATCAATTTTCTTTTTATAAATCAAACACTTAGGGTCTTTATCAAAATCATTATGAAGAAACTCGCATTCCTCTTTGCAGTATCTTTTACTCATTTTTCTTCCCTCTGACCTTTTTTGTGGATGGTTTGATCTCATCCTCTTGATCTTTTGGGTCAATATCAGTATCAACAACTTCTGATAACTTAATAGCCTCTTCTACCTCTTCATTGATAGTTGAATACCCTGTTGTTTCAAGTATCTTTTCTATTTGTGGCAAAAATAGATCAGGATTGTTTTCCATCCATTCAGATGCCTTGATTGCGCCTTGTCCCATCTTCTCTTCGCCAAATGAGTACCATGATCCTGCTTTTTCAACAATTCCACATGCCAAAGCTATGTCAAGAAGTCCAGCAAATCTATTTATACCATTTTTATAATCAATCTGGACAACCGCCTCTTGAAAAGGAGGATAAAACCGATTTTTTAACGTACATGCCTTGATTTCCGTGCCTGTAATTATTTGATCAGCTTTTTTCGCAGTAGGGTTTTCTACAATGGATGATTTATGCATTGAGATGATAATATCTGGCGCAAGTTTGGCAAATTTGCCACCACCAATTTCATCTGCTCCACCGTAACTATTTGGGTTACCAAAAAAGTGTCCGGAGATCATGCCAATGCTATCTTTCCCTTTAACAACATTGAGAAACATCTTCAGCATCCGTTTAATGTCTTTTTGGAGCGTTCCTTGATCTGCTTTTACTCTATGATCAGAACCAACAGCATCATCAATCATCTTGAATTTTTCAAGACCACCGAGAGAGTCAAGAATCATGAACATCTTACTCTGTTCGCTGTCATTGATTATTTCGCCCAACATAGTTGATACTTTATCTACCCAAGGGGTATAAATGTATAGAATGTTAGTGGCATCAAGCCCCCATCTTTCCACAAACGCATTATCCCATGCCCCTTCTGTGTCAAAGATAACAGGTGTGTATCCACCTTTCTGTGCTTTTGCAGCACAGAGACACATCATAGATGATTTAAAGCTTGCTTCTGGAGCAACCAGCATAGTTAATGACTTGCTTGGTAGTCCTTTGTGAAGACTGCCAGAGAGTATACGATTAAGATCGTAAGCAGGAGTGGGGAACCATGTTCTTTCACTCGCAATGGTACTCTCTGACAGTGTCTCTATATGCACCCCTTTTACACTATCTTGTAATTTCTTTTTAAGGTCTGCTAAACCCATATAACTTCTCCTACTTGTATATAGCCGGTACTGCTTCACAACAAAAGACTATATCAACATGAACAATATCAACATATGACTCATATTCATTTACTATGACAGTAACCCTATAATTGTTATGCATCCCACCTATAGATCTTGATATTTCGGATATACTTTTATCAAGGCTAAATTGAATGACTTTTCCAGGAAAGGTCTCTTTGACCTTTGTATATATTTCTTTTAATTCCAGCTTCATATCATTTATTATATTACCATACTGAAAGATTATTGTAAGCCTAAATCAGGATTTCTTTTGATAGACTCAATAATTCGTAAGCATTCGTTTTTACGATCTTCTAAAGGTACAGACATTACTTCATAAATCATCGGCCCTTCCAGCATATAGATATGTCGCTCAATAATTGATTGAATCATATATTGATACCATGTTTTTGTACTTCTGGTGCCATCATTTACAAGATCAAGCTCCCCCCATGGAAGGATAAATATCAAATCATAGTTCTTGTTTGCATGGTTCATTGCATAAGTGATATATTGAGCCATCCAGGTATCATATTCATTTTCTACTGACCCTATCCAACGCAATGCATAGGATAGGTTATCAACTGTGCTTCTGTCAGATATAAATGACTGCAGATTTGATTCAATATCCATCTTTCTCCGAAGAGTATCTTCCTGCATTTTTACTACATCTTTTATCCCTAACTGTTTGAAATCACTGAACCCATGTTCAGTCAGCCATTCTCTAATCCCTTCACCGATTATCGGTAGATTTAGATCTTTGTTGATTTCGTTTAATAGGGTAGTTTTGCCTGTTCCTCCGCTTCCACTGAATGCTATCCTCACTTTTTAATTCTCCTTGAACCCTTGTTCATTATATCACCAATAACAACAATCGGAAAACATATGATCAACGCCGTTACAAAAATAACAGCTATCATTACTCTCACCATCCATTCTAATATTTTCATCATTTGTTGTCTCGCTTTGCTTATAGTTCTACTTTTATGTTTTTTATTGAACCACATACAGGACAGAATAGTTTGGTAACAACCTGCTCACCTTCTTCCGAATACTTGTCTTTATAGTATAAATTTCTATGGAATTTCACCCATATAGATCTAATAGGTACCCATTGATGAAAACCAAACATGCATCCTATTCTTCGCATAGTTCATCAAACCTCATAGAGGCCCATTGATATATGTATGTGAGATTGTCCTGAATTTCATCTATTGATTGCCTGATCCCTATTTCTAATGGTTCTTTAACAGCAGGATGGTTTCTTATCATATCATCAATTGTGCATTGTATTACATGAACTCTATCCAATACTTCAATATAATGAAGTTTGTTTATTGTCTCAGATGAGATATCACTATCAGGTTTTGTTTCTATTTGCTGATCGGTTTTGTAGACGAGTTCCGCTGTCATAACAGTTTTGATAATCTGCTTGCATGTATGGCATTTGAAAATCGGCATACCATTATCAAAACCATGATATACCAATATATGCTGACAATCGTTTCGTTTCATCTCTGTAATGGTATCATTAAGCTCTTTTATATATACATCTCCGCTTGGTATATCCATATCATTCCTCGCTTTCGTCAAAGCATTCTTCTATGCTATTAAAAACACTTGCTGCCCAGTTATATACGATATAAATTTGCCCCATCGCTTCATTCAGATTTTCTCTGTGTTTGTCATCCATAGCAGGATGATGATATATCGCATCATCAATGCTATCTAATAGAATGGATGCTCTATCCATTATCTCATAATAATGAAGAGGGCCTATTTCTTGGTCTTCTGGAAACGATTCAACAAATTTCTTATATTTCTTATATAATTTCTCTTGCTTCTTCTTTTTCTTCATTTTTATTCCTCTGGAGGTGCGTTATTCTCGGGATCATGAACACTTGCCGCTATTGCAGCTAATCTTTCTGCCCATCGTGGATCACTTTGATTTCTATCAATCTCAGAATAGAATGTCTCTATCTCATGAGGTTGTATCTTGTATTGATTTGCTGCATCCTCTGTTACCTTACAATGACAAAGTTCATGATAGATCAATCTCTTCTGATCTGCTTCATCAATACGAAGCCATACCTCTTTATCCAACATCATGATATAATCGTATGCAACACCATTTTCGTCTACTGCAAATGTTTTCAACTCTTCGCTAGTAGATTTAATTCGACCAAGTACATACATATCACCACTCTTTTTCTTTTTAGTATCAAAAAGAATACAAATATTGGCACCTTCTAAATGACGATGCTCTATTCTAATTATATCCTCAAGAAGTAAATATTCTTGAGAACCTGCTTCTTCATATCTCATATTGTTTCTCCTAACATTTTGATATTTCATTGTACCCACAACCTATTTGTGAGTGAGCTTCTTTATGACATTCTACACAATAAGTGATACAGTTGTCAACATCAGCACTTTCAATTGGATTGTTTGCAACTGGATCAATATGATGACAATGTAACTCATCAACCGATCCACATTTCTGACAAGTATAATTGTCTCGTTCTAAAACCAGCTTTCTTAGTTGTGGCTGAACTTCTCTGCTTGTAGCAGGTTTATGATCTTTGGGGTATAATTTTTGATTAAAAATAGAACAACTGTATTTGCATCCCTCGGAACAGTAGAGATGCCCATATCCTCTTGTTCTATCAGATAAAGAATTGATACGAGATACTATTTCCCTATTTATAGGTTTAAAATACCTGCCACAATACTTGCATCTAACCTCCAATGATATACCATCTTCTGCAAGTCTTGGTTCCTCATCTACAGTAAGTTGGCTATGATAGGTCGAGTATAATGCTATAGTATGTCTATAAATATTTACTCTCTGTTTTATATAACCGCTTCTTTCTTCATAGTAAATTTTACCTTTTCTTGAAATATTCTCTTTGTTCTCTTCATTGTAGACCTTTTTATACTCAACTATTCTATCTTTGTTATTTCTATACCAATCTTTGATATATTTCTTATTATAGTTGTTCCAACACTTTTTGCAATAGCATTTGTATCCGTCTTTAGATTTCTTTTCTTTTCCAAACTCACCAATAGATTTTTCTTTTTTGCATTTAGGACAAACTTTAGTTTTCATAGACATGACTCCTTATAAATAGAACGAGAGGACAGCAAGCAATGACTCCGCTTGTTTCGTAGATGCTCTAACATCTACGATTACTCTCTGTTTCTATTTATTAAAATAATCTCCTGTCAAGTTTTTGTGAAAGATGTTCAATTTTATCTTCCAATGCTCTTATTCTTTCGTTTGTTTTCTCATTTTCATCTTTAAGAATGTCCATCCTATCTATTCTATAATCAATCACCGCAATAGAACCTGTTATATTATTAATCCTTTCATCTATAGCATGTATAACAGAATGATCTAACTCAGTAGCTGTTATAGTAGCTCTTCCATGTTCATTAGAAAGAGATATTCTATCTATTCTTCTACCTCCCCGTGGAACAGGCAAAGGAATATCAGCGACCAATAGATTTTCATCTTGTTCTACTTCATTTGTAGCACCTATGCGACCAAGATATTCATTAGTATCTATATCGTAAGCTGATTCAGGGTCTAACATATCTTCTATCATTCTATTCCCGTCTCCACTCTACTAAATTTATCCTGGTTTATTATACGAACAACTGAGTCGAATGTAAACACGTCAATTTCATTACGATGTGTTATTATATAAACAGCCCCATTTGTTGATGTTTGTCTGGTACGGATTATATTAAGCAGTGCCTGAACTCCGATCCCATCAACAGAACTATCAAGAACTTCATCCAATATCATGAGATTCATTGAAGTCTTTGCCATCATAGATGCAATATCGTTACATGCTAACTGAACGGCCATATCGATGCATTTTGTCTCTCCCCCACTTAGACTACCATACGATACCTCTTGCACACCAAGTCCTCTAATAGTAACATCAAGCCATGAATCAACAGAGACTATATACGGAAAACCTGATTCCGATAGATAGAAGTTTGCTTGTTGATTGAGATAAGGAATAAGTGATGATATAGCAAATCGCTTAATATTCTCATCTTTAAGGGATATCTTCACATACTCCAAGTAATCGGTCATCGTGTTTCTTGATTGTATGCTTTTCTTTGTCTGTTCAATTTCAGATTCAGCAGTATATATCATAGACTGCTTTCGTTCGTTCTCCTTGTTTATCTTATCAGCCAGCTCTTTCATCTCATTATATGCTTCTGTAGCTGACTTGTTTTCGTTCCGAAGAAGATTCAACTTATTCTCATGTTCTCTTTTTTTATCAATATCTTTGCATATTTGATTGATACGCTCTCTTATACATTCAATCTCATCTTCACAGAGATGTATCTTTGAGGACACATCAAGAATGTTCTGGCGCTCTTTATCAATTATTTCATTACCTTCGATGACCGATTTCTCTGCCTCATCGGTTTCGGGAAGATCCTTCATCCTCTCTTGAAGTCTGTTCAGCTCTTCTTTGTCTTTGTTTGCTTTATCAAGACCAGCTTGTATCTCTTTGATATTATCTGCTTCCTCTACAATCTGCTGATACAAATCCTCTTTTTTCTTATTTTCTTTGTCTTTTTGGAGATTGGTTGCATCAAGACTGGTAAGGTAATCCTGTTCCTGTTTCTGCAGTTCTATCTTTTGCTGTTCAAGAAGCTCGGATGTTATCGGTTGCCCACAAGTTATACAATTCCCTTCTGTCTTCTGATCGGACTCCTTAATCAGTTTTCTTGTTCTTGTGAGATCGCTTGTTATAACAGCTATGTCCTTGTCAATGCCTTGTATATATGCTATAATATCAGCAAGTTTCTCTTTTTTTAGATCTTTTGCTTGTACAAGGCCGGTAATCTCTTCTTCAATGGAGACTATTTTCTCATCAGACAAAATAATCCCATTGAGGTTATCAATCTTAACAGATATCTCTGATCTCTTTTTCTTTATCTCTCCGATATCACCAACATTTGATATAATCTTTTGATGTAGCGCAATTTTTGACTCACTTGCGCTTCGGATATCTTTCAGCTCTTGTAGAGTATCTTGTGATGTTTTAAGTTTCTGTTCTTCCGCTATTTTATCCTCTTCCTGAATGGAGAATATTGTCTTCTCCATCTCTTCTAACTGCATCTGCAAACCTTTGAGTTTTATCTGATGCTTTCTGATATCAGGAATAACAGAATTGGCAATTTCATGCTCATAGTTGTGTTTCTCTCTTGTGAGAGACTCAAGAAGCAACTGTAACTCTGTTACTTTTTCATTATTGGATTTTAGTTTATTGTTAATGGTTTTAAGCATTTCTGAATATATGCTTAGATCAAACAAGGATTCAAGAAATCTACGCTTCTCCGGCTTACCAGCATTAATGATGGATATAGTATTGTTAGGAGAGAAATAGATAAGATTCTGGAATGTTTGAAAATCCATTCCAATAATGTCTGCCTCTATCTGAGACTGGAAGTCAGTAACACTTGCCGGTTTCTTTCTTTCAGAACCATCTACCCATAACTCCAATTTGTTTGGTTTTATCCCTCTTCGTATCTCATGAGGAATATCATCAACTGTGAATTTTAAGCGAACTTCGCAATTTTTCTCATTATACCAATTGATGATCTTATCTTTGTTGATTTTTTTGATTGTTTTGCCGAACAAGGCAAAAGGAACCAATTCTGTCAGAGAAGTTTTACCTGCCCCATTGGACTTGGCGCTTTCAACAATTTGGCCTTGGATAATACTAAGACCATTATCAAATCGAAACTTCTGCCATGTATTGCCAAACGATAAGAAGTTTCTGAACTCAACCTCATTGAATATTATTTTTCTCATTTGTTATTTCTTTCACAATTTGTTGATATGTTTCTATCATATCAGCTACACTTATCAGACCGCCATTGGTCTCTACAAGAGGTTCTGCGTAATTCCGACATTCTTCATTACAGCAAGCATAGAATGTTAGACCATAATTCTCGGCTACCTTTAATATGGTCTGTTGGCCGCATACATGACAACCATTAATACAATCATTCATCTAATCGTTCTGGCTCCTTGCTTATTGGTAATCCGGAATAACATCCGTTGTTGTACATAGTTTGAGGCCAGCATGCCAATACTTGTTCAAACGTCTGAGGAGGATTTCTTTTACAATCCCCTTTTCCTGAATTACCTATCGGCTCCCATGCCGCGCAATCCTCACATCTGGTTTTTTTGTCCATCAAGTGTCTCCTTATAGATAGATTCCACTATCTTATTCAGCATTATCGGGTTAATGTGCCCCGGCAGTTCATTTTGATCATGATATTCATGTAGAATTCCTAAATGATCTTTGATTTCAATATCTTCTTTGATCATACTATCTTTTGACATTGATCCATTAATATTAACATATTTAGGTATCAATGTCAGCGGACTCCAGCTTTTAACCCTCTCAACAATCTCAAGATTGCCTGTTATACCATGATCCTTGGTAAAAATGAGTTCAACAATATTATTTGGAACACTGCCAGCGACATCTTCCGGGTTATCTGTGTCTTTTATTCTTATATATTTCGGATACTTGTCATATTCAATGAATGTAAGCTCACATGTCTCATCATCTAATACATAGAATCCTCGCTTTCCTGCCACATCATTGAACGAAGTATGGAAAGGTGATCCTAAGTATCTGATATTACCATAAATTGAGGGAGTGTGGAAGTGACCTGATAGAACAAGTTCAAAGTTCTTAAAATCGCCTCTGTTTAGATGAGCTGACTCCATGACAGAACCGGACTCATTCATCATCACCCCATTCATTTCAAAATGACCAAGCAATATTTTGCTGTTATCAGTATTTTTTAAAACTGATGTATCAAATAGCCACGGGACCATGAGAATATTAGGAAGTTTGAGTGGTCTATCAATGATGGTCATATTCTCAAACTTGCGAAACATTGAGAGAAGGGATTCGTCAATACTATCTTTGTTAATTGTATCATGATTGCCTACAATAAAATAAGCATCAAATACATCATTGATTTTGTTCATGATGTGAAGAGCGGATAGTATTGTCTTGATTGTGATGGTTTTTCGGTTATCAAAGAAGTCTCCCAAATGTATCAATGATCTAATACTCTTTTGTTTAGAGAATTCAATTATCTGATCAAATAGATCTTCGGTTACTTTATGATATAAAGGAGAACCATTCTTAACTCCTAAATGTGTATCCCCCACAAGTATATGTTTCAAGTTATTATCTCTTTATTTTCGGTATTGCATGACCGATATCATGTTTGTTGCATATATCATTCAGGTCTTTTATAGAAATGGATGACAAACCTGATATAGACCATCCCGTTTCGTCAGAACCAAAAAGGAATCCTATAGACATATCATCCCCCATAGCAATCGCATACTCGTCCGTAAGATATAAAACCTTTCCTTGTGCAAGCTCACGAATGACACTCATGGTCCTACTAAGCTGAAGATCAAATGTCATTGTTTTATCAGCATGTTCCGTCATCTGCTCCCCCATATTCGTATGGTTTCCATCTTCCATCATCGTCTTTGCCTTCTATTTTGAGGTTTTCTGGTTTTATTGCATCCTGTATCATTTCATCAAGGCTCTTGGATTAAGATATCTCCCAGATTTTTCGATTCATCCAAATCTTAAATGTGTCTTTTTCTATCAGCTTTTTAAAAGCATCTCTGAGATTATCTTCTCTGGAACGAGAATTCTGCCCTGTTGCTGTTGCCCCGCTCTCAGGATGCACAAGTCTACAGCAGTTCTGATGTTTATTTCTGTGTTGTCCTCCGGCACCAGTCCCCGAGAACCAATTAATAACGAAGTCTTTCTTAATTACACTGAATAATAGAGTTTTCATATTGTCAATATTACCCTATTCTCTATATAATGTCAGCATAGTATAAATATTTCTATAAGGTACTGTCATATGATTCATTCTGTGTTATAATAGAATTGTTGAAGCGAGGGAAATATATAAAAATCCTTATCCCTTATTTTTCTTGACTTTTTGACTCATTTACTGTATCCTCATTATATACTACAAAAAGGGGGACATAATGGGAAAGCTTATCAAATTTGATTTTTCTCCAAAAGGAAAAGAGCTTTATCACATGACCAAAGAGCATCGTGATATTTATAAAAACCCTTTGTCTACCATTCAGAAGATCGAAGAAATATTCAAAAAACAAGCACATACAAAAAGATAAACAAAACTCATAAAAAGCTTGACGTTTCCAATAAAATAGGGTATTGTCTTTATATAAACAATACGAATAACACCTTAAAGGAGATCGTTATGTCAAACACTGTCGTTGTCAAAAGATCTTGGAAGAAGAGGATCGCTGCTCTGTGTGCCGGAAAGCCTACAGTAACAAGTTATTCTCTTTCAAACCAATTCATAGGGCACGATTTCGTTCCAGAAGATATGGAAGCCTTTGTTGAAAAAGAAAACGATAACTATCGCGGGTCTCGCCTCACTTATAACAAAGATACAGGCGCATGTTGTATAAGCGTCCATTCAAATCAGTGGTATTCCTGGACAAATAAGATTGATTGGTAATATACTTGCTATCTGTTATAAAATACTGCTTGGGCAGTATTCATATGGTTATTGAACCTTTTTAACAGTTTTATACTGCTTGGGCAGTATTTATTAGAGAAAATAAGGGGATGTTATATGCGACTAATACTCATATTTATATTGACAATTATTCCAATATGTAGTAATGTCTATGCTGATGGTGCATTGGAAGCTCTTGAAGAGGCTCTTGAAGAGGAGCAAACAGAACTCCATATGAAGAGCATTGATGAACTGAAACGATTTGACAGACTTCGTAAGATTCTACGATCCATGAAACAACAGGAGCGAGATAACGAGGTTATTAAAGAATGGGAAACACATCGAAATGAGTCGCCATGTGATTCCATATTCAGAGATGGATTTGAATGTGAGAAGGTGAGGATATGAACGAGAAATTCAATATATTCAGATGGCAGATTGATCTCGACTACCGAAAAGAGGTAGGTGATCAAGTCAAAGAAGATCCTCAGTTTGCTGATGATGTGCTTGATGCACTGATATCTATTGGTGAAGAGATCGGCATACCATTTGAATTTGAGAAACCTAAACCTAAAACAAGACCGAAGGTATGGGTAGATAAAGGTCGCAATACATGGAATGTTGATACTGAGCCTTCGCCTTCATGGGAAGTTAAATAAAAAGGAGAGTGAAATGAAAACAGATACAATGTTGTCTCTTACACTTTTTGTTATAGGGGTTTTTATCGGGTTTTTTGTCACTCTTGATACTCCTGTCAAACAGAACACAAACAACACAGCAATAGTCGCAATGGACACATGTAGCGAGACTATTGAGGGGCTTACATCTTCTCTTGATATATGTGAACACAACCTCACAGCAGCACGAAATGAATCATATGTGGTCATTGATGCGGCTGTAACCGCTCAAGAGCATGCAGTAAAGGCTCTTGGATTGCTTGATAGGT
>Ga0214472_10008151_pt1 | contig 10945 bp, 14 predicted proteins | sample RVTome_6_FD_207662 | JGI IMG/M metagenome (GOLD analysis project Ga0214472, IMG submission 207662) | Soil microbial communities from uranium-contaminated site in the Upper Colorado River Basin, Wyoming, United States - RVT140D175 | ecosystem: Environmental > Terrestrial > Soil > Contaminated >...
GGCCAAGATCGAGGTCCGTCTCGGCGCCGTCGTCCGTGACGAAGACCTCCCCGTGTTGGAACGGGGACATCGTGCCCGGATCCACGTTGATGTAGGGATCGAACTTCTGGAGCGTGACCCGCAGCCCACGCTCCTTCAGAAGCCGCCCGATGGAGGCCGCGGCGATCCCCTTGCCCAGGGAGGAGACGACCCCCCCGGTGACGAAGATGTACTTGGTCGGTCTCTCGGATGTCTCGGTCATGGAGCCTGTGATGCGTAGGTGGCGGCCCTTCTCGGAGCCAGCTTCTCTTCAACCCTCAGCACGTCGGCCGCGGTGTCGACTCCGGGATCGGCCGCACCCACGATCGCGACGCCGATGCGGAGCCCGGCCTCGAGGGGCCTGAGCTGCTCGAGTAGCTCGAGGCGCTCGAGTTGCGACGGGGCGAGCGCGACCCAGTCGTGGAGCGCGTCCCGCGTGTATGCGTAGATGCCGATGTGGCGCAGGAAGGGCTCGCGCTCGAGCTCTTCCGGGGCCGGCTTGCCGTCTCGCTTGTAGGGGATCGGCGCGCGAGAGAAGTAGAGCGCCCGCCCGCTGGCGGCGCGCGCGACCTTCACCACCGACGAGTCCGTGCGGGCTTCGTCGTGCATGAGCGGAGTCGCGCACGTTCCGACGTCCCATCCCGCGTCTTTCACAAGGTCGATCGCCGCGCGGAGGTGCGACTCCTTCAGCAGCGGCTCGTCGCCCTGCACGTTCGCGATGATGGAGTACTGCTCGTATTCCGGCCGGTCGGCCACCTCGGCTACGCGGTCCGTGCCCGAGGGGTGCTCACCGGAAGTCATCTCCACGGGAGCCCCGAGCGCGCGGCAGACCTCGGCGACCTCCTCGGAGTCGGTCGCCACGACGGCGTGATCGAGCACGGACATCGTCTCGACGCGGCGCCATACCCATTCGATGAGGGGGCGGCCGAGGATCGGGTAGAGAGGTTTGTTGGGGAGGCGGGTGGACGCGAGCCGGGCCGGAACGATTCCGAGTACCTGGCCGCTCAAGACGCTCTACCGAGGCGGGGCACCCGCGCCGCGGAGGCGCGGGTCGGGCGCGAATCCGATGCAAAATTCACGCCGGGAAAGCTACCGGAAGCTTGGGGTGGGGGTCAACCGAAGGCGGCACAGCCGCCCGTATGGCCCTGCTCCGACAGCGTTCGCTCGATCGAGCCCTGGGCGTTGTCCAGGTAACGCGCGTATCGCTCCTTTTCCACGAAGGCGAGCGCGTCGCCGGCTCGACGCGCTGCCAGCTTCTCGTCGAGGCCGTAGAAGGACCCGTGGGGCGCGAGGAAGACCTCCGGGTCGAGCGTGCGCAGGTGCGCCACGCTCCGGCAGTAGTCCCGGCCCTGACCGGGATACGTCGGCTCCGAGCCGACCAGCCGGTACGAGCCGAGCACGCTCAGGCTGCACACCGACACGAAGCCGTACGATCGGCCCTCGATCACGACGTCGCCGCTCCAGCTCGTGCACCCCGCCGTGTGCCCGGGGGTGACGTGCGCCGTCAGCCGCCACGGTCCCAGCGTCACAGTCTCGAGGTGCCCAACGGTGCGATCCGCGCGGGCGGGGGGTAGCCGGCGAGCCCGGGGAGCCCGAAGTCCCTCCCCTCCCCCACGAAGCGCGCGTCGGCCGCGCTCAGGACCAGCTCGGCGTCGGTGATCTCCTGCATCCTCGCGATGCCGCCCACGTGGTCGAAGTGGGCGTGGCTCGCGAGCTGGATGCGGACGTCGGCCGGGTCGAAGCCCAACGCGCGGATGTTGCCGAGGACCTGCTCGACGTTCTCGTCGAGCGGCACGTCGATGAGGATGTGGCCCGCGTCCGAGGTGAAGAGGTACGCGGCGAGCCCCGCCGTGCCCACGTAGTGGAGCCCCTCGCCGATCTGGAACGGCTCCATGGGCTCCGTCCAGTCGGACTGGGCGACGGCGGGCGCGGCGAGCGCGAGGGCCGCCAGCGCGGCGACTTCGAGGGTGCTGAGTGCTCGAGTGGGCATTGTCAGGCTCCCAGAGTCGTGGGGACGCCCCCCAAAGTGCAAGGCCGTCGGCTCCTAGCGTCGAATGATGGGGGAACGTGACCGCACGGGTCCGGGCTGGCAGGCCCACGGGCTCGCCTGATATGATCGGCGGAGGAGGTCTTCCATGTGGGCCAAGTGGCGTGACGGAGCACGAGCGGCCGCCATGGCGGTTCTTCTCGCCGGGTGCGCGGTGACGCCGAGTGCCGAGGACCCCTTCGCCGCCGGAGGGGACGCCGGCGTCAGCCGACGGGGCGAGCGTCCCTATCGGGTGCGGCTGGAGGTGGTCTGCAATCGCTGCGCGATCACCTATTCCGTCGCCGGCCGCGTCCAGTCGGCCGGGGCTACCACTCCGGTATGGCGGCAGGTCTTCGACCGCTACCCGCGCTTCCCCGAGGCGATCCGGCTCACCGCGTCAGGCGATGTGGATCGCATCCGGATCTATGTAAACGGCGAGCTCGCGGCGTTCGAAGAGAGCGATGTGGGTGACGCCCACGTCGTCCTACAGGCGGAGACGGTGATCCCGACGCCGACGGACACGCCCGCCACCGCGGGCCACGCTGGGTAGGGTCCGCGCCCTCAGCAGGCCTCGCAGCGCTCTCCGCGCAGCGCCTCGACCCCCTCGTTCACGATGATCGGCACCATAACGAGCGCGGCCACCGGGTCCGCCCACCACCACCCGAGTGTCGCGTTCAGCAGCAGGCCGGCGAGGAGGATGGCCGAGAGGTAGGCGCAGAGGCTGGTCTGGCGCGAGTCGGACTCGAGCGCGCGGCTGCCCAGGGTGCGCGCGACGCCGCGCTTCCGCCACGCCAGCCACGGCATCACGACGAGCGAGACCGCCGCGATGCCGATGCCGAGCCAGCTCGCCGAAGGCGCCTCTCTCAGCCAAAGCGCGCCAGCCGACTCGTACGCTACCCACGCCGCGAGCAGCAGGAATGAGACGCCCACCAGGCGCAGCGCCCGCGCCTCCCGCTCGGCGTGACAGTCGCCGTCCTGGAGACGCCAGAGGAGCACCGCCCCGGACGTGCTCTCGATCGCCGAGTCGACGCCGAAGCCGACGAGCGCGGTCGAGCCCGCCAGCACGCCGGCCATCACCGAGACCACCCCTTCGATCACGTTCCAGCCGATCGTGAGGTACTCGAGCCGTCTCCCCTCGCGTAGATGGGCCGCGGTGGCACCGGCGCTCGCCGCGCCGGAGCCGGCGGGCGCAGGAGCACCGGCGGTCAGCTGTCGAGCCATGCGAGCGCCCTCCACTCGAACCAGCGCTCTGCGGTCTGCACGGTGCTAGGGGTCGTCGCGCCGGGCGGGATCGCCGGCCGGCAGCACGTCGGCGGCCCAATCGGACTGCTTCCACCCCGGAACGGGGGTCGGCCGGTCGGGCCGTGGCACGAACCGGGACCGTTCGACGAGCTCGTACTCGTGAATGTAGCGGCCGCAGTTCGGGTAGATCCGCTCCGCCTCCACTACGACGAGAAGCTGCGCCTCGGGGTGCCGCGTGAGCAGCGGGTGCGCGAAGTCGATGCGCGCGGAGCCGTCGACGCGCATACGCCGCTGCTGCTCGAAGTCGATGAAGAGCAGCCCGACGGCGCGCGTCGCCGCGACGTTGCCCATGGAGAGGTACATGCCGTTCCCGTCGTAGCTCGGAAAGGCGATCGTCCGCTCGTCGATGACCGAAACGAAGCCCGGGTCCCCTCCCTTGTAGGAGCACGTCGGCCGGCCCGACTCGCCGACGGTCGCGAGGAAGAACATGTCGAGCCGCTCGATGAAGGCGCGGTCCTCGGGCGTGAAGACGTCGTGCACCTTCACGTCCGCCAGCCGGTCCGCGAGCCGGCGCGTGTCGAACCGATCCTGCAGGTCCCGGCTGGCCCTCGTGTACTCGAAGTGCATGGGGTGATCTCCGTGGCGGAGCGGCCTCCGCGCGTCCCGTCAGAGGTACTCCCGAATCCGCCGTGCGGCGTCCGCACGGGATTGGCGCTCGGCGTCCTCCGGATGCGTCGGATACACCCTCAGGAGGCCGTCGTTCAGCCGGCGCGGAAGGACGTGCAAGTGCAGATGCGGCACCTCCTGGAACGCCGCCGGACCGATCGAGTGCCACACACTCAGCCCCTGGTTGGGGAACGCGCGGTCGGCGGCGCGCAGCACGCGCACGAGCGTTCCCATCAGCGCGGCGCCCGTCTCCGCGTCGAGCGTGCGCGCGTCGGCGATGTGGTTGCGGGGCACGACCAGCGCATGACCGGGGTTCGGCTGGCGCAGGTCGACGAACGCGAGCGTCCGCTCGTCCTCCCAGACGATGTCGGCCGGCGCCCGACCGGCGATGATCTCGCAGAACGCGCAGGAGCTCGCGTCCGTCAACTCAGACGGCGCCTTGAATGTACTGTCTGAGGTATGAGTTCTCCTCCTCTGCCACGTAGCGGCACGCGTTCAGTAGATCACCGATCGATACGATGCCGACGAGCCCGTCCCTCTCCACGACGGGGAGGTGCCGGATCCTCCGCTCCGTCATGACGTCCATCACCGTGCCGAGCTCGTCGCCCGGGCTCGCGGTGATCGGCTCCCGAGTCATCACCGCGCCGACCAAGAGAGAGGCGAGGGCTTCAGGACTTCGCGCCGTCAGGCGCAGAACGTCGCGCTCGGTGAAGATACCGGTGGGGTGCTCGCGGTCCGTCACCACCAGAGCCCCGATGTTGTGCTCCACGAGCATGCCGATCGCGTCGAGGACGGTTCGCGTCTCGCGGATCGTGACGACGGCGTAGCCCTTGTGCCGCAGGATATCCCCGATCTTCATGACCACCTCCCGTAGCCGAGGGGTTCGCCTTGGGGGGCGCCATCACAATCTGAGGGCTCGGCGATCGTACGGCCACCCGCGGCCGGGCGACGGTGGAGGCTCACGCCGCCGCGGTCCCAGCCGACCTCGCTCTCGATCGCGACACCCCCGCGTCCCCGAGCCGGTTCCTCCGTGTGCCTGGTGTTATAGGACATGCCGCGTTGGCCTATTCTATGAGAACGTCTTCGGACGTCGACAGCGTCCGGGCCAGCCGCATGCGCGGGTCGTGGAGGTTTCGATGGAGACCGCGCGATATGTCGGCCTCATGGTCCCTCCTGCGGTGGAGTTACGCGCAGGGCGGGATCTCGCCGAGCTCGCCCTCCAAAATGTCGCCGGTGGTCAAGACCTCACACATGACGAAGCCGCTCGCCAACGGTACGCCGGACGGGGGCTGGTATCTGATCGTCACCGAGTCGCCTGCGCGCGCCTGGATCTGGCGGTCTCCTGGTACAGCCTCACCGAGCCCCAGACGGGCATACACGGCCAGCTGCCTCGCGTGGAGCTCGCTTCTCGCCAGTGGGTAAAACAGAATGTCGCGGTTTGCTGAACGGACGCCGGGCCATGTTCGGACGATCCTGATCACTCGATCCACATCACCGTCGTAGATCAGGCCGTTCCCGAACCAGCCGTCAGGATCCGCGACGTACCTCAGCTCACCGTCGATGTCGTCGATCCGGTCCGCGACCTCACCTACGTCCTTCCTCCATCGAGAAGAGGAACTGGACGCATAGGTAAGCCTGTCCTTCATCGGACTCACATACCCGCGGCCTGAGCAGCAACTCTTCGACGTCCCCGGCATCAGTCGTCACCAAGACCGGCACCCTCGTAGACGGGGTCGGCGCCGGCGCTGCGAGGTCGACACTCGCCCTCACGATGACGCCCCAGTTCCCCCGGAAACGGAACGGCACTTGCCGCGCTTCGAGATCTTGGAGGGGGGGAGTCTCGATACTCACACCCGTGCCTGTGCTGCAGGCGGCCGATGTGGTAAGCAGCCCAAGGACGACGACCAGCATCCGCCGGGCTTGAGCCAGGGTGGCGAGGTCCATGCGTCACTCCCCTCCGTCGAGCGGCCGCGACGCGCTAGAGCCGCAGGAAGTTCTCGAGAAGCTTCTTGCCGTGCTGGCTGAAGAGCGACTCGGGGTGGAACTGCACGCCCCACACAGGAAAGTCGCGGTGGCGCATGGCCTGGATCTCGCCTTCGTCCTCCGGGTCCGTGCTCCAGGCGACGGGCTCGAGCTCCTTCGGGAGCGCCGTCGCGTCGGTCACGAGCGAATGGTAGCGAGCAACCTCGAACGGCGAGGGGATGTTCGCGAAGATCCCCGCGCCGCCGTGCCGCACGGGACCGGTCTTGCCGTGCATGATGCGGTGCGCGCGGATGGTCCTGCCGCCGAACGCCTCGCCCAGGCTCTGGTGTCCGAGGCACACGCCGAGCATCGGCGTTCCCTGCGGTCCGAACCTTCGGAAGACGTCGATGCTCACGCCGGCCTCGGCAGGGGTGCACGGTCCGGGCGAGACCACGACGCGCTCGGGGCCCATATCCGCGAGCTCGTCCACGCTACGCTCGTCGTTGCGCACGACCACCGGGCTCGCCCCCAAGTCGCCGAGGAACTGCACCAGGTTGAAGGTGAACGAGTCGTAGTTGTCGATGACGAGCAGCATGCGCGGCGTTTCCAGGCCCGGGAGCCGACGGGATGAAGGGAAGAATGTAGCCGGACCGACCGTACCAACCAGTGTGGAACGAGCCGAATCCGGACCCCGCCGAGCCGCGCGCGGGTAGGCTCACCCAACGGGAGGATCATCGCTTGTACACTCGCTGTCTCGTCTGCGCCGCGCCGTTCGAGGCCAACGAGCAGCTCGAGCGCCTCCCGCTGGGGAGCCGGCTCGCCTTCGACCCCGGACGTGGCCGTCTCTGGCTGGTCTGCAAGGTGTGCCGCCGCTGGTCGCTCACGCCCATCGAGGAGCGCTGGGAGGCACTCGAGGAGCTGGAGAAGCTCACCCGCGACGGCGCGCGGCTCCTTTCCCAGACGGACAACATCTCGCTCCTGCGCTCCGGGCCGCTCGAGATCGTGCGCGTGGGCAAGGCGCAGCTCACGGAGGAAGCGTGGTGGCGCTACGGGCGCGAGCTCGCCTCCCGGCGGCAGAGCTGGAACAAGCTCGGCATGGCCGGGACGGTCGCTGCCGGTGCCGTGCTCCTCGGGGGATGGGCCACGGGCGGCATGACTCTGGTCGGCGCCTGGCTCGTCATGGGTCACGGGAGCGAGACGGTCCGCGACGGCGCGCGTTGGTTCCGCTTCGGCAGCTCCGCGTGGCACGGCGACGAGGCGTGCGAGCAATGCGGCCACCGCTTCCGCACCCTGCCCTATCGCGAGCGCGCTGCGCTCGGGCTGCTCCCCACGGAAGAGCCCGGAAGGGTGGAGTTGGCGGCGCGCTGCCCGCGTTGCGGCTCGTACCGTGACGGCGGCCTCCACCTACGCGGGGAGCAGGCGGAGCGCACGCTCCGGCGCGTGCTCGCCTACCACCACTTCGCGGGCGCCTCCGAGCGGCGCGTGGTGTCGGCTGCCCGGCTCATCCAGGAGGCCGGCTCGCCCCAAGATCTCACGCGCATCGTGGTCAAGGACGGGCGGCGCCTCGGCGATCTGCAACGCACCGGCGGGATCGCGCTCGAGATCGCCGTGAACGAGGCCACGGAGCAGCACCTGCTGGAGCTCGAGCTCGCGGAGCTCGAGGCGCACTGGCGCCGGGAGGAGGAGCTCGCGGCGATCGTGGACGGGGAGCTGACGCCGCTGCCCATGCTCGAGACGCTCCGGCGGCGGGTGACGGGTCAGTAGTCCACTGGCCTCAGGTAGAACTCCCCGATCGCGCTCGACGACAGCACCGCGACCGTCGGCAGCTCGCGCTTCCAGTGCGTCGAGTGGAGCCGCCGCGTCACGACCTCGACGGCCTGCTGGGCGAACCCCATGCGCACGAGCTCGTCCGCCCGGTAGCCGCGCAGAAGCCAGTGCAGCACGGGGTCGGCGTCGTGGTACGAGACGCCGAGCTCGTCCTCGTCCGTCACGCCGTGCACGAGGTCGGCGGTCGCCGGCTTCTCGACGATCACGTCGGGCACCCCCAGGTGACGGGCCAGCGCCCACACCTGCGTCTTGAAGAGATCGCCGAGGGGGTTGATGGGGGGCGAGTCGTCGGCGTGCCAGGTGAAGTAGCCGAGCAGGCGCTCGCTCTTGTTGCCGGTTCCGAGCGGGAGGGCATGCAGCTTGGCGGACTGGTCGAAGAGGATCACCGCGCGCAGCCGCGCCATGAGGTTCCCCTTCCGCAGCGGGGAGAGGTCCGGCTCGTACTCCTCCACGTACCTGTCGATGGGCGCCGTGATGTCGATCGTGTGCGCGCGTGCGCCTGAGGCGTCGAGCGCGAGCGTCCCGTGCTCGAAGCTCTCCTCGCTCGACGTGCGGTAGGGGAGCCGGAAGCCGTGCACACTCTCCGGACCGAGCGCCCTGCATGCGAGGAAGAGCGACACGGCGGAGTCCACCCCTCCCGAGACGCCGACGACGACCTTCTTGAAGCCACGGCGGCGCGCGACCTCCTCGCGGATGAACTCCACGAGCGTGCGCTCGACGAGCTCGAGGTCGAGCGCCAGGACGGCCGGATCGCTCAGCGCGGCGTCGTGCGCGAGCGCGTCGCCACGGCCGGCGAGCACCGGGGCGATGTCGAGATGGTCGTCCGCGTCGGCGTTGCCCTCGGCCTCTTCGGCCTCGTCACCGCTCGCGCGGCCCGCGACGCGCGCGAGCGAGCGCTGCAGGTGGGGCAGCGCCTGCTCCAGGTCCGAGAGGAGCGGGGACGCGACACGCGCCCGATCGAGCGCCGACGCATCGAGCGAGGCGACCGTGACGGCCTCCTCCAGGAGGGGACCGCGGGCGAGGATCTGGCCGTCGGGCGCCACGGCGATGGAGCCCCCCGGGAAGAGCTTGCCGCCCTCCGACCCCGCGAGCTGCGCCACCACCACGAACACCCCGTGCTCGGCCGCAGTCGCCGGCGCGATTCGGTTCCACCGGTCGAGGTTGGCCGGCACGCCGCCGCTCGTGGGCGTGAAGTCCCGCGCGGGCGAGGCGCTCACGATCACGATGAGCTCCGCGGCGTCGAGTGCGAGGATCGTCGCCGGAAGCGAGTGCCACGCCTCCTCACAGATGAGCATGCCGAGCCGCCCGAAGCGCGTATCGAACGCGCGCACCTCGCCGCCGGGTTCGACGAAGCGGGCCTCGTCGAAGACGCCGTACGTGGGGAGGAACATCTTCCGGTGCACATGGCGAACGCTCCACACCCCGCTCACGGGCTCGAGGTAGGCCGCGCTGTTGTAGAGCCTGCGACGCCAGCGCTCGTAGAAGCCCACCACGAGGTCGGCGGCGTTCGGGGGCGGCGGGCCAAGCCACTCCACCAAGCGCTCGACGGAGATCGACGCCTCCGCGACGCCGCCCTCGAGGAAGTAGCCGGAGAGCGCGGCCTCGGGGAAGACGACAAGGTCCGCGTGGGCAGATTCCTCCGCCACGATATCACGCACGCGCCCGAGATTGCCGCGCGGATCGGCCTTTCCGGGCTTGAACTGGACGAGAGCCACCCGGAGGGGCGGTCTCTCCTGGTCTTGATTCATGCGCGCTGCCGGCGTATCGGTCCATGTGCGGCTTCTCGCTCCGCTTGCCGCCGCTCGACAAAACTACCGGTTCCGCCGACCCGGCACAGGGTTTGCGGTGATCCGGGGAGGACGCGGGAGCCCGCGAGGAACGAGCCTCGCGGACACGGGTTTAAGCTGTGCAACGCAACGCCGACGCAAAGGGCGCCTCATGAAGCTTCGCACCGCCGTTTCCATGTTCTTCGCGACGGCGCTCCTCGTGCCTCCGCTCCAGGGCCAGGACCGTCAGAGCCGGCGCCCATCCGCCGCCTCCACGCCCGACCAAGCCGAAGTGCTTGCCGGCGCGGTCCGCGCGATATCACGCATGCACATGGAGGAGTTCAGCGACTCCCTCCTGTGGGAGGCCGCGATCGACGGCCTCATCGCGTCGCTCAACGACCCCTACGCCGAGCTCTTCACGCCTCAGGAGTCCGAGCGTTGGGAGCAGGAGACGACGGGCAACTACTCCGGGATCGGCCTCCAGATCACGCTCCTTCAGGAGTCAGTGACGGTCACGGCCGTCTTCCGCGGCTTCCCCGCGAGCGAGGCGGGCATCGCGGTCGGCGACGTGATCGTCGGGGTGGGCGAGGAGGACTCGAGCGACTGGACCACGGAGGAGGCGGCGCAGTCGATTCGGGGCCCCGCGGGCTCCGACGTCCGCGTGCTCGTGCGCCGCGATGGGTACGACGAGCCGCTCGAGTTCGACATCACGCGCGCGGAGGTGCACGTCCCCGCTGTGAGCTGGGGTGTGCTCGAGAGCGACATCGGCTACGTGGCCATGGACCGCGTGGCACGCGGCGCGGCCGAGGAGATGGGCGCGGCGCTCGAGGAGCTCGAGGACGCGCGCGGCCTGATCATCGACCTACGCAGAAACCCGGGCGGCTTCCTGGACGAGTCCCTCATGCTCGCCGACCTCTTCCTGAAGCCCGGCTCGACGCTGGCGAGCACCGTTCAGCGCTCGCCCGGCGGCACGGCGTCGAGCCCCGATACGGACTCGTACTCGGACCGCTTTCCCGAGCAGGTGCCGGACCTTCCGATCGTCGTGCTCGTCGACGGCTTCACGGCGTCGGGCGCCGAGATCCTGGCCGGGGCGCTCCAGGACTACGACCGGGCGCTGGTGCTCGGGGAGCGGACGTTCGGCAAGGGCGTCGTGCAGACGGTCATGGAGCTACCGCACGGGCGGCGGCTGCGCTTCACGACAGGCTCGTGGCTCACGCCACTCGGTCGCTCGCTCCAGCGGGACCGTGACAGCCAGGGCCGGCCGGTTGCCGAGGAGGACGGCCAGCACCCGATCGTGGTCACGGCGGGTGGCCGTGAGCTCGTGAACGGCGGCGGCATCTTCCCCGACCTCGAGGTCGCGGAGGACACGCTCGTCATCGCCGAGCAGGAGCTGATCCGCACCACGAGCGAGATGCAGTTCCCACTCGCGCTCAGGCTC
>Ga0214472_10008153_pt1 | contig 10944 bp, 12 predicted proteins | sample RVTome_6_FD_207662 | JGI IMG/M metagenome (GOLD analysis project Ga0214472, IMG submission 207662) | Soil microbial communities from uranium-contaminated site in the Upper Colorado River Basin, Wyoming, United States - RVT140D175 | ecosystem: Environmental > Terrestrial > Soil > Contaminated >...
GCACGCTCTATGACCCGTTCGGGGGCATCGCCGACTTGCGCGCCGGCCGGGTCCGCTTCGTCGGCGATGCGCGCGCCCGCATCGAGGAGGATTACCTGCGGCTGCTGCGCCTGTTTCGCTTTCAGGCGCACTATGGCCGCAAGCCCATCGAACCGGCGGTGCTGGCAATCGCCCGCGAGACGGCGCCAATGCTGCGGCAACTCTCCGGCGAGCGCGTGCAGACGGAGCTGCTCAAACTGCTGGCCGCACCCGATCCGACGCCGGTGGTGGCCAGCATGATCGAACACAGCGTGTTGGTGGAAGCGTTACCGGTGACCGGCACGGCCGATGTGCTGCGCGCCCTGCTGCGCGCCGAGGACAAGGACGCGGCCGTGGACCCGCTGCTGCGCCTGGCCGCCTTGATCGAACCGCGGCGGACCGCCGCCGAGACGGTGGTCGAGCGCCTGCGCCTCTCCCGTCGCCAACACTTCGCGCTGGTCTATTGGCTGGCGCCGCCGATCGATCCGGGCAAGGACGTGCCGGCGCGGGAACGGCGCCGCGCGGCACGGAAACTGGGTGCCGCGATCTATGGCAAGCTGTTGCGCCTGGATTGGGCGCGCAAGAGCGCCGGCAAGCCGCGCGCCCGGCCGGGGGCGCGCCTGGCGGCGGCGCTGGCCGAAGGCGATCGGCTCGCCGGATTGAGCTTTCCCGTGCATGGCCGCGATGTTTTGGCCCTGGGCGTGCCCGAGGGGCCGGCGCTGGGTGACCTGCTGGACCAGGTCGAGGACTGGTGGGCCGAACGCGACTTCCGCCCCACCCGCCGGGAATGCCTGCGCCATTTGAAGGCGCTGGCGAGCACCGGCTAGGCCGGCAAATATCACCAAGAGTTGGGGCTGCGGGGCGGGCCCATCTTGCCTCTTGACTCATATGTTCCTGTTTTGTTCTATATTTTCCCGTTGCGGTTCGAGGACATCCCGTGCGCAAGCCGGCAACCATAGAGCGCCTCTATCTTGATTTTGACGGGTTCTTTGCCTCGGTGGAGCAGCAAGCGCGGCCCGCGTTGCGGGGCAAGCCGGTTGGTGTCGTCCCTTTTGCGTCAACCACTTATACCTGCGTCATCGCCTGTTCGAAGGAGGCCAAGCGGTGCGGCGTGACGGCGATCATGCCGGTTTTGGAGGCCAAGCGGATATGCCCGGATATCGTGCTCGTGCCGCAAAACCCCGATCTCTACCGGCGGGCGCATCATGCGCTTCTTGCCGAGATTTCCACGGTCATCCCGATCGATGCGGTCAAATCCATCGACGAATTGACCTGCCGGCTGGACCCCGCCGACCGAAGCGCCCCCAATGCCCTGGCCCGCCGGATCAAGGCCCGCCTCCGGGATAATATCGGGCCGTACATCACCTGCACGATCGGCTTCGCGGCGAACCGGCAATTGGCCAAGATGGCGGGCAAGGTCAACAAGCCGGACGGGGTGACCATCTGGCATCCGGCGGACATGCCCGCGCCGCTCTTCAAGGTGTCCTTGCAGGGCGTTCCCGGCATTGGCAAGCGGATGGTTGACCGTCTCTACGACGCCGGCATTTTCACCATGTCCGACCTTTGGGAAACCCAGCCGAAGCAGTTGCGGCAAATCTGGGGCAATGTGACGGGCGAACGTCTCTGGTACGCCCTGCACGGCTACGACATTCAGGCGCCCGCGGCCGGCCGGGGCATGTTCGGACACGGCCGCGTCCTGCCCCCCGACCACCGCGACATCTGGCACGCGCACGAATGCTCCCGCCTGCTGCTGGTGAAGGCGGCGCGGCGCATGCGGCGCGACGGGTTCAACGCCGGTCATTTGTGGCTTTGGCTGAGCATGCGCAGCACGCAATGGTCCGGGGGCGTGCCGCTGCCCATCGTTCATGACGATCAGGCGTGCCTGGCCGGCCTTGAAATCCTGTGGGCAAAGGCGCGTTTGGAGGTGCCAAAGGGAACGAAAATCATCCGCCTCGGAGTCACCTTGCTCGACCTTTCCCCGGCAAGCGAGCGTCAACTCGACATGTTCGTCAACGACGACGTCACGCGGAAGCGATGGGAAAGGGTCACAACGGCCGTGGATTTCCTCAACGCGAAATACGGCAAGACCATCGTCAGTCTCGGACCGTGGACACCGCCGCCCGGCGGCTATGCGGGCGGGAAAATTTCATACACGCGCATTCCGCGGGCGGAGGATTTCTGGTGACCTGGAAACAGGAAATCCAACTGCGCGACTTGGCGGCCGACCAGTCGATAGAGATCGCCTGCCGGCAGTGCGGCCATGCCTATTATCGACTGGTCTCGGATCTGCTCGAGTTGGGGAAAATGTTTTATCTGGATGAAGTGGAAAAGCGCCTTGCATGCAAGCGCCGCGGCTGCCGCGGCCGGGTCTGCGTCTCGCTGATGGACCGCGCTGAAACCGACGGATTTGTCGGAGGGCTGCCTTGATGCGGTCGGGCGATCCGTGCCCGATTGTTATCTTAGAATTAACCTTGCGCTCAATGGGCTGCTTTCCAGAAATCCCTGTTTTCGATGGACACCGCCAGCAGCATGTCGATGGTTGTGCCATCGGTCGACAAGGGCATCGTGACCCGATGATAGTTGATATATTGGTTTCCCGCGTAGAGCCGCACCCGGTGCGCGACGGCATCGCCGATCTGGAGCACTTCGGAATACTGCCGCCAGATCAATTCGGCGAACGCCGGCGGATCGAGATCGCGAACGGATTTGCCGGTGAAGTCTTTGCCGTGGGCGGTGACAATGCCGGTTCCGAACACCCGATAAATGAAGTTCAAGGGCGAATGGTACACATCGATCAGCATGACTTTTGACAGGAACGGCTTCATGCCCTCGGGCGAAATGTCGTGCCGCGACGGAAAATTCTTGGTGCCCTTTTGCGCCCGCCAATATGCATGGGCTTGCCGAAGCTCTCCATCGGGCAAGCTGTCCAGTGTGAGTGTCTCGCCATCGAGAATATACGTCGCCAATGCATCACGTCCGATTGAAGGCACCGCGCCGGCCGCCGCCCGAATCGAAGGTGCTCGGCGCGGAACGGCCTTGGTGCGGGACGCGGGTGTTCTGCGTGGCTAAATCAACCCATGGTTCCGCGCCGCTTAGACTGCGCAGGAAATACAGAACAGAGGGTTAACCAAGATCGGCCGCACTATGCCAATGATCCGGAACGGATTCATGGACTCAAACCGGTGCTAGGGCCAGGCCACCGCGGGCGGCAGGGACATCAGGATGGCCTCCACGTTGCCGCCGGTTTTCAGGCCGAACAGGGTGCCCCGGTCGTAAAGCAGGTTGAACTCCACATAGCGGCCGCGGTGGACCAACTGATGCTGGCGCTGGGCGTCGGTCCAGGGTTCGGCCAGGTGGCGGCGGACGATGGCCGGATAGGCCTCCAGAAACGCCAGCCCCACATCGCGGGTAAAGGCGAAATCGGCGTCCCAATTTCCCGTATTCACATTGTCATAGAAGATGCCGCCGACGCCGCGCGGCTCGTTGCGGTGCTTGAGGAAGAAATACTCGTCGCACCAGGCCTTGAAGCGGGCGTGGTACGCCGGATCGTGTTTGTCGCAGGCTTCCTGCAGCGCCCGATGGAAGGCGCGGGTATCGGCCTCATCCGGGACCATGGGCGTGAGATCCGTGCCGCCGCCGAACCAGGATTTGGTGGTCGCGATGTGGCGCGTGTTCATATGCACCGCCGGCACCAGCGGCGAGCGCATATGGGCGACCAGGGAGATGCCGCTGGCCCAAAAACGCGGGTCCGTCTCGGCGCCGGGCATCTGGGCGGCGAAGTCCTTGGAAAACTCGCCCCATACCGTGGAGACATTGACGCCGACCTTTTCGAACAGACGGCCGCGCATGGTCGCCATGACACCGCCGCCGCCCGCCGCCGGATCGCCTTCGGTCCGGCTCCACGGCTTGCGTTCAAAGCGGCCGGGCGGCACGTCGCGCAGCTCGGCGGCGATCGGGAAGGTCGCGGCGATGTCCTCGGTCAGCTCGGTCTCAAGAGTTTCGAAGGCGGCGCAGATGCGGTCGCGCAAGTCCTCGAACCACGCGGTGGCGGCCGATTTTTGCTGGTCGTTCGACTGAGTCATGCCGGACCTTTCGGAAAAAGATTGGTCTGCCGCATGGCCTCGCCCAAGACCATGGCGGCGGCCACGGCGACATTGATCGAGCGCAGGCCCGGCCGCATGGGGATCCGAAGCCGGGCGTCGGCCGCGGCATGAACCGCCTCCGGCACCCCGGCGCTCTCCCGTCCAACCATCAAGTTATCCTCGGGCTGAAACGAAAAGTCGACGTACCGGTCCGCTGCCGCGGTTGTCAACAGCACAAGCCGCCCGGTGGCGCTGCCACGGTAGGCCGACCAAGAGCTATGGCGGATTACCGCAGCGTGGTCCAGGTAATCCAGGCCGGCGCGGCGCAGGCGCGCGTCATCGAGGAAAAAACCGCACGGCTCGATGATATCCACAGGCATGCTCAAGCATGCGGCAAGGCGCAACAAAGTCCCGGTGTTCTGCGGGATATCCGGCTCGTAGAGGACCAGACGCATGGGCTATGACGGGTCTTGCAGGAGAGCGGTTTGGGCCTTTGCCTTCACTGGAAATTTCCTCTATATGCGTGCTGCGAGACAAGCTGGACCGACTCGGCTGCACCTCGGATGCGCCGCGTCGCGGCCCTGCCGGTGGGACCAAAGAGGAACAACAGCATGGCACATAGCGCAAGCCCCCCGCATTCGGACGATGGCGAGACGCGGCGGGACTTCCTCTACCTGGCCGCCGCCGGTTTCGGCGCCATCGGCACGGCGGCGGTCATTTGGCCGCTGATCAATTCCATGAACCCGTCGGCCGAGGTGCTGGCCCTGTCATCGACCGAAGTCGACCTTGAGCCCCTGGAAGAAGGTCAGCGGATCACCGTCGTCTGGCGCGGCAAGCCCATCTTCGTCGATCGGCGGACACAGAAAACCATTGATGACGCGCGCGCGGTGCCGTTGGCCGATCTGCCGGATCCGCAATCCGACGAGGAGCGGGTGAAGAAGGCGGAGTGGCTGGTCATGATCGGCATCTGCACGCATCTGGGTTGCATCCCGAAGGGCCAGGTCGCGGGCGACCCGGTCGGGGAATTTGGCGGCTGGTTCTGTCCGTGCCACGGCTCCCACTACGATACGGCGGGCCGCATTCGTAAAGGACCGGCACCGAAGAATCTCTTCATACCGCCGTACGAATTCGCCACCGACACATCAATCGTAATCGGCTGAGGGGGCCAGAACTCATGAGCGGCCTCAAGACCAACAACGCCGTCATCCGCTGGATCGAATACCGGCTGCCGATCTTCTCGTTTCTCGATCACGCGGTCGGCAGCCAGTATCCGACACCGCGTAACCTGAATTATTGGTGGAACTACGGGTCCTTGGCCGGCCTGGCCTTGGTCATCATGATTCTGACCGGGATCATGCTGGCCATGCAGTACACGCCGCATGTCACGCTCGCTTTCGATTCGGTGGAGCGGATCATGCGCGACGTGAATTCCGGCTGGCTGCTCCGTTACATCCACATGAACGGCGGCTCGATCTTCTTTGTGACCGTCTACATCCACCTGTTCCGCGGACTCTATTACGGCTCGTACAAGGCGCCGCGCGAGTTGCTGTGGATGATCGGCGTCGCATTGCTGCTGCTGATGATGGCCACCGCCTTCATGGGTTATGTCCTGCCTTGGGGCCAGATGAGTTTCTGGGCGGCGACCGTGATCACCAACCTGTTTTCCGCCGTTCCCCTGATCGGCGAGAGCATCGTGACCTGGCTGTGGGGCGGTTTCGCGGTCGGCAACCCGACTCTCAACCGGTTCTACGCCCTGCATTATCTGTTGCCGTTCGTCATTGTCGGCGTCGTCGTCCTGCACATCTGGGCGTTGCACCGCTTCGGCTCCAACAATCCTTTGGGGATCGATGCCGACGGGCCCCAGGACAAGATTCCCTTCCATCCGTATTACACGGCCAAGGATGCCTTCGGCGTCGGGGTCTTCCTGCTGGTGCTTTCGGCGATCGTCTTCTTCGCGCCCAATTCGCTGGGCGAGGCGGACAACTATATTCCGGCCAATCCGCTGTCCACGCCCGCGCACATCGTGCCCGAATGGTATTTCCTGCCCTACTACGCGATCCTCAGGGCGATCCCGGACAAACTGCTCGGTGTCATCGCCATGTTCGGCTCGATCCTGATTCTGTTCGTGCTGCCGTGGATCGACCGCTCGCCGGTACGCAGCGCCAAGTTCCGGCCGATCTACAAACAGTTCTTCTGGATCTTCCTGGCCGATTGCATCCTGCTCGGCTACATCGGCGCCAAGCCGCCGGAGGGCATGTTCCTGATCGTCGGGCGCGTGGCCACGGCTTACTATTTCCTGCACTTCGTCATCATCTTCGTGCTCAGCTATGTGGAGCGGCCGCGGCCCTTGCCCAACTCGATCAGCGAGGCCGTGCTGAAAGGCGGCGGTGCCACCGCCGCGGCCAAGGCGAGGGAGAAAGCGTGATGAAAACTCTGACCGCTGCACTCCTGGCCGGCCTGTTCATCGCACAGCTCGCCGCCGGCATCGGCCCCGTTCATGCCGCGGAGGGCGCGGGCCCGCCGAAACACAACTGGCCGTTCTCCGGCGTCTTCGGGCGCTTTGACCGGGCGGCCATGCAGCGCGGCCTGCAGGTCTACCGGGAGGTCTGTTCCGCCTGTCACGGGCTGAAGTACATCGCCTTCCGCAACCTGGAAGCCCTCGGCTACGGCGAGGAGGAGATCAAGGCGATGGCGGCGGAGTATACCATCGCCGACGGCCCCAATGACGATGGCGACATGTTCGAGCGGCCGGGCCGTCCGTCCGACTATTTCCCATCGCCGTTCGCCAACGACAAAGCCGCGGCGGCGGCCAACAATGGCGCCGCGCCGCCGGATCTTTCGCTCATGGCCAAGGCGCGGCCGGGCGGCCCGGATCAAATTCGCGCTCTGATGCTCGGCTACGAAGACCCGCCGGCCGGGGTGGAAGCCATGGAAGGGCTGCACTTCAACATCTATTTCCCCGGCAATCAGATTGCCATGGCGGCGCCGCTTTCGGAGGGGGCCGTGGAATACGCCGATGGGACCGAGGCCACGGTCGAGCAGATGGCAACGGATGTTGCCAACTTCCTCATGTGGACCGCCGAGCCCTACCTGGAAGAACGCCACAGCATGGGCATCAAGGTGATCCTGTTCCTGCTGGTCTTCACCGGCATTCTCTATGCGGCGAAGCGCAAGGTGTGGTCCGATCTGCATTGAGCGGGACGGCGCGGTGCCGCCGGCAGGCTGAGCGGCGGCCATGAGCACGCCCGGCACACCGCCCGTTCTGGGCATCATCGGCGGCAGCGGCTTGTACGATATCCCCGGCCTGCAAGGGACCGAGTGGCGGCGGGTCGACTCGCCCTTTGGCGAACCCTCGGACGATTTGCTCTTCGGCGTGCTCGGCGAACAGCCGATCGTCTTCCTGCCCCGGCATGGGCGCGGCCACCGGGTGCCGCCGTCGAAGATCAATTTCCGCGCCAACATCGATGTCTTGAAGCGCTCCGGCGTGACCGAGATCGTCTCGATGAGCGCTGTCGGTTCCCTGCGCGCCGATCTGGCGCCGGGCACCTTCGTCATCATCGATCAATTCATCGACCGCACCTGGATGCGCGAACGCAGCTTCTTCGACACCGGGCTGGTGGCGCATGTGTCCATGGCGCATCCGGTGTGCAGCCGCCTGGGCGACCGGCTGACGGCGGCGGCGGCGGATCTGAAGCTGCGGCACCGCCGCGGCGGCACCTACATCGTCATGGAAGGGCCACAGTTCTCCAGCAAGGCGGAGTCGGAGCTGTATCGCGGATGGGGGTGCGACGTGGTGGGCATGACCAACATGCCGGAAGCCAAGCTCGCCCGCGAGGCGGAGGTGTGCTACGCCACCGTGGCGATGGTCACCGACTATGACTGCTGGCATGAAGAGCATGACCATGTCACCGTCGAGCAGGTGGTCAAGGTGCTGCTGGCCAATGCCGAACATGCGCGGGCGCTGGTCGCCCGGGTGGCGCCGGCCCTGTCCGGCCGGGCCGAGGTGTGCGGCGCCGGCTGTCACCGGTCGCTGGATCATGCCATCATGACCCAGCCGGCGGTGCGCGATCCGGCCATGGTCGCGCGCCTGGACGCGGTCGCCGGGCGGGTGCTGCGCGGCGCATAGGATACGCGAGACATGAAGGTCAACGGCACGCCGATGCGCAGTATCTGGCTGGCCGACGACGGTTGGGCGGTCGAGATCATCGATCAGACCAAACTGCCGCACGCCTTCGCGACCTGCCGCCTGGAAAGCCTGGACGCGGCGGCGCGGGCCATTCGCAACATGCTGGTGCGCGGGGCGCCGCTGATCGGGGCCACGGCCGCCTATGGCCTGGCCCTGGCCATGCGCGCCGATCCTTCGACCAAACATCTGGAGCAGGCGGTCAAGACCCTGATGGCGACCCGGCCGACGGCGGTCAACCTGCGCTGGGCCCTGGAGGACGTGGCCGCTCGCCTGCGCCCGCTGGACCCGGATAGGCGTGCCGCCGCCGCCTATGCCCGTGCCGCCGCCATCTGCGACGAGGACGTGGCCATCAACCGGGCCATCGGCGATCACGGACTGGGCTTGATCCGCGCGGTCCGGGAAAAGTCAGGCCGGGATCGGCCGGTTAACCTGCTGACCCATTGCAATGCCGGCTGGCTGGCGACCGTCGACTGGGGCACGGCCCTGGCGCCGATCTATCTGGCACACGATGAGGGTATTCCGGTGCATGTTTGGGTCGACGAGACACGGCCGCGCAACCAGGGCGCCAGCCTGACCGCGTGGGAGCTGGGCCGGCACGGCGTGCCCCATACGGTGATCGCCGACAATGCCGGCGGCCACCTGATGCAACATGGCAAGGTCGATCTGTGCATCACCGGCACCGACCGGACCACGGCGCGCGGCGATGTGTGCAACAAGATCGGCACCTATCTCAAGGCCCTGGCGGCCCATGACAACGGCGTGCCGTTCTATGTCGCCCTGCCGGGCCCGACCATCGATTGGACCATTGACGACGGCGTGGCCGACATCCCCATCGAGGAGCGGGACGGGCGCGAGTTGAGCGAGATGACCGGCCGCACGGCGGACGGGCGTATCGAGACGGTGCGCATCACGCCGAAGGGAAGTGCGGCCGCCAATTTTGCCTTCGATGTGACCCCGGCGCGTCTGGTGACCGGCCTGGTGACCGAGCGCGGCGTGTGTGCCGCCTCGACCGAAGGCCTGCTGTCGCTATATCCGGAGCGTCACAACCGGCCGGAGGCGTAGGGCGGTTGCTCTGAAAGCGCAACGCCGGGCGTAACGGGGCCCGGCGCTGGCGGTTGGTTGACAGGGTGCTTTGCGTTAGGCTGGTGCCGGTCCCTCGGCCGTCTCGGGGCCGGACGGGCGGCGCTTGCGGTCGGCCATGAAGTTGTCGAATTCCGCCTTGTCCTTGGCATGACGCAGGCGCTCGAGAAAATCCTGAAACTCATTCTGCTCTTCCTCGAGGCGGCGCAACGTCTCTTCCCGATATTCGTCAAAGGCGTGATTGCCGCTCGATTCCGAAGCGTGCCGATTGTGCCGCCACCCGCCGCGCGCTTTGTAGGCGTTGTGCCACCGGTTCGCGGTGCGTCTTGCCGAACATCCCATGCGTCCGCTCCATATCATGTAAAACAAGATGGCCAAGCCGACTGGCCAAAAAACAATGAAACCCAGGACCATGGCCGCTATCCAAGCCAGTTTCCCGCCTTCGTCCAGTTTGGTCTCTAGTCTCGCCGCGAGTTCCATCGGAGGCCCCATGTAAATGTTTCTTACATTCACATATATGCCTGCGCGGTCTAGCCCTGTCAAGGAGGGGTGCGAAAAAATTCGGTTGGGGTGCCGGGGCGGGGGTTCCGGGCCGTCAATCGGTGTCGAGACCCAGGCCCTGAAGGTAGACCAGAACGCCGGCTTCCAGCAGCTCTTCCGGCGCCATGGGCAGGGCCCGGCGGGCCTCGTCGCCCCGCCCGAACAGGGAGGCGATGCCGTGCGCCAGCGACCAGATATGCAGGCTGACCATCATCGCCGGTGGGCGCTTCCGGGCCGGCAGTTTGGCGATCAGGGTCTCCGCCGCCTGGCGCAAGACGGCGAATGCCCGGTCGGAGGCCTGCGACAGGTCGGGATCCGCGTGGGCCGGCATCTGCGCCTCGAACATGGCCGTGTAGTAGGCGGGCTCGTTCTTGGCAAAGGCGAGATAGGCCGCACCTAGATTCTGCAACGCGGTGTATGGGTCTGGTTTGGCGTCGTTCCAGGCGCGGGTCAGATCCTCCGCAAACTGATCGAAGCCGCGCCGGGCCACGTCGGCGATCAAGGCGTCCCGGTCGCGGAAATGGCGGTAGGGCGCGCCCGGGCTGACCCCGGCGGACCGCGCCGCCTCGGCAAAGGTGAAGCCGGCCGCGCCCTTTGCCGCGATCAGCTCCAAGGCGGCTTCGATCAGCGCCTCGCGCAGGTTGCCGTGATGATAGCTCCGGCGCTTCCGATGATGTCCCGACCAGCTCATGTAAGCAGCTTTTACATGATGCGGTCGGTGCATGCACGATCAATAGCCGGACCGGCGGCGGCGGGAAGGCGGTTTTCTTTCCGATGGCGACCCTTAAGATTGTCGCGTTTCCAACGGGGGCGAACCGACGCTATGAAACACCTGAAACCCAGCCGCCGCCGATGAACGCACCGATTTCGGGCATCGATCATGCGATCGTCGGGGTGCGCGATCTTGAAGCGGCACGGCGTGCGTATGCCCACCTGGGCTTTACGATCACGCCACGCGGCCGTCATATCGGCTGGGCGACGGCCAACTACTGCATCATGTTCGCCGACGACTACATCGAGTTGCTCGGTATCGTCGAT
>Ga0214472_10008154_pt1 | contig 10942 bp, 10 predicted proteins | sample RVTome_6_FD_207662 | JGI IMG/M metagenome (GOLD analysis project Ga0214472, IMG submission 207662) | Soil microbial communities from uranium-contaminated site in the Upper Colorado River Basin, Wyoming, United States - RVT140D175 | ecosystem: Environmental > Terrestrial > Soil > Contaminated >...
AGGTGACGATCAGTTCGGCGATCTCTTCGTCGCTGGTGTCGCGCGAGCGGCCCATGTGTCCGCCGTCCGGGTAGACCCGTGCAAGTCATCCGCCTTGAGCGTAGCCTCATGCCTTGCCAACGCCTTCACGCAGATGGTGCGCAATCAGGCCGATGTCGTTTCGCTGCTCGGTAAGGTAGTAAAGTAGGGCCCGTTACAGTCCTCGCGGGCTCCGCGCGCTGTGCCATCCGGCCCCTTTTTCACCCTTCCCAGGCCGATGCGCCAAATCCGGGGGTGAGGTCGGGTTTTTCGGCCGCCAGCGACGGTTTGTTACAATCGTGCCTTGACCGAGCGCGACGCGGGAACTTGTCCGCCGCCGCGGCTGTATTAACATGAGGCGGACAGGCTTTTTCCTGGCGTCCTTGGCGGCTAAATTGACTTCGGGGTGGAGATGAAGACAGCAGTGAATCGCCTGCGCGGCGTCGAGCGCGATATCGTTCAGACGCCGCTCGCAAGCGACACCGCGCCGTACTATGAGCCGCAGGGCAACGAGATCGCGATCTTCGAGGCCGCCTACAAGAAGCGCCTGCCGGTAATGCTGAAGGGTCCTACCGGCTGCGGCAAGACGCGTTTCCTCGAATACATGGCGTTCGAGTTGCAGCGCCCGCTGGTGACGGTATCGTGCCACGAAGACCTTACGAGTTCGGATCTCGTGGGCCGTTTCCTGCTCGAGGGCGCGGACACGGTGTGGCAGGACGGTCCGCTCACGCGCGCGGTGAAAGCGGGCGCCATCTGCTACCTGGACGAGATCGTCGAGGCGCGCACCGATTCCACCGTGGTGATTCATTCGCTGACCGACCACCGGCGCAAGCTCACCATCGAGAAGAAAGGGATGGAAATCGAGGCGCACGAGGATTTCATGCTGGTCATCTCTTACAACCCCGGCTATCAAACCGTGCTCAAGGACCTGAAGCCCTCCACCAAGCAGCGCTTCATCGCCCTCAATTTCGATTTCCCGCCGGAGGACATCGAGCGCAAGATCCTGGTCAACGAAGTGCCGGGCATCGCGCCCGAGCTCGCGCACCAGCTGGTGGCCGCCGGCCGCAAGGCGCGGTTGCTGAAGGATCACGGCCTGGAGGAGGCGACGTCCACCCGGGCGCTGGTTTATGCGGCGAACATGATCAACGCCGGTCTCGATCCGATTGCCGCCTGCCAGGTCGCGATGGTCAACCCGATCACGGACGACATGGAGCTCGCGGAAGCCATGATGGAAATCGTGCAGGCGCACTTTGCCGCATGACCTCGCGCGAGCCTGATTGATTCTCCCCGAGCTGAGTGAGTGAACGGGTGGATTCGCCGATTCCGCCGGTTCATTCCGGATTTCTGAAATGACGACCAGCGAGACGGCGATTCAGGATCTGCTGCACGACTTCAAGGACGCGAGTCTGGTCGCGTACCGTGAAGTCGAGCAGGTGCTGCCCGCGATCCGGACGCACGGCGACAAAATTGCGCTCGACTGGCTGCTCGCGTGCCGCCGGCTGTTTGATTTCGATCGTGAAGCGGGCCGAGCCTTCATCCGCGGCAGCGCAGAGGCGGAACAGGTCTCCGAAACGGTTCTGCCATGGACCGGGCAGGCGCTGGAATTTCTGCGCTGGCGCGGCTCCTGGCGCGCGCTGGAAGGGTTCATGGCGAATCTTCCGCGCGCCTACGGCGCCCTCGGCCATGCCGGCGAGCGGCGCTGGGCCGAAATCGGTTTTGCATGGTGCGCGCGCCAGCTCGACAGCGGAAGCGCGTTTTTTGCGATCCCCGTGGTCGACCTTTCCGGTCGTCAGGGCGTGGCCGGCATCGAACAAGTCGCGACCCCGGCCGAGGAACTGTTCGAATCGAGAAAACTTCTGCTCAGCACGTATCTCGCCGGCGCCATTCGCGTGAGAAACCTGCTGGGCGCCCAGGCGATTCTGCCGTGGGCGCTGCGCGGCGCCGATATCATGCAGGCCGGACGTGCGCGGGGAGAGGCATACTTTCGTCTCGAATCCGAGGAGAGCCTGGCGCTTTTGCTCGAGCACCTGCCCGGCTTTCGCCTGAGCGATCGCAACCGGCTGCTCGGCATGCTGCTCGATGTCTGGTACGGCGCAAGTTTCGACCTCAGGGAAAGCGCCTGGTCGCCGGAAAAAGGCCGGCCCTTTGTCGAGACCGACGGGCGCAGCCTGTACTTTCCGGCGGTGATGGCGACTCGCGACGAGGCGGTGCTCGCCGTGCTGCACGGCGCGGGCCACATGCGCTTCGGCACCTTCGAACGGCACGCCATGAAGGAAATGTTCGCCGCGGCGACGGTCGATTTTCCGGAATCCGGTCCGGTGTCGTGGCTGCCGCTGTTCATGCGCTACGGCGACGATGCACTGCGCTTCCAGCTCATCTTCGATCTGTGCGAGGACCTGCGCGTTGACTTCAAGGTTCAGCACGCGGTGCCGAATTACCTGTCGCGGCTGCTCGCCACTGCGCGCGCCGCTGCGCCGCGCCTGCCGGAGGCCGCCGCCTATTTCGATTTCGCGCTCGCGAGCGTGGAGGAGGCGATGGTCGCGATGCAGGCGCACGCGCCGCGCAGCCGGCAGTTCGGGCCGCTCCTCGATCCGGGTGCGACGGTGGCAGACGCGTTTCGCATTGCTAACGCGATCTACAGCAACGACGAGTTGCCGCGCGTGGCGGATCTCGAAACGTTCCACGCCGCGTATCTGCCGGGCCGCGGACCGAACGCCACCCGGCTCGCACACCCGCAGCAGCGCCAGGACCAGCAGCAGACGCAGGCCGGCGCGGAGCAGCAGCACCAGCCCGATGAACAGGGTGAAGACCAGAGCGAAACGGCGCAGAACGCCGAGTCCGGTGACCAGCAGGACGGCGGCAAGCGCAAGGAGATCGCCGGTTATGGCGACTCGAGCGGCACTTCCGCGCAGTCCGCCAACCGGTCCGATGCGCAGAAGCAGGGCGCTGCCGCCGGCGAAAAAGGCGTGCCTTACCCGGAGTGGGACTACCGCGAGCAGCGCTACAAGCGCAACTGGAGTTGGGTGCAGGAGAAGAAACTCGCCGAGTCGAACATGGCGGAGACGAACCGTCTCGAGCGCCAGTACTCCACCGCATTGAAGCGTCTGAAAAAGGCGATCCAGGCGCAGAAACCGGCGCGGCTGGCGCCGCTGCTGCGGCAGCTCGACGGCGATGACATGGATATCAACGCCGTGGTCGGGTATATCGCGGAAAAACAGGCCGGGCGCTCGCCCACGCCGGCGATCTACCGGCGGCGCGAGCTGCGCCAGCGCGAGATCGCGGTGACGCTGCTGGCCGACATGTCGACCTCCATCATGCAGCATCTGCCCGAGGGCGGCGGACGGCTGGTCGACCGGGTGCGCGCCGGCGTGCTGCTCTTCGCCGAGAGCATGGAGGAGGTGGGGGACGCCTACAGCATCGCCGGTTTCTGCTCCAAGTACCGCGACAACGTGAGCTACTACACCATCAAGGATTTCGAGCAGCCGCTGTCGGAGGAGGTGCGCAGCCAGATCGGCGGCATGTCGGGACGGCTCGCCACGCGCATGGGCGCCGCGATCCGTCACGCGACGGCGCGCTTCGAAGAGGTGGACAGCCGGCGCCGGCTGCTGCTGATCCTCTCCGACGGCCGCCCCGAGGATTACGACGACGGCGGCGATCGTCGCTATCTACATGAAGACACGCGCATGGCGGTGAAAGAAGCGGTCGCCCGCGGCGTGCACCCGTTCTGCATCACCGTCGACACGATGGCGAACCAGTATCTGCCCCAGATCTTCGGCAAGGGCCACTACCTCGTGCTCGACCACATCAACTCGCTGCCGAAGAAGCTCCCGGAAATCTACTTCCGCCTGCGGCGCTGATGCGTATTTTATCCGCCGAGGCTGCCAGGAACGAAGAAGGAAATAAGAAGTCAATATTGTCCTGGATCCCGGTTTTCGCCGGGATGACTTGTTCAGAGATTCCCTACTCCAGAGGATGGCGGGATGCTGTTTAAAACTCAGCGCGCCGCTTGCTCCGCCCGCTCTACGCGCTTGCGGGCGGCTTCGACGGCGGCCTCCAGAGCCTTCTGCCGTATCCAGTAGTCATCGGTCAGACGGCTCGCGCCGGTGGCGGTGCCGAGACGCTCGCCGGGCAGCGGCTCTTTGCCCGCTTCGCGCGCGGCTTCCGCCTTCTTCAACTGCTGGTAGGCGTCTTCCAGTTCGCGCCGCTGCGCATCGGCGCTCGCCGCCCGGTTCTCGATACGCTGATCGACGCCCTTTTTTTCCGCCGGCGTCACGATCGTGGTGCCGGTCTTCGGCGGCGGCGCGGTCACCGTGTCCACCTGCTTCGCGCCGGCCTCCGGCTTTTCTCCGTAGACGACCTTGCCGTCGGGCATGGTGGATTTGTACAGCGTCTGCGCGCCCGCGCCGGTGGCGGCGAAAAACAGTGCAACCAACAGCGGTGAGCAGCGCTTCACAAGGGGCATTCCGACGTAATAGAGTGGAGTCCATTCTAAACGCGGCGTCACTTATGGGCAATTGAGGGTGGTGAGTGCCCAAAGGCGGTCTTTCGGGCCGTAAGGCGCGCGTGGAAATTATCGACCAAGGCGGTATCGGATCGATTAAAAAGGGAGGGTTACCATGTCCAAGCCGGCTGTCCGTCGTCAAACCGAGTACGTCCCGCTTACCAAGGACGCGTTCCGCGAGCGCTTTTTCGCGAGGTTCTACGATCCTGTGTTCGAAGAGGTCGGTCCGGAACTGGAGAAAGTATTCGAGAAGGCGTGGGACGGTTACATCGTTTATCGCAAGTCGCCGCGGAAGCGGGCCGCGGGAGAGGGGTATTCCGATCCTTCCTTCCCGTTGCCCATCGAATGGCTGGAAACGCGCGCGAAGATCGATGCCGCGGAGAAGCGACAGAAAGACCCAGGGTCGCCGTCGCGCATTCTGGTCATCAACGGTTCCACGCGGAGCGAGCACACGTGTCCGGGCGAGATTTCCAAGACGCGGCGGCTCGCCCAGTGCGCGCAGGAGACGATCCAGTCGCTGCCGGGTTACGAAGTGGATTTTCTCGATGTCTCCAGCCTGGCTGACGAACCGTGGAAAGTCATTCACCCGTGCAAGGCGTGCGTATCCACGTCGCAGGCGCTGTGCCACTGGCCGTGCTCGTGCTACCCGAATCACGCGCTCGGCCAGACCAACGACTGGATGGAGGAAATCTATCCGCGCTGGACCGCGGCGCATGGCGTTTTCGTCTTATGCCCGGTGCACTGGTACCAGGCGCCGGCCAGTCTCAAGCTCATGATCGACCGGCTGGTGTGCGCCGACGGCGGCAATCCCGATCCGACGAGCACGCGCGGCAAGGATCCGCTGCGGGCGAAGGAACTGGAACTGCTGGGCTGGCCGTATCCCAAGCATTTCGCCGGGCGCGCATTCGCGATTGTGGCGCATGGCGATGCGGCCGGCCCGGAAAACCTGCGCCGCATGCTCGCCGACTGGCTCACCGACATCGGCATGACCCAGGCCGGGCCGCAGGCGGCGCTCGATACCTGGATCGGCTGGTACCGCCCTTATGCCACGAGCCATGAGGATCTCGACGCCGACGCCGACGTTTTCGTGCAGGTGCAGCAGGCGGCGTTGAGTCTGGCGAACATGGTGCAGCAACTGCGCACGGGCGCATACCGGGCACCCAACGCCGGCTTGCACAGTCCCCGCGAAAAATGACCCGCCGGTGAAAACCCGCGGGTCATCCCGGCGCAAAGCCGGGATCCGGCAGCCACTTTTCAGAATTGGCATTGTCGGCGAGAATGCGACCTGTCGGTCAACCCGAAAAAGGATAACAGCATGGACCATACGCTCGAGCAATTTGCCGCCGCCTGCCATGACATTCTGACGGCCGAACCCGGGCCGGTCGGCCGCGCGAAAGTGTGTTCTTTGCTGCAGGATGTCCTCAAGGACCCGCAGTTCGTCGACGCCCATCTCACCGACCAGACTCCTGAGCGCAAGATCCTCTATGAGGATCGCGACCTCGGCTTCTGCATACTCGCGCATCATTACCGCGGTGCGAAGACCAGCCCGCCTCATGACCACGGCCCGTCCTGGGCAATCTACGGTCAGGCGCAGGGGGAGACCGAGATGAGCGATTACGAGTTGCTGGAACCCGCCAATCCCGACAAGCCGGGCAAGGTGCGCAAGGTCAAAACCTACAAGCTCACCCCTGGCGTTGCTCATGTCTACAATGAAGGCGATCTGCACTCGCCCAGTCGCGCCGGTTCCACGCGCCTCATCCGCATCGAGGGCGTGAACATGGAAACCGTGCGCCGTCTCAAGTTCGTGGCGGTTTGATCGCCGGAGGCCGCCCGCCGCCTACATCACCGAAGGCCGCGGCACGATGTACATCGACGACGTGCGCCACGAGGTCAAGGCGGGAGATTTCGTATCGGTCTTCGAGGGCGAGCGTCACTGGTTCAAGAACCACACGCGGGAGAGGTTCGCGTTCCTCGAGCTGTTCGCGCCGGTGAACTACCAGACCATCTGGGACAACCCGGATCTCAAGTGAAGCTGGAAGCCGGGCCGCCCGTGAGGCGGCGACAAAGTGCAGCGATGAGTGATGCGTGCGGAGCCGGAAGACGACCGGTATGTGGCTTTCACTCTGCACTCATCATTCCGCGCTCTGCATTGCCTGCTAGTGGTGTGCGTCCGACGGGACCACCGGCAGCGGACCGGTTCTCAGGTTGTACAAGTGCCGCCTGCGCACCAGTGCCATGGTGAGCGATACGAACAGGCCGAACAGCGCGATCACCGTGTAGATGGAAAAGTCGAGCATGATGAGCAGCGCGTAGACCGCCAGCATCACGAGGATGGACAGGTTTTCGTTGAAGTTCTGCACGGCGATCGAATGGCCCGCGCCCATCAGGATGTGGCCGCGGTGCTGCAACAGCGCGTTCATCGGCACGACGAAGAACCCGGCCAGGGCGCCGATCGCGATCATGAGCGGGATGGCGAATTCCAGGCTGCGCACGAAATTCATCGCGATGACGATCACGCCCATGGCGATGCCGACCGGGACCACGTCCACTGCGCGGTTGAGCGGCACGAATTTCGCGGCGATCATTGCGCCGCCGCCGATGCCGATCGCGGAAATGCCCTGAAGCACCGTCGCCTGGGACAGTGTATAGCCGAGCGCCACCTCGGCCCACTTCAGCACGATGAATTGCAGCGTGGCGCCGGCGCCCCAGAACAACGTGGTCGTGGCGAGCGAGATCTGTCCGAGCTTGTCGCTCCACAGCAGGCGCACGCAGTGCGCGAACTCGTGGATGAGGTAGATCGGGTTCTTGCTGGGCGCGCGGTGGTCGACGCCGGTATTGGGTATATACAGGTTGAAAATGGCCGCGATCGCGTAGAAGACGATGATGATCGCGATGGCGGCTTCCGCCGCCGTGTCGACGCCGGTATCGATCAACGGAAAATCGATGCCGAGCAGGCGCGAGGACACGGATCCGCTGATCAGCACGCCGCCGAGCAGCGTCCCGAGAATGATCGAGGCCACGGTCAGCCCCTCGATCCAGCCGTTCGCAACCACCAGCTTGTGATGCGGCAGGTATTCGGTGAGGATGCCGTATTTTGCCGGCGAATAGGCGGCCGCGCCCACACCGACCACGGAATAGGCGAACAAGATCGCGATATATGCCGCCGGGCCGGACGCTGACAGCGCCTGGTAGAAAAACATGATCAGGCACCCCACGATCTTGATCGTGTTGGTGATGAACATCACCCGGCCCTTGGGCATCGAGTCCGCGAATGCCCCGACAAACGCCGCGAACGCGACATAGGATACGGTGAAGAAGAATTTGAGCATGGGCGTCAGCCATGCCGGCGATTTCACCTCGAGCAGGAGGGCGATGGCGGCGACGAGCAGCGCGTTGTCGGCGAGCGACGAGAAGAACTGCGCCGCCATGATGATGTAGAAGCCTAACGGCATTATGCGGGGAGCCGGGCGCGGGCGAACGGGGTTTTATCGGGGCTCAAAACCGGCGCTTTATACCACAATTCGGTGCCCATGTTGTCATGCGCGGCGTCTTCCGGGGCCGACCGGACGGTCGTGGTCACTGCATCCCGCATCGCCCTGTCGCGCGTGCCTGTTATGAGACAGGTTCTACTCTTGGTCGAGGAAATATGGTTGAATACTAAACCATTTCTGGCCGAAAAGATGGCTGACCGCAGACTGCAGGTTTTCTACACCGTCGCCAAACAGCTGAGCTTCACCAAGGCAGCGGAGCAGCTCTTCATGACCCAGCCGGCGGTGACATTCCAGGTCAAGCAGCTCGAGGAACACTTCAGCACGCGGCTTTTCGAGCGCAGCCACGGCAGGATCGCGCTCACGCCGGCAGGGCGGCTGGTGACGGAGTACGCGGAAAAAATACTCGGCATCTCCGATGAGCTGGAAAAAAGAGTGGCCGAGCTGAGCGGGACGATAGGCGGGCCGCTGCTGCTCGGGGCGAGCACGACGATCGCCGAGTTCATCCTGCCGCAGATCCTGGGCGAGTTCAAGGCGCGCTATCCGCAGGTCCAGGCGCACATGACGGTCGCCAATTCGGAAACCATCGAGAACCGTGTGGCCGATCATACCCTCGACCTGGGGCTCATCGAGTCGCCGGCGCACCTGCCGAGCGCGCAGATCGAAGTGGTGTGCGAGGACGAGCTGGTGCTGATCTGCGCGCCTGGCCACAGACTTGCGAAATCGAAAAGCGTGGCGCCGCAGGAAATATTGGGCGAACCGTACGTGAGCCGCGAAGTCGGCTCCGGCACGCGCGAATTCACCGACCAGTATCTGCGCGAATGCAACGTCTCCCCGGAGGACCTCAGTATCGTGATGGAGCTCGGCAGTCCGGAGGCGATCAAAGGCGTCGTGGAAACCGGACTCGGCGTTGCGATCATGTCCCGCGCGCGGGTGGCGAAGGAACGCAAGCTGGGCATGCTGGCGCCGGTGCCGCTGGAGCCGCGCCTGATCCGCACCTTTTCCCTGGTGTACCCCAGGGAGAAGTTCCGGACGAAACTCCTCACGACCTTCATCGAATTCGCGACCGCCAGAATGCGGCAGATGGCGAGCGAGGCATGAGGTCGCACGAGAGCCGTGATCGGGAAGCGCTCTTCCCGCGGATGTAGCGTCTTCGCACTCATCGTAGCGCATTCATCCCTGATCCTCGATGCCCCGCCCGCTTTCCGCCACGATCGACCTCGGCGCGCTGCGCCATAATCTCGCCGTCGCGCAACGGTGCGCGCCGCGCTCGCGCGTGTTCGCGGTAATCAAGGCAAACGCTTACGGGCATGGTCTCGTGCGCGCCGCGCGGGCCATGGATGCCGCCGCCGGCTTCGCGCTGCTCGAACTGGACGCGGCGGTACAGTTGCGTGAGGCCGGCTTCCGGCAGCGCATCGTGCTGATCGAAGGCTTTTTCGACGCGCGGGAATTGCCCGTGCTGGTGCGCCACCGGCTGGCCGCAGTGGTGCACAACCGCGATCAACTCGGGATGCTGGAGGAACTCGCGCCCGATGCGCGGCTCGACGTGATGTTGAAGGTCAATACCGGGATGAACCGGCTCGGATTCGCGCCGCCCGATTGCCCTGCCGCGATCGAGGCATTGCGCTCGAATCCAGGCGTCGGGACGATCACCCTCCTGACGCATTTCGCGAATGCCGACGATGCTCGCGGCGTGGCGTGGCAGATGGCGGCGTTCGAGCGTGTCGCGCGCGGCACCGGATTTCCGCGCAGCCTCGCCAATTCCGCAGCGATCCTGCGCTATCCCGAGACGCATCTCGACTGGGTGCGCCCCGGGATCATGCTCTACGGCTGCTCGCCTTTCGCCGAGAAGACCGGCGCGGAACTCGATCTCAAGCCGGCGATGACGCTGGCGAGCCAACTGATCGGCATTCAGCAGTTGAAGCGCGGGGATGCCGTCGGTTACGGCGGCCTCTTCACCGCCGACCGCGATATGAGAATCGGCGTGGTCGCCTGCGGTTACGCCGACGGTTACCCGCGACACGCCCCCAACGGCACGCCGGTTGCGATCGATGGCCGGCTGACCGGCACCGTTGGCCGCGCGTCCATGGACATGCTGTGCGTCGATCTTAGCGCTCTGCCCGATGCGCATCTGGGATCGCGAGTCGTACTCTGGGGTGAAGGCAATCCGATCGAAAACGTCGCGGCTGCCGCCGGCACTGTCGGTTATGAACTGATGTGCGCACTTGCCCCGCGCGTGCCGGTGCGCGAAACATGACGTGAAAACGCCGGAACTGCGGTGTATTATCGACGCTCCCGTGCTGGCCGCCGTGAATATCCCTTCCAAAGATAAAAAAAGCAGCACGCATGGCTAAAGCCAAATCCCTCTACTCGTGTACCGAATGCGGCGGCCAGGCGCTGAAATGGCAGGGTCAGTGTCCGCATTGCCAGGCATGGAACACACTGGTCGAAACGGTCGCGGAAGCCGCGCCGTCCGCGAACCGGTTCGGCCTCATTCCCGGCGGCAAGTTGCAGCGGCTGTCGGAAGTGGAGGCGCGGGAAGAGAGCCGCGTGCCAACGGGCGTGCCCGAATTCGACCGGGTGCTCGGTGGCGGCCTGGTCCCCGGCGCGGTGGTTTTGATCGGGGGCGACCCGGGCATCGGGAAGTCGACGCTGCTCCTGCAGGCGCTGGCCGAAATCGGCGCGCGGCGCAAGGTCATGTACGTGAGCGGCGAAGAATCGCCGCAGCAGATCGCGTTGCGCGCGAAGCGCCTCGGTGTTGATTCCCGTTCGGTCCAGGTGCTGCCCGAGACCGATCTCAGGAAAATTCAGCAGACCCTTCAGAAGGAGCAGCCCGAAGTCGCGGTAATCGACTCGATCCAGACGCTGTATTCCGATGACCTGCAATCGGCGCCGGGATCGGTGGCGCAGGTGCGCGAATGTGCCGCGCAGCTGA
>Ga0214472_10008155_pt1 | contig 10942 bp, 11 predicted proteins | sample RVTome_6_FD_207662 | JGI IMG/M metagenome (GOLD analysis project Ga0214472, IMG submission 207662) | Soil microbial communities from uranium-contaminated site in the Upper Colorado River Basin, Wyoming, United States - RVT140D175 | ecosystem: Environmental > Terrestrial > Soil > Contaminated >...
GACGAAGAAGGGCATCGTCAAGAAGACGCGCTTCGCCGAGTACAACACGCCGCTCAAGGCGGACGGGATCATCGCCATCCGTCTTCGCGAAAAGGACGAGCTGGTGGCCGTCGTCCATTCCGCCGGCGACGACGACATCCTCATGGTCTCGCGAAAGGGCCAGGCGATCCGCTTCCACGAGCGCGAGGCGCGCCCGATGGGCCGCGCGACCTCCGGCGTGATCGGCATGAAGCTCCGCAAGGGCGACGAGGTGATCGCGGTGAGCCTCGCGAAGGACGACTCGGATCTGCTCGTGGTCACCGACCAGGGTTATGGGAAACGAACGCTCGTCGCCGACTACCCGGTCAAGGGCCGGGGCGGGCTGGGCGTGAAGACCGTCCAGCTGACGCAGGCGAAGGGACAGCTCGCCGGCGCGCTCATCGTCCGCGACGGCTATCAGGTCATGCTCATCTCGACAGGCGGCACGGTCATCCGCATGCCGGTCGACGGCATCCGCCGAGCCGGCCGGGCGACGCAGGGCGTCATCGTCATGCGTCCCCGCGGGCGGGAGCGGGTCTCGACGCTCGCTCCCGTGATCGAGCAGGCAAACGGCGGGTCCGAGCCGGACGAAGAGCTCACCGAGGTCGAGGCCGCCGCCGCCCCGGCCGAAGAGCCCGCTTCCGCATAAGCTCGCGCGGTTACCGGAATTTGCAGGTTTCGCAACTTTCGCTCTTCACAAATCTTGCGCAGAGTGCTAGTTTCCGGGGACTCCTCCGCCTTTATTGAAAAGGATGCCCTTATGCCTGTACCGCGCCATGTTGACCTTCTGGAACCCGTAGACATCGTCGACCACCTCGACAAGATCGAGCTGTATCTCGGCCAGGTCTGCCAGGTCGCGGGGATCTCGAAGATGCAGCTCGACTACTGGACGAACAAGGCCCAGATCCCGACCAAGGGCAAGAAGCAGCGCATCTACGACATGGATGCCGTCGAGACGGTCATGCTGATCAAGCAGGGCAAGGACAAGGGCCTGAACCTCTCGACCGCGATCGAGGCCGCGCGCAAGTACAAGGAAGAGCGCCGGCCTTCGGTCAGTGCGCTAGCCGGCGACCTCCCGTAGGGCCGCAGCCGCCCGCTCGGGCGGCACCGTGTTGACGTAGATCCCGGCTCCGAGCTCGATGCCCGCAAGGACCGAGAGCCTGGGCACGAGTTCGAGATGCCAGTGGACGCCGTCGTGGAGCCAGGCGTTCCAGGCAAGTGCGCCCTCGAGGCTGCGCAGCCTTCCGACGATGTCGGCCAGAAGCTCCAGCGCGGCGACCAGGAAGTCACCGCCGCCAAAGCCGTCGGGCCGGCGCTCGCGAGGAGCGATGAGGGTCTCGTACGGCACGCGGCCGGCTGGATGGACGACCGCGACCACATCGTGCCGCTGGGTCACGGCGAGGTCTCCCCGCGCGAGCAGCTCCGCGACTACCTCCTGTTGTTCGGCTGCAACGTCAGCCGGTGCCTCCCGAAGCCAGATGAGCTGGGAGTGAGAATGTGGCCGGCTTGCGCCTGCCTCGCGTCCTTCGTTGATGAACGCGTGGACGTATTCGTACCCCTCGCCCCGTGCTGCCTCCGCTCGCTCACTCCACGCATCTGCCACTGCCGCGATCTCCTCGCCGGTGAGATCAGCGAACGAGCGAACGTGCCGCGGACTGTGGATGACCACCTCCTGCCGTTCGAAGGCGGGAAAGAGGTTGGGGACGACGCGCACGGTCCAGCCCGGCGTGTCGGGCTCATCCGACTCGCGACCGAGCGCGAGGGTCTCCGGAGGCGTCTGATCTTCACGTCCCTCGCAGAAGGGACACTGGGCGATCTCCTCGTCGCTTGGCTGCTCGAGCGCCGGGCGCTTGGCCCCCGGGCGCTGCGCGCGCTCGGGCGCGATGACGACAAGTCGCCCCGACAGCGGATCGCGCCGAATTTCCCCGCTCAGCGGCCGTCGCCCATGAGCGGGCGGAAGAGCTCGATTGGAACCGGAAGAATGATCGTCGAGGAGCGCTCCGAGCTCATTTCCAGCATGGTCTGGAGGAAGCGAAGCTGGAGCGACATCGGGTTCTGGGCCAGAACGCCGGCGGCGTCCTTGAGCTTCTCGGAGGCCTGGAACTCGCCTTCGGCCGCGATCACCTTTGCGCGCCGCTCTCGCTCGGCCTCGGCCTGGCGCGCCATCGCCCTCTGCATCCCGGACGGGATCTCGACGTCCTTCACCTCGACGATGGACACCTTGATGCCCCAGGGGGAAGTGGCCTCGTCGATGATCTCCTGGAGGATCGCATTGATCTTGTCGCGCTCCGCGAGGAGCTCGTCGAGGACGTGCTGGCCGAGGACGCTCCGAAGCGTCGTCTGCGAGATCTGTGACGTCGCGACCATGAAGTTCTCCACCTGCACGATCGCCTTCTCCGGGTCGATGATCCGGAAGTAGGCGACCGCGTTCACGCGCACTGGGACGTTGTCCTTGGTGATGACCTCCTGCGGCGGGATGTTCAAGGTCACCGTGCGCAGGTCGACGCGGACCATCTTGTCGATGATCGGGATGAGGAGGAAGAGGCCCGGCCCCTTCGGCGGTGAGTGGAGCCGCCCGAGGCGGAAGATGACGCCGCGTTCGTACTCCCGCGCGACCCTGACGGACGCGGAGAGCAGGAAGACGATGATGATGACGACGGCCGCGACGGCGATTAAGGCGGCGGTCATGCGGCTCCTTTCGGTCTGGAGAGGCTTATCCTACGGCCGCTGCGGCGCGCTCCGCGCGGCGCACGTGGAGGACGAGCCCGTCCTCGATGCCCTCGACCTCGACCTCCTCGCCCACGGCGAGCGGCTCCCCGTCCGTGCGGGCACGCCAGAGCTCTCCATGGACGAAGACGGACCCGGTCGGATCGAGCTCCTGACGCACGATGCCGACCTGGCCGACGAGCTCCTCCCGGCCGGTGACGGGCACCCGCCGGCGGGCCTGGACGACCTTGCCGACGGCGAAGATCGTGAGGAGGGCAAAGGTGCCCGAGATCGCAAGGGCGACCGGCAGCGAGACTTGGTAGGCGTCGCCGGCGGGATCGAAGAGCATGAGTGCGCCGAAGACGAAGCTGATCGCTCCCGCGAGCGCGAGGGCGCCGTGGCTCGTCACGACTGCCTCCGCGGTGAAGAAGCCGGCCGCGAGAAGCAAGAGCAAGATGCCGGCCCAGCTGACCGGCAGCACCTGGAGGCCGAAGAGCCCGATCACGAGCGAGATGGCGCCGACTGTTCCCGGCAGGATCAGCCCCGGGTTGAGGATCTCGACGGTGATCCCGAGCAGGCCGATGGACATGAGCAAGACGATGATGTTCGGGTCGATGACCGTGTCGAGGATCTGTTTCCAGAGCGACATCTCCACCGTGTCGATCTGAGCTCCCGCGGTGTTGAGGACGAGGTCCTTCGGCTCCGTTCGGCGTCCGTCGATCTCCTCGAGCAACGTGAGCAGATCGGGCGCCACGACGTCGACGACGTTCTGAGCGAGTGCCTCGCGGGCGGGCAGGTTGGCCGCTCTTCGGACGGCGTCCTCGGCCCAGTCGGGGTTGCGCCCGTGCTCGACCGCGAGCGCGCGGATCGAGGCGACGGCGTCGTTTATGACCTTGCGCTTGAGATCGCCGGGTATGTCCTCGCCGCTGCCCGAGATGGGCGTGGAGGACCCGATGTTTGTCTGAGGCGCCATGGCCGCGACGTCGGCGGCCATCGTCAGGAAGAGCCCGGCCGAGGCGGCCCGGGCACCCTCAGGTGAGACGTAGACGATGACCGGGATGCCCGCCTCGAGCTCCCGCTTGACGATCTCCCGCATCGAGGTCTCGAGGCCTCCGGGCGTATCGAGCAGGATGACGACGGCGTCGTAGCCTTCGTCCTCGGCGCGGTCGATCGCGTCCGTGAGGTAGTCCTGTGTGACGGGGTTGACGTCGTTCTCGAACTCGACCGCGAGGATGCGCGGACGCTCTTGTGCACCGGCCGCGCCGGCGAAGAGAAGTGTCGCTGCGACGACCCCGAGGAACGGTAAAAATGCCCGCAAGTACGGCACTTCCGGAGTGTAAGGATTCTATCAGGAAGGACGTGCCGCCCTTGTTGGCGAAGGGGGGCTCTGATTCCCTGGGAACCTCGCCCCTCATGAAACGCGCCCTCGCCGCCCTCCTCCTGGCCGCCGTGTGCCCCTCAGCCGCGGCTGCGGCCGACGTCCGCCTCGTCTCGCGGGACGAGCCCGTCGGGCTGGCGAGGCCCGGAGCTACCGCTGTTCGAGCGCCGCGGGCGGCGCCGATCCGGTTCAACCTCATCGGTCTTCATTGGCAGGGCCCGGGTAAGGTCTCGTTCCGGACTGCGGCCCGCCCCGGCCGGTGGAGTCCCTGGCGGCCGGCGCGCCCGGAGGCCGAAGACCTCCCCGATCAGGGAACCGAGGAAGCTGCCGCGACCGTAGGCTGGAAAGTCGGCAACCCGTTCTGGACCGGGCCGGCGCGCTACGTCCAGTACCGGACGGTGGGCCGGGTGACGCGGCTTCGCGCGCACTTCCTCTGGAGCCCGCCCTTTACGGCTTTCCGGACGCTCGCTCGTCCCGACGCGCCCGCGATCATCCCGCGCGCTGCCTGGGGCGCCGACGAGTCGATCGTGCGCGCGCCGCCCTACTACGCGGCCGCGGTCCGCTTCTCCGTCGTCCACCACACGGCCGGCTCGAACTCCTATACCGCTGCAGATTCCGCCGCCATCGTGCGCGGAATTCAGCGCTACCACGTGCTCTCGAACGGCTGGAACGACATCGGCTACAACTTTCTCGTCGACAAGTACGGGCAGGTGTTCGAAGGCCGTGGCGGCGGGATCGACCGGAACGTCGTCGGCGCCCACGCGGGAGGCTTCAACACCGGCAGCACGGGCGTCGCCGTGCTGGGGACCTACAGCTCGGCCCCGGCATCGGCCCCTGCGCTGGCCACCCTCGAGCAGCTTCTCGCCTGGCGGCTCGACGTCGCCCACGCCGATCCGCTCTCGACCGTGACCGCCGTGTCGGGCGGCAACGCCCGCTACCCGGCAGGAACCGCGGTATCTCTTCGGGCGGTCTCGGGACACCGGGACACGGGCCCGACGACGTGCCCGGGGAACGGCCTTTACGGCCAGCTCTCCTCGCTCGCCTCGACGGCTGCGGCGCGCGGTCTGCCGAAGCTCTTCGACCCGGTCGTGTTCGGGGGCCTGGGTGGGCCGGCGCGGTTCTCGGCGCGTCTCTCGCAGCCGCTCGCGTGGTCGGTCTCCGTCGTCGACTCGGGCGGGAATCTGGTCGCGGGCGGGACGGGGAGCGGGGACGCCGTCGACTGGACCTGGGACGCTCGCGCCCATCCTGCCGGCGTCTTCACCTACACGATCTCCGCGGGGCCGGACGTGACCCCCGCGACGGGACAGGTACCCGGCCCGCCTCCACTCGCGCTGTCCGGCTTCGCCGCTCGCCCTGCCGTCGTTACCCCGAACGGGGACGGGGCCGCCGACGCGACCCGAATCTCGTTCGCGCTCAGCGTCTCCGCAAGTGTGACGGTCGTACTCCTCGACCCGGCTGGTGCGGTCGTGCGCACGCTCGTAAACCGCAAGGCCTTCGGGCCGGGCGCGAACGCGGTCACCTGGGACGGTGGCGTCCCCGACGGCCGCTACACCCTGCGTCTCACGGCGAAGACGGAGTTCGAGGAGGCGACAGGGATCGCCGAGATCGTCGTCGACCGTACGCTCGGTCACTTCGCGGGTCCGGTCGCTTTCTCGCCGAACGCGGACAGGAGGCGGGACGTCGCCGCGCTCACCTTCCAGCTCACCCGCGAGGCCGTCGTCCGGGTTCGCATCCTCAGAGGCTCGCGACTCGTTGCGACGCTGACCTCCGGGATGCTGCCGCCGGGAGCGCAGCGGCTCGCCTGGAACGGAAGGAGGCGCGGGCGGCGGGTGGCGGATCGCACTTACACCGCCGTTGTCACCGCCCAGACGGCTCTGGGCGTCCGGAAGCTCGCACGCCGCTTGAAGCTGGACACGCGGCGGCCGGCCGTCCGGATCCGCGCCCTCCGGCGGGTTCCGGGCGGGACGCGGCTACGCCTGCTGCTGAGCGAGCCGGCCAAGCTGACCATTCGCTACCGGGGCAGGAGTGCAGTCGTCGAACGCCGAGCGGGCAGAGTTCAGGTGAGGCTTGGGGCCCGGGTGCGCTCGGTGCGCGTCGTCGCCGTCGACGCCGCGCTCAATCGCAGTCGCCCCGCCGTTCGTTAACGCTCGAAGCCAACCTCGCCGCTCTCGAGGACGCGCCGCTCGCCGTCGAGGTCGACCTCGAGTCGTCCGTCACGCCTGATCGCGACCCCGATCCCGGCAGTACCGTTCACGAAGAGCCGCCGGCCACGGAGGAAGTCCCGGGCTCCGAGCCCGTCGTAGAGGGCGTCGAGACCGCCTTCCTTCCAGCGGCCGTAGAGGCGCTCGAGCGTGCCGATGAGGTCGGCGAGAAGCGGTGCCCGCTCGTGCCTCGTGCCGTCGATCGTGTAGAGCGAGGCGGGAGCGACGCGTGCGTCGGCCGGTAGCTCCTCGGGCGCCTGGTTGACGTTCACGCCGATCCCGACGATGACTCGCCCGTCGCCACTCGCCTCGGCGATCGCGCCGGCGACCTTGCGTCGGTTGACCATGACGTCGTTCGGCCACTTGATCTGCGCGGAGAGATTGAGCGCCCGTTCGACAGCCTCGGCCGTGGCGAGCCCCGCGACGAGCGTGAGCTCTGCCGGCTCACGCTCGGCCGGAGGCTCCAGGACGATCGAGCAGAGAACCGCCGTTCCCGCCGGCGCCGTCCAGGGGCGACCCAGCCGCCCGCGGCCTGCGGTCTGCTCCTCGCAGACTGCGACTGCTCCTTCCGGCTGTTCCTCGAGCGCCGTTTGCGTCGAGTCACAACGAGCCGCATAGAGGTAAGGACGGCCGAAGCGCCCGGAGAGGAGCGGCTCGACCTGCTCGGGAGCGAGGGAATCCGCAGGCACCGAGCTAGACTAAGTTATTCCCCACCACCCGTCCCCGAACGGGGTCACCACCATCGTGCAACCCGCAGCCGCCCCGCCCCGTCTGACCTCCCAGAATGGCTACGGGAAGCTTTCGGACGTCGAGCTCGTGCGGCGCGCGACGAGCGGAGACAAGCGCGCGCTGGACGTCCTCGTCGAACGCCATTCACCCCGCGTGAACCGGTTGGCCGCGCAGATTCTGGGAGACCTCGAGGAGGCGCGCGACGCGGCGCAGGAGTCGCTGGTGAAGCTTTGCACGCGACTGCGCCAGTTTCGGGGCGAGGCCCAGTTCGCGACCTGGCTCCACCGGCTGGTCGTGAACACGTGCCGCGACCGGCTCGCCCGTCAGCGGGTTCGCCGGACGGAACCGCTGCCGCTCGACGACCGGCCGGCGGGGGACGAGTCCGATCCCTCGCGCGCGGCGCTTCTCACCGACCTGCGCCGGGATCTGGCCGATGCCCTGAGCCGGCTTTCGCCCACCCAGCGGCTCGCGTTCGTGCTCCGCGACTCGATGGGCCTCTCGTACGAGGAGATCTCGCGAGTGGCGAGCATTCCCGTCGGCACGGCGAAGTGCTACGTGCACCGGGCCCGCGCTCGGCTGAAGGTGCGGCTCGAAGAGCTCGGCGCGGCGTGACGGCGATTCTCGGCCGAGCCCAGATCGAAGAGATTCTGCCGCACCGCGATCCCTTCCTCCTGCTCGACGAGATCATCGAGCTGGAGCCGGGGGTTCGCGTAGTCGCGCGCAAGCGCGTCCGTGAGGACGAGTGGTATCTGGCCGGGCACTTCCCCGGCAGGCCGATCATGCCCGGCGTGCTCATCGTGGAGGCGATGGCGCAGACGGGCGCGGTCGCAGTCCTCTCCGAGGAGGAAAACCGCGGGAAGCTCGCGCTCTTCGCCGGCATAGACGATGTTCGCTTCAAACGGATCGTCGAGCCCGGCGACGAGCTCGAGCTGACCTGCGAGCTGGAACGAGTACGCGGGCCGATCGGACGGGGCAAGGCGCGCGCGACCGTCGACGGACAGCTTGCCGCCCGCGGCGTCCTGACCTTCGCGGTAACCGAGGAATGATCGCCAACGTCTCCTCCAACGGCTCCATCGGGATCACGGGGATCGGCGCCCACGTCCCCGAAAAGGTCCTGACGAACGACGACCTCTCGCGCATGGTCGACACGTCCGACGAGTGGATCACCGATCGCACGGGAATCAAGGAGCGGCGGATCGCCGCCGCGGAGGAAGCGGCGAGCGACCTCGCGCTGCCCGCGGCGCGGAAAGCGCTTGAGCAGGCCGGCCTCGAAGGATCGGAGCTCGACCTGATCATCGTCGCGACCGCCACACCGGACATGCTCTTCCCTGCCACTGCGGCCATCGTCGCCGAAGAGCTCGGCGCGAAGCAGGCGGCCGCGTACGACCTCCTCGCCGGATGTACCGGCTTCGTGTACGGCGTGGCCCAGGCTTACGGGGCCGTGGCAGGAGGACTTTCCGAGCGCGCGCTGGTGATCGGAAGCGAGACGCTCTCCAAGATCACCAACTGGAACGACCGCGGGACCTGCATTCTCTTCGGCGACGGAGCGGGCGCGGCGGTCCTCGAGCGGGTCCGCGAGGGGGGGATCGTCGGGATCGAGCTCGGCGCGGACGGCTCGGGCGGGCCGGACCTCTGCGTTCCTGCCGGCGGCTCGCGCATGCCGGTGACGGCCGCGAACGTCGAGGAGGACATGCAGTTCATCCAGATGCGCGGCCAGGAGGTCTTTCGCTTCGCCACGCGCGTGATGGTGTCGTCGGCCGAGCAGGTGCTCGAGAAGTCGGGCGTCGGGGTCGAGGACGTCGACCTCTACGTGCCGCATCAGGCAAACAAGCGCATCATCGACCACGCGGTCAAGAACCTCGGGCTTGCGCCGGACAAGGTCTTCATGAACATCTCCAAGTACGGCAACACATCGTCGGCCTCGATCCCGATCTGCCTCGCGGAGGCACAGGAGCAGGGTCTCCTCGAAGCGGGCACCCGCGTTCTCATGAGCGCGGTCGGCGCGGGCCTGACCTGGGGCTCCGTCTACATGACGTGGCCGGACGGGAGGGCGAACTGAAGATCGCGTTCTGCTTCCCGGGGCAGGGCTCGCAGGACGTCGGGATGGGGAAGGCGTTCGCGGAGCGGTTTCCGGAGTCACGGGCGGTCTTCGACGAGGCCTCCGACGCGGCGGGGTTCGACGTCGCCCGGGTGTGCTTCGAAGGCCCGATCGAGGAGCTGACGAAGACGGAAGTCCAACAGCCTGCTCTTGTGGCCACTTCGCTCGCCTGCCTGCGCGCGGTCGAGTCCCTCAACGTGAAGCCGGAATACGTGATCGGGCATTCAGTCGGCGAGTACTCGGCGCTTGCCGCCGCCGGCTCCGTTTCGGCTCGAGAGGCGGTCGGGCTCGTGCGCGAACGGGGAGAGGCGACGGCCGAGGCCGCGCGCGAGCATCCCGGTGCGATGGCGGCCGTCCTCGGTCTCCCCGACGAGGTCGTGGAGGAACTCTGCTCGGCGATCGACAACGTTTGGCCGGCGAACTACAACTGTCCGGGGCAGATTGTCGTCTCGGGGGAAGAGAGCGCGGTCGACCGCCTCGTCGCGGAGGCGGCCGCCCAGGGTGCGCGCAAGGCCGTCAAGCTGCGGATCAGCGGCGCCTTCCACAGCCCGCTCGTCGCCCGGGCGGCGGATCGCATGCGGCCGGCGCTCGAGAGCATCGCGTGGAAGGACCCAACTCCTCCATTCATGTCGACGGTGACCGCGAGGCTGGAGATGGCGCAGCGCTTCCCCTCCATCCTCGTCGAGCAGCTCACCGGGCCGGTGAAGTTCACGCAGGCGATCCGTGGGCTCGTCCAGGAAGGGGTCGGCGTCTTCGTCGAGATCGGGCCGGGCCAGGTCTTGAGCCGGATCCTGCGGCGGTGCGACCGCTCGCTGAAGACCGTGTCGGTGGGCGACCCGGAATCGCTCCGGGAGCTCGAGGAGATCCTGGCCGCTGCCTGAGTTCGCGTCACTGGAAGGGAAGGTCGCTCTCGTCACCGGCGGATCCCGTGGGATCGGCGCTGCGATCAGCCGCGAGCTCGGACGGGCCGGCGCGAAGGTGGCGGTCAACTACCGCTCCGGCAAGGAGGCGGCGGAGGAGATCGCGGGCGAGGTGGGCGGGGTCGCCGTGCAGGCGGACGTCTCCGATCCTGCGCAGGCGCAGCGCCTTGTCGAGGAGGTGGAGGAGCGTCTGGGCGACGTCGACTGCCTGGTGAACAACGCCGGCATCACCCGCGACACGCTCATAGCCCGCATGAGCGACGCGGACTGGAGCGACGTGATCGGGACCAATCTCGGCGGCCCGTTCTATACGAGCCGCGCCGTAGCTCGGAAGATGATGCGCCGCCGGGGCGGGTCGATCGTCAACCTGACGAGCGTCGTCGGACTGCACGGGAATCCAGGACAGGCGAATTACGCGGCCGCGAAGGCGGGCATCATCGGCCTGACCAAGGCGCTGGCGCGCGAGCTCGGGAGCCGCGGTGTCAGGGTCAACGCCGTCGCACCCGGCTACATCGCCACGGAGCTGACCAATGTCCTCTCCGAGGAGATCCGCGGTGCCATCCTCGCCAACACGCCGCTCGGACGTCTGGGGGAGCCGGAGGACGTAGCGGGAGCGGTACGCTTCCTATGTTCGGATGAGGCCGCGTTCGTGACGGGCGAAGTGCTGCTCGTCGACGGCGGCCTTGGCATGTAAGAAAGGGGGCGGATGAGCTCGGAGAACGGACGCAGGCGCGTCGTCATCACCGGAATGGGCGCCGTCACGCCACTCGGGAACGACGTCGAGAGCTTCTGGGAGAACCTGATCGCCGGGAAAAGCGGCGCGGCAGCGATCACGTCGTTCGATTCGTCCGATTTCGCCGTCCATTTCGCCTGCGAGTTGAAGGACTTCGAC
>Ga0214472_10008156_pt1 | contig 10942 bp, 13 predicted proteins | sample RVTome_6_FD_207662 | JGI IMG/M metagenome (GOLD analysis project Ga0214472, IMG submission 207662) | Soil microbial communities from uranium-contaminated site in the Upper Colorado River Basin, Wyoming, United States - RVT140D175 | ecosystem: Environmental > Terrestrial > Soil > Contaminated >...
GGCCATGCCCGCGATTTTCTCCGGTTCGCGGGCATGGCCCGCTCCCACAAATCCGCCGAATCTGCAATCGTCACGCAGCCCCCCCCCCCTACCCGTGCTCGGCTGCGGGGTTACTCCTGCTCTACACCCCGGTGAACGATTCCCCTTCCTTCCATCATCTCCCGCGTTTCCCCGGCCGCGCGGTTATTCCTTGGTCCCGCCGAGCATTGCGCATTCCATGATGGCACGGAATATGCTAAACTAATAAAATTGGTAAATATGAAGAATGGCCGTCTCAAGGGTATCGTTGGGGGCCTGCGGAAAACCGCTCGGGAAAAGGGGGGATTTGATGAAAAGCATGCCACGAGGCGATCTGCGGAGGAGCGGCAAAGCCGCTCGGTCTAGCCAGCCGGGCCGGGGCATGATGATTATGGCAATCCTTGTTTTGATAAGCTTGGCCGTCGAGACCGCGCCGGCCAACGGCGTCGGCGACGAGGTTCGGGCGATCTCCCCCCATCCGGGCCGGCCGCTGACTTTCTTCACCACCAGGAACTTCACCGGTTCCGGACGGTGCGGCCTCTGCCATTCTCTCCTGGCCGATAAGCTTGGCAATAACTTGTCGATCAGCGATCACTGGCGATCCACCATGATGGCCAATGCGGCCAGAGATCCGTTGTGGCAGGCCAAGGTCGCCTCGGAGGTGGCGCGCCATCCCTCCTTGCAAAAGGTCATCGAGGCAAAATGCGTCACCTGTCATATGCCCATGGCCTGGACCCAGGCCCGGGCGACCGGGGAGGGCGATTACGGCGACAGGGCCATTTTTTCCGGTAAGACTGGTTGGCTCGATCCGGAGGCGGATCTGCACCAGGCGGCCATGGACGGGGTGTCGTGCACCCTATGCCACCAGATTCTGGATCAGGATCTCGGCACCGACGCCACCTTCAGCGGTAAATTTCCCATCGATACCCTGGTGGCCGGACCGGACCGCTCCATCTTCGGACCTTTTCGCGATCCCCTGGTCGAGACCATGCGGACCAGCGTTGAATTCACCCCGAAATTCGGGGCCCAGGTGAACGATTCCCGCCTCTGCGCCACCTGCCATACCTTATATACCCCCTTCGTGGACCGGGAAGGCAAGGTGGCCGGTGAATTTCCCGAACAGACCGTATATCTTGAGTGGCAGCACAGCGCTTATTACGTAAGCCCCGCCGATCGCCGGGAAATCGGCCAACCCGGGCCAGGCAGGTTGTGCCAGGAATGTCATATGCCCCACAGCGAGACGGGCGAAGTGATGATCGCCCGCTATGCCCCGCCCGAAACCGAGAAGCGGGACCACTTCTCCATGCATCATTTTGTCGGCGGCAATGTCTTCATGCTCGGGATGCTGCGGGATAACGTCTCCGGCCTCGGCCTGACCGCCTCCACGGGCAAACTGGAAAAGACCATGGAGCGCACCCTGCGACAGTTGCGGGATAACGGCGGCGGCCTGACCATCCTGGAGGCCCGGCGTCGCCGCGATACCCTGCAAGTGGTGGTGCAGGTGGAAAACAAGGCCGGCCATAAATTTCCCGGCGGCATCCCCATCCGCCGGGCCTGGCTCCATGTCACCGTGACCGACGGGGCCGGAGGGGTGATCTTCGAGTCCGGGCGGCCCCTGGCCGACGGCCTGATCGAAGGCAACGGCAACGACGAGAACAGTGCCGCCTTCGAGCCCCATTACGAGGTGATCACCGACCCCGGCCAGGTGCAGATCTACGAGGCGATAATGGCGGACACGGACGATGCGGTGACCTATACCCTGCTCCGGGCGGCCAGGTATATCAAGGACAACCGGCTGCTGCCCCGGGGGTTCGACAAGGCCACCGCCCCCCCCGACGTGGCCGTATATGGCGGCGCCGCGACTGACGAGGATTTTGTCGGCGGTGGCGACCGTATTGCTTACATGGTGCCGCTTGGCGATCCGGTCGGTCCCTTGACTGTCCGCGCCGAGCTGCTTTTCTCGGCTGTTACGCCGGCCTTTGTTCGGGACCTTGCCAGGGACCGGAATCTGGCGTTGGTAAACCGGTTCGATCATATGTACGAGGGGACCGATAAATCGCCGGTGATCGTGGCAACCGCCGGCGCGACGGTGCAATGATATGAGGATGAAGAATTTTTTTTGGTTAGTGCTGCTCCCGGTCGTCATTTTTTTGATTTCGGGCGCGTTCCCGGCCTCGGGCGACCGCGCCGAGAGCGGGCCGGAAAATAGTTATTATGGGGTTTTGGCACCCACCCCGGCCCAGGTGCGGACCAATCACGATGTCGTATACCGCCTCAGCCACCGCCATTACCGGCACCTCGAGTTCGACGACCAGTTGTCGGCCCGGGTATATGAACGTTATCTCAACGATCTGGACAACAGCCACAGCTATTTTCTGGCTTCGGATGTCGCGGAATTCGACCCCTATCGCCTGCGGCTGGACGATGCCCTGAAAAAAGACGACCTCGAGCCCGCCTTCAAAATATTCAATCGCTACCAACAGCGATTCTCCGAACGGTTGATCCATCTGCTCGCTCTTCTGGAGCAGAATCCGGAGGAGTGGCGCTTCGACCTCGACGAAGAGATCGAACTGCAGCGGGACCAGGCTCCGTGGCCGGCCGATATGAATGAAATGAACGATCTGTGGCGCAAACGTCTGAAAGGCATGCTGCTCGATCTCAAGCTGACCGGCAAATCCATGGAGGAGAGTGTTGCCGTGCTGACCAAGCGGTACCGGAATCAGCTCAACCGGCTGAATCAGAACCAGGCGGAGGATGTTTTCAACATCTACATGAACACGGTGGCCGGCGTCTTTGATCCCCACACCCAGTATCTGTCGCCCCGGAACCTGGAAAATTTCGATATCAACATGAGCCTTTCCCTGGAGGGCATCGGCGCCCTGCTGCAGACCGAGGAAGAATACATCAAGGTGGTGCGCCTGATTCCGGCCGGGCCGGCGGAAAAGGGCAAAGTACTGAAGGCCGGCGACCGGATCGTCGGCGTGGGTCAGGGGCCGCAGGGCGAGGTCGCGGATGTGGTGGGCTGGCGGCTTGACGAGGTGGTGGAACGGATTCGCGGTCCCAAGGGCTCCCTGGTTCGCCTGGAGGTCATTCCGGCCGACGCCGAGGACCGGCATCAGACTCAGATCATCGAGATCGTGCGCGATACCGTCAAGCTCGAGGAGCAGGCGGCCAAGCAGAAGATCGTCGAAATGGAGCATCAAGGGCGTACACTGCGGATAGGCGTGGTGGACATTCCCACCTTTTATGCCGATTTCAACGGGCAGCAGGCCGGTCAATCCGATTACAAGAGCACCACCCGGGATGTCCGCCGGCTGCTCGCGGAATTGCATGAGGCCAAGGTTGACGCCGTCATCGTCGATCTGCGCGACAACGGCGGCGGTTCCCTGCAAGAGGCCGAGACCCTTTCCGGACTATTCATCGAGACCGGGCCGGTGGTGCAGATCCGGGATGCCGGGGGCAGTGTCAATGTGCTGCGCGACCCGGATCCGGCCATCCTTTACCGGGGCCCCCTGGCCGTGGTGGTCAACCATCTGAGCGCCTCGGCCTCGGAGATTTTCGCCGGCGCGATCCAGGACTACCAACGCGGCATCGTCATCGGCGAACAGACCTTTGGCAAGGGAACCGTGCAGGCCCTGCTGCCGCTCAAGCAGGGGCAGTTGAAGACCACCACCGCGAAATTTTACCGGATCTCCGGGGGCAGCACGCAGCATCGCGGTGTGGTGCCGGATATCGACTACCCCAGCCTCTTCGATTTCGCCGAGGTCGGCGAGAGCGCCCTGAAAGAGGCCCTGCCATGGGACAGCATCCGGAGCGCCGAGTATGGCAACTACGACGATTTCGCCGATGTTCTAGATCGCCTCCGCCTCCGGCACCGGGAGCGCATGCAACAGGACCCGGATTATGCCTATCTCCAGGCGCGGAAGGCCCGGCTGGGGGAAAGGCGCCTGAAGAAAACGGTATCGCTCAACGAGAAGATCCGTCTCCAGGAAAAGGCGGAAGCGGAGCAATGGCGATTGGAGGTGGAAAATACCCTGCGCCTGGCCAAGAAACTCCCGCTTATCGCCAGCGTGGAGGAACTGGATAAGGAACAGCATGACCTGCCCGAGGAGTTCAATCCCGAGGCAGACCCGGTATTGTTGGCGACCGGTTTGATCATGCTGGATTTCGTGACCCTGCGGCAGGCGGATATGGTGATGCAGTAGGGGCTATAGGCTGTAGGCTGTAGGTAAAAAGTAAAAAGTAAAAGGCCGAAGGAAGGAGATTGCGGATTCGCGGAAATCCCGCGGCTTCGTTGAGGCGAAGACGGGGATGGCACTGTCGGTGAAGGAGAGCCAATGAAGCGTTTTTTCTGGATAGTGGCGGCGGTGATGGTGGGCTTGACAATGGTAGCCTGTTCATCCCCGGAAGAGGGGACGGCCCCGGAACCGGCGGCTCCGGAACAGGCGGAGCCGCAAAAGTCGGCGGTGCGGCGGTTCACCGATGAGACGGCGGTGAAAATTGAACGAAAGATCAGCACCCCCATCGACAAGGCCAGGGCAACCCGCGACCTGGGTGACGAACGTACCGAGGCCATGGACCAGGCTCTGCAGGAGAGTGGTGGCGAATAGGGGCGACCGGCCGGTCGCCCCTACGGGGTAACCGTTCACCTGGTGGGAATTTCCGACTGATTTGACGACGTTTCGTTTGGTGGCATCGAAATCCAAATCGAAATCGCTATCGAAATCGGCTTTTCTTGCAGTCTTTTTTTCGATTTCGATTTCGATTTGGATCTTTTGTCACCACATGCAGGGCTGCCGGTCGCCCCTACGGGTTGACGAGAAGGTCGGTGGTCAGGTAACGTTCGCCGGTATCGGGCAGTATGGTGACGATCCGTTTACCGCGGTTCTCCGGCCGCGCCGCCAGGAGCAGGGAGGCCCAGAGGGCCGCACCCGATGAGATGCCGCACAGGATACCCTCTATTCTGGCGGCCTCCCTGGCCATGGTCAGGGCCTGTTCATTGGTGACGGTGACGATTTCATCGATAATGGCGGTGTTCAGGATCGTCGGGACAAAGCCGGCGCCGATGCCCTGGATCTTGTGGGGTCCGGGTTTGCCGCCGGAAAGCACCGGCGAATCCGCCGGTTCCACGGCCACCGATATCAGGTGGGGAATTCTCTGTTTGATCACTTCGCACACTCCGGTGATGGTGCCGCCGGTCCCCACTCCGGCCACGAAGATATCCAGACGTCCGTCCGTGTCCCGCCAGATCTCCTCGGCCGTGGTCCGGCGGTGAACCTCCGGATTGGCACTGTTCTCGAACTGGTTGGGCATGAAGCTGTTCGGGGTGTTCCGGGCGATTTCCGCCGCCTTGGCGATGGCCCCCTTCATGCCCTCCTTGCCCGGCGTCAGGACCAGTTCGGCGCCCAGATGGGCCAGCAGTTTGCGCCGTTCCATGCTCATGGTATCCGGCATGGTGAGGATGAGGCGATAGTTGCGCGCCGCGCAGACAAAGGCCAGGGCGATGCCGGTGTTGCCGCTGGTCGGCTCGACCACCGTGGTGGTGGCGGTCAACTTTCCCTCGGCCTCGGCGGCGTCGATCATGGCCCGCCCGATGCGGTCCTTGACGCTGCCCAGCGGATTGAGGGATTCCAGTTTCACCAGAATCTCCACCTCCAGATCCTTCACCAGGTTGTTCAATCTGACGAGCGGGGTGCCGCCGATGGCGCCGGTCAAATCCGCGTTGATCCTTTCCATGCCGGATGCCTCCAGAGGTTGACGAATTCAGGGTTGATGGCTGTTGCCGCTGTAAATCAGTTCGGGACGTTTCAGCATGACCTTGGTGTCCGGCGGCACGCTTGCGGTGATCCAGATGTTGCCGCCGATGACCGATCGGGCGCCGATCACGGTGTTGCCCCCCAGGATGGTGGTATTGGCATAGACGATGACGTCGTCCTCGATGGTGGGGTGGCGTTTTTTGTCCCGGTAGCGGTCGCCCGCGTCCCGGGGCAGGGAAAGGGCGCCCAGGGTGACGCCCTGGTAGAGACGCACCCGGTTGCCGATCTTCGTGGTCTCGCCCACCACGACCCCGGTGCCGTGATCGATGAAGAAATGTTCGCCGATGGCCGCGCCGGGATGGATATCGATGCCGGTAAGGCTGTGGGCGTGTTCGGTCATGATGCGCGGGATGATCGGCACCTTCAGGCCATGCAATTCATGGGCCAGGCGATAGATGGTGATGGCCAGCAGACCGGGGTAACTGAAAATGACCTCGTCGTAGCCCTTGGCGGCCGGATCGCCTTCCAGCGAGGCCCGGATGTCGTTGTCGAGCACCCGTTTTATCCGGGGGAGGGCCCGGACGAATTCCAGGGCGATATCCTGGCCCATATCCTTGCAGTGGGCGCAGGCCAGGGAATGTCTGTAGCAGTCGTGCTGCACCGCGGCCACGATCTGGCGGGACAGGTCTTCGTAAAAGAGGGTGGTCTCCTGGCCGAGGTAATATTCGATATTGACCGGCGAGAGCGAAACCTGGGTAAAATAACCGGGAAAAAGAATGCGCCGGGCCTGGTGGATCAGTTTGACCACCGATTCGTGGGATGGAATGGGCACCGGCTCCACATGGCTGAAGGCGTCCCGGTTCGCCAGTCCCTCCACCAACTGCTTGACCACCGGCGGAATATCCCGGTAATGCTGGTTTGCCGGTTCGAGGCCGCCGATGCATTCCTGGAGCGGCTGGATTTGCTTGGTCATGGTTTTTTCCCCGCGCGGGTTGGAAGGTGGGATGCAAGTCACATGCCGGTCATTCGGGCAGGTCATGGCATCGGGGAGGAATTTGGGGCAACCGGTTTAAAATAGAGCAGAAAAAGAAATGGCGCAACTCCCGATGCGGGTCCGCAACCCGCATCGGGTGGCGGGGAGGCGCGTGGTTCCGTCTTTCGGGAGCCGTCGGGGAGGCGGCGGGCTACTCCAGCAGGGACTTGAGCACGTCGCAGGCGCGGCAGATCTTCATTTTCTCCTGCCAGTTTTTTTGGGCCTCGCCGTCGCAGATGGTGCCGTTGATGAACCAGCAGATGCGGCCGGCCTGAAATTCCCAGGCCGGACAGCTCTTTTTGCGCTCCGGCGGACATTTTTTGACCGTCCAGCACATCTTGGTGCCCCGGCCGGTCTCATCGATATGTTTGCGCGACAAAAGAAAGAACATCTGCCGTTCCACATGGGTGGGAACCGAACGCCAGCCCTGCTCGTAACTGTGCACCGCCTTGATCGAGGCGCCCAGCAACTCGGCCAGTTGCTTTTGGGTTTTGCCAAGTTTCTGACGGGCGCGCATGAATTCTTTATCGTCCATGACCGTTCCTCGGGAAAAGTAAAAAAACAGGATAATTGTATACCACGGTGTGGTATAGCTAATCAAGATAAATCGTCATGCCGCCGTTTCGCCGGGAAGGACGAATCCTGAATCGCTGGACCAGCCGTGTCCCTGCTCCGGGCCGATATTGTCCGGAGGAACGAGGCCGGAGCGGCCCGCGGTAGTGCCGGGTGTTGCCTGGCACGGTTATTGAAACGATCATGCCGCGGATGGCACGATACGAAAACCCCACGAGGCAAATGCAATAAATGCAACAAGTGCAACAAGTGCAACAAACAAATGCAACATTGATACCTACCGACAGGAGGATCACCATGGCCAGAGCTTTTTATATCGACGACGAAGAGTGCATCGCCGACGGCAGTTGCGCGGATATCTGTCCGGGTTGTTTTCAGTACGAAGAGGGGATGAAGGCCGCTCGGGTGAAAGGCTTCGATTGTCCGGAAGAGCAGATCCAGGAGGCCATGGATACCTGTCCGGTCCAATGCATCCACTGGGAGGACGAGTGACCCTGGGGGGACAAAAAAAGGCCTGACGGCTATGATATTAAACAATTCAACGGATGAACGTCGAACATCGAACGCTGAACGTCCAACGTCGAATGAAAAACCAGGGGCCGTGAAAGGTAGGTTGGGGTGAGCGCAGCGAACCCCAACATTTATTACGGCTTAGCCTGACGGCTATGGTGGCGAGGGAGGCGGGAATGGTTATTTTTTTTATCAGGAAGGTAAGAAAAATCAACCAGTCTCCCGGAAAACGACTAGGAGGTGATCAGTAATGAATATCGACACAATATTTCATGAAGGGAAAAAGCGTTTCGCCACCGGGTATCCCGGCGACAGCATAGACCTGTTCACCAAAGCGGCGGCAGAGGGTTGCAATCCGGTCAATGTTTACCTGAACCGGGGTGCGGCCTATTTGAGCGTGGGAGACCACGAAGATGCGGAGGCGGACTTCAGCCGGGTTCTGGAAATCGACGAGGACCATGAGCGGGCTCACTATTTTCGGGGCGTGGCCCGTCTTATTCTGGGCAACCTCGAGGGCTCGGTGGAGGATTTGACCGCGTCGCTCGCCATCAACCACGAGCGGGGCGTCGCCTTTCTGGCGCGCGGCATCGCCTTTGCGGAACTGGGCAGGGAAGACGAGGCGCTCAACGATTTCAAGACCGCCACCGTTTTCTCCAGTGTCGAAGTGGGGAACTTTTTGAGTCAGTTCGGCAGCCATCGGACCAGGTTCGAACGCTCCATGGCCCTGCTGGAAGGTGACCGCGGTCCGTGGAAGGCGGTACTGACCGAGGAGGAAGTGGAAAAGACCAGACAGTGGTTTGCATGACCGCGTCTGTGCACGGCTGAAAAAAGGAGGGCTGGACCCTCCTTTTTTCGTGGTAAGGTTGGATTTTGTATCAGGCCCGGAGGTGACGGAGTGGCACAACAATCGAGAAAAAACCATCGAAAGGGAAAGGCGGGAGAAAATATGGAAAGACTTACCACCAGCAAAGTTTCGGAAAAAGTGGGCATGAGCGCGGAAACCGTACGTTTTTACGAGCGCGAGGGATTGATCCCGCCGCCGCGCCGGGGTGAATCGGGCTACCGGATCTATCCGGAAATTGTCGTCGAGCGGCTCAAGTCCCTCCGGAGGGCCAGGAATCTCGGCTTCGGTCTGAAGGAGATCAAGGAACTGCTGGCCCTGGAGGGCGATCATGAGGGCGGCAAGGAGGAGATCAAATCGCGGGTCGAGGCGGAGCTTGAAAAAATCGCCGCCAGGATCGAGGACCTGACCAGAATGCGGAAGGTGTTGCAAGGTCTGGCCGCGGCCTGCGACCGGCCGAAACCGTTGGGCGAATATCAGATAGTGGCGACCTTGCGCAGCGACGCCTATATCGATGTAAGGACGGCGAAGGGCGATCTCTTCGTGGATTAATGGAGGTACCGTCATGTCAACTCTGGGAATGATTTTGTGGACCCTGGCGGCGGTTTTGCTGGTTGTCGGCCTGTTCCGTAAAATGCGCCGGCAAGACCCCGGGCGCGGTGACGACGGTTCGGATTCCGGCCCGGGCGCCGGGGAAGCGACGCCCCGGAAAAAGGAGGATGAGGGAGGCTGCTGCGGCTGAGGGGTTCGTTCGACCGGATCGCGTTCGATTCCGAGACCGATGGGCAAATCAGCGGACCTTGTTTTGCAGCAATCTTTTTCAGGGATTTGGCCGGGGAGCCGCGGCCAGACCCGGGCAATTCACCTGACGAGCGATCGCCGCGCATGGGAAGAAGAAATACCGCCAAACTCCCGACCACCGGCCAGAAATGGCTGCGCACGTTCCATCTCTATCTGGCCTGCGTCTGGGGAGGCGGGGCATCGAGTCTCTTTGCCATCCATTGCCTGTACCGGCCGTCACCCGGACCGGAACTCTATGCCCGCAATCTGGCCCTCCTGTATGTTGACAACTGGATTCTGGTACCCTCGGCCCTCGGCTGCCTGGTAACCGGGCTCCTCTATTGCCATCTGACCAGGTGGGGGTATTTCAGATACTGGTGGATCATCGCCAAGCTGGTCGCCAACTCTCTTTTGCTCCTGATCGGCTTTTTCTGGTTCGTGCCCTTTATCGTCCGGATGGTGAAATTCTCCCGGGCCGCAGCCCGCTATATGGAAATAGACCCGGGCTACAACGCCGCCATGCTGGTCCATATGGCGGTGGCGGCGGTCCAGGCGTTGCTGGTCTTGCTGCTGGTGATCCTTTCCGTCTTCAAACCCTGGGGCAGAACCGGATGGCAGTGGTAACGCCGGCGGGAACGCCTGGATCAACCTCGATGTTTTCCGTAACCGGATGGCTGTCGAAACTTCGATTCACTGGCATGGCGTTCTGGTGCCGCCCGGCATGGACGGAGTGCCTTATGTCAGCTTTCCGCGATGCACCATCCCATGCATCTTCACGGCCATTTTTTTCGAGTCGTCAACGGCCAGGGTGACCATGCGTCATTGAAACACACCGTCGATGTGGCGCCCATGTCCACCATGGTGATCGAATTCGACGCCAATGAGCCGGGGGACTGGTTTTTTCACTTTTCGGCTGGGGGGTGGGAGCAATAATCCGTTTTTAAAAACCGAACAGGGAGCCATCGACCCATGAATCTGCTTAATCGGCAGGCTGTCCCCTTTCACCTCCCGGATGCCGACGGCCGGATGCACAAACTGGAGGATTTTACCGGCTCCTGGCTGCTCATGGTCTTTCACCGGCATCTCGGCTGACTGCCCTGCCGGGCCCACCTCTCGCAGTTGCGGGAGAAGGAGAAGGAGAAAGAGTTCGTGGCCGGGAATTGCCGGGTCGTGGCGGTGACCTTCGAGGCCGTTTTGCCGGCCCGCCGGTATGTGGAGGAAACCGGGCTGATCTGGCCCCTGCTGGTGGACGAGACCAGGGAGGTTTACCGGGCCTACTCCATGCTGGAGGCGGGATTTTGGGACATCTGGGGTCTTGCCACCTGGAAGGCCTATCTCAAGGAGATGCGGCGCGGCAATCTGCCAAGGTAACCGTCCGGGGATATCTATCAGCGCGGCGGCGATGTGCTGATCGATCCGCACGGCATCGTG
>Ga0214472_10008157_pt1 | contig 10940 bp, 11 predicted proteins | sample RVTome_6_FD_207662 | JGI IMG/M metagenome (GOLD analysis project Ga0214472, IMG submission 207662) | Soil microbial communities from uranium-contaminated site in the Upper Colorado River Basin, Wyoming, United States - RVT140D175 | ecosystem: Environmental > Terrestrial > Soil > Contaminated >...
GCTGCGCGCGCTGCCCGGGGGCGAGCAGCTCGACTTCGCCACCCCCGGCGAGATCCGCGAAGTGTCGCTCGCCATCTTCGACCGCAGCTTCGCCGTGACCTACGCGCTGGAGGCAGTGGCGGTGCTGGTGGGCCTGTTCGGCCTGTCCTCCAGCCTCGGCGCCTTGGTGCTCGCGCGCCGGCGCGAGTTCGGCGTGCTGCGCCATCTCGGCATGACGCGCCGCGAGATCGGCACGATGCTCGCCACCGAAGGCGCGCTGCTCGCGCTGGCGGGCGCGGCCGCGGGACTCGCGCTCGGCGCGGCGATCAGCCTGGTGCTGGTGTACGTGGTGAATCCGCAGTCCTTCGGCTGGAGCATGGACCTGCATCCGCCCTACGCCTTCCTGCTCGGCCTCACGGCCCTGCTCCTCGCGCTCGCCATGCTCACCGCGTGGCTCTCGGGGCGCGAGGCGATGGGCATGGCGCCGGTGCGCGCGGTGAAGGAGGACTGGTGAAAAGGCGGGGCTTTCTCCTCGCGCTGCTCGCCGCGCCGCTCGCGCGCGCCGACGAGGTCGCCTATCCGCCCGTGACGCCCGGCACGCCGCTGCGGTTCCCGCGCGACCACGGCGCGCATCCCGAGTACCGCAGCGAATGGTGGTACGCGACCGGCTGGCTCGAGCGCGGCACGGAGCGGCTCGGCTTCCAGGTGACGTTTTTTCGCGCGCGCACGCCGTGGGAGAGCCGCAATCCCAGCAAGTTCGCCGCGCGCCAGGTTCTGCTGGCGCACGCGGCAATCGCCGATCCGCGCCATGGGCGGCTGCGCCACGACGAGCGCGCGGCGCGCGACGCCTTCGGCCTCGCCGGTGCCGCCACGCGCACCACCGAAACCTGGATCGACGACTGGCGCTTCGCGCTCGCGCGCGGCGTTTATCGCGCGAAGATCGCGGCGCGCGACTTCATGCTCGACCTGGCGCTCGAGGCGCCCGACGCGCCGCTGCTGCAGGGCGAGGAAGGCTTCAGCCGCAAGGGGCACCGGCCGGAGGAGGCGAGCTATTACTACAGCCGGCCGCAGCTGGCGGCGAGCGGCACGCTCGACGGCGACGCGGTGCGCGGCGTGGCGTGGCTGGATCACGAGTGGTCGAGCCAGTATCTCGCGCCCGAGGCCGCGGGCTGGGACTGGTGCGGCCTCAATCTCGACGACGGCCGCGCGCTGACGGCGTTCCGCATCCGCGACCGGCAGGGCGGGGTGTATTACGCGCCCGAGGGGACGGCGTTCACGCCGCTGCGCATCTGGCGCTCGCCGCGCACCGGCGTCGACTACCCGGTGGCGATGCGCGTGGCGGCGGGCGGCGAGCACTATGACCTGGCGCCGCTGATGGACGACCAGGAGCTCGACGCGCGCCGCAGCACCGGTACCATCTACTGGGAGGGCGCGGTGCGCGCGCTGCACGCGGGCACCGAGGTCGGCCGGGGCTACCTCGAGCTCACGGGCTACTGGCGGCCGCTCGAGCTCTAGAGGAAAGCGTCACGCCGGCGAGAATCAGCGCCACGCCGGCGACGTGGAACCCAACGTCATCTTCATGCCGACGAAGTATTCCGCCACCAGCCACGGCGCCATGAACACGAGCCCGAGCGCGCATACCATCGCGATGAACTCCAGCACCTCGAGCGCGTCGCGCCGCAGGCGCAGGAACACGGTGTAGCTCCCCCAGAACACCATCGACAGCAGCGCGCAGAAGTCGCCGACGTTGAAGCTCAGGCGCGTGACCTCGCCGCGCATGCCGATCAGCGCCACGCCGCAGAACGAGACCGCGACGCCGAGCCACTGCCGCGCGCCGATGGCTTCGCCGAGCACCGGCGCGGCGAGCAGCAGGATGAAGATCGGCGCGGTGGACAGGTAGAGCGTGGCGCTCGTCGCGGTGGTGAAATGCAGCCCGAGCCATTGCAGCGCGAGGTGGAGGCCGCCGCCCGCGAAGCCGAGCAGCCACAACACGTGCCAGTCGCGGCGCGAGAGCCGGGGCAGCTTCGCCGCCAGCCCGCGCCGGACGAACGGCGCGAGGAGGAGCACCACGATCAGCAGTCTCCCGGCGGTGGCGATGCCCGGCGAGATGTCGTCGCGCACGGCGCGCGCCACGATCCAGTTCCCCGACCACAGGACGAGCGTGGCCAGCAGCACGGCCCAGGCGGTGAAACGCATAGGCGGCGATTATCGCCTGCATGCTATAAATCGCGCCGATGCCCTTCGTCACCTGCGCCGGCCATGCGCTCGAGTACGAGTGGCTGACCGCCGCCGGGGCGGGCGAGCCGACGCTCGTGTTCCTGCACGAAGGGCTGGGCTCGATCCGGCAGTGGCGCGACTTTCCGCTGCAGGTGGCGAAGGCCACGGGCTGCCGCGCGCTCGTCTACAGCCGCTACGGCTACGGGCAGTCCGACGTGCTCGCGGAGCCGCGCGTCGACGTGCGCTTCATGCATCGCGAGGCGCTCGAGGCCCTGCCCGAGCTGATCGAAAAACTCGCCATCGAGCGCCCGGTGCTCGTAGGGCATTCGGACGGCGCCTCGATCGCGCTCATCCACGCCGGCGCGGGCCACGCGGTGCGCGGGCTCGCGCTGATGGCGCCGCACGTGTTCGTAGAGCCGATCTGCGTGGAGAGCATCCGCAAGGCGCGCGCGGCGTTCGAGACCTCGGACCTCGCGCAGCGCCTCGGCAGGTACCATCGCGATCCGGCGAAGACCTTCCATCTCTGGGCCGACGTATGGCTCGATCCCGAGTTCCTGAAATGGAACATCGACAAGTACCTGCCGGCGATCTCCTGCCCGGTGCTGGCGATTCAGGGCGAGGACGACGAGTACGGCACGATGGAGCAGCTGGAGCGCCTGCGCCGCGGCGTGCGCGGCCCCTGCGAGCTCGTAAAGCTCGCCGCCTGCGGCCACGCGCCGTTCCGCGACCAGCCGCGCGCGACGCTCGATGCGCTGACGAGGTTCATCGGCGAGTGTCGCGGCTGACGCCGCTTGCCTGCAGCCGCGACGCCCGGTTGAGGACGTTGAGCAGCGTCAGCAGGGCGAGCAGCCGGTAGGCCGCCGCCGGACGCGCGCAATCGGGAGACACCCGAATTTTCGGCTAGCCGAGGTGGTCGATGCCGCGCCGCTCGAGCAGCCGGAGCAGCGCCGGCCAGTCCTTGTGCGTCGAAGGCCGATCGTCGCGCTCGAACTGCTCGGTGGCGGTGTCGGCGGCGCTCTGCGACATGTGCAGCACGTTCTCCAGCCCGCCGGCCATGGCGTCGATCTGGATCTGGCAGGCGCAGTCGAGGTAGTACATCAGCTCGAAGGCCTCGCGCACCGTCTCGCCCAGCGTGAGCAGGCCGTGGTTGCGCAGGATCATGACCTTGGACTTGCGGCCGAGGCTGGCGGCCATGCGCTCGCGCTCGCTCATGTCGAGCGCGATGCCCTCGTAGTCGTGGTAGGCGCACTGCCGCTGCACGCGCATGGCGTGCTGGCTGATGGGCAGCAGCCCGCACTTCATCGCCGACACGGCGACGCCCGCGCGCGTGTGCGTGTGGATCACGCAGTTGATCTCGGGCCGCGCCTCGTGCATGCAGCCGTGGATGACGAAGCCGGCCTCGTTGTAGCCGAGCTCGAGCGGATCGTCGATCGCCTTGCCCTGCGCGTCGATGCGCACCAGGTTCGAGGCCGTGATCTCGTCGAACATCAGCCCGTAGGGATTGATGAGGAAGTCCTCGGTGCCGGGCACGCGCGCCGAGAAGTGCGTGTAGATGAGGTCGGTCCACTTGAACAGCGCCGCCAGCTGGTAGGCGGCGGCGAGGTCGACGCGCATCTGCCACTCGTCGCGGCCGACGCGCTCACGGACGGGCTTGGAATTCTTCGGCTTGAGGACGGCGCTCATGGGGTGTCTCCTTGGATGCGGATTCTACTGCGTCGAGCGCGTCGAGCAGCAGGCGCGGATCGTTCTGCGAAAGCCGCGCCGGGTCCGAGAGCATGCGACGCCACAGGCGGGCGCGCGGATGGCCGTGGTACAGGCCGAGCATGGGGCGGGCGACGTGGCGCAGGCCGGGAACCCCCGCGGCGTATTCGGCCATCGCGTGCACCACTTCGGCGCGCGTTTTCCCGGGGTCGGCCAGGATCCAGCTGTCGTGGTAGGCAGCGCGCCCCAGCATCACGCCGTCCACGTGCTGGAGATGGGTGCCGATCTGGTCCCAGGAGGTGATGCCGCCGTTGATGACGATCTCCAGGTGCGGAAAATCCTGCTTCAGCCGGTATACATAATGGTGCTTGAGGGGAGGGACCTCGCGGTTCTCTTTCGGGGAGAGCCCCTTCAGCACGGCGTTACGCGCATGGACGATGAAGGTGGTGCAGCCTGCGCGTGCCACCATGTCCACGAACCGGGCGAGGAAATCATAATCTTCTATATGATCGACCCCGGTGCGGTGCTTTATCGTCACCGGGGTCGAAACCGACTCGCGCATGGCGATGACACAGTCAGCCACCAGATCGGGCTCGGCCATCAGACAAGCGCCGAAGGCCCCCTTCTGCACTCGCTCGCTGGGACAGCCGCAATTGAGGTTGATTTCGTCATAGCCGTACTGTTCCACCAGCCGCGCGCAACGCGCCAGATCCTCCGGCTCGCTGCCGCCCAACTGCGCCGCTACGGGATGCTCTTCCCGGCTGAAGGCCAGATGGCGCTCGACGTCGCCGTGCAGGAGCGCTCCGCTGGTGATCATCTCGGTATAGAGGAAGGCGCGCGCCGACACTTGGCGCAGGAAATACCGGCAGTGCCGGTCGGTCCAGTCCATCATGGGGGCGACGCACAGGCGATGCGCGCTCATCGGGCACAAGTGTAGCGCGCGGGTAGAATGCGCCGCATGCACAAGATCCTGGTCACCGGCGGCGCCGGCTTCCTCGGCTCGCACCTGTGCGAGCGGCTCGTGGGCGAGGGGCACGACGTGATCTGCCTCGACAACTTCTACACGGGCGGCAAGGCGAACATCAAGCACCTGCTCGGAAGACCCGAGTTCGAGCTGCTGCGCCACGACGTCACCTTCCCGCTGTACGTGGAAGTGGAGCAGATCTACAACCTCGCCTGTCCCGCTTCGCCGATCCACTATCAGCGCGACCCGGTGCAGACCACCAAGACCAGCGTGCACGGCGCCATCAACATGCTCGGCCTGGCGAAGCGCACGCGCGCGCGCATCCTGCAGGCGTCGACCTCGGAGGTGTACGGCGATCCCGAGGTGCATCCGCAGCCCGAGGGCTACTGGGGCCGCGTCAACTCGATCGGCCCGCGCTCCTGCTACGACGAAGGCAAGCGCTGCGCCGAGACCCTGTTCTTCGATTACTACCGCCAGCACCAGCTCGACATCAAGGTGGTGCGCATCTTCAACACCTACGGGCCGCGCATGCATCCGAACGACGGGCGCGTGGTGTCGAACTTCATCGTGCAGGCGCTGCGCGGCGAGGACCTGACGATCTACGGCAAGGGCACGCAGACGCGCAGCTTCTGCTATGTCGACGACCTCATCGACGCCATGGTGCGCATGATGGCCAGCGCGCGCGGCTTCAGCGGACCGGTGAACATCGGCAACCCGGGCGAGTTCACCATGCTCGCGCTGGCGGAGATGGTGCTGCGCCTGGCGGGCGGAAAGTCGAAGCTCAAGTACCTGCCCGCGCCCGAGGACGATCCCATGCAGCGCCAGCCCGACATCGCGCTGGCGAAGGACAAGCTCGGCTGGGCGCCGAAGGTCGCCCTCGAGGACGGGCTGAAGGAGACCATCGCCTACTTCCGCGAGACGCTCGCCGCTTGAAGATCTTCGACTGCGTGCCGTTCTTCAACGAGTTCGACCTGCTGCGCTTGCGCATCGCCTGCCTGGAGGACGTCGTCGACGGCTTCGTGGTGATGGAGGCGCACCAAACGCACGCTGGCAAGCCCAAGCCGCTTTATCTTTCGAAATCCGGCCCGCAAGACCTGCTCGGTCACCCCAAGCTCATGGTCAGGGCCGTCGACCTGCCCGTAGGCTTCAGCGATTGGGAGCGCGATCAATTCCAACGCGAAGCCATCGGCGACGCTCTGCGGGAGTGCGGTGCGGCAGCCGGGGACCTCGTGCTCGTCTCCGACGTCGACGAGATTCCTACGGTATCCGCGGTCCGGCGGGCGCGCGATGCGCTGCGCGCCGCGCGCGATCGCACCATCCTGACGTTCGAGCAGCGCATGTTCTATTTCCGGCTCAACTATGAATTGGTGTGGTCGCGCAAGCTCCCCTGGCTGGGCACCGCGGCGGCGCTCTACGGCCAGGCGAAGAGCATCAACGGCCTGCGCACCACGGGGCGCAACATCCGCGGCCGGCACGCGCAAGGCTTCGACCGCGGCGCGAAGGTGTTCCGGGTGGCGGAGGGCGGGTGGCATTTCTCCTATCTTGGCGGCGACGACACGCTGCGGGAGAAGCTCTCGGCGCATGAGGAGCATGGTGCCAAGCGCAGGCACGCCGGCTCCATCCAAGAGCTGATCGACGGGCGCCTGAGCCTGTTCCCGCGCAGGGGCCTGGAGGAAGTGTGGGCCGTGGTCGAGCGCGCCGACGTGGGTCTGCCGGAGGCGGCGGTGGCGCGCGCCAACGTGGAGCGCCTGTTCGAGTCGCCGCACGACACGAGCAGCGAGATCCTGCGCCGCGTGCGCGAGGCGGCGGTGCCTCGGCGCTGGCACCTCGGGCGCTTCGACATTGGCTATGCGCGCCGCAGCCCGTGGCCGCGGCTGGACGATCACTGAAGGTCGAAGTAGCGCCAGCGCGTGAGGTCCAGCATGCAGGCGCGCCACGCGTCGCTGCCGCCCGGACCGCGGCGCGCGCATTCGAGGTCGCGGTAGTTGCGCCAGGCCGCCGCCGAATTGCGGTAGGCCGTGGAGGTGGCGTCATTGCCCGCTCCGGCGTCGGCGTCGAGGGACTCCTGAAAGCGGAAGGCGGCCTTCTCCACGAGGTCGCGCTCCGCGAGGTCGAGGAGCAGCTGCAGGCATTCGCCCGCGTCCGCGCTGCGGCGGCACTGGCGCAGCGCGGGCGCGTCGCGCCGCGGCATCCAGTGAAACCAGAGGGCGCGCCTGTCGTTCGCCAGCAGGCACAGGAACGCCATCTCCACCGCCGGGCCGACCTCGCGCACGATCGCGCCGTGTCCCGAGAGCGAGGCGCCGATCGGCTGGCTGCCGAGCTTGCGCGTCTCGCGCTCGAAATGGAGGTGCCGGTCGTTGTCGAAGGCCAGCGCCTTGATGTCGGTGCCGTCCTTGCGCAGCTCGCGCTCGCCGAAGGCGCGGCACGCCTCGAGCGCCGGGCCGGCGTACTCGGCGGCGGCGCCGAGCGGCAGCGCCGCAAGGAGCAGCAGGAAAAGCGCTTTCATGGATATTGTGCCGTGGCCTGGGCGCGCAGGCGGATCAGCCCCGAGAGGCTGCGCGTGAAGGGCGCGGCGACGCCCGCCTTGCGCGCCACCTCCAGCGTGCCGGTGAGCAGGCCGTCGATCTCGAGCGCCTTGCCGGCTTCCATGTCCTGCAGCATCGAGGTCTTGAAGCGGCCGAGGTGGCGCGCCATGTCGATGCGCGCCTCCGGGTCGATGTCGGCGTCGACGCCCACGGCGCGCCCGATCGCCAGCACCTCGCGCATGATCGTCACCATGTAATCCTTGATCTCGGCGTCGGCGATCAGCTTGTCGGCGGTGGCGAGCGTGAGCGCCGACACCGGGTTGAAGCTCACGTTGCCGAGGAGCTTCACCCAGAAGTCCTTCTCGATGAAGCCGCTCTGCACGCACTCGAAGCCGGCCGCGGCGAGCGCGCCGGCGATTCTCTGCGTGCGCGCGGTGTTGCGGCCGCCGGGCTCGCCGAGAATGAGCTTCGCGCCCATGTTGTGGCTGACGAGGCCGGGTTCGGGCGTGGAAGCCGCGAGATGGATCACGCAGCCGACGATGCGCGCGGTGGGCATGGCGCGCGAGAGGCGCCCGTCCGGGTCGAGGCTCTCGAGGCGCAGCCTGCCTTCGCCGAAGCGCAGGCGGTCGAAGAACCACCAGGGAACGCCGTTCATCGCGGTGACGATCGTGGTGTCGGGTCCGGCGAGCGCCGCCATGGCGCGCGCGGCCTCGGGCAGGCTCTGCGCCTTGACCGTGACGATGACGCAGTCCTGGGGGCCGAGCTTCGCCGCGTCGCTTTCGGCGCGGACCTTGAACGCGGCGATCTCGCCGGTGGCGTGCGTGCGGATGCGCAGCCCGTGATCGCGAATCGCCGTCAGGTTCGCGCCCCGCGCCACGACCGAGACGTCGTGGCCGGCCTTTTGCAGCCAGCCGGCCATCACGCCGCCCACCGCGCCGGCGCCGAAGATGCAGATTTTCATGGTGTTATTCTAGCGTCCGAGAGGAAGTCGCCCATGTTCGCGTTCATGAAGAAGATGACCCAGCTTTTGCCGAAGGACAGCACGCTGCCCGGGCGCAAGGAGAAGATGCCGGTGCCGGAGAAGCACTTCGTGAACGGCAACCGCGTCGTGCCGCCGTTCCCGGAACGGATGCAGCTCGCGCAGTTCGGCCTGGGCTGCTTCTGGGGCGCCGAGCGCATCTTCTGGCAGCTGCCGGGCGTCTACAGCACGGCGGTCGGCTATGCCGGCGGCGATACGCCCAATCCCACGTACGAGGAGGTGTGTAGCGGCTTCACCAATCACGCCGAGGCGGTGCTCGTGGTGTTCGACGCGGAGAAGCTGAGCTACGACGAGCTGCTGAAGACCTTCTGGGAAGGGCACGACCCGACGCAGGGCATGCGCCAGGGCAACGATCGCGGCAGCCAATACCGCTCTGCCGTCTACACCTATGGCGACGAGCAAGCGAAGGCGGCCGCCGCGTCTCGCGACGCGTTCCAGACAGCGCTCAAAGCGAAGGGCTACGGCAGGATCACCACCGAGATCAAACCCGCGGGCGAGTTCTACTACGCCGAAGATTACCACCAGCAGTACCTCGCCAAGAACCCGGGCGGCTACTGCGGGCTCGGCGGCACGGGCGTCAGCTGTCCCGTCGGCGTGCTGGCGAAGGCCTGAGCGCAGCGTGTAGCGCCTGCAGCGCGGGCGATACTTCGCCTCGGCGCCAAACCAAAGACGTGGCGGCGCGGCCATAACGGCCGTGCAGCGGCACCGTTCGCACGCGCTCGGCGGCGCGCACTGTTGCGAGAACCGATCGCGGCACGATGGCGATGCCGGTGCCGGAGGCGACGCAGGCCACGATCGCGTGGTAGGACGCAAGTTCATGGATGCGTTGCGGGGCGGCGCCGGCCTCCGCCAGCCATGCCTGCAGCAGGCGCCGGTAGGCGCAACCCGCGGGAAACGAAATGATCGTGTCGGTGCGCAGGTCGCGCGCATTGCGCAGGCGCGGGTGTGCGCGCGGTAGCACCACCACAAGCCGTTCTTCGAACGCAGGCAAGGATTGCAGCGCAGGCGCCGGCGCAAAATTCGCGACGAAAGCGGCTTCGAGCTCCCGTGCGGCGACCGCCTCGACGAGCGCATCCGTGGTCCCGGTGGCGAGCTCGACGCGCACTTCGGGATGCTTCGCGTGATAGCGCGAGAGCAGGGCGGGCAGCCGGCTCGCGGCGGTGCTTTCCAGCGTGCCAATGCGCAGCACGCCGCGCGCTTCGCGGCCCTGCAGCGCGGCGCGTGCCGCTTCCGAGACCTGCAGGATCTGCCGCGCGTAGCTGAGGAAGGTCTCGCCGGCGGGCGACAGGTGCAGGCGGCGGCGGTCGCGCACGAACAGCGGCGTGCCGAGCGAGGCCTCCAGCTGCTGGATGCGCGCCGTGACGTTCGACTGCACGCGGTGCAGCTTGCGCGCGGCGGCGCTGATGCCGCCTTCTTCGGCGACGGCGCGGAAGACCTGCAGGGCGGCGAAATCCATGTTCTCAAATAGCGAACGAAGTGATCTTTATTATTCACTATTCAGGATGGCAGAGCGAGCGCTAAGATGCTCGCCGTGCTGCGTAGACTCCTCGACATCGAGCTGCCGATCATCCAGGCGCCCATGGCGGGCGTGCAGGGCAGCGCGCTGGCGATCGCCGTGTCGAATGCAGGTGGCCTCGGGTCTTTGCCCTGCGCCATGCTCAGCGTCGAGGCTCTGGGCGACGAGCTGACGGCATTGAAGGCAGGCGCGCGCGGCCCGTTTAATGTCAACTTCTTCTGCCACACGCCGCCGGCACCGGATGCTGCGCGTGAGGCGGAGTGGCGTACCGCGCTCGCGCCCTATTACGCAGAGTACGGAATCGACGCCGCCGCGATTCCGTCGGGTCCCGGCCGGGCACCGTTCAGCCAGGAGGCGGCCGATGTGCTGGAGGGCTTCAGGCCGGCGGTCGTGAGCTTCCATTTTGGCTTGCCCGTGCCCGAGCTGCTGCGGCGCGTAAGGTCCTGGGGCTCAAGGATCCTGGCCTCCGCGACCACCGTAGACGAGGCGCGCTGGCTGGAAGCCAAGGGCGTCGACGCCATCATCGCGCAGGGTCTCGAGGCAGGGGGCCATCGCGGCATGTTCCTGCAGGAGGACCTGAGCACGCAGGCCGGCACCTTCGCGCTGCTGCCACAGATCGTGCGGCAGGTTAAGGTCCCGGTCATCGCGGCCGGCGGCATCGCAGATGCGCCAGGCGTCGCGGCGGCCATGGCGCTGGGCGCAGCGGGCGTGCAGATCGGGACCGCCTATCTGCTGTGTCCCGAGGCCACCACGAGCGCCGTGCACCGGGCGGCGCTGAAGAGCGAAGCGGCGCGGCACACCGCTGTCACGAACGTCTTCACCGGCCGGCCCGCGCGCGGCATCGTGAACCGTATCATGAGGGAGCAGGGACCGGTCAGCGCCGCCGCGCCTGCCTTCCCCCTCGCGACCGCCGCCATTGCGCCGCTGCGCGCGAAGGCGGAGAGCAAGGGCCGCGGCGATTTCTCGCCCTTGTGGGCCGGACAGAACGCGAGCGGCTGC
>Ga0214472_10008159_pt1 | contig 10940 bp, 5 predicted proteins | sample RVTome_6_FD_207662 | JGI IMG/M metagenome (GOLD analysis project Ga0214472, IMG submission 207662) | Soil microbial communities from uranium-contaminated site in the Upper Colorado River Basin, Wyoming, United States - RVT140D175 | ecosystem: Environmental > Terrestrial > Soil > Contaminated >...
CCCGCCGCAGCGAGCCAGAGCGCGTGCCGGCCGGTGCCGCAGCCGAGGTCCAGTACTGCGAGACCGCTCACGTCGCCGAGCGCCTCCCGCACGACCGGCTCCTCGAGCGCCACGAGCGGACCTGCCCGACGTGATCGCGATCGCCCGCGTCTACCGGGACGCGCTCGAGCTGGGCCGCGGCCCCCAGAACATGCTCACCTACGGGTCCTACGACCTCTCGCTCGAGCCCGACGTGACCAAGCGGCGGCGCCTGCTGCGGATGACGGCTGGTGGGGGGCAAGCTCGAGGACTTCGACCCGGCCCGGATCACCGAGGAGGTGCGCCGCAGCTGGTACAAGTGCCAGGCGCTCGCGGACTCGCGCACGAACCCCAACGAGCAGCGCTCGGTGCACGCGCTGTGGGCCCGCATCGCCCTCGAGGAGGGCAAGTACGACGACGCGCTTGCGCACTTCGACCAGGCCGACCAGGAGGACCCGTACAACTGGTACTAGAAGGCGGTGGCCCTGGAGAAGAAGGGCAACCAGGCCGCGGCCGCCGACCTCTTCGGCAAGGTCGCGGGATGGAACGACAACAGCCTGGCCTACGCGCTGGTCCGGTCGCACAGCCTCACTCGCACCGCGAGCCAGTAACCGCTCGACGGAGCCCGTCACGCGGGCCCCGTCCACGGGCGGCACGGCCGGCCGCCCGCACGCCACTGCCGGCGCGCGGGTGGCCGGTCTTCCGCCGGCCCTGATCTTGCGATTTCCGCCAGGGTCTGCTAGTCTTCGTCCTGCATTAAATTAATTAGTTGGCCGTTGCTCTGGCGTTGCGGAAGGAGCCGCCCACGGTGGGCGGTTTTTGTTTTTTGTGAGCGCGCAGGTGACGAAGCAGCTAGGCACAAGGCTCAGGAGGCCTGCACGTTCATGATCGAAGGCACCGTCAAGTGGTTCAACGAGTCGAAGGGTTTCGGTTTTCTGTCGCACGAGGGTGGTCTGGACGTCTTCGTCCACCACTCCGAGATCCGCGCTGAGGGCTATCGCAGCCTCAACGAGGGTGACAAGGTCCAGTTCGAGATCACGGAGAGCCCCAAGGGGCCCCGCGCCTCGAACGTGACGCTCGCCCGCTAAGACTCCACGACTCGTACCATCCGATGGAGCCCGGGGCCGCAAGGTCCCGGGCTCGTCGTTTCTGGGGCTCCCGAGGGATACTCGCTACGTCCGTCGTGTGGGATGGAGGACCGCAGATGAGACACGATGTCGCGCTGCTGCTCCTGAGGCTCACCGGGCTCGGGCTGGCGCTGGCCCACGGCTGGAGCAAGGTCGCCGCGCTCTCGACCGGCCAGGGGGAGCGATTCATCGAAGGCGTGGCCCGGCTCGGGTTCCCCGCCCCCGGCCTGTTCGCCTGGGCCGCGGCGCTCGCCGAGTTTGCCGGCGGCCTGCTGGTCGCCCTCGGTCTCGGCACCCGCATCGCCGCGGGATTCGCCGCCGCCACGATGGCGGTCGCCGCCTTCGTCCGCCACCGGGCGCTCGGTCGCCTGCTCGCGTGGCTGGGGATCGCACCGGTTCCCGACGAGACCCTGAAGGCCTGGGGCAACCCGGAGTTGGCGCTCGTCTACCTGGTCCTGCTGCTGGCGGTGCTGCTCCTGGGTCCGGGGCGCTTCTCGCTCGACCGCCTGGTTCGCCGCAAGTCCTGAAGCGCCAGACGCGAGAAGCGCGTCAGCGCGCCGCGGCCAGCACGCGCTCGCCGAGCAGGACCTGCAGCTCGTGTCGCCCGCCGTCGTCTGCGAGCGGAATCGCGCGCGGGTCGACCGGCGTGCCGTCGACCACGGCCTGGGCGACGCCCCGCGCCCGGCGCTCCGGGTTGACGACGTCGATCTCGTAGCGTGTCGCGCCGAAGCGCCAGGCGATCTTGAACGCGGGCCAGGCCGCCGGGATGCAGGGATCGACCTCGAAGGTCGCACCGCGGCGCCTCAAGCCGAGGATGCTCTCGAGGCCGGCCCGGTACATCCAGCCTGCCGAGCCGGTGTACCAGGTCCAGCCCGCCCGCCCGGCGTGTGACGGGTGCGCGAAGACGTCGCCCGCGAGGACGTACGGCTCGGCCTTGTAGCGCTCGGCGTCGGCCAGCGTGCGCGTGTGATTGGCCGGGTTCAGCATGTGGAAGAGCTCGACCGCCTCGTCGCCGTACCCGAGCCGCGCCATCGCCATCACCGTCCAGACGGCGGCGTGCGTGTACTGGCCCCCGTTCTCGCGCACCCCGGGCGGATAGCCCTTGATGTAGCCGGGCTCCTGTGACGAGCGGTCGAAGGCAGGCGTGAGCAGCGTCAGCAGCTGATGTCCCCGTCGCACCAGGTGTGTGCGGACCGCATCCATCGCGCGATCGGCAAAACGCTGAGGCACCGCCGCCGAGAGCACGGCCCACGACTGTGCGATTGAATCGATCCGGCACTCCTCGTTCTGGGCCGACCCGAGCGGCGAGCCGTCGTCGTAGTACCCGCGCCGGTACCACTCGCCGTCCCACGTCCGCTCGAGCTTCGCCGCGAGCCGGGCGGCCTCGCGGCGGTAGCGCCGGGCTCGATCGGCGTCGCCCCGCTCGTCGCACAACGGTGCGAACTCGGCGAGGACACCGTGCAGGAAGAAGCCCACCCACGTGCTCTCGCCGCGACCCCGCGAGCCCACGCGGTTCATCCCGTCGTTCCAGTCTCCGCTTCCGAAGAGCGGCAGCCCGTGCGTCCCGGCCGTCAGGCCCTTGTCGATCGCTCGCAGGCAGTGATCGAAGAGCGAGCCACGCTCTGCGGACACCCGCGGCTGGATGTAGGCCTCTTGCGAGTCTGCGGCGAGCGGTGGGGCTTCCAGGAACGGGACGATCTCGTCGAAGACACCCGCGTCCCCGGTCGTCCGCGCGTAGTGCGCCGCCGCGTACGGCAACCACAGCAAGTCGTCCGAGCAGCGGGTGCGAGTGCCCCGTCCACTCGGCTCGTGCCACCAGTGCTGGACGTCGCCTTCGACGAACTGGTGGCCGGCCGCGCGCAGCAGATGCTCGCGGGTGAGGTCCGGCCGGGCGAGTGCGAGCGCCATCCCATCCTGGAGCTGATCGCGGAAGCCGAAGGCGCCGCCGGGCTGGTAGTAGCCGGAGCGCGCCCACAGCCGGCAGCTCAGGTTCTGGTAGAGCAGCCAGCGGTTCATCAGCAGGTCGAAGGAATCGTCCGGAGTGCTCACCTGCACCGCGTCGAGCGTCTCGTCCCACGCCTGACGCACGTTGCGCAGCGCGGACTCGGCCGCCGCCGCCGAGCCGTGGCGCGAGACGAGCTCGCGAGCCGCGGAGGCGTCCTTGGCCTGGCCCAGCAGGAACACGAGGGCGCGCGTCTCGCCGGGGCCGAGAGAGATGGTGAGGTGCAGCGCTGCACACGGATCCAGGCCCGCGCCGAAGCGGCCGGAGAGCGCCTCGCGGGCGAGGGCGGCCGGCTGCGCGAGCGACCCGTTGCGGCCCAGGAACGACGCCCTGTCGCCGGTGGCCGAGCGGGCGGGCTCGCTCGCGTGGGCGAAGGCCACGTGCCCGGGGTACTCGGTGCTGTAGGGATTGCGCGCCAGGATCGCGCCCGTCTCGGTGTCGAGCTCGGTCACGACGTGGAGCGCCCGGCCCTCGCGTGGCGGACCCAGGATCCACTCGTTGTAGGCGAAGACGCTCAGGCGACGAGAGAGACCGCTCTCGTTCGTCAGCGTGAGCCGCGAGAGCTTCACGGGATCGGCCGCGTCCACGAACACGTCGAGCTCGTGGCGGACGCCGTGCGCGATCCGCGAGAAGCGGGTGAGGCCGGCCGAGTGCCGGATCAGGAGACGGCTCGTGGCCGTGCGAGGCATCGGGCCCCGCGTCGGAGACCACGCTTCGCCGGTCTCGTCGTCACGGATGAACAGCGCCTCGGCCGTCGGATCGCTGACGGGATCGTTGGCGAAGGGCGTCAGGCGATTCTCGCGGCTGTTGCCGGCCCAGGTGTAGGCGGAGCCCGAGGCGGTGACCACGGTGCCGAACCCAGGATTGGCGATCACGTTCGCCCACGGCAGCGGTGTTTCCGCCTCCCCGTCGAGCAGTACCACGTAGTCTCGCCCGCCGTCGCAGAAGCCGCCCAGGCCATTGTCCAGGGCCAGCGGGGGCACCTCGATGCCTGTGCCCGGCGCAGCGGCAGGCTCCGGCTGCCGTGAGGGCACGAGGTCGGGCGGCTCCGGCTCGGGCCAGTGGGCGTAGGCGTGCTCGAGCTGTGCCGACAAGTCGCCCCGATCGCCGCTCAGGACGGCACGCGCCACGGCCGCGAGCAGGAAGCGCTCGGCTTCTCCCAGGCGGTCCGCGCGCAGCAGGTAGGCCCCGCCGGGCTGGTGTTTCCACGCCCGCCACGGGCCGTTGTCGAGCAGCGCCGTGAGCTGACCGTGCATCTCGTCGAGATAGCTGAGGGGTTGCTCGTTCAGGATCACGACGTCGGCACGCAGCCCCTTGAGCCTCCAGTACTCCTGCGCCTGCAGGACCTCCCGGACGAGCGGCAGATCGTCCTCCTCGACCACCCGCAAGAGCAGGATCGGGAGGTCCCCCGAAATGCCGTGCGGCCAGAGGCCTTCCTGGCCGAGCTCGCTCCTGGCCAGGATCTCCGGGCCCGCGCGCAGCGAACGATCAATGTACAGCACGCGCGACGCCAGCCGCTCGTAGAGTCGTGCGTCCTCGCTCGTGATGCCGAGGTGTCGCAGCGCGCTCTGCGCGTGTGCGAAGGCGAGGGCGAAGGTCCGTGCCGCCGAGCTCGGCTCGTGGTACTTCTGGGCGAGCGCCAGGGCCGTGTCGCGCGAGCGCGCCATGCCCGTGGCGAACGACAGCCGCACGAAGCCCCCGGGCGCGAGACGCACGCGCTGGCGCAAGCTGACCACCGGGTCGAGCACGACGCCGGTCGTGCCGGAAAGGGCTCGTCCGTCGAGGGCCTGGGGATCCTCCGGCGAGCGCCCTCGGCCGAGGAAACGCGAGCGATCCGTCTCCCACTCGACGGGGCCCTGCGTGCGGCCTTCCAGGCTCAGGACGTGTACGGCCCACAGCGCTGGCTCGTCGGCCGAGCGCGGCCGACGACTGCACAAGAGCGCCGTCCGCTCCGGGAGGTACTCCGTCTCGACAAACAGCTTTCCGAAAGCGGGGTGGGCCAGGTCGTCCGCCGCCGGGGCGAGCACGATCTCGGCGTAGCTCGTGATCTCGATCTCGCGGGGGCGGTCGCTGTGGTTCGTCACCGCCAGCCGCCGCACCTCGACGTCGTCCTCGGTCGAGACGGCGATGTCGAGCAGCGACGCGATTCCGTCGCCGTGGCGGCTGAACGTCGCCTTCTCGGCGAGGAACGTCACCAGGTAGTCTTCTGTCTCGCCTCCCACCGGATGATGGGTGGCTGACCACACCGCGCCGCTGCGCACGTCCCGGAGATAGAGGAACTGGCTTCCCGGATCGCGTGTGGTGTCCTCGCGGTGGCGCGTCACGACCCGGCCGCGGCAGAAGCTGGCGCCCCCGCCGGCGTTCGTCACGACCGTTGTGTAGCTGCCGTTCGACAGGAACTGCGCATGTGGCCACAGCGTGTGCGGTGAGCGGAAGCGACGCAGGGCCTGCACGGCCGCCGGACCGGCCGCCCGTGTCTCCTCCACCGGCCGGGGCTGGGTGATCGCTGCCTCGCGCGGGACCCGCTCCTGCAGCAGCAGCTCCGTGGCCTGCACGCGCGGATCGGCATGGAAGCGCTTGACCATCGGGTTGCCGAGCAGGACGTTCGCGAGCGAGACGAGGGTCATGCCCTGGTGGTGCGCCATGAAGGCGCGCACGACGGTTCCGCCGGACGGGGCGGTCGGCTCGCCGGCGCCGAGCTCGCCGACCGTCGCGTGCGTGTAGTCGATCGCCTCGTAGTAGCCGTAGGCGCCGGCGCGCCCTTCGTCCGACAGGCGCCGCAGGTTGCGTGCGGCGAGCTGCGGGTCGACCATCGCGGCGAGCGCCGTCGCGTACGGCGCCACGACCAGCTCGTCGGCGAGGCCCCGCTTCAGGCCGAGGCCGGGGACGCCGAAGGCCCTGTACTGGTAGTTGCCGAGGCGATCGGTGAGGTTGTAGGCACACTCGGAGAACCCCCACGGCACGTCACGTCCGGCGGCGTACTCGGCCTGGCGGCGCACGGCCATCCGGCAGGTCTGGTCGAGCAGCGTCTCGGGGTAGCTCTTCATCACGAGCAGCGGCATCAGGTACTCGAAGGCGGTGCCGCTCCACGACAGCAGGGTCGGTGAGCCGTCGACGCTCGTGACCAGCCGTCCCAGGTGGAACCAGTGGGTCTCGGGGAGCTCGCCGCGCGCGATGGCGATGAAGCTCGCGAGCCGCGCCTCCGAGGCCAGCAGGTCGTAGTACCCGGTGTCCAGGCGACCCGGCCCCTCGGCGTCCGCCAGGCGAAAGCCGATCGAGAGGATCCGGCGCTGTGGGTCGTAGAGGAAGCGGAAGCCCATTCCCTCGGCGAACCAGGCGGCCCGGCGGGCCAGATCCTCGAGACCTGCCTGGCGCAGTCCCTCGGCGAGCGTCATCAGCGCGCCCGCCAGGTTTCCGCTGTCGACGGTCGAGACGTAGCGGGGGGGCAGCGCCGCCAGGCTCTCGGTGTCGTACCAGTTGAGCAGGTGGCCCTCGTACCGCTCCAGGCCCTCCATCGTCGTGAGGGTCGCGTCGATCCTCTGAGCGAGGACGTCTTTGGCGATGAAGCCGAGGTCGTGAGCGGCCAGGGTCGCGAGCAGCCCCATCCCGATGTTCGTGGGCGAGGTCCGATGGGCCACCCGGGGCTCGGGCGTCTCCTGGAAGTTGTCGGGGGGCAGGTCGTGATCCTCGGGGCCCATGAAATCCTCGAAGTAGCGCCACGTGTCGCGGGCGACCCGCTCGAAGAAGGCGCGGTCCTCGGGACCGAGCTCCAGCCGCCGCACCGGCACGGGTCGGCTCAGGGCGTGGGCGACGAGCGGTGCGGCGGCCCACAGCACGAGCACCGGCAGAGCCGCCACGAGCGCGAAAGGACGCGCGATAACGACCAGTGCGAGGCCGAGCAGGGCGATGACCGGGCTGGCGATCATCTCCATCACGAACGCCCGAGCGCCGTTCCGGTCGTGTCCCCGTTCGGCTCTCGCCGCGGCCGTCTCCCACTCCAGCATGCGGCGCTGAGTGGCTCCCAGCCGGACGAGGGTCAGGCCGATCGCGTGCCCGCTCTCCCAGGCCTGGCTCGCGAGGAATGTCAGCTGCAGACCGGTCTGCGCCAGCGCCGTGTTGGCGTCTTCTCTCACGACACGAAGGAAAACACCCCACGGCTGCTGCGGTGGCGGGCCGCCGAGAGTCCGGAGGGCCAGCGGATAGAGGTTGAACGCGAGCGCCGCCAGGACCGCGGCCGTCCAGAGCAAGGGGCTCCCCGGCAGAATCGTCCACGCGAGCAGCAGCAGAGCCACCGTCGCCGGCGCCATCAGGCTTCGTCTCAGGTTGTCCAGGATCTTCCAGCGGGAGACGAGCGGCAGGCGGTTGCGACGCAGGCCGGAGCGGGTCGGGACGATCGGGAACAGCCACCACAGGATCTGCCAATCACCGCGCACCCAGCGGTGCTGGCGGCGCGCGTGGGCGAGGACGCTCGAGGGGTAATCGTCCACGACCTCGATGTCGGTGACGAGTGCGGTGCGCGCGTACAGCCCCTCGAAGAGGTCGTGGGAGAGGAGCGCGTTCTCGGGCACGCGCCCCTCGAGGGCGGTGACGAACGCATCCACGTCGTAGAGTCCCTTGCCGGTGAAGATCCCCTCGGCGAAGAGGTCCTGGTACGTGTCGGAGACCGCGGTCGTGTAGGGGTCGACGCCGGTGTGCCCGGCGTACAGCCGCGCGAAGAGAGACCCGGCCGCGCTCGCCATGGTCACGCTCACGCGGGGCTGGAGGATGCCGTAGCCCTCGGTGACACGGCCGAGACGCGGGTCGAAGTGAGGTCGATGGAGCGGATGGGCGGCGATGCCGATCAGCTTCTTCGCGGCGTCACGAGGCAGGCGCGTGTCGGAGTCGAGCGTGATGCAGTAGCGGACGGCGGGGAAGATCGAGGCATCGCCGGCTTCCACCGAGAAGCTCGTGTCCGTGGCTCCCCGCAGCAGGCGGTTCCATTCCTCGATCTTTCCGCGCTTGCGCTCCCAGCCCATGAAGACGCCTTCGCGCGGGTTCCACTGCCGCACGCGGTGGACGAGGTAGAAGCGGTCGTCGCGCCCCTCGGCGTGGCGGGCGTTGAGGGCGGAGACTCCGGCGCGGGCGGCGCCCAGGATCGCTTCGTCGTCCGGCATCTCGCGGGCGGGGGCGTCCGTGAAGTCGCTGAGGATCGCGAAGTGGACACGCGGGTCGAGGTTGCCGAGGGCCAGCACCTCGAGGTGCTCGAGCAGCTCCCTGACCCTCTCGACGCTGGTCAGAAGCGTCGGCACCACGACCATGGTCCGGGCGCGCTCCGGAACCCCGCCCAGGAAATCGAGGCGGGGGAGCCGCCGCGGAGGGGCGAAGCGGACGCACAGGTTCTGGACGACGGCCGCGGCCACCTCGCTGGCGGGCAGCAGCAGCAGCAGCGCCACCCACGCCAGCGGCCAGGGCGAGTCGCTGTGCCGTTGCGCGTAGCCGAAGCCGAGCCCGAGGAGCATGGCGGTCAGGAGCCCGATCGTCCCGAGGTAGGCCGCGGTGGCGTGAGCGAAGACGAAGCGCCGCACGCGACGGCGGAGCGGAGCACGGTACGCCACGTCGGTCTCGAGATCGGCGCGTCCCTTGCCGATGAGATGGTGGCCCACGTGGACCGCCCGCGCCGAGGCGCCGCTCTCGGCGGCCTGGCGCGCGCTCTCGACGGTTCGGAGGGCCACCCGCAGCTGACCTTCCCCGGTGCCGTCGGCCAGGTCCTCCACCGCCTGGCGGTAGCGGTCGCGGCTCAGGAAATCCATGCTGCCGTAGACAGCGGCCGGGTCGCGCTGCAGGACCCCCTCGACCAGGCTCACCGACTCGAAGTACTGCCTCCAGTCGAGGTTCGAGCAGAGGCGCAGGCTCGTGATGACGTTCCCGACGGAGACCTGCGCCGCCGCCTGGCGCCCATGTTCGCCGCGGATCGCCTCCTCCGAGGCCGTTCGCTGTTCGGCGAGATGGGCGTCCACGGCGGCGCGAACCGCCGACAGGCGCGGGCCGTACTCGCGCACGCGCTGCAGCAGCTGCACCACGAACGCAGGGTGGATCTCCGGCGGGAGCCGCGGCGGCCGCCCGTGCCCGGCGGCGTCGATCTGCGCGACGTAGCTGTCGGCCGCCCGGCGTGCCTCGCGTGCGTCGATCGACTCCTCAGCCAGGCGGCGCAGGTTCTCGAAAAGCGCGAGCTTGAGCATGCTCGGCCAGGCCCACAGCTCGCCGATCGTGAGCGGCGCGACCGTCTGGTAGCTGTTGATGAAGCGGAGCAGCTGCTGCCGGTCGAGGCGGCTGTCGCTGTGGCGGACGAGCTCCACGGCCATGGCGTAGACGCGCGCGTCGCCTTTGAGCTGGCGCGTGGCGAGCTTGGGCAGCTCGCGGTAGAAGTCGCGCGGCAGGTTCTGACGCACGTCGCGGATCTCGGAAGCGACCAGGTGGTAGTTGTCGAGCAGCCACTCCGCTGCCGGCGTGACGAACTCGGCCTTGTGCACGTCCTCGGCCATGGCCAGGTACGTCTCGCGCAGGACGCGCTCGTTGTCGGCGAAGCGCGGGAACAGGTCGCGTGCGTTTCGTCGCGGCGTGGGGTCGACGGTCAGGCGAGCCGCCAGCGCCTTGGCCCGCTCCTCGAGCCGCTCGATGCTCAGCAGCTCGTCGCGGAGGGGCTTCTCGGGAGTGCGGACGCGACGTAGCGGGCGGAACACCCTTGACTTGTCCTTCCCTCACAAGCTCGTGGAGTGACCGGAGCGGCCCGCGCGGCTCAGTCCGGCGATGGTAGCACGGGCCTCGGGCCGCGCTCAGCGCGGGGCTGGCGTCGTCGGCACAGAGGGCTCGAGATCCTCGAGGGCGTAGTCGACGATCAGCATCCCCGCGCGCGCCTCGAACGCCATGATCGGGATGGCCAGGCGCAGCCCCTCTGGCGTCTCTTCGATGACCGGCTCGACCGCTGCGAGGTGGCTCGACGCCACGAGCCCCGTGGCCGGCTGCCCCTCGAGCTTGCGATCGGTGGCCAGGGCCACGACGCCCTTGGCGTCCACGTAAAGCATGCGCTGGACACCGGGCTCCCGGACGAAACGCCGGAAGTAGTCGTCGACCTGCTGCAGGTTGTCCTTGAGCACTTCCGCGCGCACCGCCCAGCCCAGGGGAAGCGCGGCGAGCCGCAGCATCTCGCGCCCCTGGACGCTCAGGGCCCGCTTGCGCTCCTCGGCCAGGTCCGCGCGCTGGGTCACGAGCGTCTGCTCGAGCCGCCTCACGCTGATGCGGCTCCAGACCATCACGGCCCCGAGCACGAGGGCGAGCAGGATCAGGATCGCTCCGGCTCCGTAGAGCAGGGCGCGGCTGCCCCTGAAAGCGCCCGCGGCAGCGGCCGGCTCTGCGGGCTTCTCGGGTGCGGTCGGCGGACCCTCGGGCTTCGTCTCGCTCATACGTCCTCCTGACCCGAAGGGCCGTTCCCCGGTCCACACGGCCGCTCGGAGGGAATATGCCGGAGCAGGGATTCTAGCGGGGCTTTGGCCCCGGACCTAGGCACCGGGGAGACCCCGCCGAGTCGAAGCTCCCCGCGCTGAAGATCCGCTAGCCTGGATTTCCACAGCCCGGTATTGAGCTAACCAAGTCAGTCTCGGACCCTCGTTCCGCGGGTGCCACAGGCGGTGGGCTTTCGGCACCCATGGCGAGGGACCGTTAGGCCAGGGGTGTGCCTAAACTGGGCCGCCGTTGGTCGGAGGCCCGAGACACGCGACGGCCGCTGGCAAGGGGTACGACCAGGGAAGCCGAGTACG
>Ga0214472_10008160_pt1 | contig 10939 bp, 6 predicted proteins | sample RVTome_6_FD_207662 | JGI IMG/M metagenome (GOLD analysis project Ga0214472, IMG submission 207662) | Soil microbial communities from uranium-contaminated site in the Upper Colorado River Basin, Wyoming, United States - RVT140D175 | ecosystem: Environmental > Terrestrial > Soil > Contaminated >...
CGAACGATCTTCTCGTCGCGAGCTTCGAGGCGCACGACGAGCCGGATCTGCTGAGCCTGGCGACGCTGAGGGCGGAGGGGCGCGCGGCCATCGATCGATCCGGCGATGGCTACGACGAGCGCATCGACCGGGTCGACCCCAACGACGTGGCCACGATCCTCTACACCAGCGGCACGACGGGCGAACCCAAGGGTGTCATGCTCACCCACGAGAACATCGTCTTCAATGTCGTTTCCGGCGTCGAGGCCATGGGCATCTCGCACACCGACCGCTGCCTCTCGTTTCTCCCTCTGTGTCACATCCTCGAGCGAACGGGCGGCTACTACGCCATGATCCACGGCGGTGTGTCCATCGCCTACGCCGACTCGGTGGAGACGATCGCCAACAACATGCCGCAGGTGCGGCCCACCATCATGATCTGCGTGCCGCGGGTGTTCGAGAAGATCGATTCCACGCTCATGGCGAAGGCAGCGTCGAATTCGCTGCACCGCAGAGTCGTGCTCTGGGCCAGGCAGGTCGCGGTACTCTACGCCCGGAAGACGATCGCCGGGGAGCGATTGGGTTTTCGGTTGCGCCTCTCGCACGCCCTGGCAGACGGGCTCGTCTTCCGCAAGCTGCGCGCGAGAACCGGAGGAAGGATCCGCCTCTTTCTCTCCGGCGGTGCGCCGCTTTCCAAGGAGCTGGCAGAGTTCTTCTATGGCGCCGGCCTTCCCGTCATGGAAGGGTACGGGTTGACCGAGACCTCTCCCATGATTGCCTTGAACACATTCCGCCATCTGCGCCCGGGCAGCGTCGGCAAGCCGCCGCCGGGTATCGCCGTCCGGATCGCCGAAGATGGGGAAATCCTCACCTCGAGCCCCTCCGTCATGAAGGGCTATCTCGACAGACCCGACGCGACGGCCGAGGCGATCCAGGGTGGTTGGTTTCACACGGGGGACATCGGCACGCTCGATGCCGACGGCTTCCTCTATGTCACGGACCGAAAGAAGGATCTGATCGTCACTTCCGGCGGCAAGAACATCGCCCCGCAGGCTGTGGAAAACGAGTTGAAGAAGGACCTCCTCATCGCGCAGGTCGCCCTGATTGGCGATCAGCGCCAGTTCGTCGTGGCTCTCGTCGCTCCCGATCAGGCCAACCTCGTGCCATGGGCGCGGCACAAGAAGCTCGCCTTCAGCGACCCAGCCGAGCTTCTTTCGTCGCAGGAGTTGTACGATCACATCCAGGAGAAAATCGACGCAGTGAACTCACATCTCGCGCGCTACGAGCAAATCAAGCGATTCGCGATTCTACCGAAGGAGTTGGGCGTGGAGACCGGGGAGCTGACGCCGACGATGAAAGTGAAGCGGCGAGAAATCGCGCGCAATTACGCCGATTTGATCGAGGGGCTCTACGACGGATCGTAGAGCCCCCATGTGGCATCGGTCAGCGGCGGCCGAGACTGCGCAGAGCGCTCGGCGTGAAGTCGTCGACGTTGAGCGCCAGACCGAATTCGTCGATCTCGTCCTCGTTGTTCAGACCGTAGACGAGATAGCGCCCGTTCTGCAGATCATAATGCGCCTGCAGGGTGTCCCAGATCATTGGAACATCGTAGTAGTTGATGCAATAGGCTTCGGAGACCCGCCAGATCTCGCCACGTGAGTCGTATTGATCGGCGGCGAGGATTTGCCAGCTGTCCTCGTCGAAGTAGAACACGCGGCGATCGTAGATGTGACTCGTACCCGCACGCACCTTGGCATCGACGACCCAGACCCGATGCAGTTCGTAGCGGAGGTTTTCGGGGTTTACGTGGCCCGCCGCGAGGATCGAGTCGTACTTCACGCCATCGCTGTGGAGGCGATAGCTGTTGTAGGGCACGTACATCTCCTGCCGGCCAACCAAGCTCCACTCGTAGCGATCCGGCGCTCCGTTGAACATATCGAGCTGATCATTCGTTCGCTGACCGTCCGAAGCCGTGCCCGGATTGTCGTATGCGACATTCGGAGCGCGCCGCACGCGCCGTTGACCGGGGTTGTAGACCCACGCCTTCCTCGGCTCACTGATCTGATTGAGAGTTTCATGCACGAGCAGAATGTTGCCCGCCAGGCGCGCCGGCGCGCTCACCGTCTGAAGGAAGTACGCCAGGCGATTGCCGATGGTCTCCGTGCTGGCCTGCTGATTCGCATAGGGGAACAAGACATCCTCGGCGATGGTGATCAGCGTGTAGCTTCCACCTGCGGTGGGCGCAGCCTGGCGCGTCACCCGTCGAATGGTCTCGCCTCGATAGCGCATCAGATGATTCCAAATCGCCTCCACGCCTTGCTGTGGGATCGGGAATGGCGAGGTCACCCGTGCCCCCGTGACGCCGTTGCCGTTGGCCGCAAGTTGGGCGGATACGGCGTTGCCCTTCGCCGCTTCATAGACGAATTCGGGGTAGGATGCGCTGCGCCTGGTCGGGTAGACCGAAAGCCGCCAGCTATCCGGATAGCGCTCCAGCATGGCGATCTGTCCGGGGGACAGTTTGTCACGGTGCGCGTCGAGATTCGCCGCCGTGATCGTGAAGAGCACGGCATCCCCAGCAAAGGGATCCGGGTGGTGCATACCCGGAACGTATCCCGCGGGTGGTTTTGTCACGCCGCCATCCCAAGCTGGAATCGTCCCTTCGGCATTCGCAGCACGGATGGCGCCGAACGGAGTGAGTTCGCCGTCGAGCTTGGCCGCCTCCTCCTGTGACACACCTGCATGGGCCAACAATGCCGGAGCGAGAGCGGCTGCGGCTGCCGCTGCGAGAATCACGATCCATCGGGAGTTCTTCATGGCTTCCCCTTTCCTTGCTCGGCGCCGCCGCCTAGAACGAATATCCGACACTCGCCGACAGGAAGTCGCGATCGCGGATCAGGTTGTAGCGCTCTCCGCCGAGAGAACCCGTGTAGGACAGGCTGAATGTCCAAGACGCGAGATAGTCGGCCGCGAGCAGCGCCGTGAAGCTCTTCCGCCCGTGGACGAAGTTCAGGATCGGTGTCGGCGACGTGCCGTTGACGTCGTGGTACCAGACGAGTGTCGGTGTGAGATTGATCGGGCCGAGGAAATCGTTGAGTTGTGCCCTCAACACGGCGCGATAGCCCCAGCTGAATTCGTCGGCGAAGCCGTCCGTCTCCGTGAAGGGCTGCGCCGGCCTTCCGGTTGCCGGAACGGGCACTTCCGAGAAGAAGGAGTTTGCACTCGTATAGGTCCCAGGTCCTTCGTATCGAAGCTCATCCTTTGACTCCATATCCTGCACGTAGACTGCCCCAAGTTCTGTGATTACGACCCACTGATCAGCCCCGAAATTGGGCCCGAAGAGGCTCGTCGTCGAGAATTGACCCTGGATCACGTCCTTGTGGCGCCAGCCTCGAACATACTCGTCGAAGCCGAACGAAGTTCCGCCTGCGAGCTGGCTCAACTTGAAACCCTCTCCGGCCGCTCCCCACCCAACGAAGGGGTCCAGCGGGGAGAGAGCGGCGAACAACAGCTCCACATCGTCTGCTTGCAGCGGCTGATCCTGCCGATAGCTAGCTTCGGCCTGCAGGGCCATGCCGGTCGGCGCGAGGAGTGGGATCCGCGGGAGCTCCGTGTTGATACTCACGCCGTAGGTCTTGATGTCTTCGGGGAACTCGCGGAAGTAGTTCGCCGTCGCAGCGTAATCTCCGTCCACGAATCCCTGGCGCAATCCGGTCCAACCGCTGATGAGCGGGAGCCTGCTGTGGAGATTCGTGAAGTAGAAGCCGATCTCGGCGTCGTTGAGCTTCGGCTCGAACCAGCGCACCGCGATACCGAACTCTCCGCCATCGCTGGCATCGCGGTCGGCCGCGCGCGGGACCTCGACACCCACCGGGCTCAGACCGGCGTTGGCGCCCGGGACGTCATCCGAGATGGGAGGCATTCCAAAACCGAGATAGACGGTGTCCCCTCCAGGGCTCGCGAAGTCGTTCGTCGAGAACATCGTTCCCTCTGGCTCAATCTCCGAGTGCTTCCACTGAAATGGAACGAACGCGTCGAAGCTGAAGCGCGCGTTCACCGCGAGGCTTGCCTGCACCAAGGGAATGGCCTCGAAGGCGTCGCGCAGCTCCGAACCGGCGATCCGCAGCTTCGACACATCCACCGTATTCATGCTGTTGATGCCGTTCTGGATGAAAGTGCTCTCGCCCCAGTTGATCACCTGATTGCCGAGTTTCAGGTTGAGGTACCTTTCGCCGATGTCGAAGTCACCGGAAAGATAGGCATCGAGCAGCTTGGCCTCCTCTCCCACCTCACTCCTGGCCGCGTCAGAGATGGGCGTCCGCCGCGGCGTGTCGACCCAATCAAAGTCCTCGTATTGAAGATCACGGAAGTAGTATCCCCGGGCGAAGAGCCCCCAGCGGTCTCGGCTGAGTTGCAGTTCCTGTGTCAGCTTGAAGGCGTTCGAGTAGAAGTTGCCTGGATCCCAGTTGAGATTCCCGTTGTCTCCATTGATGGAGTACGCCTCCCCCCCATTCTGTACGCCGATGATCGATGGATCCCGGCCCTCGAGGCGATAGGACGACCCCCAGCTCAGGGTCGTGTCGAGATTTCCATGGACGTCACCAAACTTCAGCTCCTTCGCCAGTGCCGGCAGGGCGACGAACAAAATCAGAAGAGTGATGAGAGTTCTCGACGTTCTACGACAGGCCGTGGACATTGGGGCTCCTTCCGAGCAGGCGCGCACGCCTCGGATTCAGTTCATTCGACGTAAGCAGGGTAGGTCCCAACGGGCGCCCCGGTCAATCAAAGCTCGGATCGGTATCTGCCCCGCAACGAGGAGTTCGCGATTTTCGAGTTCCAGCATCTGTCGTACGATGGGAGCCGGTGATACCCAGCCTCGCGGCGAGAGCATCCGACGGAAGCGAGGTGGCTCACAATTCCGCAACGGCGCCGGTTCAGGCCAGTCCGAACGGCCCCGGACACTCTGTCGTTCGCCCCGCAGAAGAGTATGAAAGCCAACGCCCACACGATCATCTTCCTCTGCCTCGCCCTCCTGGGCGGCTGTGCCGAAGATCCCGTCGAGCTCGTGGAGAGCCAGCCCGTGGACGACTCGACCTGGGAGACGATCCAGGAACGCATCCTCACGCCGAAATGCGCAGAAGCATGCCATGTGGCGGGCTCGGCCCACGCCGCCCAGTCCGATTTGATCCTGACTCCCGACTTTTCATACGCGCAGCTGATCGGTCAACTTCCGCGCAACGAGGCGGCGCGAAGCGACGGCCTCGTCCGCGTGAGCACGGCCGGCCTGACGGGCCCGCTGCGCAGCTATCTCTGGGAGAAGATCAACTGGCCGGCCGAGGCGCATTTCAGCGACGATCACCCCGACTACGGCAACTTGATGCCGCTCGGCGGGCCTTCCCTCTCCTATGGAGAGTTGCGCTTCATCTGGCGGTGGATTCAGGAGGGCGCTCCGCGCGAGGGCCAGGTCGTCGACGAGAACGAACTGAGGGACACCCGCGTCTACGAGCCGGGGCCATTCCTAGGATTGTCGCCGCCTGAGCACGGCTTCCACATACGCTTCGGCCCGTTCGATGTGCCCGCCGGCCGCGAGCGCGAGATTTTCGAATACCGTACGCTCAACTTCCCGGACAACGACTTCGTCAAGCGCTACGAAGTCGCAATGCGCCAGGGCAGCCATCACTTCTTGGCCCACAACTTCGCGCCCGACACGCCCCCACAACTGATTCCCGAAGTTGGCGTCGTTCGCGATCTCTACACTGAAGATGGCGAGCGCGTGGCGACGACTCTCTACCCCATGCTCTATCACGAGTTCTTCGTGGGCACCCAGACAGCACTCGCGGACTACGAATTTCCACCGGGGATCGGCCTGCGCCTGCCGAGTTCCGATGCCATCGACCTGAACTCCCACTATGTGAATCGCGGGCCGGACTCGATCACGGGAGAGGTTCATCTCAATCTGCACACGGTCGATAGATCACAAATTCAACACGCCGCGGAGCGGATGAGCCTCAACAACCGGGCCCTCGTACTGCCTCCGCGGGAGATCACAACCGTGGAGAGGACCTTTTTCATGGAGGAGCGCCGCCATGTCTTCCTCCTGCTCTCCCACGCCCACGAGCACCTGATCAGTTTCGAGGTCGAGAGAGTAGGTGGAGCTTCCGCCGGTGAAATCCTCTACTATGCGAGCGATTGGCAGCACCCCCCGATCCTGGAATTCGACCCGCCGCTCGTCCTCGAGGCAGGCAGCGGGCTGATGCTGCGCGCGATCTACGACAATTGGAGCGACCGAACGCTTGGCTTCGGGCTCCTGAGCGAAGACGAGATGATGATTCTCTTCGGTTACTACTACACCGACTGAGCGCCCACGCGAGCAGGAGGCAAGGACTATGAAGATGCACAAGGCGACGATCTGGTTCGGATTCACTTTCGCCCTGGTGCTGTGCCTGGGCCTGGTGGCATGCGAGCTGGACGAGGTTGAGTTCACGGAGCGAACCGACGACACGAATCCGAATTCGTTTCGCGTCGGCTCGATCGGCAACAGCCTGACGGCAGGATTCCAGAACGGAGGGATTCGCGAGGACGGTCAGCAGGCCAGCTTCGCCAATCTCCTCGCCCGGGCAATGACGGGACGGGAGATGCAGATGCCCCTCGTCGCCGAACCTGGGATCGGATCCGCCTCGGGGCTCTCGTCGTTGTTCGTGGAGATCACACCGAGCGGCGGCGTCAACATCACGCGCAAGCCCCTCACACAAGCGCCGCAGGCCATGGCTCTGAACCTCACCTATCCGGTTCCCTACGACAATCTGGGAGTCCCGGGCGCCACGACGGCTCAGATGCTCCATACGATCTGGGGAGATCCCGGCGGCGACGCCGATTGGACCGAGGGGCGGGACGCGAACAATGCGCTTTTCAATCTCATCCTGCGGAATGCCGCGCTTCCCTCCGGTAGCTCGATGGTGGGCGAATTGGAATTCATCCATCCGGAAGTCGTGACCATCTGGACCGGAAACAACGAGATCCTCGGCGGTTCACTCAGCGGGGAGCCGGTGCTGGGCGTCAATATCGTCCCCGCCTCGGTCTTCGAGGCAGATCTCATCGAGATGCTCGACCGCGTCGCTGCGTTTGATCCGCAGATCGTCGCCGTCGGCAATGTGCCGCCCATCGGCGCCATTCCCTATGTCCGCCTGTGGTCGGTGCGGCCGCCGTCGGCCGTGCTCCCAACGGATCGCTGGAACATGGAAGAGGATCACGATGACAACGGAGACCCCGACGTGATCGACGCGGACCCGGTTGCGCTCGTGCTCCAGACGGCGCCCGTCACCTCGTGCATCGAGTGCTACGATCCACGGACCTGTGGCGGACCCGGACAGCGCTGCCTCGACATCCCGGCCAACCAGACGCTCAGCGTTTCCGAGCTGGCCCTCATCAACGACACCATCACCGCCTACAACGCCATCATCGCTCGAGAGGTCGCGGCGAGAGGATGGGCGGCCGTCGACGTCAATACGGCATTCCTCGCCATCCCGACGAGCGCTGTCGTCGGGCCACTGAACACCGCTTTTCCCATCGGCGTCAGCAGTGGTGCGCTGAACATCAACAGCGCCTTCACCCTGGACGGCGTCCATCCGAGCGAGCGCGGTCACGCGCGTGTGGCGAATCTGTTCCTCGAGGCCATCAACGACAACTATGGGATGAGCTACCCCATGTACGATCTCACTGACTTCGAGAACTATGCCGGCCTCGAACTGGTGCGCGGCGCGGCCAAGGCCGCCCCTGGCCCCTTGCGTTTCACTGCAGAGGGACTGGCCGGGCTGGAGGACATGGTCGAGATGATGCAGGGCCGCTTCTAGCCGCCGCTTCGCAGCAAATGAGAAGCCCCCGGGTCGGCTGAACCGGGGGCTTCGTCGTGCCCTTGTGCTCGTAGAGAGTGAGAGCCTATTTGACCAGCGTCATCATCTTGCTGCTCACCGAGTCCGCCGTACGCAGCTCGTAGAGATACGCTCCTGAGGCCAGGCCGGTGGGCTCGTAGGGAATCTCATAGTCCCCCGCCTCGAGCACCCGGTCGATCAGCACATCGACCTCGCGACCCTGGAGGTTGTACACCTTCAGACTGACGTGCTGTCCCGCGTAAAGCGTGAAGGGAATCACGGTGCGGGGGTTGTAGGGGTTCGGGAAGTTGTGCCCCAGGACCGCATCGGCCGGCAACATCTGCGGTGCATCGGTCCGGCTGGCGTTGGCCAGGACGAAGACGAAGCCAGTGGCGACCGCGCCGTAGAGGGTCAAGCCCTGATTGTCCGGCTGGGTGAGGATTCCGCCGACATGCCCGACCGCCCCGGCACCCTGAATGAGGCCCAGCGTCGCGACCCAGGTCTCGATCAGGTTCGACGTGCCGGTCTCGACGAGGTCCAGCGCGGCGACCGAGGGAAGCAGCACCAGATACGGCAGGATGTCGCCATAGGCGAGACCCGAGTACAGCACGAAGCCCACGCCCGGCACATCGTGGACGGCACGCGCAACCAGGTCCACGGTACCCAGGTTGGGCGCGGCATGCACCGCCATCAGCTCGGCGGTCGCAGGGTTGGTCGCGAGCGGCTTGTAGCCCTCCCACGCCTTGACTTCGAGGGCGGTGCTCCTGGCATCGGGATTGGGGTCGAAGTTGCCGGAAATCAGGTAACCCAGAATCTCGATCAATGTGGCCTGACCCATGGTGAGCAGAACCGTCGTGCTGGCGAGTGGACTGCTGTTGTCGATGGCGCCCTGATCCACGACATCGATCGTCGACGTGGGCGTAATGATGATCTGGGGGACGCTGAACTCATCCACGAACGGAGTCGCGGCCTTGAAGGCCAGATTGTCCGCCACCTGGACTCCGTCGACGTAGACATCGACGAATGCAAGCGCGGGATCGGGCGAACTGTTGATAATTTGTACGGGAATCTGTGCCGACGCGGCCGCGGCAAACAGCAGAAGCATGACTGCCGCGGCACCGGCGGTAGTGAGGAAGCGACGATTTCCACCGACCATTGATGTCTCCCCGTGCTCCGGCCGAGCGGACGACGGTGCCGCCGGATGGTGCGGCAACTCCCCGCTCGACCATTGTGAGTGGCGGCGATGCGAACCCCCGACGCAGCTACGAACAGCGGCGGCGAAGGCGACGTTTCGCGACGCGGCAATCTTAGACCGTGCTGGGGGCAACTGAGAAGCGCGGGCTGCGACCAAGAGGGGCCCGTGTCGGTTCGCTTGGCGGCGTGGGCCGGCCGCCACGCGCGAATCGGGTCAATCCGTCGATCGAGGCACCCCTTCAAGTCGTTCGGCAGTGGGCATTTATCGATGGGATCACAGAATCCCAACGTCACATTCTCGGCAAGACGGCGCCCGTGCCCAGACGAGCACCCTCATGCCACGGCTTCGCCACCGCGGTCGCGCCACCCCGCTCGGGACTCTCCGCGAGCGCCGTGACCTTGCGACCCTGCTCGCCCCGTGTATGATCCTCGCCCCATCAGCGCCGGCCCGGCGGCGAAACGAACGCAGGAGCGAACCGCGATGCCCTTCGATGAAGACACGCGAGACGAGCTGAAGAACCTCTTCGAGAAGCTGATCCCCGTCCATCGGCACCTGAAGCTCGAGTTCCTCGAAATCGACGACGGCTACGTGAAGGTGCGGATGCCCTTTCGTGGAGACTTCGTTGGAGATTTTCGGCAGGACCGCTGGCATGGCGGCATGATGGCGCTGCTGATGGACGTGGCAGGGGGAAGCGCCGCGATGACGACGCTACGCTCCTGGAGGGATCCCATCGCGACCGTCGACATTCGCGTCGACTATCTGCGGCCCGCGACGAACCACGATGTCATTGCGGAGGGAAGAGTCGTGCGGAATGGAGCCGCCATCGTCGTGACGGAGATGACGGCTGTGGACGCCGACAGCGACGTCCTCCTCAGCCGCGGCACCGGTGTCTTCAACGTCAAGCGGCCGGAGTCCTGACGCGCGGCACAGTCGCGTCCGTCAGGAGGAATCTCGCCAGGGCGGGCAGGAGAAGCAGAGCGCCGAGCATGTTGGCCAAGAACATGAAGGTCAACAACACGCCCATGTCGGCCTGGAACTGAAGATCTGAGAAGATCCAGGTGCTGACTCCGATGGCGAGCGTGAGCGCCGTCACCAGCACGGCATTGCCGGCCACCTCGAGCGTGCGGCGATAGGCGTCTCTCAGGGTGAAACCGTTCTGCAAATCCGTCCTCATGCGTCCATAGATGTAGATGCCATAGTCGACGCCGATGCCAACCCCAAGTGCGGCGACGGGAAGAGTCGTCGTCTTCAGCCCAATCTCCAGGAGGCTCATCAGCGCGTACGCGAGAACGGACACGAGGCTGAGGGGCAGCACGATGCAAATCGTGGCGCGCCAGGAGCGAAAGGTCAGGAGGCAGAGCAGCGAGACCGCCGCGTAGATGTAAAGCAGCATGGGGATCTGGGCCGCCTTGACCACTTCATTCGTCGCCGCCATGACGCCGACGTTTCCCGTCGCCAGGCGGAATCGGATCGACTCCGAGTCGTAGCTCGCCGCGAATTCCTCGACCTTGGCGACGACCCGCTCGATGGTCTCGGCCTTGTGATCCTCCAGGAAGATCATCACCGGCATGACGCTGCAATCGGAGTTGAGCAGCCCCGTCGATGTCTCCACCGACGTGACGGACTGGGACAGAGTTGCCGGGTTGCGGGGCAGCACCCTCCACTTGAGGTGCCCTTCGTTCCATCCGGCGTTGATGATCTTGGCCACATGTGGCAGCGAGATCGTGGACTGCACTCCAGGGATGTTGGCGATCTCCCAGCCAAAACGGTCGATGGTCGCCATCATCTCGTGATCGACGCAGCCATCTGGGACGGTCTCGACGATGGTCGTAATGATGTCGAGCCCGATACTGAACTTCTCAGTGATGATGGCTGTGTCCCGGTTGTAGCGCGAGTAGGG
>Ga0214472_10008161_pt1 | contig 10939 bp, 10 predicted proteins | sample RVTome_6_FD_207662 | JGI IMG/M metagenome (GOLD analysis project Ga0214472, IMG submission 207662) | Soil microbial communities from uranium-contaminated site in the Upper Colorado River Basin, Wyoming, United States - RVT140D175 | ecosystem: Environmental > Terrestrial > Soil > Contaminated >...
GACGTTTTCTTTGTACAATAGTTTACGATCTCCAAAGCTTTGCCTGATTCAATGTTAAATCCAAATCTATCAGGCAACTGGTTTATCCCGACATCTGTATTAATTCTGATACCCACCTCGATTGGCTGTTTGGATTTGAATGTAATTTCCTCCAACAGCTTTAGTTCACTTTCGTTGTCAACATTGATTAGGGCACCTTCTCGAATCGCTTTTTTTATTTCCTCTTTTTTCTTGTAGGGGCCGTTAAAAACAATGGATTCGCCTGGTACTCCAATCTTTCTTGCTAATTCATATTCAAAGCCGGAGGCTACTTCGGCCCATGCCCCTTCATTGTGTATTATGTCCAGCACCCCACTTAGACAGTTAGCTTTGTAGGAATAGGCAACTTCAACTTTTGGATATCTAGCTGAAAACTCGCCACGAAACCTTTTTAGATTATCTCTAATGGTCTTAGCAGAGACAACAAAAAGTGGGGAACCGAAATCATTTACGAGCTTTTCAACCGAAACGCCTTCTATCTTATCCATTATTTATTTTACGGTAAATGCTTAACTAGCGACTTCCCCTTCGACGGAGTTTATCCTGAGGCTTGAGCGCAGTCGAAGGCTCGAAGGGCTCAGGACAGGTATGCGTTCCCTACAAAAAGTCGTCTTAAAGAATGCCTAGCATATATTCTATAATTTGTTAATCATTTCTGAAAACTGGATACAGATCTAAGTGTCTCGAGCAAGGTGCAAATCATTCATTTTCTGTAAGATCTTACGGGCACGCTTTGTTCGCTTACTTTTAAAAAATTGGTAAACGCTGTCGCGATAAATACCCGATTTCGCTTCTTCGATAGCAATGGGCAGCGCACTGCGAAAATGCCTAAATGCCCAGATGTCCGGCCGGGATATATTGAGTCTTATATACTCGGTTGCACCGATATCGCCCAGTCCATCTCCCGGATATACGGCGACTCGATGTTTAAACAAAGCCACGGTAAGCTCCTGGGCCGTTACGCCGGTCCCGGAAACATCTAAAACCATGGAAAAGCCATACCTGGGTTCTACAGGAATTGATAAACCTTCTGTTTTGTCGATTATTTCTTTCATAATGCGGTAATTGCGTCTTATAATACTTTCCGACTTCCTGACGTAGTCATGATCATTTAATGCGGCCATTGCTCCGTACTGAGCGATGAGATTTGTGTTAAGCCTGGTTAAAGAAATTTTAGTCAATAAACATGGCCTCATAAGCTCTGGATGGCCGGCAAGAAATCCGATGCGAACACCCGCCATTCCATATCCATGCGAAACACTGAAAACTGAAACCACCTTATTTACGTTAATGTCTCTCCATAATGAACTCATACTGTGATGTTCAAAAGTCGGGTCAATTCGATGTGTGTTGTGTGTAATATCATTAAGGATGAAAATATTATGCTCATTTGCAATCTCGATTAGTTCTAATAGACTCTCTTTCGATTGAACTGTCCCAAATGGGTTTATCGGATCGCAGACGATTAAAACTTTTGTCCTGGGAGAAATAAATTCTTTAACTTCGTCAGGATTTAAACAGAAACCATTCTTAGGATTAAGAGGAATCTTCACGGGTACTCCCCTGGCCATAAGAATTGCAGATTCAAAATGAAAATATCCCGGATCGGTGATAATGACTTCATCTCCGGGATTCAGAATAGTTTGGAGAAAGTAAGAAATTCCTGCCTGTCCCCCTTCTGTTCCTATGACTTCAAACTCTCTTCCTCTTGGTCGTTCAAGTTTCAATAAAGCACACGCATCCCTGAGCGGATTAATAAGATCGGGTGAATAGGGATTAATGTTTGAAGCCTTTGTTCTAGACTTCATTTCTTTGACAGCGCTCTTTGGAGGTCCTACGTAACAAGACATCCAGCCAAAATCAGCCCATTCTTTGGGGTCTAAATCAATTCTTCCTTCTTTGTAAATTCCCCCGGCATCTAATCCCAAAATCCCTATTGCATCCCTGTATGTCATGTAGTTCCACATCCCGTGAGGACTTTCCATAACAGATTTTACTCTGTCAGATAAGTAATCTTTGATATCAAACGAATCTTGGTGTTCGTCTTTCCATCCTAGTACGAACCTCTCTTTGATCACTTTGATCTCCTTTATTCTTTAGCCACAGAGGAAACATAGTATTTACTTAAATTTTTTTTCTCTGTGAACTCTGTGGCTGGAATTTATTCTTAATTGCTGTTTCGCATCATGACTACTGCATAAATTCCATATGGATCCATCACGACATATGGATCCCTAAATCCTGCCCCCTCTGCCCAACCAATCACAAGATCTGCCGAACGTAGATGCCATACACACCTTCCTCCAGCCTGATTTTTAAGTGTCCTAGCTATCAGTTCAATTTGGGGATTGTATGTTTGAACATTAAAAAGAATTGCATCTGGATCGAGTATATTTTTAAGATTCTTGAGGTGCAATCGTATTTGCTCGTCATCGTGGATAATTCCATACAGTCCTACTTCGATTACAAGATTGGGTTTTGGAGTAATCCGGTTCAAACTGTCAGGGTCAAGGGCATTCGCAAGTTCATAACTCACGACGTCTTCTAAATCTAAATTCTTAGCAATTTGTCTGCTTTCCATTAACGCTCTTTGATCGATGTCACGAAGAAGAGCCCTAACGCAAGCGTTAGTTTCCCTGAGTACTTCATATATATAGTCAGCTTTTCCCGATGCCAAATCAACTACAAAGGTTGGGCTTCCATTTCTCTCTTGAATATAATCCTTTATCATGTTCTTCTGGATATTTTTTATTGCCCTGAAAGCCTTGCAGGTAACCTGATTTAGAAAAACCCTGTCTATAACTTTACCAATGTAAAATCTACCACTTGACACGTTATTGTAAATATAGTTCATGATCATTCCTGAATCGAAACCATGTTGGAATCCTACTTTTATCCCTTCGGAACACTTCCCAATCGACCGTAGAAGAAGAGAAGCCAAGTCATAATACCATTTCCTGGGACTATAGAAGGGAAGGGGTGTAAGCAACTCCTCAAAAGTCGGCATCAATCTATTCTGCATACCATTTTATCTCCTCATCTTCTCTTTCGGTGTAGATTTTATCGGCAAGCATCTTTATTTCTTCGGCACGTTTTTGTCTTTCACGTGGGAGTGGTTCTTTTTCAAAATAATCTTCGAGTATGGTTAGATGTTCTGTAATATCTCTTTGAACCTCCTCAATTATTTCTCGACTTTTTGGATCTGCAACGCTCTGATATAGATCCAGTAAAGCAGAAAAATGTACCAGTGATCCCAACGCATAGGCAAATTCATCAATTGGATCGTTATATGATTCGAGAATATCATAGATCTTCTGACCAATTTGAGGCGGCTTATATTTTTCGGGATTCTCGCCGAGTTCTTGAGCCCTATCAGAAAAAAGCTTCGCATGCTTCGCATTGTCGGCAATTATTCTAGCCGTGATCAGCTTCATTTCGATTCCTTTTATTGACTTTAACTTCGTTCCAAACAAATCTACCCAAGAGAGCATTCCGTATGTGTGCCGACTAAATGCCCTTGCAAGTCCCCTGGGATTTGAAAGAACCTCTCTTAATCTTTCAGGATTTCTTAAACTCATTATTTATACCACAACGGCACCAAGACACTAAGAAAATAATTCATTTTTTAAAACAACAAATACATCGTGTCGTAGTGTCGTGGTCGTTTAAAGATCACAGAATAATTCGTTTGATTCCATCTTTCAACAAGGGGATATTAAAATTAATAAGTAAACCCAATCGCTTGCCCGTCAACTTTAGATACGTCAGCATCTGTGCTTCGTAAAGAGGAGTAATCGTTTCTACTGCTTTCAATTCGACAATGACTTGATCTTCAACTACAACGTCAATTCTCAGTCCTGACTCGAGCTTGATCCCGTCATAAATTATTGGCAAGTCAGGTTGACGACGGAACTTGAGTCCTGCTTTTGAGAGCTCATGACAAAGACAAACCTCATAAACACTTTCAAGCAAGCCAGGACCGAGTGCGCGGTGTACTTTAAATGCCGAATCTAATATTAAAGCAGCGATATGATCAACTTCCGGTGGAAGTGCTTGATGAAATTTGTTAGGCATCCTGTTCTTCCAATATGATCGTTTGTTAGTATGATCATAGTTTTCAGATTTGGCTACAACGGCACTATGGCTCTAGGGCATGAATTTGTTTTAATATAATTAAGAACGTGGTGTCTTGGTGCCGTAGTGGTTCTTACATCAATACATCTTCTTCAGAATGTTTATTAACTTCATGTCACCTTTTGCGGGGACCTGCCAATCGACGTGCTTCACCTTTACCCCCTGTGCTTCTAATGCGTCCTTGAAGGCTTCAAGTCCAATATTTATAGCTTGAATTTCATCATTAAGTATATTAGAAGAAGACGGCTTCCCAGCCCGTGGACCACCTGATGATATCATTTCTTCCATCCTGTCCAATGTTTCTTCTGCGATCTCTTCAGATTTGGCCTCGACAACGATTACTAGATCACTTCCACTAGCATCGTTTATTTCTGCGGTCATCAGACCGGCATCTTTGAGTGCAAATTTTGCCTTTTCGGTGGCCATTACTGCAACGGCCTTTTCTACGCCTTCTATATCCCTTAGATTTTTGGAAATTCGCATCAAACGCAGTGCATCTTGAAAATAGCCTTTTTTGATTTTGAACTTTATTGCCAAGATATTTCCCCTCCATTAAAAATGATGCATGATACACGATTCATGATCCATGATCCATGCTGTGTCCTGCGTCGTTCATCTTGTATTCTGTATCCTGCACTTAATTCTTGATTCCTGTCCATTAGCGTTGATTCGTGGCTAAACTACTACATACTCAATCGGGCATGATTTTGATACAGTATTGCTCACATAGCAATATTTTATTGCAATATCGATGATATCTTCTAAATCCTCTGATGGTAATGAACTCTCAACCTCTACTATAAGTCTTGAAAAAATGAAATTTCTTTTGTCCTTTTCGCCTATTACATTTACACGCATGTCTTCAATTTTCATTTGCTTTTTTTTAGCAACGTATACGAGAGAAAGGCAATAACAAGAAGCTAGAGAGCAGAGAAATAATTCAGTCGGCATCATTCCGGTGTCTTCACCATTGAACTCGGGAGCCTCATCAATAGGAACATTAAATTGCCTCGCCCTAACTTCAACCCGATAATTCTTCTTCCAAATAGCCTGAACTTCCATAAACCTTCACCTCTGAACACCTTATTATCCACGAATGAACACGAATATACCATTAATTGGGTGATATTCCCTTAATTCTAACCTAAATTATGGCTCGAGGAAAAATGGAACAGACACTAGTTTTGATTGGGGATGATATTCTCTCTTAGTGTAAGAAAGGCACAGCAGACGCTGTCTTTATAAATAATAGTTTCAGTCCCTATTTTGATCGAAGAATGAGAAAATGTAGCTCCCGGTTCCTGAACGGGCTTGATTTGGACTGATGATGGCATCAGTCCCTACATTTTATGGTCTCGTCGGTTGTGCTTAATGGTACTAACTGAGGTTAGGTTGTTATTCCTCCCCGCCTTCGACAGAGCTCAGGATGAACGGCTTAAAATAAGTTCATAATATTTAAATAACAATTTCCGATCACCCAGTCGAAGGGTGCTCTAACGGAAAAATAGGAGAGACACCAGCTTTCATTGGCGATGATAGTCTTTCCAACTCAATGTAAAATAGGTACAGCAGACGCTGTCTTTATAAATAACAGTTTCAGTCCCTATTTTACTAGGCCGAGTCACCCCGTTGTACGGGTAAAAAGGTTGTACATCCGTGTACAACCAAAATACATCCAAAGTTGTATAGACAAGCCGGTACCATTTTATCTATTATCTAACCATATGAGCATTTGGAACTTTTATAGCAAAGGTATTCATAGGGAAGATTACCCTGTATTGATACAGGCCATTGAGGATTATTCCATGCACACAGCGTTGCTTTGAAAAAACAATTAAAATCAGGAGGTAAATACCATGAAAAAGGTATTTCTTTTGTTGTTTGTATTGCTTAGTTTGGGGCTAATGGGTACAGAGTTGGACTCTTGTAAGGCTCCGGTGCCACAGACGGGTCAGACGACGTGCTGGGGATCCAGGGGGGAGATTCCCCCAATTGATGAGATACCCTGTACAGATGCCGGCGCTCAGGGCCAGGATGGTGAAGTGCGGGCAGGAGTGGCACCTCCGGACCCGCGGTTCACGGCCAATGTTGACATGAACAGCGATGGCGACTGCACCGACGCAGAGGAGTCCTGTGACGGTACGGTGACGGATAATCTGACAGGGCTTATTTGGCTGAAGGACGCGAACTGTTTTGGGTCAAGGCTTTGGGCCGACGCGTTGGCAGATGCGAATACTCTGAATAGCGGGGAATGTGGCCTTATGGATGGTTCCGCTGAAGGGGATTGGCATTTGCCGAATCGGAATCAGTTGACGAGCCTCCTTGATCTTGGAAACTTTAATCCAGCGTTGCCGACTGGCCACCCATTCTTGAACATTGTTACAGGCCGCTACTGGTCGTCTACTACGTACCCGAGCAGCCCGGACGCCGCGTGGTGCGTCGATTTCACCACTGGCGGCTTGATCATCACCAGTAAGGTCCCCAACCGCTTCGTGCTTCCAGTTCGTGGTGGCTCGTGATTGATTATGAGATCATTTGACAATTTGATCATTTGATTCGGGGGATGTGAGGTCGGGTTAGAGCCTAACTGATGAGGGCATCAGTCCCTCATGGTCTCGTCGGACGTGCTCAATGGCACAGACAAGTCTGTGCCTACAAATAAAAAGTTTGTAGGCACGAATTTATTCGTGCAATTTAATTTATGACGGTTTGAAGTATAATCTCCGGTGAAGGAAAATGGCTCAGATTCGGTGCCACGACGAACCCGGTAGTAAGGATTGAAGTGTTCAAAAACCGGTTCACACTAAGCCGTGAGTCTAATCGAAGGTTGGGAGTGCGGAAAGATACAAGGCTTAACATCCTCGACAGAGCTCAGGATGAACGGGTAGGTTATCCGGTGAATTGGTTGAAGAAAACTAGGTGAAAAATAGGGTGAAATCTTGACATGAAACTAGACTCGTTTTAACATTAGATTGATCAAAGATTTGCAGTATAACTTGCCATATAGGAAATTATGCTGCATTTTCGCAGGCTATTTAGTAGTCATACCGCATGTCAAGTAGTGCTTGGGGATAGCCGAGAAATTGGCGAGCGTGACGCCAATCGATCTCATCTGCTAACCCCTACAACCGAAGACGGGTTTTCGGCGCTACAGTCGGGCGCAAGTCATTTTCAACCAAGGAGAAACAGATATGGGTGATAAGGGAAAAAAAGATAAAGGCAAAAGGGAACAACAGAAAAAGGCCCAGCTTAATCCAAAGGAAAAACGAAAACTGAAAAAGGAAAAGAAGAATAAATAAATGCCCAGTGCTGTCCGGTGACCTTAAATCAACAAAGGAAGTTGTGTGCCAGTCACTAGAAAAGACAATTCAAACGGTCACAAGTGGTGGCATAACCAGTTGTTGCACCCGACCGGGATTGGCGGTCGGGATTTAGACCTGAAATCAACGTCGCTGGCCGCCATTCCCTGCGGGTGATTTCGGTAGTTATGCATACAAGTGAAGAAATTTACAATGTGTTTTTTTTAACTGGTATAACACCTTCTAGAATTCTATTATAAAACTCCGAATGCATTAACGCTGTACTCCGCCAGCTGTAGGATTTGGCAGTCCTCAGTCCATTTGTTGCTAGTTTTTCTCGAAGATCTTCGTCTTCCAAAACACTTATTATTTCTTGAGCCAGGGCCTCATGGTCCATGGGAGGAATAAGGATTGCGTTTTCACTATCTTTTAGATACTCGGTCAGCGGTGCAATATTGGAAGCGATGACTGGAACTCCTGAAGCCATGGCCTCAAGCACGACAAGTCCCCAACCTTCTTTCAGGGATGGAAATACAAAAATATCTCCCGCGCCGTAAAGGTCTGGCATATTCACTTCCGGTATATTCCCAAGAACCCTTATGTCTTGATCCATTTTGAGTCCTAGCCTCTCGACTTGAGAAAAGAATTCCTCGCGATATGCCCTGTAATCGAAGAGGGTTTCTCCGCCTCCAATTAACCATATCAAACGCTCACCCTTTTTCATAAAATGGGATTTTGCAATGTTAAACGCCCTGAGCGTAGTTAAGGTATTCTTTCGCGGTTCAATTCCACCTATACTCAAAATTACCCTGTAACCATTAACCGAAAACTTACCTTTTGCCGATTCTTTTGAATATTTGTCTCCTTTAAGTTGTGAAAACCTGCCCACATCCACGCCATTTTGAGTAAGTATAGGGTTTAAGGAATAAAGTGAACGGAGTTCCTTTTCCCAATATCTGCTAACAACCATTACATGATCGGGTTCCAATATGCTGTTCGACTGGCACTCAATTAGGGAATTAGATGTGAAATCATCTAGGTGATGGACCGTTCTTACGAACGACTTGATAACTCCATTATTACGCAATTCCAATAGTGCATTTGCTGAGATACAATCCTCCGCGTGGTAGATGTTGTAAAGTTCATTTATGGACGAGAGATATTCGTAATATATTCGGATATAGCTTTCTATCTTTTCATCAATGCTTGGATAGTTGACCACCGGGCAAGGTATAAGGGTATGGGGAAAGTCTACATTTCTGTAAAAGCCATTCCCGGAGGAAAGGGTATAAACATGAACGTCATGTTTTAGACTTGTCAATTCCTCCGCCAATCTTAGAGTATGTACGACGCCTCCTCTTGGCTTGGTTGAATATGTAAATAGGGCGATCTTAAGCGGTTTCATCAAAGCTTTCTATACCTTCTAATCGCGAAATCAAATAACGAATTCCATAGTAAACTCCAATTGCGATATCGGCGCCCGTTGTTTCTCCGATCTTTAGCACCATCCGAGTACACTTTGCAACTTGATTTGCATCCTTTGTTAGCAGACTGAGCATTAAGTCCACAGCTGCATTAGGCCCTTCACCATAACAAGCACCTTCTAAATTATTTAGGCTGTATATAGTTGTTTTTGATTTTGCGGACCTGTAGATTTGGTTAGAAATCATCTTATAAAACTCCGTTTCCTGCTTAATATCTTTTAAGATAACTTTGCCCGCGAAGTTTAAACTCATTAGCAAACCTGCTAAAAAGTCATCACATGAAGGTGTTAGTCCCGGGCCTAATCCTAGAAGCAACTGGGCATTCGATAATACCATCTCGGAATCGCCCCAGTGGAGGCCCCACATTAGCCTTTCGATATAAGGCCTTGCTCTTTCTGAAAGGTTGATCTCTTGAGGTTTTAGAAAAAGGTTGAGCGGGCCCGTGGTTTCCACCTTTTCCAATACATCGACCAGACCGTCCCTGCTCCTGCATTTATATATTTCATCTCGAGCTACCCTGAGATTCAAACTTATCATAGCTAAACTTCCTAATGATTCCTTTTTTGGGACCGGGGGTTTTGAATATGTGGAGGACCCATCAAGTTTTATAGCTGCTAGCTTGTCTCCGATCACAATATGACGATCGTCTGCGCTAACTTGCATACCTTCTTTAATATTCAATAGTTTAAAACTCTTCATTCTTGTATTCTTTATCAGAACAGAGGTTGAACTCATGTACGATATAGTCGTTATGACATTAATCAATTTGTTTTCATTAACTTCTATATAAAAGGCGTGATCGAATACGCTATGTATCTTAGATTTTGTTCGGGAATTCTGTAGGGCCTTCTTGGCCTTATAACCTACGGATTCTGCAATTAATGGCATCGGAATTAAGTAAAACTCTTCCAGTGTGGGCGTTTTCCACCCGGGTATGCAGTAAGAAGGATAATCTTTTTACGTATGCTCCAGGGAATAGAAGTATAAAGTGGAACGAATACCTTCCTCCAAAAAAAGGGACCAGGCCCTTCATCGCGGTAAGGCTTTGCGCAAAGATCGGGATAGCGGGCTATTAGATCATCAGCCGCAGCCTCCAGCAGGTACTTTTCAGCATTTTTTCTTAACCATTGACTGAAAGATTTGTTGTCTGCCAATTTTGCTACCTCTATTCTATTTGCCGGCAAATTCTGGAGCTTCGTATCTTCTCTTTGCCAACTCTGCTAATCCAGCCTGAGCCGCCAGTGCAATCGGCTCCATCAGTGCCCCGATTGGGGGTGAATAAACATTTTCCATCCAGGCATAGTCATGCAGTGTGGCTCCACGTTTGATCGTAAATGCAAGGAAGTCTGCTCTTTCCTTGATTCCCTCACCGCCCGACATCTGCGCACCCATGACTCGAAGTGTTTTCGGATCAGCAATGAGCTTAACACGTATTCTGCTAACTCCTGGATAGTATCTGGCTCTGGATATTCCTTGAGCAAAGGCAACGAAGTGCGGAATTCCTAAAGCCTTATGAAGCGTTTCGCCAAGGGAAACACCCCCTAACTGGACGTGGCCCCCTACCATGCCCCAGGGTATGTAGACAGGATCATAAGCTCGGTCATCGCCCGCGGCGTTAGCGCCCGCAACCCTTCCCTGGGAATAGGCGTGGCTCCCGGAAAGGCCTTGTATTGGTAAATCAGTTACGCCATGAACAACTTCTATGCAGTCTCCTGCTGCATAAACATCTTTGACGGATGTGCGCATATGATCATCTACGAGTATTCCCCCGGTTGCTCCTATGTCTAAACCTGCAGCCTTAGCGAGTTTGTTGTTTGGCACTTTATGAGTGGCAACGATTACTACATCACAGTCGATCTCACCATTATTTGTAACTACCGAGGCCACCTTTCCATTAGAGCCTTTAAACTCTAAGACCTTAGTGCCAAAATGGATTTTTGCACCGAGTTCCTCAAGAGACTGCTGCACTGGTTCGACTATATC
>Ga0214472_10008162_pt1 | contig 10938 bp, 8 predicted proteins | sample RVTome_6_FD_207662 | JGI IMG/M metagenome (GOLD analysis project Ga0214472, IMG submission 207662) | Soil microbial communities from uranium-contaminated site in the Upper Colorado River Basin, Wyoming, United States - RVT140D175 | ecosystem: Environmental > Terrestrial > Soil > Contaminated >...
ACGGAGGGCAGGCCCTGCGGGTCGCGGGCATCGCCGCAACCAGGCTTATAGAAGAGATATAGGTCATATCGGAATACCGGGAGGGATGATTGGGATTTTTCGACCGTTTGAAAGAGGGGCTGGCGAAGACCAGGGAGCAGTTCGTGGGCCAGGTGGAGAACCTGGTGATGGGCAAGAAGAAGATAGACGCGGCGCTCCTGGAAGACCTCGAAGAGGTGATGGTGCTCTCGGACCTGGGCGTCGAGACCACCGGGCGGATAATAAACCATGTCCAGGAGAAGGTCAGGCGTAACGAACTCTCCGACCCGGCGCTCCTGAAAGAAGAGATCAAACTCCAGATCAGGGACATACTGAAACAGGGGTATTCGGGCCTCAGGGGCGGGGACAGCCTCGCCGTGTACCTTGTAATAGGCGTGAACGGCGTAGGCAAGACGACGACGATAGGGAAGCTGGCCGCAAGGCTCGCGCGGGACGGCAAGAAGGTCGTGATCGCCGCCGCCGACACGTTCAGGGCCGCCGCGACCGAGCAGATAGTGCTCTGGGGCCAGAAGGCGGGGGCGGACGTCGTCAGGCACAAGTCCGGAGCGGACCCCGGCGCGGTCGTGTTCGACGCGATAGGCGCGGCGCGCGCGAGGGATGCAAACGTCCTCATAGTGGACACGGCGGGCAGGCTCCATACGAAGACTAACCTGATGGAGGAACTGAAAAAGATTAACCGCATCATCGAGCGCGAGCTCCCTGGAGAGCCGAGGGAGACGCTCTTGGTCCTCGACGCCACCACCGGCCAGAACGCGTTGTCGCAGGCGAAGCTCTTCAACCAGGCGGTCGGCATAACCGGCATCGTGCTTACCAAGCTGGACGGCACAGCGAAGGGCGGCATCGTCGTGGCCATCGCGTCGGAGCTGGGCGTGCCAGTCAAGCTGGTCGGCATTGGCGAGCAGATAGACGACCTCCAGGACTTCAGCCCAACGGACTTCGTGGACGCGCTTTTCGGTTAACGCCTCCATCCCACCTAACTATCCTTTGAAATCCAGGCAAAAAAGATATATACTTAAAAAAGTTCTTATTTAGCAGGTACCGTATGACCATCCGGGCGCTTAACTACATTATAGCCATAGCCGTCTTTTTGCTTATTGCCGCGGTGAGCCTTTCTCCCGCGCATGCCGTCACACCTGTCAAGTCGGGAAAAGCGGCTACAGAGGGCCGCATCGGCCTCGTAAACTTCCCGTTCGATACCGCAAGCGGCGAGCCGTCCGTCCCCCAAAACCTCAAGGGCCGTCCCGGACCTACCGGCAGGCCGGGGTATGTCATAGTCAGGTTCACCGGAAAAGACAACGCCGGGGCAAGAAAGAGGCTGACCCGCAAGGGCATAAGGTTCTTCGGTTACGTCCCCGTGGACGCGTTCCTCGCAAAGGCGCCATACGGCAGGAGGGCCGCGCTTGCGTCCGACCCGGACGTGGCCGCCGTGTTCGATTACAGGCCCGCGTACCGGCTCGAAGGCAAACTCCTGGGCCAGGTGGGGCGAGGCGAGACAGGCACAAGGAAGCTTGTCGTGCTGGTGTTCGACGGCGAGGAACTGGCGCAGGTCGAGCGAGAAATCGAGGGGCTTGGCGGGAGCTCGGAGGTATACTCGGACACGGACGGCGTAAACGGCAAGGCTTTGAAGGCGCATATAGACGCATCCAGAATACCGGAGCTTGCATCGGTCGAAGGGGTGCAGTGGGTGGAGGAGGAGACCGTGCCGGTGCTGCACAACGACGCCTCGGACTCAGTGCTTGGCGCGGACTACGCATGGGCGGAACAGACCCCACTCACGGGTACAGGGCAGGTGGCCGCGATCTGCGACACCGGCCTCGACACCGGTAACACCTCGACAATTCACCTGGACTTCAGGGGCAACGCCTCGGACGGACTCCCCAAGATAAAGCAGGCGTTCGCGTACGGCCGCCCGGACGACTGGAGCGACCCGCACGGCCACGGCACGCACACGGCGGGTTCTTTGACGGGCTTCGGTGCGAAGTCGGACGAGCTTTCGCCCGGCACGTTTGTGCGCGGCATGGCCTACGACGCGAGGCTCGTGTTCCAGTCCATAGGCGTGGACGCGGCTGGCGCCATCAACGCACCCAACCTGAACTCGTACCTTTTCCCGGACGCATACGGGGCAGGGGCAAGGGTCCATTCAAACAGCTGGGGTTTCTCCGGGACCGCCGGGAGCTATACGTACACCGCCGTACTGGCGGACACGTACACATGGAACCACAAGGACTTCACCGTCCTCTTCTCCGCGGGAAATGACGGCGTGGACGTTAACCCGGCGGACGGCGTGATAGACATGGGCTCGGTGGCTTCTCCGGCCACCGCCAAGAACGTGATATCCGTCGGGGCCTCGGAGAACAACAGGCCGTCCATCACCACGACATGGGGGACGGCGGCGCCTGGCTTGTACAGGCCGCCCATCCTGAACGACAAGATGGCGGACAACACATCCGGGATGGCGGCTTTCTCCGGCAGGGGGCCGTGCCTGGACGGCCGCACCAAGCCGGACGTGGTCGCGCCCGGCGCATACGTCCTGTCCACGAGGTCGTCCGCGTCCGCGAACTACATCACCCCCGCCTCGAGCTGGGGGTACTCAAGCGCGCTCGACCCTTATTACGGCTTCAAGAGCGGGACGAGCATGTCCTGCCCGCTTACCGCGGGGGTTGCGACGCTTGTCAGGGAGTTCCTGGCCGGCGCGGGGTCTGCAAGTCCCTCTTCCGCGCTTGTCAAGGGGCTTATGATTGCGGGCGCGGCCGACATGACGCCCGGGCAGTACTCCGGCGCGGACAATGATGTTACCGCGAGGCCGGACAACAACCAGGGCTGGGGGCGGGTGGACGTGAAGGGGTCGCTCTATCCCACGCCGCCAGGACGCATGCTGTACGACGACAACGCGCAGGGGTTGTCGACCGGCGTATCCAAAAGCTACACGTTCACGGTCTCGGACGCCTCGGTCCCTGTAAGGGTGCACCTCGTATGGACGGACTACCCCGGCACGTCCGGCGCTTCGCCCAACATCGTTAACGACCTCGACCTTACGGTCGCCGCCCCGGACGGGAGCGTTTACCACGGCAACGTGTACAGCGGCTCCTCCTCCGTGCCGGACACTGCAACATACGACAGGCTCAATAACGTGGAGGGAGTGACCATACCGGCGGCCTCGCTTGCCACCGGGCCGCTTTCCGTGCATGTAGCCGGATACAACGTGCCGCAGGGGCCGCAGCCGTTCGCGGTCGTGGTATCGGGCGGGTTCTCCGGGCCGCCGTCCGTTGCCGGTGTACTTCCAACCGGCGGGGTTAATAACACAACTACTCCGGTGACGGTGGGCGGCAGCGGGTTCGAGCAGGGCGCGTCGGTATACGTAGGGGGCGTATCCTGCCAGGTGACGCAGGTCACGGCATCCGCTATAGACGCTACGGTCCCCGCGGGCATACCCGCGGGCGCGAAGGACGTAACGGTCGTGAACCCCGACACGCAGCAGGCCACCCTTCCGGGCGGGTTTACCGTCACACAGGACACCACGGCCCCGTCCGCGCCAGAGGGCCTGGCCGCATCGCCCGGCGACTCGTCCATAAACCTTGCATGGACACCCGGCGCGGAGCCGGACCTGGGAGGCTACAGGATATTATTCGGGTCGTACTCGACGGCGACGGGCCTCACGGATACGCACAGGCTGACCGGGCTTGCCAACGGGGTGGCGTACGGCGTGTCCATCAAGGCCGTTGACCTGGCCGGGAACGCAAGCCCTCCGTCCAACACGGCCACGGCCACTCCTTTTGCACCATCCGCCGAGCTTCCGCACTACAGCTGGGCCGGCTCGGGACAGTGGGGTTGCGCGAGCTGCCACGTCCAGCCGTCCGGAGGGGGGCTCCTCCCGCAGGGGTTCGACTACAAGGACGACCCGGCGCTATGCATGAGCTGCCACAACGCCGCCTCCGTCGCGCACGGGCGGACGGTTGACGCGGCGCGTTCGCACCGCATATTCGTGAACGCTACAGCGGGCGCCGCGAGGATGCCTGCGTTCGGGGGCGTGACATCTGGCGAGTACTCGGACACGATGTATACCCACCTTAAGGGTGGCGCGCAGGTGGTCTGCACCACATGCCACAACGTGATGCAGAAGCCGTACGACACCGGCCGGGCCTGGGAGTACACCACCACGCAGGACGGCATCACTTTCAAGGCGGCGAGAGGCGGGTGGTGGGACCAGGGCCACGCAAAGGCCAGGGCGTACATGGACACGAGCCTCTGGACCCCGTCATACTCGCGCGACAGGGAGGCGCGCAGGGTTGCCGAGGACGGTTACTCCGTGGACAGGCTGGACGGCTCCGTGACGTTCGACAGCCAGCCTTCCGGGTACGTATACCTCTCGCTCGACGACCCGTACCTGCGCGTGCCCGGCCAGGACAATACCGTATGCGCTGACTGCCACGCCGAGGAAACGCACATGGGCGCGAACTGCCTCGCATGCCATGCGGCGCACGATACGAAAAACCTGGGGCTCGTCAGGGATAATGTCAGAAGGCCGGACGGCAGGCTTACGCCGGTTGTATTCAAGGGCTATACCGGGGCAGGCTCTTTCGCGGACGGGGACTCGGCCTACGACGGGATATGCGAGGTCTGCCACACGGATACGCTTTATTACAGGTATGACGGCTCCGTACTAAACAACCACACGGGCGCCGGGCTTGATTACTCCGGGCGGGACTGCACACTCTGCCACACGCACGCGTCTGGGTTCGGCAGGTAGAATTTAATGCCGCATGGCTTCAGCATATCCTCGGCAGTATCTCGCCCGCGGGCATGTCCAGGAACCTCGTGCCCCCGATGAGTGTCTTTATCAGCGCCTTGCCGGGGTGGTCTTCGATGACCTCGCCGATTATCGCCGCGTCTTTTCCATAAGGGTTCGCACGCATCGCCTTCAGCACGGCATCCGCTCGGCCCGCGGGCACCGATGCGACGAGCTTCCCCTCGTTTGCCACGTACATCGGGTCGAGCCCAAGGAGCTCGCACGCGCCCCTGACCGCGTCCGTGACCGGCACCGCGGACTCGTCTATGACCACGCCCACGTTTGAGGAGGCGGCGAACTCGTTAAGGGTCGCGGCGAGCCCGCCTCTGGTCGGGTCCCGGAACGCGTGGACCTCCGGGCATACGGCGAGCATGTCGCGGACGAGCGAGTTAAGCGGCGCGCTGTCCGTCCTTATGTCCGAGCCGAACGAAAGCCCCTCTCGTATGGACATCACCGCCATACCGTGGTCGCCCAGCGTCCCGGAGACTATTATCCTGTCGCCGGGCAGAAGCCCGGATGCGGATATGTTAATGCCGTCCGGGACGATGCCGACGCCCGCGGTGTTTATGAATATCCCGTCCGCCTTCCCCCTGTCCACCACCTTTGTGTCGCCCGCCACGATGGATACGCCCGCGATGTCGGCCGCCTGCCTCATAGAGCGGACCACGGCCTCAAGGCCGGTGAACAGGAAGCCCTCCTCGACGATGAAGCCCGCCGTGATGTAAAGAGGTATGGCCCCGGACATGGCGAGGTCGTTGACGGTGCCGTTGACCGAAAGGTCGCCGATGTTGCCGCCGGGGAAGAACGCGGGGGATACTACATATGAGTCCGTTGTTATTGCGATGCGGCAGCCGAGGTGTGCGGGGAGGGTAAGGACCGCGGAGTCTTCCGAGCCGAGACCGGGGTATCCTGAAGTGAGGGCGGGGAGGAATACTCGCCCTATAAGCTCGTGCATCATCCTTCCGCCCGAGCCGTGGGCAAGCAGTACTCTGTCCGAAGTCACAGTTCTTCCTCCAAAGCGGCCTCCACCTGCTGCTTCACCCAGTCCTCGATAGCCTTTGTGGTCTCGGGTGGCATGCCGATGAACTGGAGCCCCATCCCGGGTTCATAAGCGGTGGACTCGGAGAACCTTCGGTTCCAGACCACCCTGCACTTGCAGAGTATCTTGATCTCTGTCCTGGGGATGGTGAACTCGATGTTGAACTCTTCACCGACGTCCTTGGGCGATATGGTCTGGACGAACACGCCTGTGTGGCTCAGGTTCTTGGCGTACCCGAAGAAGTACCGCCGCTCGTCGCCCATCTTGACCTGCGTGACGATGATCGCACTTCTGAGTCTTGTCCTCCGGTCGGACTTGAAGTCTTCCAATGGTCATCTCCTGCCGTACTTGAAGTACGCGGCGCAGCTGCCCTCGTACGAGACCATGCATGCGCCTACTGGGTTGTCCGGTGTGCATGCTTTAGCGAAAAGCCTGCACTGGGGCGGCGTGATCCTGCCCCGCAGAACGTCTCCGCATGAGCAGCCCCTGGGCTCTCTTGGCTCGGGTGTATTTATGTCAAACGCCTTCATGGCGTCGTGCGCGGCATACTCGTCCCTGAGCTCGAGACCGCTCCCGGGTATTACGCCTATCCCCCTCCAGTTCGAGTCCGACGGCTGGAAGAACCGGTACATTACATCCACGGCCTTGGGGTTGCCCTCGCCCGATACCGCGCGCAGGTACTGGACCGCGACTTCGGGCCGTCCTTCCTCTATCTGCTCCACCATCATCAGTGTGGACTGAAGTATGTCCAGAGGCTCGAACCCGGAAATTACAGCGGGTTTACTGTATACCTCCGGGATGAACCTGTAAGGCGCGGTCCCGATTATGGTGCTTACGTGGCCGGGACAGAGGAAGCCGTCTATCATCAGGTCCGGAGAGTCGAGGAGCGCCCGCATCGCGTCCGGCACCGTCTTGTGGACGCAGTACACGTAGAAGTTCGACGTCCCCGCCTCGACCGCGCGCGAAAGCGTGGCCGCGACGGTGGGGGCGGTGGTCTCGAACCCCGCGGCGAAGAACACCACGTTACTGCCCGGGTTTGACTGTGCGAAGGTAAGCGCGTCGAAGGGCGAGTATACGACCTTAACGTCCGCCCCGCCGGCCTTCGCCCTCTGCAGGCTAGACTCGGAGCCGGGCACGCGGACCATGTCCCCGAACGTTGCAAGTGTTACGCCCGGAAGGCCGGCTATCGCTATCGCACGGTCCACGTCCTGGACGGATGTTACGCAGACCGGGCAGCCGGGGCCGGAGACGAGGGATATGTTCTCTGGCAGCATGTCCCTTATGCCGCTTTTGAATATGGCCACGGTGTGGCTTCCGCAGACCTCCATGAACTTGAGGCTCTTGGACGTCGCCCGCCCTATCGCGTCGAGGAGAGCCCCCGCCGAGTCCTTGTCCCTGTACTCGTCTACAAATCTCATAGCTCAGGCCACAAAAAATGCGTCATCCGCCGGGATGTCCCGCTGCGCCCGGCGGCGTATCCGGTATGTGTTCAGAGGGCGCAGGCGCCGCCCGCGAGGTCTGTTATCTCTTTTATTATATCGAGCGTCTTCTGCGCCTCTTCCTCGTCCACCTTGTGGAGGGCGAAGCCCGCGTGCGCGATGACGTAGTCACCCACCGCCACGCCCTCCAGAAGGTCGAGCGCTATCAGCCTTGTCGCGCCGCCCACCTCCACGGTCGCTGTCCTGCCTTCAACCTCGATAACCTTGCCGGGTATGCCCACGCACATTGTGTTTATGTCCGCCGATTTAATAATCCGTACAAGGGCGCAGTACGGCCAACATGCCGGGACGAAGCCCGGCGTATAAGCATGTTACTATTTTTTACAGCATCGGGGGATGAAAGTCAAGGTGAATCACCCCTTTGCCCATTCAATTTTCCCTTGAATTCCGGGTGGTTTTATGATAATTTCGATTGGTCGTAGGCTTAGGGAGGAAGAAGTGACAGACCTTCACACACACAGCATATTTTCGGACGGGGTGCTGGTCCCGGCGGAGCTTGTCAGGAGGGCTGTCGTCAAGGGGTATAGGGCGATAGCCATCACCGACCATGCCGACAGCTCCAACCTGGACTTCATAGTCCCCAGGATAGCAAAGGTCGCGGCCGAGCTTTCGGCGCGCTGGCCAATTACAGTCATACCCGGCGTGGAGATAACGCATGTCCCGCCGCCGGACATAAAGAGGCTTGTTTCAGAGGCGCGGCGGCTTGGGGCGAAGCTCGTGGTTGTTCACGGCGAGACCCCTGTCGAGCCTGTGCTGCCGGGTACGAACAGGGCGGGCATCGCCGCATGCGCCGACATACTCGCGCACCCGGGCTTCATATCGAAATCCGACGCCGCGCTTGCGAAGAAGAACGGTGTGCACCTGGAGATTACCGCCCGGAAGGGCCACTCGCTGACAAACGGCCACGTTGCGAAAATTGCTCTTGAGGCCGGGGCGAAGCTGGTCATAAACACGGACTCCCACGAACCGGGCGACCTGATAACCGTCGAGTTCGCCGAGAGCGTGCTGGCCGGGGCCGGGCTGGACCGGAAGGCTGTAACCAGGGCGCTTGGCAACTCGCGCGAACTGGTCAATAAAATTACTGGAGGGACCCCCGATTGAAGAGCTATAGAGTAAGGACAGGCAAGAAGGACGAACTGGAGGCAGACAAGTTTCTGGGACTTACCGACAAGGTCATGCTCTACGTCCAGGAAAACCAGACCAGGGCATATACCGCACTCGGCGTCATAGGCGTAGTCATCATCCTGACGATACTCGTGTCCATGCTGATGGAACAGTCGAAGAGGAACCTCCTCGCGCAGGAGTCCGAGGCGATAAAGTACTACGACGTCAACTCTCCGGTCCCCGGCGACAAGCCCATGGAACCGGCCGAAAGGTACCAGAAGGCGGTCGAGATGTTCTCGGATATCGCCGGCAAACACTCCGGCAGCCCTTATGCGGGCGTGTCCGAGTATTACAAGGCGAGCGCGGAGATGGCGCTCGGTGATACCGCGAAGGCCATCGAGGGTTACCGTGCGCTCGCGGGCAGGTCCGGCTCAAACCCGGCACTCTATTCGATTGCGAACCTGAGGCTCGCTTCCGCGCTCAGGGCGAACGGCGACGTTCAGGGCGCGTTGGATATCTACAAGGCGCTGACGGAAAAGGGCGTAGTCAAGGACCAGGCGCATATGATGCTCGGCAAAATGTACGAGGAAGCCGGCGACACCCAGAAGGCGGTTTCCGAGTATAAGTTGGTCAAGAAGGACTTCCCCGGCTCGCCATGGGTCCCCGATGCGAATGCAAGGGTTGCCAGGCTGGCCCCCGAAGAAGCGGCGGCGCCGGCAGCCCCTCCTGCCCCGGCAATGGCACCCGTACAGGCCGCACCCGCGGCGAAACCAGCTCCGGCCGCCACCCCGGCGGCGCCTGCGGCGAAATAACATACATCTGCCGGGGGACAATCCCGAAGAAATTAAAAGGCCGCACCGGAAACCGGTGCGGCCTTTCTTGTCTTATCCCGGGCTTCATTGTCAAGTGGAGGGGATGACCAGGCGCTGGCCCGGCTTTATTACAGAACGCCTGCCAATGGAGTTAACCTTTTTGATGGAGTTCATGCTCACGCCGAACTTCTGCGATATCTCCCATAGCGTGTCCCCGTTCCTCACGCGGTACCTGCCGCTGGACGCCGAGGCCGCCACGATAGTCTTCCCGGTAACCTTCAGCCTCTGCCCCGCGCGTATGTAGGACTTGGATTTCAGGCCGTTGAGCGATGCGAGACGGGTGGTGGACATGCCATGCTTGCGGGCAATCTTCGACAGGGTGTCTCCCTTTCTTACCTTATATGTACCGGTCTTTCCGTTGTACGCGACGATTTTCTTCGCGGATTCAGGCAGGCTTTCGTACTTGGCGAGGAAGGTCTTCCCGGCGCCGTGGGGCACCTTCAGCCTGTAGCCGGGCGTGTTGGGCGGGGTGCACGACCTCTTCAGCTCAGGGTTCAGGCCCTTTATCTCGTCTAAAGACACGCCGCAGGCCCTGGCCACCGCATCAAGCGATACCGGCTTGTTTACCCTGACCTCGTCGAACTTAAGCGGTTCTTCGTAAAATATCTTGTCGAACCCGTACGCCGCGGGGTCGTTTGCGATAGCCTTGGCCGCGATGAACTTGGGCACATACTCCCTTGTTTCCGTTACGATGTTGCGGGACTCGGAAATTTTCCAGAAGTCGAGCGTGCCCGTCTTGTTGATGGCGCGCGATACGCTGCCCTCGCCTGCGTTGTATGCGGCCATCGAGAGCGACCATGTGCCGAACATGTTGTAGAGGTCTTTCAGGTATGCCGCGGCTGCCTTGGTGGATTTGACCGGGTCGCGCCTTTCGTCCACCCAGGAGTCTATCCGAAGGCCGTATCTTTTGCCGGTGGAAGATATGAACTGCCACGGGCCGCTGGCTTTCGCCCAGGAGTAGGCCTTTGGGTTGAACCCGCTTTCGATGAGCGCGATATACACCAGGTCCTCGGGCATCCCGTGCTCACGGAACACATCCTTCATGAGGCCCACGTACTTACCGGAGCGCGATAGCCACGAGGAGAAGCGGTCCTTTATGTTCACGCTGAACATCTTGATGTTCCGGTCGACGGGGCCCTTGCCGTCCATGCTGGACATCGTGAGCGGGCTGAGTATGTCAGAGCCGGGTTCGCCGGCTGACCCCAGCAGGGCCTCCTGGCCGCCGGACTCGCCGGAAGCAGTGTCGCCGTACGCGTGCAGCAGCTCAGAGGCGGAGATGTCTTCGGGGCGCGGCTCCTGTTCGTCTGCCGTGGCCTTCGTCCGGGCAGGAAGCTCCGAGAACTGTATGTAATCCTCCGGGCCGTCGAAAACCGGCTGCGCGTACCCTTCGCCGGCCGAAGACGCCGACGCATGCAGCTCTGCCGCATCCGCGGGCTGCCAGTGCGAGGCGAACAGCATAAGGCCCGCAAGCAGGGCCGGCGTGGTCGCCTTGATAAATAATGACGGTAGCCTACTCATAAACACACCCCCTTGGATAAAGCGCCTGCTGTACTGCAAAGTTCTCTTATGGTTGCCGCACGCATCGAAATAACGGACCTG
>Ga0214472_10008163_pt1 | contig 10938 bp, 6 predicted proteins | sample RVTome_6_FD_207662 | JGI IMG/M metagenome (GOLD analysis project Ga0214472, IMG submission 207662) | Soil microbial communities from uranium-contaminated site in the Upper Colorado River Basin, Wyoming, United States - RVT140D175 | ecosystem: Environmental > Terrestrial > Soil > Contaminated >...
TTACCCGCACCCTGATCGTCTTCGGCCAGGGGGCGATCCGCAGTCATCCATACGTCCTCAAGGAGATGCAGGCGGTCGCCAATCCGGATCGTGCTGCCGGGCTGCGTGCCTTCGACGAAAACTTCTTCGCCCATGCCGGCTTTACCCTCAGCACCGGCGCGCGTGCCTTCGTCTCCGGGCTGACCGGCGGCCGGCTGCTGCCGGCTCCCGACGGGCCAGCGCAACGCCTGCTGCAGCGCGCCAGCCGTTTGTGCAGCGCCTTTGTGCTGAGCGCAGAAACCGCCATGCTGGTTCTCGGTGGTAATCTCAAGCGCAAGGAGAAACTTTCCGGCCGGCTCGCCGACATTCTCTCCAACCTCTACCTGGTCTCGGCCGTGATCAAGCAGTTCGAGGATCGCGGCCGCCCCGAGGAGGAGCGGCCACTGGTCGACTGGGCCTGTGCCGAGAGCTTCCGCGTCATCGAGACAGCCTTTGCCGGGTTTTTCCGCAATTTCCCCAACCGCCCGGTGGCCTGGTTGTTGCGGCTGGCGACCTTCCCGCTTGGCATTCGCCCGACCGCACCGAGCGACCGTCTTGGTCACCGCGTTGCGTCTCTTTTGATGGCGCCATCATCGACCCGTGATCGCTTGACGGCAGGAATTTTTGTTCCAACAGACATCGATGATCCGCTTGGCAGGATCGAGGATGCCCTGCCGAAAGTGATCGCCGCCGAAGCAGTGGAAAAGAAACTGCGAACGGCACAGCGCAAGCGGAAGCTCGTCGCCGACGACGAGTCCCGGCTGATGGCCGCTGCCGTTGCAGCGGGAATTATCACAGCTCAGGAGGCGGAGACCGTTGAGCAGGCCAACGCCGCTCGTAGCGAGGTGATCCGGGTGGACGATTTCCCGGCTGATTACTGGCTCAAGGGAGACGAGCATGAGTGAGCGGGGGCCTATGCCGGGGCAAGACCCGTTTATCTGGTCGACGCTCTGTGCACGCTGCTAGGAGTGGCAATATTTGTGGTTAACCTGTGCCTGGGTTTTAAGTCCGTTATTTAAACAACCTGTCGATCAACTCACGATACTTTTTTTCGATGACATGGCGGCGCTTTTTAAAGGTATTGGTCAATTCCTCACCAACCTTAAATTCATGTTTGAGAAAATCTATCTTCTGTAGTTTCTCATAGGGTTTGAAACCGTTTTTGTCCTGCAGCAAGCGGTTGATTTCATTTTTAATACGTTCTCGCATGGCGTTGTCTTCATGCAGATCTACTGCTGTTTCGGTCGTCTGGCCAAAACGTTCGGCAATATAATCTTTCAGCTTGTCCCAATCCGGTACGATCAGGGCTGCCAACCCTTTGCGATCCTGACCGACCAGCATGGCATCGTTGACAAAGGGCAATTGACTGATGGCGGCCTCAATGCGCGAGGGGTCGATATTCTCACCGCTGGCAAGAACGATAATCTCCTTGGACCGTCCGGTCAGGATCAGTTCACCGGTCATCGTCAATTTGCCCAGGTCGCCGGTGCGGAAAAAGCCGTCAGCTGTGAAGGCTTTGCGGTTTTCCTCATCGTTGTCAATGTAGCCATCGAAGACTTGCGGTCCTCTGACTTCGATTTCGCCTTCAACCCCCGAAGGCACCGGCTTGCCTTCGCTGTCGACTATACGCAGATCCGTCATGGCTATCGGTGGACCCAATGTACCGAAAATCTTGCTGTTGTAGCCGCGACCGGCGATTGTCGGAGCGCATTCGGTCATGCCGTAGGCGTTCGCAATACGGATACCCACAGCATCGAGCCAGTCTTCCAGGTACGCAGGCAGAGTTCCGCCGCCGCTTACGGCCATGCGCAGACGGCCACCAAACTTCTGTCGCAGCTGTGCGAGTTTTTTCTGCGCCAGCCAGTAGGGGAGCGCCAGGACGCTCATCTCGGCCAGCGCGATCAGTTTTTGGCCGCAGCGCAGCGGCAGGCTGACCCGTGAGAACTGAGGCAGATGTCCCCGCAACCGACGGCGTGCACGCCTGAAGCGGATCGACGTCTTGATCAACAGGCTGAAAATCGTGTGTGCACGGTGGCCGCGCTCCATAACGGATGCGATGACCTTGCTGTAAAGTGATTCCCACAGCCTCGGTACGGTCGCCACCAGGGTCGGACGATAGGTCTCCAGGTCGTTGGCAAAGGTTTTAAGACTCGAATAAACGACGCAGCTGCCGCAGCTCAGAGAAAGAAGCTCGAGCGCACGCTCGAAAATGTGCCAGCTGGGAAGGATGGACACCCATAAATCCTTTTCCGTAATAGCGATGAGTGGTGGCAGCATTTCAGTATTAAAAAGAATGTTGCGATGATTGAGCATCACCCCCTTGGGATTACCGGTGGTCCCGGAGGTGAAGATGATGGTCACCAGGTCATTCTGGGTGATTGCCGCCACCATGCGGTCGAAGCGCTTGAAATCGTTGTCACTGAGAATGCGGTCCTTGAGAATGTCGTTGTATGCGTAGATGCGATTGAAAAGCGTGTGCTTGCCGGTGCCCTCGATGACAAAAATGGTTTTTACTTCCCTGTGAGCGTTGATCACCTCCAGGTGGCGGGCCAGCAGGGCATCGTTTTCAACAACCATGAACGTGCAGCTGGCATGCTTGAGGATAAATTCCAGCTCCTGCGAGGGCGCTTCACTGCCACGCGGCACGCTGACAGCACCGATAGCCATGAGCGCCAGGTCGGTGACGATCCAGGCGTAGCGATTGTCGGAGAGCAGCAGGACCCGACTGCCCCGTTTGATTTTGCGTTCCTGGAATGCCCTGGTCAGAAGTATGACGTCTTCGCGTAATTTGGCATAATCGACGGTGAATTCCTGCCTGGCGACCCGATAGATGAAGGCCGGACGGTCGGCAAACTTCCGGCACGTCGCCATAATGGCGGCGATTACAGAAGGGGATTGCGGTTGCCAGCTGGAAGTGTTTGCCATCAAGGGCTCCCGTAAACAGCCTGTTGGGTCGTGCTCAGCCGCGCCGACTGAGCCTGAGCAGCCAGCTCGCCAATGCCGGCAACAGAAGCAGGGCACCGAGCATGTTAAGCAGGAACATGAAGGTCAACAGGATGCCCATATCCGCTTGAAACTGCAGCGGCGAGAAGATCCAGGTTGCCGTACCGATCGCCAGGGTAACGCCGGTGACCAGGACGCCGCTGCCGGTGACTTTAAGTGTGTTGTGGTAGGCCTGGTAGATGGTCATCCCTTCATTGAGATGGGCCTGGAAGCGGCAGTATATGTAGATTCCGTAATCAACGCCGACGCCGACGCCGAGAGCGACAACCGGCAGGGTCGAGACTTTGAGCCCAATCTCCAGTTTGGTCATCAGTGCGTAGGACAGCAGCGAAACCAGACCCAGCGGCAGGGTTATCGCCAGGGTTGCCCTGACTGAGCGGAAAGTTAACAGACAGAGGATGATGATCGCGGCAAAGACGTAGATGAGGATCGGGAATTGTGCAGCAGAGACCTCCTCGTTGGTCGCTGCCATAACTCCGACGTTGCCGGTTGCCAGGCGGAACCGGATCTGGTCTGTACCGTTTTTATTCTGGTAGGCTTTAACCGTATCAACCACGTGGGTGATGGTTTCGGCCTTGTGATCAGTGGTGAAGATCATGACCGGCATAGTCGAGCAGTCGGCGTTGAGCAGGCCGCTGCTGGTGGGAATGTACTGCACAGCTTCGACCAGCACCTGGCGATCGCGCGGCAGTACCCGCCATTTGAGCGCCCCCTCACTCCAGCCGGAATTGATGACTTTGGCAATCCCGGGCAGACTGACCACCGACTGAACGCCCTGCGTGTTCGCCAGCCGCCAGGCGAAGCGGTCGATATTCTCCATGATGGTGTAGTCGATGCAGCCGTCGGCGATGGTTTCAACGATGACGTTAAGCATGTCGACGCCGATGGAAAAATGCTCGGTAATCGCTTTACTGTCAAGGTTGTATCGCGAGGTCGGCCGTAACTCGGGAACGCCCTTGTGCAGATCGCCGATCTTGATCCTGCTGGCGTGCATGGCGCCGAAGATCAGCAACACCAGCGCCAGCAGGATGAGGGCTGCCGCTGGCCACGGTTTGGCGGTCCGCGAAACATGCATCCAGAAGCGGTTCAGGCGTTCAATACTGTCGTGCAGGCGTTGGCGATAATCGTTGGGGAAGCCGATATAGGAGAGCAGGATCGGCAAGAGGATCAGGTTGGTGAAAATGATGGTCGCCACACCGAGGCTTGCAGTGATCGCCATCTGCTGGATGACCTCGATATTGATCAGCATGATGGTGATAAAACCGATGGTGTCGGAGATCAGGGCCACGCCGCCAGGTACCAACAGGCTGCGAAAGCTGGAGCGGGCGGCAGTCAGACTGTCGGCGCCGCTGAAAACGGCAGCCCGGTTGGCAGTGATCATCTGTACGCCATGACTGATAGCGATGGCAAAGATCAAAAAAGGCACCAGAATCCCCATCGGATCGATGCCGAAGCCAAGGTAGGTGAGCAGTCCGAGTTGCCAGACCACGGCAATCAGGGAGCAGATCAGAGCCATTGCGGTCACCCGGTGCGATCGGGTGAAGAGGTAAACCAGCAGGCCGCTGACGAAAAATGCGACCAGGAAAAAGAGCATAACGCGCTTGGCCCCGTCAGCAATATCGGAGATCACCTTGGCGTAGCCGATAATGTTCACTTCGATCTGGTCAGTTTCGATTTTATTACGCAGGGCCTCAAGCTGGTGACCGATATCAATAATATCTATCTTTTCGCCAGTTTGCGGGTCGAATTCGATCAGCTCGGCACTGATGATGGCTGCCGAGAAATCATTGGCCACCAAACGACCGACAATTCCCGACTTGAGGATATTTTTGCGGACCTGCTCCAGGCCTTCTTCGGTAGGTTGAAAATCAGCCGGCACCACGTTGCCTCCGGCAATACCGTCTTCGACCACTTCGGTAAAACGCACATTTGGGGTGAACAATGAACTGACCCGGCTGCGATCGACCCCGGAGATAAAGAAGACCTCGTCGGTGGCCTGACGCAGGGCATTGAAAAACTCAGGGGTGAACATGTTGCCGTCACGGGCGCGCAAGGCCACCAGCACCCGGTTAGCACCGCCGAATTCGTTGCGGTACTCCATGAAGGTCTGCATGTATTCGTGTTGCAGCGGCAGTTGCTTGGAGAAGCTGGCATCGACGCGCAGGTTGGTCAGGCCATAACCCATAATCACCGTGATAATCAGAAAGACGGCAATAATCAGGGGACGTGCCCCGAAGATGATATTTTCAATAAGGTCGAGGAGTTTCGCGATCATTGCCTCGCCTCCTTGATTGTGCCTGGAAGGTTTAGACGTTTAACGCCATGTTCGCCGATCAGGATCAACGCGCCGTCGTCAGCCTGCAGGATTCTGGCGATGCCGGCACGATCTGTCTGAGCAAAGAGTTCAAAGCTGTGACCGTCATCGCTGCTGATCAACAGGGTTCCGGCCAAGCCAGCCAGGGCGATTCTTCCGTCACGCAGGCGGATGCCGTCGTTGAGGGTCGCCTGGGTGCCCGAATCAATCGATGTCCACTTGATTCCGGCATCTTCCGAGCGGAACAGGTGCCCGCGCAGGCCGAAGGCCAGCAGACTGGCCTGCTTGAGAGGTAGAGTACCGTAAAATGAGCCTTCGTAAGGTGACGGCAGGCTGACCCAGGAGCGACAGCCATCATCTGATCGATACAAATTGCCTGCTTCGGCGGCAATATAGACACGGCCGCTTGCTGTTGCGGCAATCTGGTTGAGGTGAAAATCAATTCCCCAGGCTTCTGCTTCCGACTCTTCCTCGCGCGAGTCATCCAGGCTTGCGTCGTCAACTTTCAGGGTTGCCGGATTAAAATCAAGAGGGTTCCAGGTCTCGCCGGCGTCTTTCGTTGCCATGATGAGCCCGTATGCGCCCACGGCATAGCCATGATTCGGGCCACGGAACCAGATGTCGAGAATCGGGCGCCCATCCCCTTCGTTGGCGTAGACCTCTTGCCAGCGCTGGCCGCCATCACGGGTACGCAGAATGATGCCGGCGTGCCCTGCCGCCCAGCCATTGGCAGGGTCTATAAAGTATACACTTGTGAGGGTTGCGCGCGTTGGGACCTGTTGCTGTTGCCAGGAGAAGCCATGATCTTCGGAAATCAGGATATGGCCGCGTTCGCCAACAACAATAATCCTGTTGCCGACGACCTGACCATCGAGCAGTAGTGATTTTTCAGCCAGGGCCATGATCTGGCTGTCTGCAGCCAGAGCGATGTCCGGAGTTGTCAAGATCGACAGGGTGAACAGGATCAATCCTGCCAGCAGGGTTGATCGGAGGCGTGAATGCAAAAGTGTTGAGCAAAGATTTTGCACGTAAATCCCATTCAAGACAAAACGGCCGGGCCTGGGCCCGGCCGTTTCAGTTAACGTTCCTTTGCTGCTAGCGTTTGCCGGAACGACGCAGATCCGCTGGCGTGAATTCCGTGTTATCGAACTTCACATCAAAATCATACATGGAATGTTCATTGTTGAGGTTGATGGCAATATAACGGCCGGATTGCAGGTCGTAATGGGCTTCGACTGTTGACCAGAAGGTCGGTACTTCGTAGTAGTTGATGCAATGTCCTTCGGAAACCCGCCAGAGCTGGTCACGGCTGTCGTACTGGTCCATGGCCAGGATCTGCCAGCTGTCTTCGTCGATGTAGAAGGTACGCCGTTTGTAGATGTGTCGCATGCCGTCCTTGAGGTTTGCTTCCACCACCCAGACGCGGTGCAGTTCGTAGCGCAGGTATTCGGAATTCAGGTGCAGCGGCGTCAAAATGTCCTTGTACTTGAGCTTGTCGCTGTGCAGCAGATAGCTGTTGTAAGGGACGTAGAGCTCTTTTTTGCCGACCAGAGTCCAGTCGTAGCGCTCTGGGCTGCCGTTGTACATATCGACCGTGTCGCTGGTGGTCAGGCCGTCGCCGCCTTCCTTGGGATTGTCGAAAGCGACGTTGGGTGCGCGGCGTACGCGGCGCTGGCCCGGATTGTAGAGCCAGGCGCGGCGATTCTCCTTGTTCTGATCGAGAGTCTCATGAACCAGCAGGATGCGGCCGGCAACGCGGGCCGGGGCGAAAATCTCCTGCTTGAACATGGCGATGATATTTTCAAGATTCTCTTCGGTTATTCCTTCCTTATTGTAGCGGAAGTCACCTTTTTCGTTGAATTCAACCATGGTGAAATCACCGCTCCGGGTCAGCGGCGCCAGGCCGAAGTTGCGATCGAAGGCGTTGCCGCGCCAGCGCAGGATATGGTTCCAGATTACCTCGACGCCGGTTTCCGGGAGCGGGAACGGAATCCCTGCGGTCACCCCGATCACGCCGTTGCCTCCCGGAGCCAGTCGGGCCTTCTGTGCGGCCTCGCGGGTCGCATCGTAGATGCGCTGCGGCGCCGCAGCACTACGGTGAGTCGGGTAAACGTTCATCTTGTACGTCGGATAGGCCTTGAGCATCGCCTGCTGGCCGGCAGTCAGCTTGTCGGAATACTCTCCCATGTTGTCTGCAGTCACGGTGAGAAGCACCTGGTCAGCGGCATAGGGATCGGGATGGTGCATCCCTTTCTTATAACCGGCCGGCGGTGTGGTGATGCCGCCGCCCCAGGAAGGAATCGAACCGTCGGTGTTGCCGGCTTTTTCGCCGCCCATCGGCGTGAGGTCCTTGCCAAGGCGCTCTGCCTGGTCAGCCGTAATGGCTGCGAATCCCTGACCTGATATGAGCAGGCCGGCGAGAAGAAGTAGCGATAGCTTGGAAATTTGCTTTTTCATAATTCGCCCCATTCGGATTAGAAGGAATATTTAATATTGAAGGCCACGAAATCCCGGTCGTTGATCAGGTTGTAGCGACCGGCGCCGAAGAAGTCGGTATAGCTCAAATCTGCCTCCCAGGTGTTCTGGTAATCGGCGCCGATGCCGATGGTGATCGCCTTGCGATGTTCTACGAAGTTGCCGCCGGGTCCCGGGGTGGTGCCATCGACGTCATGTGACCAGGCGATGCGCGGCGACAACGTGACGGCGCCGATGGCGTTATTGAAATCAAGCTTGCCGACCAGGCGATAGCCCCAGGAGGTGGCGTCGGCGAAAGCGCCGGAGGGTTCAGAGGCTTTGTTAGGATGCGCTGCCAAGGGATAGGCCAGGTTGGCGTGATTCGGGTTGCCGGTGACGGGCGTCCCCGGACCATCGAAGCGCAGTTCGCTCTTGCTCGGCATGTTGTGGATATAGGTGAGTCCGACCTCACCGACCATGGTGAACTGGTCGGCACCGAAGGTAGGCCCGAATAGTTTGGTCGCGGTGGTCTGCACCTGGGTGACATCAAGCAGTTTGTATCCGGCAATGTAAACAGGCTGGCCGCCATTTGCCACGTTGATGTCATAAGGGGTGACGGTGCCGAGCTGGGAATAAGTCGGGTCAAGGGGAGCGTTCGCCAGAGGGTTGCCGGATCCGGAAAGAATTGAGAGCGGCTCGAGGGTTGCTAAGAGCAGTTCCAGATCATCAACCTGTAATGGCACGTCCTGGCGGTGTGATATCTCTCCTTGCAGAGCGACACCCGAGCCTGGCAAAACGGTATTGAAACTCATGCCGAACAGCTTGATGTCTTCAGGGTATTCGATCTGGTAGCGTGCTGTTTTCGCGTATGCGTCTTGAGCTGCGGCCCTGGCAATGCCGGTTGTGAGAGCAACCGCGTTTGCTCCTACCGCTGCCTGAGCGGCAGCCAGTCCGGCGGCACCACCACCAACTGCAGAATAAGCCGAAGTCGCAACATCGAGGGTCTTGATAGCCAGTGCTTCACCAGCCATCGCCGATGCCTGATTGACTGCGCCGGTACCGGCGACAACCCCGGCGGTATAGGCCCCCAGCTCATCGCTGAAGCCAGAGGTTGCAAGTGCATTAGCCCAGGTACCCACAGCGGTTGGGATGATGACCCCAGCATCTGCAACGACGGCATTGGCAGCTGGTGCTGCCGCGGCAAAGCCCGCCGAGCTGCCTGTCCAGGAGCTGATCACCGGCAGGCGGCTGTGGTAGTTCATGAAATAGAAACCAAACTCGGTGTCATTCAGACCGGGGGCATAGACGCGCATGGCGATACCATACTGGCCGTCATTGTCAGCATAGATATCCGAAGCTCGCGGTACGCCGAGGAACGTGTCAGCGACCGGCCTGTCGCCCATGTCGGAGAAGTCGCCAAAGCCGAGCATGACCTTCTCACCACCTTCGCCGGCAAAATCATTGGTGCTCCAGTAGGAGCCGGTGGGGTCGATCTCGATCTTTTCCCAGTCGTACTGGTAGAAGGCTTCGAAGGTCAGGTTTTCGGTCGGGCTGATCGAGGCCGAGACCATGCCGACCGGCACGAGGGCCTCCTTGAGTTCGGCGCCGGGAACGCGCAGGGCGCTGACGTCGAAGGGGTTGATAACGTTGATACCGTTCTGGATGAAGGTGCTCTCTCCCCAGCTCAGCACCTGGTCGCCAACCCGAACCTGGCCGGGCATGCCGGCGATTTCAAAGTTCCCCCAGAGATAGGCGTCGAGCAGCTTGGCATCCTTGCCTACCAGGTCGAGGGCGTCATCGCTGAGTTCCGTGCGCTCGCGATCCTGGTCCATGTTCTCGAAGTCGTAGAAGGCCGAACCGCGCACGAACAGGCCGAAATTCTTGTAATCGAGAGCCAGCTCACTGGTGATCTTGGTGGTGTTGCTGATCAGTTCGCCATCGTCGTAATTGAGATTGCCGTCGTCGTAATTGTGAGAGTAGGCTCTGCCGCCTTCCTGCAAGCCGATCAGGTCCTTGTCGCGATCAGCCACGCGCCAGCTCAGGCCATAGGAGAGCGTGCTGTCGAAGCTCCCCTTGACATCGCCGAGGCTGAACTGGAACGCTGCCGCTGGCGTCCCCCAAAGCATTGCCAGCAGGACAGGCAGAACAACACCCAACCGACCGTGACTCTTCAATCCATGCAGATTCATCGTGTCACCTCCTGAATGTGCTGAGACAGCTACCCACAGAAAACCAAACAAAGCCCTCTCTCAGAATGCAGAGATAATATCCTTTATACAACAATCCCTAACGAAAACAAACGCTATTTTACAGGTTGAGGCTCAGGCGACACACGTTATAAGTAAGGAGATTTATTGAAATTGGCTGTGCTGAAGAGGTGCTTTTGTAAGCATTCGGGATGTGGATAAGCAGGTGCAGTGTCGGTCGTTCGCTTACCGTTGCTGAAAGTGAATTCATGTTCCACCTGCGAGAGCGGATAAATGCTCGGGAGGGCGGCCGATACGTCCGGACGGCTGGCGACGACTTGTTTCGCCTTGACTACCGGCGAAGCAGATCAGAGAATCAGCTGTTTTGTCTTCAGGTGGAATTCAAGCTTTGCCGACCTTGACCCGGAGATGTCGAAACAGGTCAGACCGGCATTCTCAATAACCAGTTCTCCTCCCCGCAGCAGATCGCTGGCAAGTTTTGCCAGGTGCGGCAGGTGACCTACCACCAGGATCTGGCTTTCTGCTGATTCTTTCTGCAGCAGTGCAAACAGGTCGTGCGGTGAAGAGTCTGGAAGGATTGTCTCGGTTGTCAGGATGTCGCTGTAGGGAAAGCGCACTCCTTCGGCGATCAAGGCTGCGGTCTGTTGCGCGCGACGTTTCGGGCTGGCGATGATCAGATCGAAGCTCAAGCCAAGCCGTTTTATCACGCGGGAGGCCGCTTTTGCCTGGTCGACGCCGGCCGGACTGAGAGGTCTTTCTACGTTCTCTTCTGCGGAGTAGGCAAGGGCATGCTGCATAAGATATAATTTCATAAAATTAGAATACTTTCCATGTAAAGAGCGTCAGGGCCATTCTAAATGGTTTTCGTCCGGAAACGGCCCTTTTCCGCAATCTCTGCGTCAATCGGCGGATTTGATTGTGCGGCGTAAAGGACTACGCCTC
>Ga0214472_10008164_pt1 | contig 10938 bp, 9 predicted proteins | sample RVTome_6_FD_207662 | JGI IMG/M metagenome (GOLD analysis project Ga0214472, IMG submission 207662) | Soil microbial communities from uranium-contaminated site in the Upper Colorado River Basin, Wyoming, United States - RVT140D175 | ecosystem: Environmental > Terrestrial > Soil > Contaminated >...
CCGTGTTATCCCTGTTATAAAATCCTTTTTCGATGGCTCCAACCCGCATTTATTGAGAAGCTACACCGGCGTAATGCAACCGCCTGGATTCCCGCTAAAAGCATGCGGGAATGACGGACCAAAAAGACCTTTGTTCTCGTTCCCATGCTCCGGCGTGGGAACGCGCGTTGGGACGCTCCGGCGTCCCCTTCGCACCGTTTCGGTCCGGCATGGTTCCGTGGTGACTCATTACGGTGTAGCCGCCTGACTGGCAAGGACGCGGGAGCGTCCGGGGGGTACGTTCCCACGCGGGAGCGTGGGAACGAGAATAAAGCGGTAGAGAGGACCTTCGAAATCGAAATCGAAATCGAAATCGGGGTCGGGGTTTCGGGGTCGATTTCGATATTTCGATAACGATTTCGATTTCGACAGACGGAGGAAGGAGGAAGGAGGAAGGAGGACTGAGGGCCGTAGCCGTCAGGCCACCCCATAGGCGGCCCCGGCCCGGGACAGACGGGCCAGGCTGGTCCGGAGATTTTCCGGCTCCACCTCCCCCCGGTTCAGCGCCTCGGTCACACCGGCCACGGCCCGCCGCACCTTGTCGTGGTCATGACAGATCAGCAGCAGATCGGCCCCGGCCCGCAGGGCTTGCGGACAGGCCGTCTCCACCGCCCCCCGGTTTTCGATGGCGCCCATTTCCAGGTCGTCGGTGACGATAAGGCCGTCATAGGCGAGTTCCCGCCGCAGCAGTCCGGTGAGAATGGTTGGCGAGAGGGTGGCCGGATGGTCCGGGTCCAGCCGGGTATAGATGGTATGGGAGGTCATGACCGCGGCCACGTTGGCCGCGACGGCCCGCTGAAACGGCACCAGGTCCCGAGCCCGCAAGTCGGCCGCGGCCTCTTCGACCACGGGCAGTTGGTGATGGGGGTCGAGAACCGCCCGGCCCAGGCCGGGGAAATGTTTGGCGCAGGCCGCCAGGCCGTGCTGCTGCATGGTGGCGATCACCAGGGCGCCCAAGGCGGCGACCCGGAACGGCTCCTCGCCCAGGGCCCGCCGTTCCATGAAAAAACCCTGTCCCCGGGGGCAGATGTCCAGCACCGGCGCGAAATTCAGGTTGAGGCCCATCTCCAGCAATTCCTTGGCGCAGATGCGGGCGTAACGGGCCAGGGCCTCTTCCGGGGCCGTTGATTCGGCCAGGAGCCGGGCATCGGGGAATTGGGTGAAGGGTGGCCCCAGCCGGGTGACGCTGCCCCCTTCCTGATCGATGGCGATGAGCGGCCGCGGCAGTCCCCGGGCCGCACAGGCGGCCCGCAAGGAGAGGCAGAGGTCGTGGAGTTGCGAGGGCGTTTCGACGTTGCGCTTGAAGAGAATGAAATGATGGATCCCCAGATCCCCGATCAGTCGAAGGGTCGAATCGTCCAGAAAGGGGAAAGGCAGGCCGACCATGAAAAGACCGCCGATCATGGTCCCGAGTTCGTGGTGCCTCATGAATTCATGAACCCTGCCCGGCGCGATAGGGGGCCGGATCCCGCAGGCCGGCCTCGGCAAAACCCTTCAGCCGCAGGCGGCAGGCATCGCAGAGGCCACAGGCCAGCCCCGCAGGGCCGGCGACCGGATCGTAACAACTGTGGGTCCGGGCATAGTCCACCCCCAGGGCCGTACCTTGCAGGATGATCTCCTTTTTGGTGAGATGGAGCAGCGGCGTCCGGATGGCGAACCGCACTCCCTTTTCCACCCCGGCCCGGGTGGCCAGGTTGGCCATTCGTTCGAAGGCCTCGATAAAGGCGGGCCGGCAATCCGGGTAGCCGCTGTAATCCAGGGCGTTGACCCCGATGAAGATATCCCGGGCCTCCAGGACCTCGGCCCAGGCAACCGCATAGGCCAGAAAAATGGTATTGCGGCCGGGAACATAGGTGACCGGGATGGCGGCATCCATCTCGCCGAAGGAACGACCCTTGGGCACCGCGAGGCCGGAGGTCAGGGCCGATCCGCCGATCCGGTCCAGGCCGATTTCGAGGACCAGATGTTCAACCGCGCCCAGCCGGGCGGCATTGAGCCGGGCCCGCTCCAGTTCCACCGCCTGGCGCTGGCCATAGGCGAAACTGAGACAGTAGCAGTCATAACCCTCATGCCGGGCCATGGCCAGCACGGTGGTGGAATCGAGTCCGCCGCTCAGCAGGACCACCGCCTTTTGATTTTTCGCTGCCTGTTCCATGGCGGCCATCCTACCAAATCCAAGGCCATTGCGGCAAGGGCCGCGGGCCGGCCATCAAGCAACGGCTGCTCGCCCTGGAAGGGGTTATCATGGAAAATCGGCCGGGCGCAGCAGATCGGGATCGAAACGTCTGATCTGGTCGTCGAGTATGTCCAGGTTGCCTTGCACTTTATCGATCAGGTTCGCATCCGGATATTTTTCCACGATTTCCTGAAGAAGCTGTCTGGAGGCCAGGAGCAGCTCTCCCTTTCGTTGCCGGTCTTGGGCCCGGCCCGCCTTGATGAAGAGGTCCGCGGCGTCGCGGCGTTTCGCGGCCACGGCCTGCTCCACCGCCTGCTTGATCTTTTCCCGCGCCATGGCGTCATGCTCCGTGCCCAGCAACGAGTTGAAACCGACAATCGCTTCATCGTAGCGTCTGGCATCGAGCAGTTCGACCGCCTCCTCCCGCCGGGCGGCCAGGGCCTGCTGGCGCGCTTCCAGTTCCCCGATTTCCCGCATGGCCGCCTGATCCAAAGTTTGGCGCACCGTGTCGCGCAGCTCGGGGGGCAGGGAGATGGCGGCCAGCGATTCCAGCAAGACCACGGCCTCCCGGAACCTTTGTTCCGCCACCAGTTCGTCGGCGCGGGTGAGCCGGTCGCCGAGCCAGCGATTGAGCCGCTCTTCCGCGGCCGCCCGCAGGCGGCCGGCGTTGGCCGCCAACGCGGTGTCCGGGTAGGTCTGGCCTAATTGCTCGGCCTGAACGATGATCCGGGGGTAATCCTCTCCCTTCCGGGCGGTAAAAAAACCGCGCAGCAGTTCGACATAGGCGAGCATCGTTCCGGAACCGGTCTCGAAGCTCTCCATCAGGGCTAGTTGATCGCGCGCCCAGCCGCTGCTTTCCCGAAGGGCGTTTTCGGCGGCCACCACCTTTTCATACCGGTCCCGGGCCGCCGCGCCCTTCCCCTCCATCAGCAGCAGATCAGCCACCAGCCGTTGCCGCTCCCAAAGATCTTCCCCCATCCCGGCGGAGTCGGGCAACAGATCCCCCAGCACCTCCATGGCCTTCGAGAAATGACCGGTCCGGAGCAGGGCCAGGCCGTAAAGCTCGACAATGGCCGGAGCCGGCCGGTGATCGGGAAAGAAGTCGCGCAGGCGCTGAAAGGTGGCCACCGCTTCGCCCTCCTCGCCATTGGTGGCCTGCTTGGTCAGCAGGGCTTCCAGGTTGGCGGCCGTGGCCTCGGCGGCCTCCCGGGCCGGGTCCGCGGCCGACCGCTGGATCCCGGCGCAGTCGCCGGCGAGCAGTTCGATGTCGCGGCGATAGAGATCCGCCGGTTCGGGCAAATCCAGGGCACCCGGGGGGGTGGCGTTCCCGGCGGGTGCCTCGCGCAGGCGCCCGTAATCCCGGATCAGTTCCTCCGCCCGCCCGAGACAATCGGCCAGGGAGAGGGAAAGGCTCAGGTCCGTGGTCCGGGCTTCGCTCGCCCGCGCGACTTGTCGCCATTGTTCGACCCTGACTTCCAGATCGGTCAGCCGCTGCTCCAGAAAAATCCTATCCGCCCGCGGCGGTTGGACAACCGCCACCGGGGAGGGCTCGGGCGCCGCCGGGATCGGGACCCCGAAGGTCCCGGCCGTGGTGCCGGGTTTATCATCCTCCGTGGCCGGAGGGGCGACCGCCGGCTCCACCACCTCGACGGGCGCCTGGAGCGGCGGTGGTGCCGTCCGGCTTTGCTCCACCCGCGGGACCGAAGCGGCGCAACCGGCCTGCATGATTATCACCGTCAACACCAGGGAGGGCAGCAGTCGCTTGGGCCTCTTTTGCATCAATCTCATTTCGTCTGTACCTTGGTTCGTTTTTGATAAAAAAATCATCACGGTCCGGTCCGCCAGAAGGGCTGAAAAAAGCGGTCCGGTTCCCATTCGCCAGCCGGCCGCCGGCTGCCGAAGGTGACCACCCCGGTCCCCATGCCGAGCTGCCCCGTGGTCGCCCCATCGCCGTCTCTAGCCGGCAGACCGCTACCCTGGTCCACCGCGATCTCGTTCTGGCCCAAATCCGGCAGGCGCAGCGGCACTTCCGGTGTCCCCGCCCCCAGGGCGGTGAAGGCCAGGTCAACCAGATCGAGACCCGCGCCATATTCCTTTTCCAGCAGAATGGCGTTGGCCATCCGGGACCAGATGGGCAGACCGCCGCTCGCCCCGGTGATCCGGGTGGAACGGCGGACCATGGGGGTGTTGTCGTCAAAACCCGCATAGGCGGCCACGGCATAGCCTCCCTCCAGGGTCAAACCGTTGCCCTCGGCCAGCCGGGCCGGCACGAAGCCGGCAAAGGCCGCGTTGGTGAAACGATTGGTCGTGCCGGTCTTGCCGAGCAGCGGCAGGGGAAGATCGAGCTGGGCGAGCTGCTCTTCCACCTGCGGTGTCCGGCTGTGCATCCTCACCTGTTGATAGGCGTAGCGGCCGGTGCCCGCTTGGACCGTGTTGCGCAGGATATCCTGCACCATCAGGGTGGTCCGGGGGGCGATGACCGGAATCCTGGCGCGGGTCGGCGCATAGATCAGGGTGCCGTCATGCGCTTCGATCCGGTCGATAATGGCCAGCGGATCGGTGTTCTCGTCCGGGCCGTAGCGGACCGCGACCCCGGTGACCAGGCTCTCATAAATTCTGGCCGTTTCCAGCAGGCTGATGACATTGGACCCCAGGGGAAAGGAGAGGACCGGCTCCAGGGGGCTCCCGATGCCGAGTTCACGGCTCAAGGCGATCAGGTAGGATAGGCCGGCCAGCACCCGGAAATCCCGGTCCTGATACAGGACCTCGGGGCTGTAATCCGGCAGGGTGGTCAGCCGGGCCAGGTGCTTGGCGATGGCTTTTTCGAGCTGATCGATGGTCGGGGCGGTGAGGCTTTCGCCGATGAGCACCCCCTCCCGGAGCGGAACCCCGTCCTCGCCGTCCTCGCCAGCCCCGCCGGCCCCGGCGGTGATTTGGGCCAGCTCGGCCGGGCCGAGCTGGCTCCAGACCAGCGGATCGGGCCGGAGGTCGGTAAAACGGTAACCGCCGGTCGCGGCGTGACGAAAGAGCCGGCCGGCCGGCGGGGCTTCCTCGTCCTCCGGTTCGGCGGGGCGACCGCCCTGCAACTCTTCGAGTTGGCGGCGGAGCCGCAGATGGCGCAGATAATTATTGGCCAGAATGCGTCGGCGGAGCGCCGCCTCCTCGGGCTCGATCTCCTCCTCAAGTTCCTGACTATCGATCTGGCGGCTGAAAAGGTCGAAACCGAGGCCGTAATGCATATCCCGCAGGGCATTGAATTCTTCCATCCGGCCGGAGAACAGCAGGTCGGGCTCCAGTTCGGCGATGGCCTGCCGGTAGGCGATCCGGCGCAGGGCGTCCCGGTCCACCATCACCCCGTACCGGTCCCGGATGCGGCTCTTATAAAGGCCGTACGATTCCCCTTCCCGCCGGTCCAGATCCAGACGACCGAGCAATTCCTTGAATTCGGCCGGCGACAGGCGATCGCACAGATGATACAGCAGCCAGACGGAGGCGAGATTTTCCGAATGCACTCCGGCCCAGTTCATGGAGATCCGGTCATGGGGACTCCGGTGATCCGGACGCGGGAAATAGGCCTGTCTCTGGTAGACGAAGAGGTCCCGCCCGTTGTTCAGGGGATCGACGCTGTTCCAGCCCAGTTGCAGGGCCGCGGCATAGACCAGCGGTTTCATGACCGAACCCATGGAGCGCCGGGCCGCAACCGCCCGATTGTAATAGTGGTTTTCCGTGCCGCCGACCATGGCCCGAATGGCGCCGTCCCGCAGGACCATGAGGCCGCCCTGCAGGGTGGGATACTTTTCCAGATCCAGGAGAATCTCCTGCCGGTCCGGGGCCAGGGCGCGCACCGACACGTAAACCGTGTCGCCCGCCTCCAGTTGGTCGAGCAGCAGCGGCAGGTCGTTTTTACCGGGGGTGGACCAGCGTTCGCGGTGCCATTTGACCAGGGATTCGAGCATGGCGGCCACTCCGGCCGCGTCGATGCGCCCTTTCCGGCCGTTTTTGTCGAGGAGCACCTCGATCTCCGGCTCGCCGCTTCGGTCGATCCGGGTGATGGTGCCGAAGAGGAAGGCGCCGGTTTCGATCTCCCGGTCGCCCTTGACCAGCAGGGTACGGTATCGGTCCTGGATCTCCCGGCGGTCATATCCCAGCAGTTGGACATCCAGCCGCGACAGTTCCCGGCGCACCGCGGTCAGGGCATGGTCCTGCAACTCCCTTTCCACCGTGGTGACGACCCGCAGCCCCGACGTGGCGACATTTTCGATGCCATGCCGGCTCAGGGCCTCCTCCACCTCGGGGACGGCCAGGGCCTCCTTGGCCAGATCCATCAGGGTGTTCAAGGGATAGGACATGGCGCCGCGCTTGAAGGCGATTTCCATGGCCCCGGCCTCCCGGAATTGAGCGGCGGTGATCGTCCGGAGTTGATGCATCCGCTCCAGGACGTAATCGGCCCGCTCTCCGGCCCGCTGTCTGGCCGCTTCCGCGGCGGCCGCATCCTTCTGGATGAAGGGATTGTAATGGTTGGGCTGCTTGACGCTGCCGGCGATGAAGGCGCATTCGAGGAGATCGAGTTCCCCGGGCTGCTTGTCGAAATAATATTTGGCCGCCACCCCCAGGCCGTGGCCGTTGCCGCTCACATAGAACTGATTGGCATAGAATTCCAGGATTTTTTCCTTGGGATAATGGTATTCGAGCCGCAGGGCATAGAGCAGTTCCTTCAGCTTGGCCCGTACCGACCGGTCCTGGCGCTTGAAGAGATTCTTGGCGGTCTGCTGGGTGATGGTGCTGCCCCCCTGCACCACGCGGCCGGCCCGGATATTGGCCTGGGCGGCCCGGATAATGCCCCGGAAATCGATGCCGTGGTGCGAAAAAAAACCGTTGTCTTCCGCCGCCACGATGGCATTGACGAACTGGTCCGGGATCAGGGCATAGGGAACGTACTGGCGATGGGCGTCCTGGAAAAAGACCCCGATGGGGGTCAGGCCGTCGTTGTAATAGACCGGACTTTGCCTGGAAAGAATGGCCTCGATATTGCTCTGGCGAATCTCTTCGCCGGGATGGAGCACGACCAGCCATAGATATGTCCCGGTCAGGGCCAGGATCATCAAGCCGGTCAGGGTGAGGGTCAGCAGGGCCAGCCGTCGAAGCAGGCGGATGGCGAAGCCCGTCGAGCCCCCCCCGGCCGGGCGGGGACGGCCTCTTTCGGGCCTTGCCGGGCCGCGCCATTGGTTCGTGTTTTTTCTTTTCAACATGCCAAAAAATCCTTTAAATTCAAGCCTTGGCTCCTTTTTTGTTGCATAAAAGTCGGCGGCCGTGGTATCAAGCAAGCTACCATAGCTAATCATTGCCAATCAAGACAAGGAAGAACAATGCCGGTTCGAAAAGTTTTTTTCCCGTCCGTCCTCCTGCTTTGTCTGCTCCCGGCCTTATTCCTGGGCTGTGGTTCCGTGGAACAGCGCGACACCCGGAGGATGGAATCCCAACCGGACCGGGCCGGGATCCGGTCCCCGGAGTCGGTCGCGCCGCGCTCCGCCGCTGTCCGGAGAGGGATCGCCGGTCCCTCCATTAGCGACACCGCGGCCCTGGAAGAGCCGTTGCTGCCGGAACCGGCCAGCACCGAGGCCGAGGAGATCGAAAAACTCCTGAGTCTCGGCGCCTGGGAAGAGGGCAACCCCCCCGGGGGCGCTCCAGAGGTAGAGGTGGGGTACGATTTTCCCATCACCATGAACCGCCATGTGGAATTCTACCTCGATTTTTTTAAGAATGAAAAAAAGGATATGTTCTACCGCTGGCTGAATCGCTCCGGCCGTTACCTGCCGATGATCGAGGAAGAACTCCGCCGGGCCGGACTGCCTCGGGATCTGGCCTATCTGGCCATGATCGAGAGCGGTTTCATCGAGGTCGCCTATTCGCCAGCCAAGGCCGCGGGGATGTGGCAATTCATCGGTTCCACCGGTCGCAATTACGGACTGGCGGTCAACGACCATGTGGACGAACGTCGCGACCCGGTAAAGGCCACCCGGGCGGCGGTGGCCTATCTCTCCGATCTCTATACGGAATTCGGTTCATGGTATCTGGCGGTGGCCGGCTACAATGCCGGCGAGGGTAAAATCCGCAAGGCCATCGAACGGCATCAGACCACCAATTTCTGGGACCTGGCCAAGGGCGACTACCTGAAGATGGAGACCAAGCTTTATGTCCCCAAACTCATCGCCGCCATCCTCATCGCCAGGAATCCCGCCAAATACGGCTTCGACAATGTCGAATACCAGGAACCGCTGGCCTATGACCTCGTCGAGGTGCCCCGCTGGACTTCCCTGAGCGCCGTGGCCCTGGCCTGCGACGAAGAGGTCGAGACCCTGCGGCTTCTCAACCGTCAACTGTTACGCCCTGTCACCCCTCCGGACGAGGCGGTGTACGAACTCAAGGTACCCCCGGGAAAAAGGGCCCTGGCCCTGAACAATCTGCCGCGGGTCCGGGCCATGGTGGCCACGGATTACAAAACCCACACGGTGGACCGGGGCGATACCCTGACCTCGGTGAGCCGGCGTTACGGGCTGTCCAAGACCGTCCTGCTGAAGGCCAACCCCTTGCGCAACGGCCAGTTGCAGGTGGGGCAGCGACTGCGCATTCCCTATCAGACCACCACCTACGAATTGCTGCCCGAGGGAGTCGCGGGCCGCGATACCCGGCTGACGGCGGGCGGCGATGATTTCATTCTGCATAAGGTGCAGCCCGGCGAGACCCTCTCCCATATCGCTACCCGGTATAACCTGCCGTCTCGGTTGATCGCCGATTGGAACGGCATCAAGGACGTGCAACGCATCCGGGCGGGATCGATGCTGGCGCTTTACGTGCGGCCAGCGGTCGAGACCCGGACAACCGCCGCCGGGCGCACGGTCCGGCCGGAGCGGGTGAAGAGCAGGGTCGCCGCCGCGGCCGAAAAGGAATCGCCCCCGGCGCCGGCCTCCCGGGAGGCCTATCATACGGTGCAAAGCGGCGAGACCCTCTGGACCATCGCCCGGGAGTATCGGCTCGACGTCGCCAGGGTCATGGCTCTGAACAAACTGGCCGACAGCACCATCCGTCCCGGTGACCGGCTGCTGGTAAGCGATGCGGAGCCGGCGCCGGCCGGGGTTCCGGCCATGCAGGAGACCTATTACATGGTGCAGGGCGGCGATTCTCTGTGGACCATTGCCAGGAAACACAGCCTCTCCCCGGCGGAGATCAAGCAATGGAACAACCTCAAGGACGATGTCATCCATCCCGGCAGCCGGCTGCTCCTGAAGCTCGCCCTGGATGTGGACGCCTGAATCGCATCGGTTACGTCGCCGCCATTTGTTTCAACCCTTCTTGAGGTAAAAAACGTAATAGCCGTCGCCCTCCTTGACGCCCAGAAATTCATGTCCCGAACGTTCGCACCAGCCCTTGAGATCGTTTTTGGAATCGAAGTCGGTGCCGGTGACTTCAAGAATCTGCCCGGATTGGATCGTGCCCAGCGCCTTCTTGGTCTTCAGCAGGGGCATGGGACAACTCAGCCCCTTGGCATCCAGCGTCATATCCGGTTTGATGCTCTCCAAATCCATTTTTCCCTCCCTCACCGCGGTTCGTGTTGATTTTGCCGCTCCGGGGGCCGCGCCGCCCTTTCTCACCCCGCCAGTCTACTCCAAGGGTTCCGTAAAATGCTACTGCAACATGGCCGATGCCGAGCCGGCGCGAAAAAAATGAGATGCGATTCATTTTTTTCAAGATTTTAAAGATGGTTTGTGGTAACAAATATTTTTTCGCAAAACAGGGATGAGGCGGTCCATTCAGCGATGGTTCTACCCCCGGTGCCGGGAAGACCAGGAAAATTTTCGTCAAGAGGAGGTTAGCATGGCCAAAAGTTTAGGTATTTTTGTAACCAACGACATGTCATGGGGGTCGCCAAGGCCGCCGTGGCCAAGGGCTCCAAGGTGAAGGTCTTTTTTTCCTGGAAAGGGACCCTGCTGGCCAAGACACCCGAATTCAAGGAACTCTGCGGGATCGCCGAGGTCTCCATCTGCGCCGACAGCTACAAGAAAATGGGATTCGATCCTGAAAAGGATATCCCCGAGGGGCTGACCGACAAACAGATGTCCACCCAGGCCCAGCACGGCCAGATCGTTGCCGATTACGATTGTTATATGACCCTTTAGGAGGAGAAGTCATGTCCAAGAAAGTATGTCTGATGTTCGCGAAAAACGAGGATGACACCCTGGACGGCCTCCGGTCGACCCTGGGGTTGGCCGTGGCCAACCATTATGCCTACGGCGTGGTGCTCAACACCGAACTGGGCCCCCTGAGCGATTACCATGCCGAGAATGTCGAATGGATCAGGGACATGGAAGGCGAGGTTTTCTCGACCGTGGCCGCCAATGTCGAGAAGAACGGTTTCACTCCCATCACCCTGGAAGAACTGGGACAGAAACTGCGGGAGATGGATGTCATCGTTCCCTTCGGGTTACCGGCCTGACCGCCCCGATCTTTCAACCTCTACACTTTGGCATGAAGGAGTCTCGATATGAAGATATTGCATGTATACCGCAACGCCCCCAATGGCGATACCAAGAAGCTGGCGGAGATCGTTTCGGAAGGCAACGACAGTGATAATTTCAGCCTTTACGAGGGCCAGCCCGATTACGGCAAACTGGTGGATATGGTTTTCGCGGCCGACAAGACCATCTGCTGGTGGTAGACGCCGCGCC
>Ga0214472_10008165_pt1 | contig 10937 bp, 12 predicted proteins | sample RVTome_6_FD_207662 | JGI IMG/M metagenome (GOLD analysis project Ga0214472, IMG submission 207662) | Soil microbial communities from uranium-contaminated site in the Upper Colorado River Basin, Wyoming, United States - RVT140D175 | ecosystem: Environmental > Terrestrial > Soil > Contaminated >...
CGAGATCGTCGACGAGACTCGCCAGCCTCATGCCGCGGGTTCCGCGGTCGGCGAGTTGCGCCGAGCGTTCTCGGGGGAGTGCGACGATCGCGGTCTCCGAGCCGGAGAAGAAACCGGACAGGCCGATACAGACCACGAGAATCCCGAGAAGGGTGATCTGGATGCCGGTCATTCGGCGTTCCTCAACCGGCGGTGGCTGTCAGCCGACTCCGGAGGTCCTGGGCAGTGAAAGGCTTCACGACCGACGCGTCCGCACCGGCTCTGCCGGCGAGGAACGCGTCCGCAGTTCTGTCCAGGAGGAGGATGATCCCCATGTCCTCGGTGGCGCCGGAGTGGATCGCATCGCGCAGCATGCGGATGATCGCCATTCCTCCCATCGATCCGACCTGCATGTCGATGATCGCCCAGTCGAAGGTCTCCTTGCGGACGAGCGCCGCCGCCGCCCGCGGATCGGACTCGACGGTGAGTGTCACGGAGGGATCCGCCAGAGCCGCTTCGACGTCGTTGCGAACCCAGTCGTCATCGGCGACGAGGAGGATGGATGACATACTGGGGGAACGATAGCCCCGTGACCGGTGCCGAATTCGGGGGACTCGTGGAGTCCTAAGATCCTGCCACGTGCGGTTCGCCCGTTTCCTGATCCTTCTCGGCCTCGTCGGCATGGCCGCGCTCCCCCTCGCCGGCCAGACCGACGAGGGCGTGGTCGAGTTCGTCGATCTGTCCGGGATACTCGACGAACGAATCTTGAACTTCGCAATCGATTCGATCTCCCACGCCGCTCAACGAGGCGACACGGAGATCGTCGTGCTTCAGATTGACAGTCCCGGTGTGGTGGGCTCCGAAGAGACGCTGGAGGAACTGATCGAACTGATCAGCTCACCACCCCTCCCCGTCGCCACCTGGATCGGCCCGGCTCCGGCCCGCGCATTCGGTGGTGCCGGCTTGCTCGTCCTCGGCGCGGAGGTGCGCTTCGCCGCTCCCGGCTCCGAGATCGGGTTCCTCTCGCCCGCCGTCGCCGGCGGCGTGTCCGCAGAGGGCGACGGACGGCTACAAGACGACGTCGCCGACACGGGCGATGTCGCCGACATCGAGGTGTCGTCGATGACGGCCGCACCTCGGCAGGTCGTGCAGTTGCTCGACGGACGGACCGTCGCCTTCGCCGGTGGAGAGAGGGTCCTCTCGACCCTGGTTCGAGTGGACGGAGGCGACACGATCGCGACGGTCGTGCGCAGTCCGGGCTGGTGGGACGGGTTCCTGCGGCTCGCGTCGACGCCCGACGCGGTGTTCTTCCTCCTCGTGGCCGGTCTCACTGTCGCCGCCTTCGAGTTCTATGCGATCGGTCCCGGTATCGCCGCCGGTGTGGCGGCGACGTGTCTCTTTCTCGCCTCGTACGGGATGGCGGTGCTCCCCGTGCGCTGGTGGGCGGTGGCTCTCACCCTGGTCTCGACGTGGGTGCTCACCGTCGCCTACCAACGGGGGAGCGTGCTCGCTCTCGATCTGATTGGTCTCGCCGGGCTCACGGTGGCCGGTTTCAAGTTCACCGATGCCGCCCCGCAGTTCTCTCCCGGGGTTCCAGGCACCCTTCTCACCGTCGCCTCGGCAGCCTTCTTCTTCCTCCTCGCCATGCCCACTGTCGCCCGCAGTCGATTCTCGACCCGGACGATCGGGCGCGAGCACCTGGTGGGGAGGGACGGGAGAGCGGTCTCCGACTTCTCTCCGGACGGAGTCGTCGAGGTCGATGGTGCGCGCTGGCGTGCCACCGCCCACCGCGAAGCGGGTATCCGAGAGGACGATCCGGTTGTCGTGACGGCGGTGGAGGGGTGGTTCCTCGAGGTTTCTCCACCCGGGTGAGGTCGCGAAAAAACGGATCGGATTTTCCAGGTTTTCCCTGGTGAATTGTGGAAGCCCTTCCTAGGTTTCTTCGCGAACCCGAGGCTACGAGGGAGGTTCCGTGAAGACGGACGAGTGGCAGGAGCAGGCCCTGTGTCGCGGCCATCACGCCCAATTGTTCTTTCCGCCGAGCACGTTCGAACGCAAAGACGACCGTGAACGTCGCGAGACCCGTGCCAAGGCGATCTGCAACGTCTGCCCCAGTCAGCAGCCGTGTAGTGAGTACGCAGTCACGATTCGCGAGCCCTTCGGAATCTGGGGCGGCATGACCGAAGCCGACCGCAAGGCCGTGGCGAGCGGCGCCGCAGCCCGCTGACACGTTCACACGAGCCGAACGCCGGACCCGCGCAGGGTCCGGCGTGCTCGCGTGCGCGGCTCAGCGGGGCCGACGGGCGTCGCCCTGGCGCACCGTGTGCCCGGCCCGGTCCGCCCACTCCAGGAACGGGACCGCGTACTTGCGCGACAGGCCGGATCGCTCCCGAAACTGGGAGACGGTGAACGGTTCGGCGAACGAGCCGATGACCTCCACCAACTCCGCCACCTGAGCAGGCAGGAACACGAACTCGTCGGAGATACGTACCAGTTCACCCTCCCGCGCCAGTGCGTGGACCAGCTCGAGCCCGATCTCGAGGTCCTCGATCCGGGGCGCGGCGGCGGGCCCGGCTTCCTCGAGGCGTCGGCGCGTCCGCTGCCACGCCTGCTCCTGTCCGTCACTCCTGACACCGGCGAACTCCCGTGAGCGGACGACAGAACCGTCGATCGTGAGGCTCGACGACCGTTCGATCAGCGCTGTCAAGGTCTCCGTATCGACTCCGAGCCGGGAGGCGGCTTCAGCCGACGGCAGGCCCCGGCGCAGCGGGTTCTGGCTGTGATAGCCGACCACGAGCCGCTCCAGCGCCGTCACCAACCCGGATGCCACCGACATCGTCATCACGCTGGAACCTGCCGTGACTGCGCCCGCCGGCCGCCCTCCCCCACTGTCGGCGGCGACGTTGGCGGAGCTGTCACGACCTCGCGCCTCGAGCAGCGCGAAGGCTCTGGCGTCCGGTGTCGAGTCGAGGGCGCCGAGCAGCAGCGGCAGCGCTGCCCGGAGCTTCGCCACTCGCGGAGGTGCCGGGTCCAGCACCCGCCCTCCGGCGACGACCATCCGCCGACCCGTGTCTCGAAGGATGAACCGGTCCCCGACCGCCAGCGGCAGTGGGGTGGGTAGATCGAGGACGGCGATGCCGTCGTCGATGATCCGCACTCGCACCGGCCAGCCCCCGCTCCCGACGTGCAGGTGGTACGCCCCGCGGTTGCTCAACTGCTCGACATAGCGTGCAGTGCGCAGCGAGACGGCGAGTCTGTCTGTCGGTCGCCAATGACCTGCTCTGCCCAACATCGCCCCGCGTTCGATGTCGGAGGCGGAGACTCCTCCGAGGTTGAGCGCCACCCGGCGCTGCGGCTCCACCCGGTCCAGGGTGGTCTCGTGGCTCTGGATCCCGCGGATCCGACACTCGGTCTCACCGGGATGGACCACCATCCGATCGTCGTTGGCGACCGAGCCGCCCAGCAGAGTGCCCGTGACTACCGTGCCCGCCCCGGGCACCGAGAAGGAGCGGTCCACCCACAGCCGTGGTCGCCCCACGTCGAGGGGAGCGACCGCGGCCACCGATGCCCGCAGGGCGTGGCGGAGGCGGTCGACACCCTCGCCGGTGATGGCCGACACCGGAACGATCGGTGAACCGGCGAGGGTCGTCCCGGTCAATCGCTCCTCGATCTCCAGCGTGGCCAGCTCCACGAGGTCGGCATCGACCCGATCCGTCTTGGACAGGGCGACGACGGCAGTACCCACCTCGAGCAGGTCGAGGACCGCCAGATGCTCCTCGGATTGGGGCATCCAGCCTTCGTCCGCCGCCACCACCAGCAGGGCGACATCGATCGACTCGATCCCGGCGAGCATGTTCTTCGAATAGCGCTCGTGGCCGGGGACATCGACGAACGAGACGTCGACGCCATCCAGGTCGGTCCAGGCGAACCCAAGATCGATCGTCAGTCCCCGGCGCTTCTCCTCCGCCCAGCGGTCGGGGTCGCGCCCGCTCAGCACCAGAGTCAGCGTGGACTTGCCGTGATCGACGTGACCGGCCGTCCCTACGACGGGCATGCCGCTTCCAGGCCGGCGGCGACCACGCCGTCGTCCTCCGGGCGAACCGTTCGGAGGTCGACGACCAGATCTCCCGCTTCGCGCCGGGCGACGATGGGCGGGTCGAATGCCAGGAGTGCCCGGTATCCGCTCTCACCCAGGCCGGGGATCTCTATGACCGGGCCAGGAATCCGGGCTCCGGGAACGCTTCCCGCCCCGATGGTGGAGGCGCCTTCGGCGATCCGGGCGCCGGCTACTCGCGCAACGATGGTCGCGCTTCGACGGCGAAGCTCGGCAGGATCCGCCGTGGCCATCCGCCACAGCGGCAGTTCGGCGGCGGTCTTGTCGGCGTATGTCGAAAGCGTCCACTCCAGCGCGGCCAACGACCCGCCGTCCATTCGCATCGCCCTCGTCGCCGGATGTCTGCGGAGGCCTGCGATCAATTCCCCGCGCCCGACCACGATCCCGGCCTGTGGTCCCCCCAGCAGCTTGTCGCCCGAGAACATCACGAGGTCGGCGCCGACGTCGAGCGCCTGGACGATGCCCGGTTCGCGAGACAGCCACGGCGGTGTCGGGCCGGGCAACCACGGGGTTCGGTCGTCGAGCAGCCCGCTGCCGGCGTCGAAGACCGCCGGCACCGCCCGTTCGTGGGCGAGATCGACGAGGGAGGCGAGATCGGCCTCCTCGGAGAAACCTTCGATCCGGTAGTTCGACGGATGCACCTTCAGGAGCAGTGCGGTTGATTCGTCCATCGCCGCCCGGTAATCGCCGAGTCTCGTCCGGTTGGTGGTGCCGACCTCCACCAGCCGCGTGCCGGTGGCGGCCATCAGGTCCGGCAGGCGGTACGACCCCCCGATCTCGATGAGCTCTCCTCGCGAGACGGGGACGCTCCGACCTGACGACATGGCGGCGAGAGTGAGGAAGAGCGCGGCGGCGTTGTTGTTGACCACGAGAGCATCCTCGGCTCCGGTCAACGACCGCAGCAGGGCGGCTACGAAGGTGAGGCGTCCACCGCGGGAACCGTCGCCCAGATCCAGCTCGAGATTGGAGTATCCGACCGCCGTGTCGTGCATCGCCCGCCCTGCCTCGGAAGCCATGGGCGCCCTTCCGAGATTGGTGTGGAGGATGACGCCCGTTGCGTTCACCACCGGCCGCTGCCGCGTCATCTCCAGCCCGACCGCGATCCGTGCCGCCTCCGCCATGGCGTCGACGTCGGGGTGCGACCTGGCCAGGTCGGCAGCCGTCCGTGCGATCGATGTTCGCAGCGCGGCCGGCAGCCCCTCCGGGAGGTTTCGGCTCAGCGAGTCGACGCTCGGTGGTCGGGGTGATTCCACGCGAGCGAGCCTATCCCCCGCTGGGTTGGGTCCGGTCTCTGCGGGTCGCCTAACGTCCTCAACGTGATCCGGCTTCTGCTGTTCATCGTGCTTCCCGTCGTGGAGCTGGTGCTGCTCGGTCTCGTCGGCAACGCCATCGGATTCGGCTGGACTGGGCTGATCGTGATCGTCACAGGCGTCATCGGAGCCCGCCTCGTGGTTCGCCAGGGGCGTCTCGTTTGGAGAGAGATCGTCTCCCGGCTCGAGGCAGGCCAGATGCCCGGCGTCGAACTCGCCCACGGAGCCATGGTTCTCGTCGGCGGGGCATTCCTCGTCACGCCCGGGATCATCACCGACGTCTTCGGTCTCCTGCTCATGGTGCCGTGGTTTCGGGAGCTGATCCGCGTGCGCTTCTTCAACACGATGCGGATCGTCGTCCTGTGATCTCGCCTCGTCCGGCGTCGACTGTCATCGTTGTGCGGGACGGCTCGAGCGGGATCGAGGTGGTGATGGGAAAGCGTCCTCCCGGGGGACCGTTCGGCGACGTCTGGGTCTTCCCGGGCGGGGCGGTCGATGCGGAGGATCTGTCGGCCGCCCCGGATCCCGATACCGCCTGGATGCTGGCGGCGTTGCGCGAGACGTGGGAGGAGGTCGGTCTCGCGATCACCGACCCGGCGGGAGCCGATATCCTCCCGGGTCACGGCTCGGTACACGAGCGGATGGCGCGTGCCGGCGTCCGGTTCGCCACGTCGCGCCTCGTGTATCTGTCGAACTGGGTGACGCCCCGCGGAGTGTCCAAGCGTTTCGACACCCGCTTCTACATGACGCTCGCCGACGGCGACCTGCGATCCGGCGACGAACTGGCGGACGTCGCCTGGGTGCCTGCCGCTGAGGCACTCGCCCGTCATGACCGGGGGATCTTCCCGCTGATCTTTCCGACTGTGAGCCATCTCCTGTACGTGTCGAAGTTCTCGCACTCGGAGGATCTGCTCGAAGAGGCCCGGACCCTCGACATCATTCCTTCCGTCGAGCCGCGGGCATTCGAACGCGGCGACGGCATCGAATTCGTCGTCGACAACGACCCCCGGTTCGGCGCATGAGGATCGAGCGGGTGCTTGCCCCCAATCCGGGACCATTCACCGGTCCGGGGACCAACACCTGGGTGGTCGGCGGTGATGATGACGCCGTCGTCATCGACCCCGGTCCGGAGGATGCATCCCACGAACGGGCCATTCTGCGAGCGGTTGGCGACCGTTCGGTGACGGCGGTGATCGTCACGCACACGCATCCAGACCATGCACCGCTGGCCAATCCCCTCGCACGTGCAGTCGGCGCCCCTGCCCTCGGCCACGGACCCGGGCCCGATTTCGAGCCCGACGAGCGGCTGGTCGACGGATCCGAGGTCCGCTTCGCCGGGGGGAGTCTGGTCGTCCTCCACACCCCCGGGCACAGTGATGACCACCTCTGCTTCCGCCTCGGAAACGTCCTGTTCACCGGCGATCACATCATGGGCGGGTCCTCGGTGATGGTCGACGACCTGGGTCCATATCTCCGGTCGCTGGAACGACTGCGACACGAGACACTCGTTCGCCTCTACCCGGGACACGGACCTGAGATCGAGGCGCCGGGTGAGGTGATCGACTGGTACATCGCCCACCGCCTGCAGCGCGAAGCGGAGATCCTTGCCGCGGTCCGAGCCGGGGCGGCCACGGTGGGCGAGATCGTCGAGGTCGTGTATGCCGAGGTGGATACGAGCCTTCATCCCCTCGCCGCTCGCAGCGTGTCCGCCCATCTTCGAAAGCTGGACGACGACGGTGTCGTCGGGTTTGCCGGTGGCGCCTGGTCAGATCGGGTGAGGCTCTGCTGAGCGGTCAGGGCTCGTGGGGAGGTCTCCGTACACTGATCGAGCGTGAGGAGCCAGTTGCATCCCCGTTCTTCTCGGCGTCACGCCAGCCGTCGTGTTCTCGGCAGCGCGGTGGTCCTGGTGCTGGCGTCGACTCTCACGTCCGTTGCCGTCGCCGACACCAGCGACGACATCGAGCAGGTGGAAGCCCAGCTCGCTGAGCTACAGCGGCGGGCCGACGATCTGGCGGGAAGGATCGAAGAAAGCTGGGAGCGGCAGGTGGTCCTCGAAGAGCAGGTGGCACACCTGACCGATGCCCGGGCGGTCGTCGAGGTCGAGTTCGTGACAGCGCTCGCCGAACTCGAGAACACCGCCATCCGCCTCTACATGGATGTGGCCGCCGGCGAAGGCGTCTCTGCCGTCCTCTCCAGCCGCGGCGAGGTGTATGCGGCGGCGATTCAGTATCTCTCGACTGCGGCGGACGACTCCGAGAACGCTCTCAACAGGTTGACGGCCGTGGTGTCGGCGCTGGAACCGCGGCAGGCCGAGCTGGCAACGGCTCTGGAGGCGCACGCCGAAGTCGAGGCGTCGCTGGCTGCCCTGGCCGCCGAGGTCACGGCTGCGCTCGACGTGCAAGCCGAACAGCTCGAGGAGCTGGAGGCGCTGCGTGCCCAGGAGATCTTCCTGGCCACGTCGACCACGACGACCACCGCACCTCCCACCACCACGACCACTGCACCGTCCACCACCACCACCACGCTCGCACCGGCTACGACCGAACGGACCACCACCACGTCGTCCACGATCACGACGACGTCGACCACCACGACCACGCTTCCGACAGTCGAGACGGTTTCCGGCGGTGGAGCATGTCCCGTGGCGGGACCGGTGACGTTCGTCGACTCGTGGGGCGCCCCTCGTTCCGGGGGTCGACCACACGAGGGTGTCGACATGATCGCCGCACGCGGCACGCCGATCGTCGCCATCTATTCGGGTGTGATCCAGCGGACGTCGTCGAGCATTCTGGGCGGTATCACCGTGTGGATGTTGAGCGACGCCGGCGACGAGTACTACTACGCCCATCTCGACTCGCACGCCGACGGCATCGCTCCCGGTGTGGCCGTGTCGGAGGGCCAGGTCATCGGCTACAACGGTTCGAGCGGGAACGCTCCCGATTATCTGCCCCACCTGCACTTCGAGTACCACCCCGGTGGCGGCGCCGCCATGAATCCGTATCCGCTGGTGAAGTCGATCTGCGGTTGAGCGGGAAAGGGAGAGAGGGTCCGAAGGGGGTATCGGACCCTCTCTCCATTAGGCCTCGCAGCGACGGGGGAAGGTCGCCTCGAGCGTTTCGTTCATGTCGACGAGTTGCCCTTCGCCGACGTTGGCACGTTCTCTCTCATGATCGGCGCTTGCAACCCCCCGTGCACGGTGGTTCCGAACCCATCCGAAATGACTAGTGCTCGGGGTCCTTCCAGGATCCTCCGAGACCGACTCCGGATGCGATCGATCTCTGGGAGCGGTACACCGAGTAGTTCGTGGCATCCCATGCGGGGTCTGCCGGTTCGTCCCGGTGACGGGCGAGCCACGATCGTCAGGCCCCCAGGGCCTCTCCCGCCTCGAGCATCTCGACCAGCTTCGCTATCCGACCGGTGCACGTCTCCATGGCCGCCGGCGGGACCAGTTCCACCAGCCTCTCGGCGGCGGCACGGAATGCGACAGCCGCAGGACTGTCAGGAAGGTGGACGGTGACGGGATTTCCGTCGTCGCCACCGGCAACCACCGCAGGATCGAGCGGGATCCGGCCGATGAGAGGCACGTTCAGGACACCGGCGAGCTCGTCCCCACCGCCGGATCCGAACAGTTCGTACGACGTGCCGTGCTCACATGTGAAATCTGCCATGTTCTCGAGGACGCCCACGATGGGCATGTATGAACGGCGGGCCATGTCCGCCACACGGATCGCCACCTTCTGCGCCGCCTTCTGCGGGGTCGTGACCACGACCATCTCGGCCTGCGGGAGCAGCCGGGTGAGTGCCATCTGGATGTCGCCGGTGCCGGGCGGCATGTCGATGACGAGATAGTCGAGCTCGCCCCACGCCACCTGCTTGAGGAACTGCTCGAGAGCCTTGGACAGCATCAGGCCGCGCCACATGAGCGCTGTCTCCTCGGTCTCGATGATCAGTCCCGTCGAGACGACTTGGAGACCGTGCGCCTCCACCGGTTGGATGAGCTTCGTGTCGCTGTCGGCCTCCATGCGACCCGTCGCACCGAGCATGCGAGGGATGGAGAAGCCCCAGATGTCGGCATCGAGGATCCCGACCCGGTGTCCCATGGCAGCGATCCCCAGTGCCAGGTTGACGCTCGCCGACGACTTCCCGACGCCGCCCTTGCCGGAACTGACGGCGATCACCCGGGTGGTGGGACTCACCTGGGTGGATTCGGCGTGGTCCCTCGCCCGTCGACGGGCGACGGACATCAGCTCGGCTCGCTGCTTCTTCGTCATGGCTGTCGTCTCGATCACGACATCGGTGACACCGGTGATGGCCCGCAGACGTCGTGCCGTGTCGCCCTCGATCTGGGACCGCATGGGACACTCGGCGATAGTGAGGGCGATACCCACGGTCACGACGCCGTCGTCGGCGACGTCGACCTCAGACACCATCCCGAGCTCGACGATGTTGCCTCCGAGCTCGGGGTCGACGACACCGCGCAGTGCCTCGTATACTTGTTCGGATGTCGGGATCATGGCGGTCCTGGCCTGGTGGTCGCCCACCAGTATGGAACGGCCCCGGCGCAGTGGGAATTCCATGTCGGCGACGACGTTGTACCCTTGTGAGTCCACATACCCGAAGGAACCCGTATGTCGCAGTTGCTGAACATCAAGTCGAATACGCCTCAGAAGGCCGTCGACGTGACTGACGCCGCCGCAGGCAAGATCCGTGATCTGCTCGTGAGCGAGGGCGACCCATCGCTGGCGCTCCGCATGGCTGTCCGCCCGGGCGGATGCTCCGGCTTCTCGTACGAGATGTTCTTCGACGCCGAAGTCGAGACCGATGACATCGTGGAAGAGTTCGACGGCGGTGCGGTCCGGGTGGTCGTCGACTCGCAGTCCCTCGAGCACCTTCGCGGATCCGTCCTCGACTACAAGGACGGCCTGATGGGTGCCGGTTTCGCCATCGACAATCCCAACGTGACCCGCTCGTGCGGGTGCGGCAACAGCTTCAGCTGAGCCGCCGTCGGTACCAACCGAACGCCCGCCGTGACGGCGGGCGTTCTGCGTTTCCATCCCGTTAGCCTCCGCTCGGTCGTCGTACAGGAGGCCATTTGCCGAAGACCATCCCCGCACTCGAGAATGCTCCCGCTCCGGTGGCGCCGTACTCGGTCGCCGTCGAGGCCAACGGCTTCGTGTTCCTGTCCGGCCAGGTCGCCATCGACCCGTCGGGCGGTTCCACCCCCACCGATGTGCAGGAGCAGGCCGACCTCGTCCTCCGCAACATCGGGGCGATCCTCTCCGAGCTCGGCCTCGGATACGCCGATGTGGTCAAGTCGACGGTGTTCCTCGCAGATATCCGCGACTTTGGCCTCGTCAACGAGGTGTATGCCCGTTACTTCGACACGGATCCGCCCGCCCGGTCAGCCATCCAGGCCGGCGCCCTGCCCGCCCCGCAGTTCCGCGTCGAGATCGAAGTGATCGCAGTCCGATGACCATCGACGCCACGACCGTGCTCTCCTCGCTGGGACTGTCCACTGCGAACAGCGGCGCGTT
>Ga0214472_10008166_pt1 | contig 10937 bp, 7 predicted proteins | sample RVTome_6_FD_207662 | JGI IMG/M metagenome (GOLD analysis project Ga0214472, IMG submission 207662) | Soil microbial communities from uranium-contaminated site in the Upper Colorado River Basin, Wyoming, United States - RVT140D175 | ecosystem: Environmental > Terrestrial > Soil > Contaminated >...
TTTGATCTTTCCGTCCTGGATGACAATCCAATGGGACAACAGACCCCGCGGAGCTTCATGGACGCCGACACCGCGTATTTCTCCTTTAGGAAATACGGGAGGATTGAAAATTTCGTAATCACCCGTGGCAATATTATTGACCAGCAATTCCCAGTGCTTGAGGGCCAGGTCGGCCATCATTCCGGCACGGACTGCGCGGGCGGCATGTCGTCCGATTGTACTGTGCAGGATTTCGGGTCCAACTTTTACCCCTGCAACCGCACTGATGCGGCTGAGGCAGGCGTCGACGCTTTTGACGGTCAATTCATGGCCTTGAGCGTAGCCGACGACCATCTGGGCCAGGGGACCAACCTGCATTGGTTTTCCTTGGAAACGTGGAGCCTTCAACCAGGTGTAGCGGCCTTCGTATTCGAAATCGGTATACTTGGGATCAGTCGAGGATTCCCAGGGATGTTTCGACCAGTCGCCGTCATACCAGGCTCTGGCGATTGATTCTTCTACATTTTCCTTGAAGTATGGATCGGCAAGGCCGGTGATCGGCTTAACAGTGGCAAGATCACCGTTGAAGACGGTTCCACCGGGAAGATCGGCTTTGGTTCCGGCTGCATCGAGAAACATATCCGGGGCTGCGAGATAATTGGTAACACCGGCACCGTATGGAAGCCAATCGGCATACAGAGCGCCGACCGCAACAACATCGGTCATGTAAACCATCTTAATAAAGTCTCTTACTTCTTCAACCAGCTGCTTGATGTAGTAGAGACGTTCCATGGTCACAGCGGTCTGGTTCTCAGGATTAATATTGGTGGTGACACCACCGACCGAGAGATTCTGGACATGCGGATTTTTACCACCGATGATCGCCAGGGCCTGGGTTGCTTTACGCTGATAATCAAGGGCTTCCAGGTAATGGGAAACAGCCATGAGATTTGCCTCGGGTGGCAGTTTCATAGCGGAATGGCCCCAATAAGCATTGGCGAAAGGTCCGAGTTGGCCACTGGCCACCAGGGCTTTGAGCTTATCCTTTACTGCTGCAAAACGTTTTGGACTGTTGCCCGGCCAGTCTGAGAGGCTATCGGCCAGTTTCGCGGTGGCAACGGGGTCCGCATCCAGGGCAGATACAACATCGACCCAGTCAAGGGCGGAAAGCGCATAAAAGTGGACAATATGGTCATGCAAACAATGAATCGACTGAACCATATTACGAATTAACTGGGCGTTGTAAGGGATCTCAAGCCCAAGTGCGTTTTCAACTGCACGAACTGAAGCCAGGGCGTGAACAGTGGTGCAGACTCCACAGATACGCTGGACAAATAACCATGCATCTCGAGGGTCCCGGCCTTTGAGAATGTTCTCAAGACCACGGTACATCTGACCGGAAGACCACGCCTTGGTGACTTGTCCTCCGTCAACTTCGATATCTATTCTGAGGTGACCCTCGATCCGGGTGATCGGATCAATGGTGATTCGCTGAGCCATGTGTAAAACCTCCATAAAAGATTGGACTACCAGATGCCGAAAATTTATTTGCTTTCAGGCGCCGGTAAAAATTTTTATTGCAAATGATCAATGTACAAACCAGACGAACCAGCAGTAAATGACTATTTTCTGTCGTCGTCCTTGCCTTTGATCAGCCGTTTACCGATGCCGACTGCAGCATGAATGCCGACTGCGGCTGCTGTAACGCCTAAAACGGTTTTACCAACCTTGTCTGCGCTGACGACGATTCCGGTGGCGGGAATTTTAACCATCGGCAGTCTTTCGTAAAATGGAGTCATGGTGTCCCAAAAATTGGGTTCGGTGCAGCCAATACAGCCGTGTCCTACACTTACCGGCCAAGTCTCTACACCGTTGAAACGGACAGCAGGACAGTTAGCGAAGGTCTCGGGACCCTTACAGCCGACTTTATAGAGGCAGTAGCCGAGCTGATGATACTGATCACCAAATTGTTCAACAAACCGACCCTCGTCAAAATGGGCCCTGCGCTCGCAATGGTCGTGTATTCTCCGACCATAGGCAAAAAGCGGACGGTTCAGATTATCAAGAGCAGGTAATCTCTTAAAGGTTAAATAGTGGAGAATCGTGCCAAGGAAAGTAACAGGGTTTGGTGGACATCCGGAAATGTTGACAATAGGTACACCGCTCACCAGATCCTGCACGCCGACGGAACCTGTCGGATTTGGAGCTGCGGCCTGTACGCCGCCAAAGGTCGCGCAGGTACCGATGGCAATAATTGCCGAAGCCTTGGGAGCGACTTCCGCCAGGATATCCATGGCGGTTTTTCCGGCGATCTTACAGTAGATTCCTCCGTCCTTGGTCGGAATTCCACCCTCTACAACCAGAATGAACGGATGATTATCAACAGTGTCGTGGAGATTCTGTTCGGCTTGATGCCCTGCTGCAGCCATGACGGTTTCGTGATAATCGAGCGAGATGATATCAAGTATCAAACGAGCCAGATCAGGGTGAGAAGAGCGCAGCAAACTTTCTGTGCAGCCTGTGCATTCCTGAAAATGAAGCCAGATAACCCTCGGACGTTCAGCGGTTGCGGCCGCTTCGACCAGTTTAGGAATCATAGCCTCGGACATTCCTAAAGCGGCTGCCGCCATTGTACATCCTTTGAGGAAACCGCGCCGATCAAGCTGCGGGTCCATCATTTTGTTTACTGTGTCTGCCATATCAACCTCCTATTGCTGTGTGACAACAATTGTGCGCTCGCCGCGCGATGGATCGGCATGAAGATAAGCCGAAAACTAAAATGTAAAAGAATACGGATACAAAAGTCAAGCCGGCCGGCTTTGTTATTATTTGGTGCTGCTAAGTATCCAGCCCCGGTAAATGGGAAGAAAGCCCGATCTACTTGCAGTACCCCCGTGAGGGGAAGGGGCTGGTTCCGAACCCGTCTGTACAGCGTCTTGAGGTAGACTATTTTTTTGCAAAAAAATAAGAAAATGAACTGTAAGACGATGAACTTGCTGGATAATATAAATAGGAATAATTTTGGGATATCAAGGGAAATAACGTAAAAAAAAAGAGACCGCTGTTTGGCCGTGGTACTTGAAGAGAGGAGGTAAGTTGACATGGCTATTGTGCAAAAAGTGCGTCGAAATATTTAGTGTGGCCACCGGGACTCTTGTGCAAACAGTACCTTCTGCGTTAAAAAAGTAGTCAAAACTAACAACAAAGGCATAGTAAATCAAGAGCATTTTTCAAGATCAGATGATTCTGTTGAAATTATTATACAAATGTTAAGGTCTGCGCACAACACGCACATTCGACAGCTTGTTTGCCTTGTGCAATAGGATGGATTGCACAAGACAAACAACTTATTGAGTAAAGTGCAGCAAGGCTATGGTCTCCAACTCGTTGAGGAGGGTCGGCGCGGCACAGCCAGTCCTTGAAAAGAGCTGAAAGTGGAAAAAAATACCAGGTGTCGGAAAGGATGGATGAGAAATCGGTAGTGGGGCAGGGGACTATTTCTTGAAACCGAAAATGCCGCCCTTACTTTTTTTAGAAAATGCCGGCTTGCATTTTGGAGGTGAAGAATTTCTGCTGACTTTGTTGATTTCTTCTGCCGCGGGCTGGATCTGGGGTTCACTAAGAAACAGGTGGTCAACGGAAGTGCCCGTGGCGGCTGCCATATATAGATGATAGAAAAGGACACTCCTTTTAAAGTAGCTTTTTCTTTTCAGCCATTTGGGCCAGCCATTTTGCTGTTTGTTGTGGATAAGCAGGGAAAGGTTGAGCAGCAGACTGACCATTTCCTGACGGAGTGAGCGGCGAAGGTTAAGATCGATGCCGATTGATTGATCGATTTCTTCACGGATCTGTTTTGCCAGCTGGAAAAGAACAGCGCCTTTTCGAAACTGGCTGATCAACTGAAAACGGGCTTCTACCCATGGGATAAGAAAAAGGCCGATCAGGAAAAAATCAGGCTGACGATGGATTTTCAGGTTCTGCGATAAGGTGTTGATTCGGTCGATGATTCGACAGATGCCGGCCAGCTGTTCACGAAGATTCCTGGAAGCTGCGGAGTTGCTGGTTAATGTTTTCCGGTAGAAGGGAAAAAGTGAGAAGAGCAGTCCCGAATCCACGGCGAGTTCAAACCAGGGCGCAGCCGCACCGCTATAGAGATCTTTGAGGAATTCGTCCCGCAGCCTGGAAGGTGGACAGAGCGAGAGCTTGTGGCTGTTGCTGCACAGAGCTTTCCAGGTCTGTTCTTCGATGGTGAAGTCGATTCTTGCGGCATGGCGAATAGCCCGCAACATTCGCACGGGATCACGGCCAATTCGTTTTGCCGGGTCGCCGACAATCCGGACAATGCCTTGATCAAGGTCCTCGCTGCCGTTAACGTAGTCGATGATGGTATTGTTTTCGATCTCGTAAAAGAGCGAGTTAATGGTAAGATCCCGGCGCCTCGCATCCTCGCTCAAGGTTCCGAAGGTGTTGTTGGGGGCAAGGACTGCCTCGGGGCCGTCAAGATCATACTCGCTGAGAGAGCGAAGCGTGCTGATCTCAATGGTTTTACCACCCCTGAAAAAGATCTGCACCAGACGGAATCTTCGGCCGATCGTGTTGCTGTGGGGGAAGAGTTTGCGGAGCTGGCCGGGGTGGGCATCGGTACTGATATCGAAATCCTTGGGGGTTTTGCCGAGGTATAAATCACGAACTCCGCCCCCGACAAGGTAGCCGGCAAAGCCGGCATCATTTAGTTTTCTGAGGACGTAAAGAGCATCTCGATCGATCATCTCTGTGGTGATCGGATGTTCTTCAGGTGGGATAACACGGCCGATATGAGATAGGGCCGCATCCCGGGAAACTTCGATTTCTGTAGTGGAACTCATGTTTGAGCTGGTAGGTATCAAATTGCCGGACTGAATCCTCTCCCTTCTTTATACACTGATTCCGCTTGATCTTTAAACTGTCTGAAGATCTCGGCGACAGAGAGGATTTTATCCATCTTGTAGGTGTTTTCCCCGGAGAAAATTAAGCCATCCCGAACGTTACCTTCGCGGGCCATCATGAGACGTTCGTTGATGCAGTAGTGATGGTCACACTTTTTCAGGCAGATGTGGGGACATTTTTTGGTGCTGACATCCGCCCCTGCGTTCATTGCCCTTACGAAGGGATTATTTATGGCGCGACCGGGCATACCGACGGGTGATGAGGTGAGCACGATGTCCTCTTTTTTGGCGTTGAGATAGGCCTGTTTGAACTCACCTGCGATATCGCATTCTTCACTCAGTACGAACCGGGAGGCAATCTGAACCCCGTCGGCACCGTATTTGTCCATCATTTCAGCCATTTCATAGCCGTTGGTTATGCCGCCGGCAGCAATAAGAGGGATATTTTTGACGACATCGCGAATAGGGGGGAATATTTCGCGCAGGGGTTTATCGGTGCCCAGATGCCCCCCGGCCTCCTTTGCCTCAACGATAACCGCGGCGGCCCCGAGTTTCTCGGAGAGTTTAGCTAGCGCCGGAGAACTGACGATCATGACGATGGGCGTGTTGTGTTCCCGTCCGATCTTAAAGATATCCCGGGAAAACCCGGCGCCGGTGATTATCATGTCGATACCGGCGTCAATGGAACTTATGACGAGCTTGTAGAAATCCTTCATGGCGTACATGATATTGACGGCTACTATGCCGTCCGTCGCCGCTTTTGCTTTTCTGATGTCATCCTGAAGTTCTTCAGGTGGTATGCCGGAACCGCCGATAACTCCGATTCCGCCACAATTGGCTACCGGAACGGCAAGTGCCGAAGTGGATACCCGAATGGACATTCCGCCCTGGATTAATGGAAAGGAGGCTTTGAAATTGGCAATATTGAGTGAGGGTAACTGCATGCAGTGAAAACTCCTTTTAAAATACAATAAATATGAGAAATCAGATAATGCACTTCTTGCCTGCTTTTGTCAAGAGGTGTGTGCGCTCAATTATAGTTCGTCGATTTGTCCGGGGAGCCGCTAAAACAACAACTTTAACAGGAAAAATGAGTCGGCTCGAGAGTGATTGGCAGGAGGCAAACTTGACAAAACTATAAGATTGCGGTTAAGTTCGCAGTTTTTAGTGCCTTACGGATTGTTTTCTTGTTTTTTGCAAGAAAACAAGAAAACAATCCGTCTCAAGGAACTTATACCCCCACAGCACGGGGACTGAAAAGAGTACCCCCTTGTGGGGTGTTGGTTTGTATGGCATCTGTTCCAAATTTCAAATTTTCAATTGGAGACTGTTTTGAAGATCAAGGCCCTGAAAGGCTTTAAGGATATTATCCCCGGAGAGGTTGAACTGTGGCAGTATCTTGAAAAGGTGGCAAGAGAGGTATTTGACCGATTTAACTTTAGAGAGATTCGTCTGCCCATTCTGGAAGAAACAGAACTGTTTGCCAGATCCATCGGGGAAGCCACAGACATTGTTGAAAAGGAGATGTATACCTTTGTCGACAAAAAAATAACCATGCGGCCCGAGGCGACAGCCTCTCTCCTGCGAGCCTATATAGAACATGGCCTCTATGTGCAGAAACCGGTACAGCGGCTGTTTACCATCGGTCCGATGTTTCGTCATGAGCGTCCCCAGAAGGGCAGACTCAGGCAGTTTCATCAGATGGACATCGAGGTTCTGGGCTCTGAAAATCCTCGGGTGGACAGCGAGCTGATGGCCATGGGGGCAATGCTCTTTGATGAGTTGGGGATAGCTGTCAGTCTCGAACTTAACTCTCTTGGTTGTCCCGAATGTCGGCCGGGCTATCGGGCCGAGTTGTTATCATATATTAACGAGCGATATGATTCGCTTTGCAGTGATTGCAGAAGAAGGAGCAGTACCAACCCGCTGCGGGTTCTTGATTGTAAGGTACCTTCCTGCCGGGAGCAGATTGTTGATGCCCCCTCCCTTCTCGATCACCTGTGCGGCCAATGCCGGGAACATTTCGGCCAGGTTCAGGACGGTCTGCAGCAGTTGGGGGTGGCGTACCGGTTGAATAAATTCATGGTTCGCGGGCTGGATTATTACTGCCGTACTACCTTCGAATTTATTACCACGGAGCTTGGCGCTCAGGGTGCTGTGGCTGCGGGAGGAAGATACGACGGACTCATCGAAAATCTGGGAGGACCCAAAAATAGTCCCGGAATTGGTTTTGCCATGGGGATGGAACGGCTGGTCCTGTTGCTGCAGCAACAGGAAAAATCCTCGGTTGAGGAGGACAAAGTCGATCTCTTTGTGGCCGGGATCGGTGAACAGGGTTCCCGGGCAGGCTTTGGCCTGGCCCACCAGCTTCGGGCAAAGAAATTTTCCGTTGCGATGGACTATGAGGGGCGCAGCCTTAAGAGCCAGATGAAGCAGGCAGATAAGGCAAGGGCTCGTTTCGTCCTTATTATAGGGGATGCGGAGCTTTCCTCCGGCAAAGGGGTCTTGCGCAATATGATAACTAAAGAGGAACAGCAGGATATTCCGCTGTCGGCTGCTGCAATTGCCGAGTGTATCCCCGGAAAATAAAATTCAACAGATTAATAACTTATGGAATCAATGGGAAAGTTGTGCCGGACGCATTCGTGTAATGATCTCGGCAAAAAAAATGTAGGGGAGCAGGTAACACTGATGGGCTGGGTCCTGCGCAGGCGCGACCACGGCGGGGTAATCTTTATTGATCTGCGTGATCGCCGGGGAATCACCCAGGTGGTCTTTAATCCCGAAATCAATCCGGAAGTACATGCCAAGGCGCATCAGATCCGCAGTGAATGGGTCCTGGCCATACGTGGACGTGTTGAAGCAAGACCCGGCGATATGGCTAATCCGAAACTGGCAACCGGAGAGATTGAGATCCTGGTCGATGAATTGCGTATTTTAAATAGCAGTGAGACCCCTCCCTTTCCCCTTGATGAGGAAGTTGAGGTATCGGACAATCTTCGTCTGCAGTATCGATATCTGGATCTGCGCCGGCCGGAGATGGCTGCCAACCTGGTCATGCGCCATAAAGCAGTGCAGGTCGTTCGCAATTATCTGAACGATCACGATTTCCTCGATATCGAGACCCCGATGCTGACCCGATCCACTCCCGAGGGAGCCCGGGACTATCTGGTTCCCAGCCGGGTCAACAGTGGAAAATTCTACGCCCTGCCCCAGTCTCCCCAGCTCTTTAAACAGCTGCTGATGATTGCCGGAATGGACAGGTATTATCAGATTGTCAAATGCTTCCGTGATGAAGATCTGCGCGCCGACCGCCAGCCTGAGTTTACCCAGATAGATATGGAGCTGAGCTTTGTCGATGAGGAGCAGATCATGGCGATCAACGAAGGGATGATCGCCAAATTATTCAAGGAAACCCTGGGAGAAGAGCTTGCACCTCCTTTCCCGAGACTGACCTTTGATGAGGCGATGAATCGCTTCGGAACAGACCGGCCCGATGTACGATTTGGTATGGAACTGGTCGATCTTACCGGAATCGCGGCGAATTGCGGTTTTAAAGTATTCAGGGCCATTGCCGACAAGGGTGGGACGGTTCGGGTTATCAATGCCAAAGGCTGTGCCGATTTTACCCGTAAAGAACTTGATGGCCTGACCGACTATGTCTCTCAGTTCGGCGCGAAAGGGCTTGCCTGGGTGAAGATGAAGGCTGACGGGGAATGGCAGTCGCCTATCGCCAAATTCTTTACCGAGGAAGAGCGGGCAACAATTGCTGCCGCAGCCGACGCGGTGGAAGGGGATTTGCTCTTTTTTGGGGCCGACAGCAAGAAGGTGGTCTTCCAGGTGCTCTCCGAGCTGCGGGTGGAACTTGCCCGGCGCCTGGACCTTTTGAAAAAGGATGATTTTAACTTTGTCTGGGTCACCGATTTTCCTCTAATGGAATATGATGAAAAGGAAAAACGTTTTCAGGCCCTGCATCATCCGTTCACCGCTCCCAGGGAAGAGGATATCGAAAAACTGGACACCGATCCTGCGGGAGTCTACAGCCGTGCCTATGATCTGGTATTGAATGGTACCGAGATCGGCGGCGGCTCCATCCGTATCCATCAGAAAAGTCTGCAGTCCAAGGTACTGGCTGTTCTTGGCATTGGTGCGGAAGAAGCGAACGAGAAGTTCGGCTTTCTGCTTCGCGCTCTGGAACTCGGTGCGCCTCCGCACGGTGGGCTGGCTTTTGGGCTCGACCGGTTGTTGATGATCATTACCGGCAGCGATTCAATCCGTAACGTTATCGCCTTTCCGAAAACCCAGAAGGCTACCTGCCCGCTCACCGATGCGCCCGCCGCTGTTGCCAGAAAACAGTTGACCGAACTGCATATTAGACCCGACTGGAAAGAATAGATAAAAGGAACAACTCAGCAGCACCGCATCTGTGTACGATCAGGTTGCTCAGCATACAAAAAGAGTATAGCTGAGCGACCTGCTTGCACACATCTGCAGCACTGTTGAGTTGTTTCTCCGGTATGACTTGGACGGGCAGTTTCTTTTCAACTTCAATTATTAGTTTTTCTCTGTTTTTCCTTCACCCGAAATGTTGTCATCAGGATGCCTCCGAAAATGAGGAGGATGGCCTGGATATGGTTTGGCGTCAGCTTTTCTCCCAGAAAAATGACCGCCAGGATGGTGCTGAAGACCGGCATGAGATGAATAAACGGCCCGGCTATGTTGGCTCCGAGCATGGTTACCGCACGATTCCAGAAAATAAAGGCCAGTACCGAGGCAAAGAGTGCCACATAGACAATGGTCACGATCGATCCCGTGGACAGGACCATAATCCTGCCTGCAAATATCTCCAGGAGGTAGAGTGGTAACAGGATTAGTAAGCCGACGAGCACTATGCCCATCTGGTAGGCCAGGGGATGCAATCCTTTCGGGTATCTTTTCAAATTGGCGGAATAAAATGCCCAGAGGATTGCGGCAATAAAGACCAGAATATCCCCCCTGTTGAACTGAAGTTCCAGCAGTGTGGAGAGCTCACCCCGGGAGATGATCAATATCACGCCGCAAAGAGATATGCTCACCCCCAGATATTGCCTGAGACTCAGGCGGTCGTTATACATGGCCCAGGAAATCAGCACGATGATAACCGGAATACAGGAATTGACCAGGACCGCATTGATGGCGGTGGTGGTCTGCATGGCCATATAGATAAGGCTGTTAAATCCGGCCACTCCAACGACTCCCTGAATAACGATAAAATTCCTGTACTTAAAGACAAGCTCGCGTTGGGCAAGGAAATGACGGAGGCTGAAACAGGAGAGAATCAGCAGGGCCACCGCCCATCGCCAGAAGGAAAGGGAAAAGGGCGGTATTTCCGCATGCATCCCGCGGCTGAGTACAAAATTCCCGGACCAGAAGAGGGTGGTGAGGATCAGCAGGAGATAGGGCATTGAAGATAGAGGTCTCTTGGGCTAAGGGAAAGGATGGTCATTCCAGTTATCCCAGTGGTCCAACTGGTCCAACTGGTCCCTGTGGTCTCACTGGTCCCTCTTCCACTGGATTGTCATCCGGTGGTGCAGTACCCTGCCGCTTTTTCAAGACAACTTCGACATCTGGGAGATAGTCCTTGAAGGCCACGCCGTAAATCTCCCAGATGGTTATAAAAAGGGCGGCAATAATCGGACCGATAATGATCCCGAGCAAGCCGAACATGGAGAGACCGCCAAGGGTGCCGAAGAGGACAAAAAGGTCATGCATTTCGGTATCTTTTCCCACCAGCCGCGGGCGGATAATATTATCCAGATTGCCGGCAACCGCGCCGCAGAGGATGGCCAGAACGATCACCCCCGTAAAATTTCCGGACAGGGCGAGAATGACCAGGGCGGGAAACCAGATGATTGCCGTCCCAAAAGCGGGGATGATCGACATTACCGCCATCAGTGAACCCCAGAAGACCGGTCCCTCTATCCCGGCAATGGCAAAGGCTATTCCGCAGATAGTTCCCTGCATAATGCCGATGATCAGGGTGCCTTTGACTGT